>Ga0302123_10000029_pt1 | contig 102099 bp, 88 predicted proteins | sample CB21_321_MG_FD_203109 | JGI IMG/M metagenome (GOLD analysis project Ga0302123, IMG submission 203109) | Marine microbial communities from Western Arctic Ocean, Canada - CB21_32.1 | ecosystem: Environmental > Aquatic > Marine > Oceanic | place: Canada: Western Arctic Ocean | collected 2017-09-28 | reverse complement strand
CTTTGCACCAACACCCGTCGCAAGCATGCCGCAGCTGGCCCCTGCGAGGCGCGACGAGGGAGGATACCGGCAGTCTGTGCCCCTTTGTAACACGTTGGTCCAACGTTGCCAGCTTCGGGATGTAGCGCCGGTTGAATGCTGCTGGACGTCCACCACGAGCTGCGTAGCTCTGAATCAGGTAATCAGGAGCACTGGTGTCGAATCCAGATAGGACCATCCTCAAGGGCGGGCGCGTCGTCGATGCGGCCAACGGCGTCGATGGTTGGGCGGATGTGTTGATCGACGGTGGTCGCGTCACACGGGTCGGTCCGAACCTCGAGGTCGAGTCCGGCACCGTTGTCATCGAGGTGCCACGGGGGTGCGTCGTCTGTCCCGGGTTCATCGACATGCACGTCCATCTACGTGAGCCGGGCCACGAGCACAAGGAAACCGTGGCGACCGGTGTCGCCGCCGCTGTGGCCGGCGGCTTCACCGCCGTGGCCTGCATGCCGAACACCGACCCGGTCAACGACGACGCCAGCATCACCAAGCTGATCCTGGGCCGGGCGGCCCAGGCCGGGCTCGCGCGGGTCTATCCGGTCGGCGCGGTCACCAAGGGCCAGGCGGGGGAGCAACTCGCGGAGATCGGAGAGCTCCGAGCCGCCGGATGCGTCGCCGTGTCCGACGACGGACGTCCGGTGGCAAACCCGTCGTTGATGAGACGCGCACTCGAGTACGCGGCGATGTTCGATATGCCGGTGATCGACCACTGCGAGGACCCTTCACTCGCGGGGGACGGCGTCGCGCACGAAGGTCATCACGCGGCTGTCCTGGGGTTGCGCGGGATGCCGGGCGTCGCCGAGGAGATCATGGTGGAGCGCGATGTCACCCTGAGCGGTCTCACCGGGTCGCCCGTGCACGTCGCGCATATCAGCGCTCGGGGGGCGCTGCGCGCGGTTCGGTCTGGCAAGGACAGGGGTGTCCGGGTGAGCTGCGAAGTGACACCGCACCACTTCACACTGACCGACGACCAGCTCGCCGGATATGACACGAACTACAAGATGAACCCGCCGCTGCGCGAGGCGGCTGATGTTGAAGCCATGTTGGAAGGGTTGCGCGACGGTAGCATCGATTGCATCGCCACCGATCACGCTCCGCATCACTACGACGAGAAGCTTGTCGAGTTCGACCGGGCGCCGTTCGGGATCGTCGGTCTCGAAACGGCGGTGTCGATCTGCCTGGACCGCTTGGTGCACGCTGGCCACGTCCCGTTGCGCCGGCTGGTCGAGTTGCTGGCGGTGAATCCGGCCCGTGTCCTCGGGGTGCCGGGGGGTGACCTGACGGCTGGCGCGCCGGCAGACATCACGGTGTTGGCGCCAGATCTGGCCGTGCGGGTCGAGGCGGCCGCCTTCAGGTCCTTGGCGCGCAACACGCCGTTCGACGGGTGGTCGCTACGCGGCGGTGTGGCGGCCACCATGGTAGGCGGACGAACTGTCTACGTGAACGAGGCGGTGGCCGGCGCGGCTTCGTTCACTAGTCGTGCTTGAGGGGTCCCCGGCTGGGCCTGGTGTACGCGTTGCGCGATGTCTAGCCGCCGGATTCCGTCATCGACACTCCGTCGGCTCGAGGCGCCCCTTGAGCATCTGTACGACACCTTCAACCATGTCGAATCGGCGGTCGATCCGGTCCATGTCGTTCGTCGCTACACCACGCCTGCCGACCGGGAGGTGGTTGCGTTCTGCGCGTCTGCGCTGGCGTTCGGCAGGGTAGCGAGCGTGCTGAGTACGACCGAGTCGCTGCTCTCGGTGTTGGGAGACAGCCCGGCCGCGTTCGTCCGCGACTTCGAGCCCGCGCGCGACGGAGATCGCATGCGTCCACTCGTGCACCGTTGGATCCGTGGGGTAGATCTGATTGCGCTGCTCTGGATCCTGCGACGGATGGTCGCGGAGGCGGGGTCGATCGAGGGATTCTTTCTCGACGGCCACTCGTCCTCCGACTCGGATGTCGGGCCGGCGCTGAACCGGTTCTCGGATCGGGCGCGGGCGATCGACCTCGATGCGATCTATGGCGACCGCGACTGCCGCCGGTGGGCGACCTATTTCTTTCCCCGCCCTGACGCCGGCAGCGCGTGCAAGCGTCTTAATTTGTTTCTCCGGTGGATGGTGCGACGGGACGCGGTCGATCTCGGTGTCTGGACCGGACTGTCTCCGTCCAAGCTGATCGTCCCGCTCGACACACATGTGATCCGGGTGGGTCGGTGCCTCGGTCTCACGCGGTATCGGAGTCCAGGCTGGGGGATGGCGCGCGAGATCACTGAGTCGTTGCGGCGTCTGGACCCCGAGGACCCGGTTCGCTTCGACTTCTCGATCTGCCACTTGGGGATGATGGACGCCTGCGGGTTCAACCGGCCACAGCGGGACGATCGGTGCCCGTTGCGAGGGGTATGTCGGCCAGCCGGCCGTAGGCGTCGAGCGTCGCCTGGACCATTCGTTCGACGCTGAAGGACGCGCGTACCCGCTCACGGCCTGCTTCGCCAAGTTCCGCCCGCCGGTCAGCGTCGCTGAGCAGCAGCACGATGGCGGCGGCCAGCGCGTCGGCATCGTAGGGGGGCACCAGTAGCCCGGTTTGGTCGTGGGCTACCACTTCAGGGATGCCGCCCGCTCGCGTGGCGACGATCGCCTGTCCGATTGCCATTGCGTCGAGCAGCACCGTGCCCAACCCCTCGGTGACGGAACTCATCGCGAACAGATCGAAACCCTTCTGGAGCGAGAGCACGTCCGGGCGAAACCCGGCCAGCAGGACATGTCGCTCGAGGTGGAGAGCCTTGATTTGCGTGCGCAACGCCGCCTCGAGCTTGCCGGTTCCGAGGATCACGAACCGGGCCTCCGGGACCTGTCGTGCCACCGTGGCCGCCGCTTTGATGAGATACCGGTGACCCTTGTGCGGTACCAGCGCCGCGACGTTGCCGACAACCGGTGCACCCCTCGGTAGCCAGAGCTCGGCGTGGACGTCGAGCCGTGGCGCCGCTGCGATGTGTTCGAGGTCGACGCCGTCGTACACCGTCATGGTCCGCGCAGCCGGCACCCCGTCGCCGATGAGCATCGTCTGAATCGCGTTCGATGCGCATAGGAACAGGTCGACCTGCGCGTACTTCCATCGGGAGAACGCGTTGCGCCGGATGTGAAAGTCTACCCGGCGGGACACGACGAACCGCGGCATCGGGTTGAGGCGGCCGAGCGAGCGGGCCAGCGCCACCATCGCCACGGCGTGCGCGTCGTGTGCGTGTACCACCGTCGGCCGCAATCCCTTCAGCACCCGCGACAGCTGCCAGGCCGCCCGGAAGCCCATCTCGCCGGACGACGCGATCGGAATCAGGTCCGGACCTTTGGCTGTACGCCGTCGAAGCTCGCCGTCAGGATGTGTCACCAGCGCCGTCCTGTGGCCCTGTGCGCGGAGCCCCAACACGGTCAGCAGTACCTGATTCTGGCCACCGCGCCAGCTGCGCGCCGTGTCGACGTGAAGGGAGAACATGCTGCTGTTTGCTACGACGGGTCTCGGCGGGACGCCGGACTGTCACCAGACTCGGCTAGCTCCCACAGCTTCGCGTATTTCAGGAACACGTAGTAGCTGTTCATCAGCGAGACGATGAGGCCCGGGACCCCCTGCATACAGCCGCGCCGGATGAGGTAGTTCCGGAGAAACGCGACCGGGGGGTGTACCACGAGATCGAGCGGCCCGGCCCGTCGTCCGTTGTCCAACAGCTGTGTCGCCGCCAGGGTCGTGTACCGGTCGATTGTCGCGAGGTGGTCCGACATGTCCCGATAGGAGTAGTGGCGGATTTCGTGCCGGAGCCGGCCGACACTGGCGTCGACCCGCACCGACTCGTGCACTGGGTCTGCGCTCCAGACGGCGACGCGGCGGTCGTACAGCCGCAGTTGACGATCCGGATACCAGTCGGTCGTCCGGATCCACCGGCCCAGATATCTGGTGCTGCGGGGTATCCGATACCCGCGATGGGCTGGGCTCTGCCCGAGCAGGGTCGATATTTCCGTGGCAAGCTCGGGCGAGACTCGCTCATCGGCGTCGAGCGAGAGCACCCAGTCGTGCGTGGCGATTCCGGTGGCGTGGTTCTTCTGGTCGCCGTAGCCCGTCCAGTCTCGATGACTCACGCGGTCGGTATGACGGCGCGCCAGCGCGACCGTCTCGTCGGTGCTCCCGCAATCGACGACGATGATCTCGTTGGCCCACGCAACCGACGCGAGTGAGGCGTCGATGTTCGACGCCTCATTCAGCGTGATGACGATGACCGACAGCTTGGGCACCTGCGCGAGTGTAGCATCGACGACTCTCGCATCGATCAGCGGTCCGTGGCACCAGGCTGGACGTTCACGACTACCCGACGGGTTGGACCACGTCGAAGTCCACGAGTGATCGAGTGCAGTCGAGACTCGCTCGTTGCCCGCGACTCCTCGGCGAGATCGGGTGACTGCCGTTGGACCTCGAGCAACGACTGGGCGAAGACCAACCCGCAGTACGCGTAGCGAACGTTCCGCTGGATCTGAACGACCGTGCGGCGGAGCTGGATGTCCGAGATGTCCCGGCTGGTGAGGCAGGCGGCCCAGGCGAGGCCCTGGAGTCCGAGGCGGAACAGCGGTAAGAGCAGTTCGTCTTCCCGTCGATTGTATACTCTGAGCCTTACGGGTGAGGTTGATTCAGATTTACCCAAGGCAGGTCACAAGATGAATTCGCAGGCGGTGCTCGATCTGTTTCGACGTTGTGCTGGCCTCCTGGAGGGGCATTTCCAGCTATCTTCAGGGCTCCACAGCAGCGGCTATCTCCAGTCTGCTCGGGTGTTGCAGCACCCCGAACATGCGGCGGCGCTCGGGCAGGCACTGGCCGCGCAGGCGGCCGGTCTCGAGCCGGGTGTCGTGCTGTCGCCAGCGCTGGGCGGAGTCGTCATCGGGCACGAGGTGGCGCGGGCCTTGGGTGTCCGGGCCCTGTTTGCCGAGCGCAGGGACGGCCGGCTGACGCTGCGCCGTGGATTCCGGATCGACCCTGGCGAACGGGTGCTAATCGTGGAAGACGTTGTCACGACCGGCGGCTCGACCCGCGAGACGATCGACGTGGCGGCGGCGGCTGGCGGCACGGTCGTTGGTGCTGTGGCAATCGTCAACCGTGGTGAGGAGCCGGTCCCGTTCGATGTGCCATTCGAGGCGTTGGTGCGGATCTCGCTGGCCGCCTACGAGTCGGCAGGGTGCCCGATGTGCTCCGGTGGCGAGCCGGTCACCAGGCCAGGTTCTAGACCAAATAGTCCGTGATGACAGTCCCGCGTCGCATCGAGAGCGGCGATGGGCCTGATTGCTCACCCTGTGACGGAAGACAAGCGCATTGCGATGCGCACGCTGAAGATCAGTGTAGCCTACGAGGGAACCGCCTACGTTGGCTGGCAGCGGCAGCCGAACGGGTCGTCGATCCAGGAGTGTCTCGAGGCGGCGCTCGCCGAGATCGAGGGGGCCACGGTCTCGGTGGTGGGCGCAGGACGGACCGACTCCGGTGTCCACGCGCTCGGGCAGGTGGCCAGCGTCCGGCTCAGGCAACAGATCGCTCCAGACACGCTCCTGCGTGCCGTCAATGCGAGGCTCCCCTCGGATATCCGCGTCCTGACGGCGGAGGTCAGCCCGGAGCCGTTTCATGTCCGCTTCGACGCGACCGCCAAGTCCTATCGCTATCGCCTGGCACACGACTCGGTGGCCAGCCCGTTCGATCGCCGTTACGCGTGGCACATCGGTGAGCCCCTCGACCACACTCGGATGGTCGAGGCGGGGCGGGCGCTCGTCGGCGAGCACGACTTCGCGGCCTTTCAGGCGACCGGCAGCTCGACGCAATCGACGGTGCGGACACTGTTCGAGCTGACGCTCAGCCGGGTACCGCGTGACCCGAAGTCTGTCGCTGGCGGTGCCGGCGCGGCCCTGACCCTCATCGATGTGCGCGGCAGCGGATTTCTGCGTCACATGGTGCGCATCATCGTCGGGACGCTCGTCGAGGTCGGCCGTGGGCAACGGGACCGCACAGCGGTCGAGCACGCGCTCCGTTCCCGCGATCGCCGCTCGGCCGGGCAGACCGCTCCACCGCACGGCTTGTTTCTGATGCGAGTGGACTACTAGATATCTCGTACGGATGATATGTGCAGGTTTTCAGGACACGCGGAGTTGCCAGAAAGACCACTGCTAGCTTCCTGCCACCGCGCTGTGCGACTTCCAAATTCAGAAACTCGAGCACCCCGCGAGCGCGTACTGTGGTGGCGTTTGACCTCGAGTCGCCGCTCGATTGCAGACCAACCGTCTTGAATGACACCCTAACGGCTTGTATCATCACGAGTTAATAGAGGTCAGTGGCGGGTCGGTGCGCCCGTGCCACCATCCCGCCAGTTGTAAGACACGCCGATGAGCCTCAAAGATCTCCTAAGCCGGGCGCCCGCTGGATCGCGGGAAGAATCGCTTGCCAGACAGGTGGACTTCGATCGGCTGCCGGCCCATGTCGCCGTGATCATGGACGGTAACGGCCGGTGGGCCGCCCAGCGGCATCTGCCGCGTGTCGAGGGTCACCGCGCTGGAATTGATTCGGTGCGCGACATCGTGGAAACCTCCGCCCGCCTCGGTATCGATGTGTTGACGCTCTTCGCGTTCTCCGTGGAGAACTGGAAGCGCCCTCGGAGCGAGGTCGCCGTGCTGATGGGTCTGCTTAAACGGTTTCTGCGGCTCGAGCTCGACAACCTGTCCGTGAACGACATCAAATTCCAGGTCATCGGCCGTCAGGACGAGCTGCCGGCCGACGTCCGGCACGAACTCGACATCGGACGGGACCGGACCAGGGGCAATCACGGCATGCTGTTCAACATCGCGCTCAACTATGGCGGGCGGGCAGAGATCGTCGAGGCTGCGCGCCGGGCTATCGAGAGCGGGATCCGGCCGTCTGACCTCGATGAGCGACGGTTTGGCGAGCTGCTCTACACAGCGGGGCAGCCCGACCCCGATCTGCTCATCCGCACGAGCGGCGAAATACGGGTCAGCAACTTCCTGCTGTGGCAGATCGCCTATGCCGAAATCTGGGTGACCGAGACCCTGTGGCCAGATTTCCGCGCCCGGCACCTGCTCGAGGCGATTCTCGACTACCAGAAGCGAGACCGGCGCTATGGTGGCATCACGCAGCCGGTCGTCGTCCGGCGCTAGCGAATGGCTCGTGTGCTCAGTGCGCTGGCGCTAGTCCCGTTGGTCATCGGGACCATCTGGTATCTCCCGCCGTTGGCGACCCTGGTGCTGGCGGAGGTCGTCCTGCTCCTGGCGTTTCGCGAGTACGCAGCGCTCGCCATGGCGTATGGCGCCAGCCTGTCCCGCGGCGTGACCGTGGTCGCCGTGGCCGCGACTGCGGTCGCCGTCACGTTCGACGTCACGACCGTGGTGCTGATGGCTTCAGCGCTGACCATCGGCGTCGTCAGTCTGGCCACAGGTCGCCGCGGCAGTCAGGCATTGCTCGACGTCGCCTCGTCACTGTTTCCGCTGCTGTATCTGGGCTTGCCGATCGGCGCTCTGGTGGCGCTTCGGGCATCCGCCGGCCGTGAGGCCGTAGTGCTGTTGCTCGCGACCATCATGGTCAGCGACACCGCTCAGTACTACGGTGGTCGATGGCTCGGGCGGACCCCGTTAGCACCGGCGATCAGTCCGAAGAAGACGGTTGAAGGGGCACTGTTCGGTCTGGCTGCGGGCGTTGCGCTCATGACGACGCTCGCGGTTGCCACACCCCAGCTCGACCAGTTGACCGTTCCGCGGCGGGCGCTGCTTGGTCTTGCCCTCGTCGGGCTGGGTATCGCGGGAGATCTCTTCGAGTCGCAGCTCAAGCGCGGTGCAGGGGTGAAGGACGCCTCGGTGCTGATACCGGGCCACGGTGGGATGCTCGACCGCATCGACAGCCTGTTGTTCGCCGCACCCGGCTTCTACCTGTTCTTGCGGCTGGGGGCTTAGTCTTAGGCTCTGATGGGGCCAGAAACGAGAATCGTAATCAATTGGGGCCGTTGGCGTCGACCATGGCGTGCGACAATGCGCGCTTCGCTGGCACGGCGTAGTTCGGGGGCTGTTGACTCTGTGGGGCAGGCCTTCAGGCCTGCGAGGAAAGGCTGAAGCCTTGGTCCACCGGTGCTTTCACGTCCGCCCGCGCCGGCAGCCGGCGCGGCCAGATCACGGAGTGGAGCCGTGGGGGTCCCCGCGGAGCGCCCGCGTGGGGTCCAGGGCGGAGCACCGGTTGAAATGAAACGCATCGCCATCCTTGGATCGACCGGATCCATCGGGTGCAGCGCGCTCTCGGTCGCGCTGTCGCATCCCGACCTGGTCGACGTAGTCGGTCTGGCGGCCGGCGCGAACGCATCGCGACTGGCAGAACAGGTCGAGCGGCATCGCCCTCGTGTGATTGCGATGGCGTCCGACGACGGCCTGGCGTCCGTGCAGGCGCGCCTGTCGGCATCGTCTACCGGGTCCCTCGAGCGGTCGCGTGCCGGTCCCGCAGGTCTGCTGGCCGTAGCTACGCATCCTGACGTCGATCTGGTGCTGTGCGCGACCACCGGCACGACAGCAGTCGACGCGGTGTTCGCCGCGATCGACGCGGGTAAGACCATCGCGCTGGCCAACAAGGAGGTGCTTGTCATGGCCGGTGGGCTCGTCATGGAGGCGGCGCGGCGGAGCGGGGCCTCGATTCTCCCGGTTGACAGCGAGCACAACGCCATTCACCAGTGTCTCCACGGACGGTCGGCAGACGACGTCAGACGGCTGATCCTGACCGCCTCTGGTGGGCCGTTTCGTGATTGGACTGCCGAGCAATTGAAGGGGGTCACACCGGCCGACGCCCTCGACCACCCGACGTGGCGCATGGGGCGGAAGATCACCGTCGACTCGGCGACGTTGATGAACAAAGGGCTCGAGGTCATCGAGGCGCGCTGGCTGTTCGGGATGCCGGCCGACCGGATCGACGTCGTCGTGCACCCGCAGTCGGTGGTGCATTCGCTGGTCGAGCTGCGTGACGGGTCTCAGATCGCGCAGCTTGGTGTGACCGACATGCGTCTACCGATTCAGTATGCGTTCTCGTACCCAGACCGTTGGGACTCTGGTCTGCCCGCGCTCGACCTGGCCGCCTACGGGCGGCTGGAGTTTAGCCGACCGGACACCGAGCGTTTTCCCTGTCTGGCGCTGGCCTACCGCGCGCTCGGTGGCGGCCCGGCGCTGCCGGTGGCGCTCAACGCCGCGAACGAGGTCGCCGTCCAGGCCTTTCTGGACGAGGTCGTGCCGTTTACCTCGATTCCGGTCGTGATTGCGGCCGCGCTGGACGATGCCGACGCCGTTACCTCGACCCACGACATGCCGACGCTCGCCGATGTACGCCGGGTGGATGCGCGGGCCCGCGCATTTTCCATGAGCCTCGTAGGGGAGTTACAATCGAAGGGATGATTAGTCTGCTCTCGTTCACGTTTGTCCTCGGCGTGCTGGTGTTCATCCACGAGCTGGGGCACTTCGTGGTGGCTCGGTTCTACGGGGTGCGGTGTCTGACGTTCTCGCTCGGCTTCGGGCCCAAGCTGTTGCAGACCAAGCGCGGGGACACCGTCTACTGCATCAGCGCGATCCCGCTGGGTGGCTACGTCAAGATGGCGGGCGCGGGTGAAGGCCCGGACGACAAGCCTGAGGGGCTGGACGATGAATTCTTGTCCAAGACAAAGTGGCAACGGTTCCAGATCCTGATTGCGGGACCGGTCATGAACATCGTCCTCGCGGTGGTAATCACGACCGCGGTGCTGTATCAGGGGGCCCAGGTCCCGGCCTACGAGGAGCAGCCCCCGATGGTCGGGTCGGTGGCCGACGACTCTCCTGCCGCCGCGGCCGGTATCCGGCCTGGGGATCGCATTCTCAGCGTCGCCGGGCGGGATGTCGACACCTGGAATGAGCTGGTGTACGCCGTCGTGCCGAGAGCCGACACGCAGATCGACGTGGTTCTGCGCGGCGACAGCGGTGTCCGCACTGTCCAGGTGACCCCTGCCGCCAGGACTGCATGGAACCTGGGTGACCTCGGTGTCGGGCCGGACGTGTCCCCCCAGGTCCTCGACATGTTATCCACGACCTCGTCGGCCGCACAGGAGGCGGGGATCCTGGTCGGCGACATCATCGAGGCGATCGACGGGCGCGAGGTGACGCAGGCGGAGCTGATCGAGACGGTCAACGCCAGCCCAGGCATCGCCCTCACGATGCGGATCCGCCGTGACGATGTGCGGCAGGACATCGTGGTGACGCCCAAGCTCGTCGGTGACCTTGGGCTGATCGGTGTGGCGCTCAGCCCGTTCGAAGTGAACGTGGTCGAACCGGGACCGTTCGAGGCGTTCACGATGAGCCTCGAGCAAAACTACGAGACCTCGGGGCTGCTCTTCCAGACGGTCGTGGGCCTGCTGACGCGTGACACGCCGGCGTCGCAGCTCGCCGGGCCGGTCGGCATTTTGCAGCTATCTGGTCAAGCGGTACAGGTGGGGTGGGTCGTGTTCTTCGGGTTCATGTCGATGCTCAGCCTCAATCTGGGCATCCTGAACCTGCTGCCGATCCCGGTTCTCGACGGTGGTCACATCTTCATCATGGCGATGGAGGGGGTCTCGCGCCGCGACTTCAGCGTGCAGATGAAGGAACGGATGCAGCTTGTCGGCCTCGTCCTGATTCTGACCTTGTTCGTGACGGTGACCTATAACGATCTCACTCGCTTCGAGTGGATCGAGCGTCTCATGATCTGGCGCTAGGCGTATCCTGCCCTTCGGCTCCTTCGCCGTTCGCGGCGTCTTGTACCCTTCTACCTCACAACGCCCACGTCTGATCGGCGGTCGAGGCCTATGCCTGAGAGACACGCGACCGCGCCCGGGCGCCATGCCGTAATGGAGGAGGTCACATGACCGGTTCGGCGGTGGCAATTGGTCATCTCCGTCGGGAGATGCGCCCCATGGCTCGGCTCGCGGTGCCGGTCGTGGTCGCCGAGCTGGGCTGGATCGCGATGGGCATCGTGGACATCGCGATGGTGGGGCGTCTCGGCCCAGAGGCGATCGGCGCGGTCGGGGTCGGCAGCATCCTGTTCTTCGCGGTGGTGGTGTTCGGGATCGGCTTCTTGCTCGGGCTCGACCCGCTCGTCGCCCAGGCCTACGGCGCCGGTCGACTCGACGAGTGTCATCGCTGGTTGTTTCACGGCGTCGGTCTCAGCTTGATGCTGGCGGTACCGCTGACGCTGGTGACGGCCGTGGTGGTCACGATGCTCGACCGCTGGGGTCTCCACCCGGAGGTCCAGCGTCTGGCCACACCCTACTTCTCGAAGATTATCTGGAGCATCTTGCCGCTGTTGCTCTACACGGCGCTCCGCCGGTATCTGCAGGCACTCGGCGTGGTCACCCCGGTCATGATGGCGCTGGTCAGTGCGAACCTGATCAACGTGCTGGCCAACTGGTTGCTGGTCTTCGGCAACCTGGGCGCGCCGCGTCTCGGAGTCGACGGCGCCGCCTGGGCGACCATTCTGTCACGGGTCTATCTGGCGCTGTTTCTGTTGTTCGCGGTCCTCGGTCACGATCACCGGCATCGCACCGGGCTGTGGGAGGTGCCGCGCCGACTCGAGCTCCATCGTCTGCGACGTCTCGGCGCGCTTGGTCTGCCGGCCGCCGTGCAGGTGACCCTGGAGGTCGGGGTGTTTGCGGCGGTGACGGCGCTCGCCGGATGGCTGGCGCCAGCCACTCTGGCGGCGCATCAGATCGTGTTGAACGTGGCCAGCGTCACGTTCATGGTACCGCTCGGTGTCGGGGCGGCGGGCGCCGTGCGGGTCGCGCAGGCGGTCGGGCGGCTGGACCCGCCCGGTGCGCGGTCTGCCGGGTGGGCGGCACTGGCGATCGGCGGCGGGTTCATGAGCTGCGCCGCCGTCGTGTTCGTCTTGGCGCCGCGCACGATCCTGGGGTGGTTCACGACCGACCCGGCGGTCATACAGGTCGGGGTGTCACTCGTGCTCGTGGCTGCCCTGTTCCAGCTCTTCGATGGGCTCCAGGGCGTGGCGACCGGTGTGCTGCGCGGCTTCGGTGACACCCGCACACCGATGCTCTGGAACCTGGCTGGGCACTGGCTCGTTGGCTTGCCTGTCGGCTACGTGCTCTGCTTCGAGCTGGGCTGGGGTGTCGTCGGGCTCTGGGTGGGTCTGTCGACCGGTTTGATTCTGGTCGGTGTGGTGCTCGTCGCGGCCTGGTGGCGTCGGGCGCGAGCCTGGGTGATCTGAGTCAACGCTGCGAGGCGTTCACCGACCGCCGTGAGTGTTCCTCACGGTGGTCGGTGAAGCGCCCCGCCCTACCGTTTGCGACTCTTCTCTTCTAGAAATCGAACTGGAACCCGAACTTCGCCAGGCGGCCCGGAACGATCCCCGTCGGCGTCAGGTAGCTTGTGCCGCCCGGGACCAAGTCGTAGTTCTCGATGAGCGCCGCGTTGCTGTTGAACGCGTTGAAGATGTCGAACATCGCGCGGACCCGTGCCGGACCGAGGTCGAAGCCCTTCGCGAGCCGCAGGTCGAACAGGTTGGCTCGTTCTCCGTACTCCGTGCCCGGCTCGATGACGTTGACTTCGACCGTGCCCCCAGTCAGTGCGCGACCGATGTCGGTTTGGGCGGCGTTAAACGTCACGTCGGCCGCTCGCATGGGACCGGGGTTGCTCTGGAACGTCCCGGACACCTGCACGTCGTACGGCAGGGTGTAGGCGGCGATCAGCTTGACCTGTGTGAGGTACGCCGTCGAGTTCTTGCAGAACTCGCCGGTCCCGGCCGTCTCCGGCAACGCCGCATTCAAGGCACATCTGTCGAACGAGGTGCTCCCGGTGCTGACTCCCCCCTGCAGCAGCAGGTTCTCGAGGCGAGCGTTGACGCTGACGTCGATCCCCTTCCAGTTCTGGCTCTGCCCGCCGAAGTCGTTGACGGACCGGCGCAGGGTGTTGGGCGCCCGGCCCAGCGAGGTCTGCGTCCGGTTGTAGAGCCCGCTGACCACGTTTCCGCCGCCACCGGGCAACCGTGGGTCGGAGGGCACTGTGACGGAGAAGGTGTCGTAGTCCTCGGGCGAGAGGGCCAGGGTGTCGACCGCGTTGAAGTTAACGAAGGTGCGGTAGAAGTAGCCGACGTTCAACGACATGTTGGCCATCAGCTCATGCTGCACGCTGACAGAGGACTCCCAGTTTCCAGACCGTTGCCCGAAGCCCTTCGCCCAGTTGGGGTCGGCCAATGCCGTGATGACCGGTAGTCCGAACGCGGGGTTACCGTCGTTGCGAATCAGCTCGCCGTTCGCTTCGATGATGAGCGGGTCACCCTGCACGATTCCATCGTGGTTGACATCGTGCCACACTCGTTTCATCGATGCCGGGTCCGTGGGGCTGAGGCTGCTCACCTGATCGTTGGTCATCTGGGTGGAGTACCGGCTCAAACTCGCCTTGATGGCCGTCCGGCCATTGCCCGACACGTCGTAGGCGACGCCCAACCTCGGGTTCAGGTCCGTGAAGCCAAACGGTTGATCCCCATCGAACACAAACGAATCCACTCGGTAGGTCGATGGCGCAATCTCCCCGTCAGGGAATCCGGCACCCCAGTAGTCGTACCGAACCCCTGCGTTGATCGTCAAGCGGTCCAGGGTCCACTTGTCCTGCGCGTAGATGGATCTCGGCGAGACGGTCGTCTCCATTAAGGACGAATTGGCCATGTATTCCGCGCCGTTGTAATATCCGATCGAACCATAAAATGGACTCGACCAGTAGTTGCGATACCTCAGGTTCGTATCGCTGATCGGGCTGAAGTTCAGGTCACGCTCTTCCCAGTTGAAGCCGACCTTGAATGCGTGGGACCCGGTGACATACGACATCGAGCCTTTCGAGACCACGTTGATGATCTGGTCGTTCTGCCTGCTTGGAGCCCGTGGGAACCAGCCGCCGAACCCTCGAACGAAGGCAACCGCGGGAAGGATCAGGGCCGGAGGCAAGCCGACATCGAGGTTCTCGTGGTTCAACGAGCGCGACACATGGTTGAACATCGACACCGCACCCTCGAATAGCAGGCGGTTGCTGACCGCACCTGTATAGGTGGCCTGGTACAGGTTGGTGCGAATCTGCCGAACCACCGACGCCTCCTCCTTGACCATCCCGCCAATAATCCCGGCCAGCATTCGGTCCCGGTCCTGCGATGTGTTGTCCCAGTAGAAGTTGAACTTGTTTCGCGGTGAGGCCTGCAGCGTCAGACGCAGCGCCTGCGACTTCATCAGCTGATCGTCGACAGTCTGCTTGTCCGGGTCGTCAATGGGGGTGAAGTTGAGGTCGTTGGGATCGGAGTCAGGGAACAGGCCCGCGACGAACTGGTCGGCCCGGTTCGTGGTCTGAGAGACGAAGAACCAGAGTTTACGGCGCGCGATCGGGCCACCGACACTGGGGTTGTATCGCCAGATTTCAGAAATTCGATTTTCACTATCCGGATTCAGCCCCCGGCTGACCAGGTCGTCGTCGATGTTGCTGGCCTGGAGGCCTTGGGTTGCGAAAGACGTGTTGAACCCGCCGCTGAAGCTGTTGCCGCCCTCCTTGGGAATCATGTTGACCCGCACCCCACCGGTCTCGACTTCGGCCGAGCTGGCGGAGTAATCGAGAGAGATCTCGGAGAAGTTTCCCTCTGCGACATACATCAGCGAGTCGCCCTGGCGCTGCCCCTGGTTCATCCCCATGCCGTCGATCTGGATAGCCTGGTCGGTGGGCTCGCCGCCGTGAATCGACAGCCGAAGCTGCGTTTGCCCACCCTGACCACCGACATCGACCCCGAAAGACCCGAGGCCGCCGCCCGCGGTCATTCCGGTGACGAGGACGCCCAGGTTCTGGAACGACTTCCCGCTCGGGATGGTGTCGATCATCTCGCGGTCGATCGAGGCGTTCTGGGCAACACTCTGGACGTCGACCACCGGCGAGGCGTCGGTCACCGTGACCGTCTCCTCGAGCGAGCCCACGGTCAGTTGCCCATCGATGTTCGCCGTGAACCCGGCGCTCAACTCGACGCCCTCACGCACCAGGGTGCTGAACCCGGGGAGGGTGAAGGTCACCGAGTACGAACCCGACTGCAGCGCTGTGATCAAATACTGGCCCGAGCCGTCCGTGACGGCCGTCCGGACCTCTTCGATGAGCACCGGACTGCGTGCTTCGATCGTGACCCCAGGAAGTACGCCACCGGTCGCGTCGGTGACCGCTCCGCCAATCTCCTGTGCCGATGCCGCTCCCGGCAGCAGTATGAGTATGGCAAGTGTCACCAGGCCCACCAGTAGCCCGACGAATCCTCGATCTTGCGCAGTCCTATTCATGTTTCCCTAGCCTCCCTACAGCTGATAATGCCATCTGGCCCATTCGAATTAAGAATATTAACATCGATGCCCTCTCCGAATGAGCAGTTTTTTTATCTTTTTTACATCTGTATATTCTTCGTTCCCAAACTCCTTAACCTGAGGCCACGTTCGACCTGTTGATAGTTGTCAGGTGGTGCCACCAGGCTGGCGTTCCCGCACCCAAAACAACCCTTTGGCACTACCGCTCGAAGACGGCCACGACGTGAGCAAAATCGGGCCAGTCTAGTGTCGCCTCGTGGCGGAATTCGATGCCCACGACCTCCTCGACGACCTGCGCGTCATCTGTGGAGGGGGGCCACATCTTTCGGGAACAGGGCTCACGGCCAGGCTACCAGCGAACGCGATACCGCAGCGTGGTCTCGCCGTCGGCCGAGACCGGCACGTCGAATCGAGTGGCCCACGCCGAGCTCTGGGTCCAGTCGTGCGAGGCCTCCAGCATCAGCCAGTCGTCGCCGATCGGCTCGTTCACCTCGACCACGATCGGCTCATCCTTCTGTCACGGCCTGCTCTAATCCGTCCTATCGTCTGGCCAGGCCAGTTCGCCAGGGACCTGCATGTCGAGTAAAATCTTATCGAGTAAAATTATAGGGGTGGAGCCGGCCCAGGTGTCCGGCGCCAAAGGTCGGTCGCCCCTGTAGCACTGGGCTCCAGCCGCTTTCCACGCCTTCACGGCCTGAGCTGACTAAAGATTGGGAGCGGAACAGCGCGCGATGAGGAATTCTTCCTGCTCGGCGAGCGTTTCTGTGCATGGAGGTCCCGCTCCGGCTGGCAAGATGGAAATCTAGGCTTCACAGCCTCTGTATCATGTTTTCGATTCCGTTGGGCGGTAGTCGCCTTCTCCAGATTGGGCTCGGCTGCGCACTGGCGCTCTTGCTTGGCACGACGTCCGTCATCGTCCTGCGAGGCACGGCGCAGGCGGAGGCCGAAGTCACCCCGAACGGTGCCGACGATCTCGCGTCGCAGCCGATCGCATTCAGTCATCAACTTCATGCTGGAGAGCTCGAGTTCGACTGCCAGTTGTGTCACCCCTATGCTCGACGTGGTCCGGTGGCCGGCATTCCGTCGGTCGCCCGATGCGTCGGGTGCCATCGTATTGTGAAGGTTGATCGTCCTGAAATCGTGAAAATTCTTCAGTACTGGGAGGACGAGGAGCCGATCCCCTGGGTGCGCGTGCATTCGTTACCGGATCACGTCAGGTTCACCCACAAGCGCCATGTGCGTGCCGGGGTGGCCTGTCAGACATGTCACGGTGACGTCACGCAGATGGACGCAGCACAGCAGGTCGAGCCGCTCACGATGGGCTGGTGTTTGTCCTGCCATGAGGAGCGACAGGCCTCGATTGACTGCCTGACGTGTCACTCGTGACGAATCCTCTGACCCACACGGTTGAGCGGCGTACCTTTCTCAAGGTAGTCGGGAGTGCTGTGCCGGCCGCAGCCGTGGCGACGTGTTCTCCGGTACCAGTCGAACGGATCATTCCCTATGTCGTGCCGCCGGAGGATGTCGTCCCCGGTGTCGCCACGTGGTACGCGACGGTGTGCGGAGAGTGCCCGGCCGGGTGCGGGATGATCGTTCGTACGCGCGAGGGCCGCGCCGTGAAGGTTGAGGGCAACCCGGACCATCCGGTCAACCGGGGCAGCTTGTGCATCAGGGGTCACGCATCGCTGCAGGGGCTGTACAACCCCGACCGCTTCACTGGCCCTCGTCGCCGGCGCACCACGGACGCCGTGGCGGGGCGGAGCGTGCTCGAGGATGCCACCTGGGACGACGCCCAGAGCGCCTTCGTCGAGCAGCTGCAGACTGCGCGCGACGCCGGTCGGACGGGACGCGTCGCTATCGTGACCCCTCTAATGACGGGCACGTTGGATCGACTCGTCGATCAATGGGCGGCCGCCCTCGGCGCGCGGCGGCTCCGGTACGAGCCGTTCGCATACGAGGCGGTGCGGGCTGCGAACCGGGTGACGTTCAGCCGCGATGCGATTCCGCACTACGACTTCGCCCGCCCCGACCTCGTCGTCTCCTTCGGTGCGGACTTTCTCGAAACGTGGCTGTCGACGGTTGGCTACAGCCGGGATCATGCGGAGGGGCGGCGTCTTCGTGACGGGCGCGCGGCGCGGTTCGTTCAGATCGAGCCGCGCCTGTCGCTGACAGGGGCGAGTGCCGACGCGTGGCTCGCCATCGAACCGGGTACCGAGGCGCTGGTCGCCGCCGCGATGGTCTTCACCATTGTCTCGGAGCAGCGCGTTCAGGTGGCGGATCTTGCCGACGGCGACGCGGATCGTATCCTCGCGCTGGTGCGCGACCACACGCCGGATCAGGTCGCTGAGCGAACGGGGCTGGCCGCCGACGCCATTCGCACGCTGGCCCGCAGCTTTGCAGACCCCGTGCGCGGGCCTGGCCGAAGCCTTGCCGTTGGCGGCGGTATCGCCGCGTCAGGCGACCACGCGACAACGGCACAGGTCGCCATCAACCTGCTGAACTACGTCGCCGGCAACGTCGGGACCACCGTGGTCTTCGGGTCGGATGGTGACGTGGGCTGGGATGGCGCCAGCACCTATGGCGAGATGGTCGAGCTCGCAGACGCGATGCGGGCGGGCGAGATCGACGTGGCGGTCCTGCACGATATCAACCCGGTCTACAGCATGCCCGGCGGGGCGAATATTGCGGAGGCGCTCGCCAACGTCCCGTTCGTTGTGAGCACGTCAAGCTGTCCGGACGAGACTGCCAGCCTGGCAGATCTCGTGCTGCCCACGCACACGCCCCTCGAGTCATGGGGTGATGCCGAGCCCCGTGCCGGCGTCCGCGGCTTGATGCAACCGACGATGCAGCCTCGCCTCGACACGAAGCACCTGGGCGATCTTCTGCTCGAGACCGGTCGAGCCGTCGGGAACGACGCGGCGTCCGGTTGGCCTCCAGAAGAGGACTTCCTCGCGCTGTTACGTCGTGAATGGGCGGCGTTGCAGACGGTCCAGACGGCCGGCCTGGAGGCTGAAGACGCCGAGGAAGCACCCAACTTCAGCCAGTTCTGGGCCGAGAGTCAGCAGCGGGGCGGGACCTGGCAGTCGGTCGACCCGGTCACTGTCGACCTGCATCCAGACCTGTTTGGGACGTCGATCGCCGTTCCACCAGAAGAAGATGACGCTCGAGCGCTCACGCTGGTGGTGTATCCGTCCCTCCACTACTACGACGGCCGCGGCGCCAACCGGCCGTGGCTGCAGGAGATTCCGGACTCCTTGATGAAGACCACGTGGGGCAGCTGGGTCGAGCTGGCTCCCGACACGGCGCGGGCTGTCGGCGCGGACGAAGGCCAGCTCGTGACGCTCGAGTCCGACGACGGCGCCGTGGACGTCTCCGTGCTGATTAACCCCCATCTTCGGGAGGGCGTCGCCGCGATGCCGCTCGGCCAGGGGCACACCGCGTACGGTCGGTATGCCACGGGCCGCGGTGTCAACCCGATGGTGCTGCTCTCAGCTGTCCCCGACACGGCGTCGGGTGGTCCGCGGTGGCTCGGGACCCGTGTGGATGCCACCCCGCGCGCGCTGCATCGCCCGATCCCCCGTCTGCAGTCCACGTTCGACCAAATGGACCGCGGGATCGCGCAGGCCGTGTCGATGACCGCGCTGGCCTCCGGCGAGGTCGAACGAGAGCACGAGCACGTCAGTATGCACCCCCCGCACGACCACCCTGATCACCGTTGGGGCATGGCGATCGATCTCGATGCGTGCAACGGCTGCAATGCGTGTGTCGCAGCCTGCTATGCCGAGAACAACGTGCCGGTGGTGGGCGCCGATCAGATGGGGCGCGGCCGGACCATGGCGTGGTTGCAGATCGAGCGTTTCGTTGAGCCTCCTGGACCCGATGCTGGAGGGATCGACAACCGGTTCGTCCCGATGCTCTGCCAGCACTGCGATCACGCCCCCTGCGAAACGGTCTGTCCCACGTACGCGACGTACCACACCGACGAGGGGCTCAACGCGCAGGTCTATAACCGGTGTGTCGGGACCCGCTATTGTGCCAACAACTGTCCATACCAGGTGCGGAAGTTCAACTGGGTCGACCCGGCGTTCGACGAACCGTTGCACCTCCAGCTGAACCCTGACGTGACGGTCCGCAGCCGCGGCGTCATGGAGAAGTGCACGTTCTGCGTCCAGCGGATCAGGGGAGCGCAGGACCAGGCCAAGGACGACGATCGACCGGTGAGAGACGGCGAGATTACGCCAGCCTGTGCGCAGACATGCCCCGCGCAGGCGATCGTCTTCGGCGATCTCAACGATCCGAGCAGCCGCGTCTCGCGGCTCTCAGGAGATACGAGGGCGTATCACGTGTTTGGCGAGCTGAACACCCGTCCCGCGGTGGCCTATCTCAAGAAAGTGACGCGGACCTGATGTCGAGCTCGATCGGCTTCAGGACGGCCACCGACGATATCCTTCGGACGCTCGGGCCTCCGGGACGCGCGTATTACGGCACGCTGATCTGCCTGGCTGCCGTTCTCGCCGTCGCCGTCTACGCCTTTTTGTACCAGGTCCGAGTCGGCCTCGGCGTGGCCGGCTACCAGCCCCCGGCGCTCTGGGGTATCTACATCACGAACTTCGTGTTCTGGATCGGGATCACGCACTCGGGGACCTTGATCTCAGCTGTGCTGTTCCTGTTGCGCGCGCGCTGGCGCACGGGTGTGGCGCGGGCCTCGGAAGCGATGACCGTGTTCGCGATCATGACCGGCGGGTTGTTCCCGATCGTGCACCTGGGCCGCGCGTGGCTCTTCTACTGGCTCCTGCCGTACCCCAACCAGCGAGAGCTCTGGGTGAACTTTCGGTCGCCGATCATCTGGGACCTGTTTGCGATTTTCACGTATCTCACGGTGAGCATCGTGTTTCTCTACGTCGGGTTGCTGCCGGACATCGCGACCGCGCGGGACCGGATCCGCGATTGGCGACGGGGGATCTATCGGTTCCTTGCGCTCGGCTGGTCGGGGTCAGACCGGCAGTGGCGGCACTACCTGAGCCTGTACGGCTTTCTCGCCGCGTTGGCCGTGCCACTGGCGGTGTCGGTGCACAGCATCGTCTCGTGGGACTTCGCGGTGACGATACTGCCGGGCTGGCACAGCACGATCTTCGCACCGTATTTCGTCGCGGGCGCCATCTTCTCCGGTGTGGCGATGATCATCACGTTGCTGGTCCCGCTGCGCACTCTGCTTGGTCTCGAACAGCACATGCAGGTGCGTCACTTCGAGCAGCTTGGGAAGTTGCTGCTCACGATGTCGCTGATCTTGAGCTACGCCTACGTCATGGAGTTTTTCGGCGCCTGGTACAGCGGAAGCGCGTTCGAGCGGAGTACCTACTGGGCCCGCGTGACCGGTGCATACGCCCCGTACACATTGGCGATGTTCGTGTGTAACGGGCTCCTTCCGTTGACGTTATGGTCCCGACGAGTCCGCAGCAACCTGGGTACGCTCTTCGGGGTCTCGATCTTTGCGCTCATCGGCATGTGGCTGGAACGCTACGTGATCGTGACCAGCTCGCTGGCGCATGGCTTTGATCCGGCGAACTGGATCGGCATCTATCGGCCGACGTGGGTGGAGGGGGCGATCACCGCTGGGTCGTTCGCGCTGTTCTTCCTCCTATTCCTCGTGTTCGTGAAGCTGTTCCCGGTGGTCTCGATACACGAGACCAAGACGGAGATGGTGACATGAAGATCCTGGGGGTGTACGACAGCGCCGCCAAAGCGGCCGCCGCCGCGATGGCGATCCGGCAGGCGCAGCAAGGTGATGTGGTCACGTGCTCCCCAACGGCCGACCCCCTCCTCGTCGATCCGCGCACGGTCCGCAGCAGCCCGATCCGGCTGTTCACGCTGTTCGGCGCCTTGGTGGGCTGCGCGGTCGGGATCGCGCTGCCCGTCTTCACCATGCTGGACTTGCCGCTGATGGTCGGCGGCAAGCCGATCATCTCGGTACCCCCGGTCGTCGTCATCGCCTTCGAGCTGTCAATGCTAGGTGCCGCCCTGGGTGGGTTCCTCGGGTTCCTGGTGCTCGGGCGATTGCCCAGGGTCGACACGGGCCCGATATTCGACCAACGGTGTACGGACGATCGGTTTGGAATCGTGGTGACCTGCACCGAGGGCGACGGGAACGTCGTGCGGGCGAACCTGGAGCGGGCAGGGGCGGAGGAGGTCAGAGTTGGCTAAACGCGGGACTCGCCTTCGGGGGGCTGTGGTTCTCGTCGTGCTGGTCAGCGTGTGTGTCGGCGCATGCTTCCCGCTTCCCGACATGGGCTCGAGTGTGGTCGTCCACTCGCAGGAGCAGCCGATGGACCCTCCGGCCGGGACACTCGCCATTGACGCGCCGCGGATCGTCGATCGGAGAGAGGCGCGTTTCGGGCTCATCAATCCCAGACCGGCCTCTGCCGACGTGCTGAAGGAGGGCGCCGAGCTGTACCGCACGTATTGCGTCATGTGTCATGGCGAGAGTGGCGTCGGCGATGGCGCCGTAGCTCAGCACTTCCGTCGAGTGCCAGACCTGAAGACGCCGTACATCCAGAACTACACCGACGGCCGGTTGTACACAGTGTTGCGCGAAGGTGGGTCCAACATGCCCCCGTACGCCGAGGCGCTGAGCGTCGACGAGCGATGGGCCGTCGTGCACTTCGTGCGCAGCTTCGAGAGTACTCCCTGATGGTCAGGATGCCCACGACCCAGGCACTGGTGTCGGTCACGACCCAGCGGGTCTTCCTGACGCTTAGTGTGGTTGGTGCGATTGCCTTTCTGCACGGCGTCTTCCTCGGAGACGAGATCCGCGCGTGGCAGGCGCTGCTCGTGAACTTCCTGTTCTTTGCCGGTCTGAGCCAGGCTGGCGTCGTGCTGTCAGCCTTGCTCCAGGTGACATCGGCGCGGTGGGGCCGTTCGCTCAAGCGGGTAGCAGAGGCGACAGCGGCCTTCCTACCGGTCTCGCTGGTCCTGCTCATCGTGCTGCTTGCCGGCGTCGCTCGATGGGCGCCGTGGGCGCACGATCCGCGCGAGCTCACGCAGGCGTGGCTCAACGTGCCGTTTTTCGTGACCCGGCAATTCGTGGGATTCGTGCTGCTCTCTGGTCTCAGTGTGGCGCACGTCTACATCTCGCTTCGGCCGGATATCGGTCTGTTGCACGCGTCCGGCGTGCAGCCGGCCTCGGGACTTGCGGCGCGGGTCATCGTCGGGTGGCGGGGACTGGCCGACGAGCGTGCCTTGAGCCAGGCCCGGCAGTCTCGCTTGGCGCCGGCGATTCTCATCGCGTACGGGGTGATCTCTACGCTCATGGGGGTCGATTTCGTCATGGCCCTCGACCCGACCTGGAACTCGACGCTGGTCGGCGCGTACTTCTTCGTGGGCAACCTCGTTCTCGGGGTGGCGTTTCTCGCCGTGATCGCGGCGAGCGGACGTGATCGGCTTCAGCTCCAAGACTACGTGGGCGCCGGTCAGCTCCGCGACACGGCCACCTTACTCTTCGGGTTCTGCATCATCTGGGCGTACATGGCCTGGTCGCAGTACTTGGTGATCTGGTATGGCGACCTGCCGGAGGAAACCGCGTTCGTCATTCGCAGAATGGCGGGAGCGTGGGCGCCCGTCACCTGGCTCGTCTTTGCCATGGTGTTTCTCATCCCGTTCGTCGTGCTGCTCAGCCGCGCCGTGAAGAGTCACGCGCGTGGTCTGACGGCCATCTCCTTCGTGGTGATCGTTGGGATGTGGCTCGAGCGGTTCCTCCTCGTCTCGCCGTCGCTCTGGCACGGTGCGGGCGTGCCACTGGGGATCCTCGAGCTCCTGGTCACGGCGGGCGTGCTCGGCCTGTTCGTCGTCAGCTACACGTCATTCCTTCGGACGTTCCCCGTGCTGGTCGTTTCCGATCCGCGGCTAGAAAAAGTGGCGACGACCTCGTGAGGGTCGCCGGGTCTCACGCCAATCGCGCCGCGGTGAGCCTGCTCGGTTCTCGCCGACTGGACGCTCGTTCGCTTATGCACACGGGTGCGCTAATCCGTCCTGTTGTTCTCTCCTGGCTTTACCGGCGCTGGGGTCCCAGCACCTGCGTCTCGATCGCCTGTGCCAGTCCGTGTTCGTCGTGACCGGCGGTTAACGGCCAGCCGCGCCGCTTGAGCTCTGGGACGGCATTGCCCATCACCACCGGGTGCCCGGCGAAGTCCAGCATGTCCAGGTCGTTGAGGTTGTCGCCGACCGCCATCACGTCGGCTGGACGCACCTCGCGTCGCGCAGCCCAGTCGGCAAGGGTCGTGCCTTTCGAGCAACCTTGGGCCGTGACGTCGAAGAGCGAAAAGTCGCGATCTTCGTATTCGGTCAGCGTGAGGGTCAGATGCCTGGCGCTGGGTAGGCCACGCACATGGTCGGCCAGCACGCGCATCTCGCCCACACCTCCGGTGAAGGCGACCTGCACCGGTGCTTCGTCGAGCGCTGTTTCGAGCGGCGCCGTCTCGGTCATGTACACGTGGTTGCGCTCGTAGTACCACCGCCGCTGGGGATGCGACCAGTCGATGCGCTCGTAGACATACTGTCCGGCGTCGGGTCGGTCGAAGATAATCGCAGCGCCACCGCGTACCGGTCTGGTGTCGACGATCAAGTCCCGGGCCAGGTGGCGCGGGATGAGCCGAGTGGCCAGCGTGCCTCCCTCCGAGGTCTTCACCAGCGCACCGTTGCTGACGATCAGGGTGAGGGCGGCGTCGAGCTTCGCTGCGATCGGACGCGCGTGATGAAAGGTCCGGCCGGTGGCCAGCACCACTTCCACCCCACGGGTCACCGCGGCGTGGATCGCCCTGCGGTTGGCGTCCGGTAGATGACCGCTGCTGTCCAGCAGCGTGCCGTCTATGTCGATCGCGATGAGACGGACGGTCACACCCAGACGCTCTTCTTCGCGTATCGCTGCGCGACGTAGCCGTCGACGAGCTGTCGGAACGCCTCGGCCAGCTCTTCAGAAGAGCCTCGCAACGTGGTCGTGTGTCGGCCGTCGACGTAGACCGGGCAGGCGGGTTCCTCTCCGCTTCCAGGGAGGCTGATTCCGATGTTGGCCGCCTTGGATTCGCCCGGACCGTTGACCACGCATCCCATGACTGCGACGCGCATGTCCTCGACCCCGGCGTATCGGGTCTTCCATGCCGGCATCATGTCGCGGACATGATTCTGAATCTGCTCAGCCAGTTCCTGGAACGTGGAGCTCGTGGTGCGGCCGCAGCCTGGGCAGGCGGTAATGCTCGGCGCAAACGAACGCAGTCCCAGTGATTGGAGCAGCTCGCACGCCGCATAGACTTCGTCTCGCCGGTCGCCGCCCGGCCTCGGAGTCAGCGAGACCCGAACGGTGTCGCCGATGCCTCCTTCGAGCAGAACGCCCATCGCTGCCGCGGACCAGATCTGACCCTTGAGGCCCATTCCAGCCTCAGTCAGCCCGAGGTGAAGCGGCTGGGTCGTCTGCCTGGCGAGCTCGCGGTAGATCGAGATCAGATCGCGGGGAGACGACACCTTGCAGGAAATCACGATCTGGTTCGGGCTGAGCCCGGCCTCGAGGGCGAGCGCGGTGGACTCGAGCGCAGAGATGACCATGCACTCGTTGACGATCTCACCCGAGCTCCGGTCCAGCCGGCGGTCGGTGTTTTCCTGCATCTTGGCCATCACCAGGTCCTGGTTCAGCGACCCGCCGTTGACCCCGATCCGTACCGGCTTGCCCTCGTCCCGGGCGATTTTGCAGATTGTCGCGAATTGTTCGTCACGCCGGTTCCCCGTGCCGACGTTTCCGGGATTGATCCGGAACTTGGCGAGCGCTTCGGCGCAGGCGGGATAGCGCGACAGGAGCAGATGGCCGTTGTAGTGGAAGTCGCCGATCAGCGGAGTTCGGCACCCGCGGTCCAGCATGCGGCGTCTGATTTCCGGTACCGCCTTGGCGGCGGCCGGCGTGTCGACCGTGATCCGCACCAGCTCGGACCCGGCATCGGCCAGCTCGATGCACTGCGTGGCGGTTGCCTCCGCGTCGGCGGTGTCAGTGATCGTCATCGACTGCACCACGACCGGGGCGCCTCCCCCAATCTGGACGTCGCCGACACGTACACCGGTTGTGCGATGGTGGCTCACGGTGGGCATTTTAGTACCACCTGGCATGATAGCACCCGCCTCCGCCACGACTTCGGCGGGGGCAAGCCCGCCGTCGGACCAGACCAGGATGACTCAGAAAGGGTTGGGAGCCCTTGTGGCGACGGTATCTTGGTGGCTGGCACCGTGTGCAATTAGCGGAAGCTGGTGCCGTCCTCAGGCGTGTCCTGTCTCCTGCCTTCCGCCGCCTGTCTCCTTTCGAGTTGTTCTCGCCCTTCGTCGCATCGCAAGCATCGTGGCCCGGGCGGCCTCGATCGCCAGGTCGATGTGACGGGTCGTGTGGGCCCCGGACAGGAACCAGGCCTCGAATTGTGAGGGTGGCGGGTAGATGCCGCGGGTGAGCATGCCCCGGAAGAACCGCGCATATGCGGTGGTGTCGGCCCGGGTCGCGCTCTGGTAGTCGTGCACCGGACGATCGGTGAAGAACGGTGTGAGAACCGAGCCGTGGGCGTTGACCTGGAGGTCGAGCCTGGCCTCGCGGGCGGCGTCGGTCAGCCCGAGCGCCAGCCGTCGCCCCAGTCGATCAAGACGCGCGTACAGGGTCGATGAGAGCTGCGACAGCGCCCAGAGTCCGGCGGTCATCGCGAGCGGGTTGCCCGAGAGAGTTCCTGCCTGATACACGGGTCCTGCGGGGGCGACCTGCTCCATGAGTTCCTGCCGTCCGCCATAGGCGCCGACCGGCAAACCACCGCCGATGATCTTGCCGAGACAGGTCAAGTCGGGTCGGACCCCGAACCGCTCCTGTGCGCCGCCGGGCGAGACCCGGAAGCCGGAGATCACCTCGTCGAAGATCAGGATCGTGCCGTGGCGGTCGCACAGCGATCGCAGACCCTCCAAGAATCCGACCGCTGGGGGCACGATCCCCATGTTGCCCGCAAGTGGCTCGACGATCAGGGCCGCGATACGATTCCGGTGCGCCCGGAACAGCCGGTCGACGGAGTCGAGGTCGTTATAGTGGGCGACCAGGGTGTCGGCTGCCACGGCACGCGACACGCCCGGGCTGGTCGGCACACCGAGGGTGGTCGCTCCAGAGCCCGCCTGGACGAGGAAGGCGTCGGCGTGACCGTGATAGCACCCGGCAAACTTGATGACCCGGTCGCGTCCGCTGGCGGCGCGCGCCACACGCAGGGCGCTCATCGTCGCCTCGGTGCCGGAGTTCACGAATCGGACACGTTCAACCGATGGCATCAGGCGGCGCACGGCGAGCCCGAGGTCGACCTCGAGTGCGGTTGGTGCGCCGAAACTCGTGCCCCGGGCGGCCGCGTCCCCCAGTGCACTGGTCAGCCCGGCCGGCGCATGGCCGTGAATGAGCGGTCCCCAGGACATCACGAAGTCGACGTAGGACCGGCCGTCCTCGTCCACCAGGCGTGCACCGCGTGCCCGCCTGATGAACGGCGGGGTGCCGCCCACGGCGGAGAAGGCGCGGACCGGGCTGTCGACACCGCCTGGCAAGATCCGTTTCGCCTGGGTGAACAGACGAGCGGATGCGCCGCGGCGGGAAGGTCTCATCGGAGCGGAACGATATCACGGCTCGTGCACGCGCGGAGACTTGGGCTACCCGGACATGGGTCACGTTGGCGCTCGCCTTGGCCTAGCAGCCCGTGGTGAAAGCCCCGCTGCATTCGGCGGCTTGATCGGCTCAGATTCCGAGTGTCAGAATGAGGTGACAACGACGTGATCCGGCGCCATGTGCGGCTGGTAGATAGGGGACAAGGAATGAAGAGTGTGCTGATCGCAGGGTGTGTAGGGGTTGCGTTTACGTGGGCTTCGGCAAGCGGGTTGGTAATCGGAACCGTCTCTGCGGCCGCGACCGGAAAGGGGGCCAGGGCCGGTCTGCAGGAGACCACCAGCACCGTGCTCGATGGGGTGTTTAGCGCCGAGCAAGCCAGCCGAGGGAGCGAGGTCTACACGCAGAACTGCGAGTCGTGTCACGGTCCTGAGGCGACTGGCGGGGAGCTTGGACCAAGCCTGGCAGGCAGCGATTTCATCCTGTTCTGGACCGATTTGTCGGTCGGGTCGCTGTTTGAGCGGATCAAGCTGTCGATGCCGCAAGATGAGCCCGGACGGCTCACCGACGAGGAATATACTGACGTCGTGGCCTATCTTCTCGACGCCAGTGACTACTCGGCTGGCGACCAGGAATTGCCAGCCGACAAGGCAGTCCTTGACACGATCATGATCGTCGCCGCCGAGTAGGCCTGCTGGCTGGCCGGCGGCTACCGGCCTAGTGCCCGCGCCGCCTCGCGCGCGTAGTAGCTGATGATGATATCCGCTCCGGCCCGGCGGATTGCCGTCAGGCTTTCCAGCATGGCACGCGGTTCGTCGACCCACCCGAGACGCGCCGCCGCTTTCAACATCGCGTACTCGCCGCTCACCTGATAGCCGGCCGTCGGGCGCTGGAACGTGCTCTTCACCCGGTGGATCACGTCGAGATACGGCATCGCCGGCTTGACGATGACGATGTCCGCCCCCTCGTCGAGGTCGAGCTTCACTTCCCGCAGCGCCTCCTCGACATTGGCTGGGTCCATCTGATGGGACCGCCGGTCGCCGAACGCTGGCGCCGAGTCGCCTGCCTCCCGGAACGGACCATAGAAGGCGGAGCAGTACTTCGCCGCATACGACATGATGGCGACCTCCTCGAACCCGCGCGCATCCAGTCCGCGGCGGATGGCGCCGACCCGGCCGTCCATCATGTCGGAGGGTGCCACGATGTGCGCACCCGCCACCGCGTGGGAGATCGCCGTCTCGACGAGATGACTGACCGTGACGTCGTTGAGGATCCGTTCTCCATCGAGAAGACCGCAATGTCCGTGTGACGTGTATTCACACAGACAGACGTCAGTGACGACCGTCATGTCGTCGACCTGGTCGCGGATCGCGCGGGTGGCTGACTGTACCGGCCCGGTGGGGTCAGCGGCCGACGAGCCAATCTCGTCCTTGAGCGCCGGAAGCCCGAACAGCAACACTGCCCGCACTCCGTCGCCACGTGCTGCGACCGACTCTCGCACCGCTTCGTCGACCGATAGCTGGTGGACCCCCGGCATCGATGAGACCTCACGTCGGACTCCGGTGCCTTCACAGACGAACAGCGGGTAGACGAACATGTCCGCAGAGAGCCGCGTCTCCTGCACCAGGGCGCGGATCCCAGGCGTGCTGCGCAGTCGACGGGGTCGGTGGATCAGCTCGAGCCCACTCGATGCGTCCGCCGGGACCTGGGCCTCAGACGTCTCGCCAGCCGGTCGTGCGTTTCTCGTCACACTCAATCGCTCTCCTCGTGGCACCTTTGCGCAAGCACGTGGTCCACGATGGCCTGCACCATCGCGGGTACAGTGTAATTGGACGGCATGATCGTGGTCGTGATGTCCAGGCGGGTGGCCACGGCGGCCGTAACCGGGCCGATGCAGGCGACATCGATCTGTTTGAGCAGGTCAACTGCCTGGTCCGTGCCGATTGCCTTCACGAAGTTTCTGACGCTGGAGCCACTCGTGAAGGTGATGATGTCGACCTGTCGTTCGAGCAACAGACCATAGATGTCCGGACCGTCGGCGGCCTCCAGATCGACCGGACTCGTCCGGTACGCGGTGACCGCGGTCACGTGTGCGCCCGCCTGCCGCAGCTTCGCTGGGAGCAGGTCCCGCGCGAGGTCTGCGCGTGGGAGCAGGATGCGTGTGCCAGTTAGTTCCCGGTCCTGACACAATGCGCGGACCACTCCCGTGGCGCGAAACTCCTCCGGCACCAGATCGATCTTGATGCTGTATTGCGCCAGCGCTTCCGCCGTCGCGGGACCGACGGCGCACAGCCTCACACCCTTCAGATCCCTGATATCTCCGGAGCCCGAGAGCAAACGGCGCATGAAGTGCGAGACTGCGTTGGCGCTGGTGAACACGACCCAGTCGAACTCGTCGATTCGCGCGCAGGCGCGGTCGAGCGGAGCCGGGTCCTTCGCCGCCACGATCTGGATCGTCGGCACCTCGATCGAATATGCGCCCATCTGCTCGAGTCGGGTCACCAGCTCGGCGGCTTGTGCCCGTGGTCGCGTCACCACGACCCGGAGACCAAAAAGCGGACGCGTGTCATACCATCGCAGGTGGTCCCGCAGCGCCACGACCCGGCCGACGACCAGTACCGCAGTCTCGCGATCGTCGGCCCGGCTCACGAGCTGCTCGACTTCTTCCAGCGTGCCTCGAATCGTGCGCTGGCTCGGGAGCGTGCCGTGGTAAATGAGCGCCGCCGGCTCACTGGCCGGACGTCCGTGGCGTAGCAGCGCTTTCGCCATCGCGGCCAGCTGGGGCGCCGCGGCGTAGCTAACGATAGTGCCCTTCACTCGGGCCAGACGGCTCCAGTCCACCTTAGGCGGCAGGCTGGACTCTCCCTCGTGACCCCGGACCAGCGTCAGCGTGTCGCCCGCCTCCGGATAGGTGACCGGGATTCCGGCGTAGCTGGGGCTCCCGATCGTGGAGGGGATGCCTGGCACCACCTCGAATGGCAGCCCCTGCTCGTGGAGAAAGAGCGCTTCCTTCCCGCCGCTGTCAAACACAAACGGGTCGCCCCACTTGAGTCGGGCGACCGTCTTCCCTTCCCGGGCCTTCTCGGCGAGTAGCAGGCAGATCGCGTCCTGCTCGAGCGGGCGCGGCGCGGCCGGGCCGACGTCGATCTGCTCGGCGTCCGGCCGGACGAGGCTCAACATCCGCTGATGTACGAGATGGTCGTACACTACGACGTCCGCCGCCGTCAGAAACCGGTGTCCCTTGACCGTTAGCAGCGACGGGTCGCCCGGCCCGGCGCCAATGAGGTAGATCCGGGCCTCGCTCAATTTAAGCACCTCACAGCGGTGTCCACGGCACGCTCTAGCTCGTTTCGGCCTGCTGTGCGGCGCCTTCCTGCGCGGCCTGCAGAATAGGTCCAGCCCCATCCTCGAGCAGACCCGCCGCGACCGAGTCCCCAAGTGCGTCGGCCAAGTCCACGGGTTGGCTGGCCTCGCGTCGCAGTATTTGCGACCCGTCCAGTGACGCCACTATCGCGCGCAGATGTAACCGGCCGTCGCGCGTCTCGGCAAACGCCCCGATCGGCACTTGGCACCCGCCGCCGAGTGCTCTCACGAGCGCGCGCTCCGCCGTGAGCGCTGCGCTCGCCGCGCTGTCGTTGACGGCCGTCAACGCTGCGAGAGTGTCCCCGTCCTCCGTGCGCGTCTCGATCGCGATGATGCCCTGACCCGGTGCCGGAACGCACGTAGGGACGTCGATAGTTGCCGAAATGCGGTCGGCGAAGCCTAGTCGCCTGAGCCCGGCGGCGGCGAGGATCAGCAGGTCGTACCCGCCGTCGTCCAGCTTACGGAGACGGGTCCCGACGTTGCCCCGCACGAGGTGAAACCGGGCGGTTGGCAACCGTCGCCTCAGCTGTGCGACCCGTCTGACGCTGCCGCTGCCAATGCGGGGAGCGGTGGCTTGTGTTGCCACCAATTCAGGTAGAGACAGGTCCGCTGGCGTCGTGACGCCTGCGGGCAACACCACCGCGTCTCGCGGATCCTCACGTGGCAGGACCGCCGCGATTGTAAGCCCGTCCGGCAGGTCGGCCGGCATGTCCTTGGCGCTGTGCACTGCGAGATCGATGTCTCCGCGGTCGAGCGCTTGCTCGATCTCTTTGACGAACACGCGCTTTCCGCCGAGGGTCGACAACGATACCTCGGTTAGGCGGTCGCCGGTCGTCGCAATGACTACCAGCTCGCAGTCTCGACCGCTCCGACGGCGGATCTCGGTGGCGACCGTGGTGGCTTGCCAGCGCGCGAGCTCGCTGCCGCGGGTGCCGAGCCTGAGCGGGGTCATGAGGTAACCGGCGTCCTGGACGTCGAGGTCGACGGCGAGGTGCCATCGGTGGTCGGTGTGGAAGCGGGCGCGTCAGTGGCCAGACCGAAAAGCTGGGTGATGACCTCTGCGTACTGTGCGGCCGTGGCCTCGTTGGCGGCAGTCTTGAGTCGCTCCGTCGGGGTGAGCAACAGCTTCTGTACCACGAGCTGCGTGACCTCCTCGACGCGTGCGCGCGCCTCCGGCGACAGCCGGCTCAGCTTTGATTCGAGCCGCTCGAGCTCGGTCTGCCGAATTGACTCGAACCGGCGTCGCAGGGCCACTACCGTCGGAATCGAGCTGCGTGACCGTAGCCACACCACGAATGCCTCGACCTCGTCGGTGACCATCGCCTCAGCTTGGGCAGTTTGCTCCTGCCGGCGCGCGAGGTTTTCGTTGACGACCGAGCGCAGGTCGTCGATGTTGTACAGGAACACCTGCTCCAGGTCACCCGCGTTCGGTTCCACGTCGCGTGGCAAACCGATGTCGATGATGAACAGCGGCCGGTTGCGCCGGGTGCGCATGACACGGTCAATGGTGGTCGTGCTGATGATCGGCGTTGAGGCGCCGGTGGCGGTGACGACGATGTCGGCTTCGAGTAACTCGTCGTCGATCGCCGTCCAGCCCACCGCCGTCCCGTCAACTTTGCGCGCCAGCGCGTTCGCTCGGGCCAGGGTTCGACTGGTCACGGCGATCCGCCGCACCTGCTGCGATTGTAGATGCGTGGCGGTCAGTTCGGCCATCTCGCCGGCGCCGACCACCAGCACGGTCAGTTCCTTCAGGCTGCCGAAGATCTTTCGCGCGAGCGAAATCGCCGTGTAGCTGACCGACACGGCTCCTTCGCCCAGACCGGTGTTCGCTCGCACCCGCTTACCGACGGCGAACGACCAGGTGAACAGCTTGTTCAGCAGGGAGCCCGTGTGCCGCTCGTTCGACGCAACGGCGTATGCGTCCTTGACTTGTCCGAAGATCTGCGGTTCGCCCACGACCAGCGAGTCGAGACCCGCCGCGACGCGAAACAGGTGCCGCGCGACGTCGGCGTCGGTGTGGACGTAGAAATGCGGCGAGAGGTCGTGTTCGGGCACATCGTGGAAGCTGCTCATGAACTGCTCCAGGCCGTGCCGGGTAGCGGCGGTGTCCTCACAGGCGACGTAGATTTCGGCACGATTGCACGTTGTCAGCACGACGGCTTCGGCGGGAGACGGGCACGCGGCTAGCTCTCGCAGCGCCTCGCTCACGCCACGCTTCGAGAAGTCGATCCGCTCCCGCAAGTCGACTGGCGCCGAGTGGTGGCTCACGCCCAGCATCAGGAGATTCATCGTTGGCAAACGACAGCGGCAGTGGTGACAGGCAAGCCGGCGGAAGCCTCCTCAAAAATTGTGGCTGTCAGTCAGGAAATACCCGACCGGTACGAGGTTGAGCAGGATGATCGAGAATCCGACCGCCGAGAGCCAGGCCGCCCGCTTGCCGCTCCAGCCGATGGCGCGGCGGGCGTAGAGGTCGAACGAGTACACCAACCAGCTCAGCACCACTACCGAGATCTTCGGGTCGAAGAAGGACATGGCGCGGACGCGCGGGTCCACGGTCTCCGGTCGCAGCTGAAACAGCCAGACTACCCCTACGGCCAGTCCTGCGGTCAGAAACAGCCAGCCCACGCCGACCGCACGTCCGTTCATCGAGTCGAGCACCTGCAGCGACGGGAGCCGCGCGGCGAAGAAGCCCAGCCGCTTGGCCTTGAGCTCGCGGAACAGCAGCAGGTACGTGATCCCGATGACGCAGGCCAGCGCGAAGGCGGCGTAGGCGAACAGGAGTGAGGACACGTGCACGGCGAACCAGGGGCTGTCGAGCACCGGGGTTGGCTCGATCGTCCGGTCGCTCAACGCCGACACACCCTGGAGCACCATCAGCAGAGGAACGATGAAGACACCCATGGCTCGCTCGTCGGTTGCGATCTCGGTATAGAGATACGCGACGGCGAGCAGCCAGACAAAGGCCGAGATCGCCGCGGCCGTTCCCACGAACGGCAGCTGACCCACCTCGACGGTGCGCATTCCGATCACGAAGGTGTGGATGAGGGCGGCGCCAGCCAGCGACGCCGTGGCGAGGCGCCCGGTGCGTTGACTCCGCCGCGCGAAGGAGTACGCGTACGCGACACCGGCGACTGTGTAGAGCAGCAGCGGGAGCATGTTCATTGGTCTACCTAGTGGGTCGAGCGGTGGTGGAGCTGTTGCCCCTTACCTGATGGACGGCGCGTAGTAGCCTTGCTTTGTCCGGGCGGCGACGTTGGGACGGTCGACCCGCACGACGATGCGACGCCACTGGCCGTCCTGCAACGGGTTCTTTGAAATGTACCCGAGCGTGTACTGACTGGAGAGCTCATCCGAGATGCGCTGATAGATCTCCAGGAGATCGTCCGCGTGCTCTGGAAAGAAGGCCCGGCCCCCTGTTTCCTGGGCCAGTTGTCTCAACACGAAGTCGGCCTCGCGGAACCCGCGGCGCGTGCGGATGTCCCGCGACCGCAGCCCGATCGAGTAGATGACCGTGTCGGACCGCTTCGCGAGCTCGAGCACCTCGTCGAACTCGACGAGACTCGACGTGTCCTCGCCGTCAGAGAGCATCACGATCGCCTGACGCTGGATCTCGACAACCGTGGTCGTGGTGGCGCCAACCTTCCCGAGCTCCTTGAGCGAGATGTAGATCGCGTTATACAGCGACGTCGACCCGCCCGCCGAGGTTTGCCGGATCGCTGTCTTCAGCTCATCGATGGAGTTGGTGAAGCCCTGCAGGATGTCGACTCGGCTGTCGAAGTCGATGACACTGGCTGAATCCTCGTCACGCATCCGCTCGGCGAATCCGATCGCAGCCTGCTGTGCCGTAGACATCTTGTCGGCCATGCTCGCGCTCGTGTCTATGAGCAACGCCAGCGCGATTGGCAGCTGAGTGCGTGTGTAGAATGTGATGTCCTGCAGCGCGCCGTCTTCGTAGAGCTGGAAGCTCGGCTGTTCGATGTCAGTCACATAGCGGTTGTCGCCGTCGGTCACTGTCACGTTGAGCGACACGAGATCGATGCCGGTCCGGAACGCCGGCTGATCCGGCTGCTGGGCGACAGCGGTCGCCACGCTGAGCGTGACCGTCACCGCGAGCCATGGCAGATATCGGATCATACAGGCACTAGTCTCTTGTTCGTCTGGCCGGGATTCCCTGCGCCGTCAGGTCGCTCCGCCGCATCCGCACGGCGATCTCCTCAGGCGGAATCAGGCTGGCTGGTCGCGAGTACACTACCTCGTACTGACTGGTGAGAATGCCGGCCAGCCCGTCGAGCGCGTCCGGGGTCGCGCTGCTCGTCAGCAGGTCGCGGCGTTGACCGCCGGTTGTCCTCGGGCCCCGTTCGAGCACCTGATCCCGCTGAAACAGGCTGTCCCCGAAGTCGAGATTTCCGAACCGCGACGGGCCCAATCCCGTGTTCGTCAGGTTTTTCAGCAGAATCACGTGTGTCGCCACATGACTTGCCTGTAGCGCTTCTAGCACCTGCTCGGAACTGTGGTTGCTGTAGTCGAGGCCTTCACTCGTCAACACGACGATTACCGGTCGCGGCGACTCGCGCCGCTCGAATCCGAGAGCGGTCTCAACCAGCGCGTCGAGCAGGTATGCTGCGCTGTCCGAATAGGCGAAGATGCGTCCGATGCCGCCCCGCAGACGGTCGATCTGATCGGTTGACTCGACCAGGATTCGCGGTGGACCGCCAAAGGTGACCAGTGTGAGCTCGTTGCTCTCGAGCAACCTGGATACAAACGCCTCGAGCCCGGTCCGGATGTCACTGATGGCGAGGGCCGCCGACCCGCTGGTGTCGACGAGCACGGCCAGTTGCATCGGTGCACGCGCGCGTCCCACCCGCAGCACCTCGCGCTCGACGCCATCCTCTTCGATCACGAAGTCGGCCGTCACCAGGCCTTGAACAGGTGTTCCATCGGATTCCAGGACGCTGACGAACATAGTTCGTTCGCGGCTCTGGGCCTGCAGCGCGCTCTGGGTCTGACCCAAGACCGCCAGGCTCATCATCCCGACGGCCATGGCCGCCAGCAAGCGAAGCCCAGTGAGACCACGGCATCGTATCCTGGGTGACTGAGCCTGCGGCATGTGCAACTAAACTCCTAACGAAAGTATAGCGTGCAATGCCGGCCTGATGGGGAGAACCATCGGTAAACACTGGGGTTTTCGAGCTCCATGTTCGTTCCTGCATCGGCCTCGCGTTCCTTGACACCAGAGAGGCGTGTGCTATAAACTTTCTCGGTTTTCGGGCTCGTTGGTCGAGGTGTCTCGTCGGCCACGACCAACCCTGCCGCATCGGATATTTCCGGGCGAATTGAGGCGCGTGAACGTCGACTGGACTCGCTGGCGGTTCGTCTCGCAGTAGAATGACCGTCAATGCCTGACGCATACATCCCGTTGATGCTGTTCGTGCTGGTCGCGATCGGCTTCGCCATTTTCACGCTGATACTCGCCGGTCTGGTCAACTCCTCGCGCTATAACAAGGTGAAGCTCGAGCCGTACGAGTGCGGGATCGAGCCGGTGACCGACGCGCGCGGTCGCTACAGTGTCCGGTACTACGTTCTGGCGATGCTCTTCGTTATTTTCGACGTTGAAACCGTCTTCATGTTTCCGTGGGCCGTCATCATGGATGAGCTGGCCTTGTTCGGGTTGATCGAGATGTTGGTCTTTCTCTTCATTCTTGTCCTCGGCTACGTGTACGCGTGGCGCAAGGGCGCGCTCGAGTGGACCTAGGCCCCCGCATAGCGGGGCTGTGAGACAAGCAGCCTCGCGAAGCGAAGCCGCTCCGCGACGTCAGCTGATCGGTGTAACGCGGAGCTTTGCTAGACAATGGCAGACGAACCGAAACCGGGCGACAACGCGGCTGGTACGCCCGATGCGCCGAAACCGGCCACCAAGGCGGCGCCGGCGCCCAGACCAAAGCCCAAGCCCAAGGCGCCGCCCGAAGCCCCCAAGGGGCCAAGTGATCCGGCTCCCCCCGATGACCTTGAGCGGCCTCAGTTCCTGGTTGCGCTGCAGAATAGGTTGCCTGAGGCGGTGGAGCAGATCAGCTACTGGGTCGGCGACTGGACCGTCATTGTGCCGCCGACCTCGCTGCTCGACGTCGCCCGTTTCCTGAAGGAGTCGGACGACGGGTCGTTCGACTACTGCTCCGACGTCACGGCCAGCGACTGGCCGCCGCGGGAGAAGCGCTTCGACGTCATTTATTGCCTGTACTCCACCCGCCGTCGGCACCGGGTTCGCGTGAAGGTGCGGGCGGGCGAGGACGAGCCCGTGCCGTCGGTGACCGAGGTGTGGCCCGCCGCCAACTGGCTCGAGCGCGAGCTCTGGGACATGTTCGGGGTGGCGATCTCAGGGCACCCCGATCTGCGCCGGATCCTAATGCCCGAGAACTGGCAGGGGCATCCGCAACGGAAGGACTACCCGCTGGAGGGACCGGGCGAACTCCTGTTGGAGAGCCCGATGGATTGGCTACGATTACGTAACATGGCGGACGAGACGGAGATTGAATAGCCGGTCGTTCCGAGTTAGTTAGCAAGTGATGGCCATCGAAGCAGCGCCGATGTTCGACACCGACGAGCTCGTCATCAACATGGGCCCGCAGCACCCCAGCACCCATGGGGTGCTCCGGGTGATCCTACGACTCGATGGCGAACGGGTCGTCGACGCCGATGTGGTCATTGGTTACATCCATCGGGGCATCGAAAAGCTGACTGAGAACCGGGACTGGACCCAGATTATCCTGCTGACCGACCGGATGGACTACGTCTCGGCCGCCACGAGCAACCAGGGCTATTGCGAGACGGTCGAAAAGCTCATGGAGGTGGAGGTGCCCCGGCGGGCGCGGTACATCCGAACCATTCTCGCCGAGCTCCAGCGGGTCGCCAGTCATTGTCTCTGGCTGGGCACCCACGCCATGGACATCGGCGCGGTGTCGGTGTTCATGTACGCCTTACGTGAGCGTGAGCTCGTTCTCGATCTGTTCGAGGAGTACTGTGGCGCCCGGTTGACCTACAACTGCATGCGTATCGGTGGGCTCCCGCTCGATATCCCGACCGGATGGGGCCGCAAGGTGCATGCGTTTTGCGACGTCATGGAGTCCAAGATCCCGGAGTACGAGGAGCTGCTCACCAATAACCGGATCTGGCTCCAGCGCACGCGTGGGATCGGGGTAATTTCCGGTGAGGTCGCGTCTGCGCTCGGTCTGTGCGGCCCGCCGTTGCGTGGCTCTGGGGTTTACCGGGATGTGCGGAAAGACGAACCCTACGCCGCCTACGACGAGTTCGAGTTTGACGTGCCGCTCGGTACGAAAGGTGACACCTACGACCGGTATCTCATCCGACTGGAGGAGTTCCGGCAGTCACTTCGCATCATCCGCCAAGCCGTCGACGGGTTGCCCGAAGGCCCCATCATGGCCAAGGTGCCGCGGCTCATCAAGCCGAAAGCGGGTGAGACGTACCACGCCGTCGAGTCACCGAAGGGCGAGCTCGGGTTTTTCATCGTGAGCGACGGACGGTCGACCAACCCCTATCGGCTGCGTGTTCGACCGCCGTCGTTCTGCAATCTACAGGGGCTTAAGCCGCTGATCATCGGGCATCTGGTTGCCGACGTGGTGGCGCTGATCGGCACCATCGACATCGTGCTTGGCGAGGTCGACAGATGATGGTCGACACCCTCATCATTCCGTTGCTCAAGATTGCGGTGGTGCTCAATGGGGTGCTCGTGTTGGTCACCATCATGCCCCTGCTCGAGCGGAAGGTCCAGGGCTGGGTGCAGTCTCGGCTCGGGCCGATGCGGGTCGGACCCTGGGGCTTGCTGCAGGCCATTGTGGACCCGATTAAGCTGATGCTGAAGGAGGACATCACCCCGACCAAGGCCGACAAGTGGATGTTCACCCTGGCGCCGATCCTGGCGATGGTGCCGGCCCTGGCCGTCTTTTCGGTGATCCCGTTCGGCGGGGAGCCGCTCTTCTACATCACCGACATCAACGTCGGGCTGCTCTTCATCATTGCGGTGACGTCGATCGGCGTCTACGGGATCATCCTGGCCGGCTGGGCCTCAAACAGCAAGTACCCGCTGCTCGCGAGTTTGCGGGCGGCCGCGCAGCTCATCAGCTACGAGATCGCGGTGACGATGACGCTGGTCAGCGTCATCCTGACCGCCGGCACGTTGAGCATGGTGGGCATCGTCGAGGCGCAGCAGGAGGCGGGTCTCTGGTTCGGGTTCGTGCAGCCGGTCGCGTTCGTGCTGGTGTTCATCGGCGGGCTGGCCGAGACCAACCGCGTGCCGTTCGATCTGCCCGAGGCGGAGCAGGAGCTGACGGGCGGATTCCACACGGAGTACAGCGGGATGCGGTGGGCGCTGTTCTTCCTGGCGGAGTACGCGAACATGATCGTCATCGCGGCGGTCGTCACGACGCTGTTCTTGGGCGGCTGGCTGCCACCGTTCCCCAACGTTGCCTGGCTGGCCTTTCTGGGCCTGATCCCGGGCTGGATCTGGTTCCTCGCCAAGTTAGGCGGGTTTCTGTATCTGTCCGTCTGGATCCGGGCCACGCTACCGAGGTATCGCTATGACCAGCTGATGCGAATCGGCTGGAAGGTCCTGATTCCAATCGCCATCGCCAACATCGTGGTGACCGGCATCGTCAAGGTGTTGTTTCTGTAAGTTGCGGTAAGTCATGCTTGAAACCATCGTCTTCTACACGCTGTCTGGGCTGGTCCTTGGTCTAGGGGTAGCAGTCATTACGACCCCGAACATCGTGCACAGCGTGCTGTTTCTGGTCATGAACTTCCTTGGTGTGGCGGTGATCTTCGTCGTTCTGGAGGCGGAGTTCCTTGCCGTGATTCAGGTGCTGGTCTACGCCGGCGGCATCGTCGTGCTGTATCTCTTCGTGGTCATGCTGGTGAACCTGAAGCGCGAACCCGAGGCGCACCAAGACCCGCGACGGCTCAGTGTGGTCGGCTTGGCGCTGGCCGGTGCAGTGTTGCTCGAGTTTGCCGGCATCATCGTCTACAGCTACAGCCGGGAGCCGTCTGAGCAGGTGGCCGCGGCGGCGGCATCCTTTCCGGTCCAGGGCAATGTCGAGCAGATTGGCTGGCTGCTCTACACCGACTATCTGATTCCGTTCGAGCTGGCGTCGGTGCTGCTGCTGGTCGCCATGGTCGGCGCTATCGTACTGGCCAAGCGTGAGTTGTCATGATGGAGATTACACCGGCGCACTACACGATTCTGTCCGCCGCATTGTTCACCATCGGCGTGATTGGTGTGTTGGTGCGACGCAACATCATCATCATCTTCATGTCCATCGAGTTGATGCTCAACGCGGTCAACATCAACCTCGTCGCGAACGCCCGACATCTCGAGAACCTGGTGGGTCAGGTGTTCGTGGTGTTCGTGATCGCAGTGGCCGCGGCCGAAGCCGCGGTCGGGCTCGGGATACTCCTGGCGTTCTTCCGGAACAAGGAGACGGTGAACATCGACGAGATCAACGTGATGCGTTGGTAGGCCGTTGTTTAACCCGAATCGAGCATCCTGTGCTCGTTGGGGACATCGGAAACGGCCAGGGCGCGCACATGCGCGCCCCGCGGCCGCGGAGTGGGGCCTTCGGGGGGGCACGTAGGGGCCGCGGGGGGTTCGGGGCGCAGCCCGACTAGGAAACAATGGATCTCATCTGGCTCATTCCTCTGCTTCCGGGCATCGGTGCCGCGGTCAACGGCCTTGTGGGCGTGCGTTACTTCAGCAAGCCGGTGACGGCGGCGGTTGCCTGCACGACGATGGGTCTGGCATTGCTGCTGTCGATCTGGGCGTTCGTGGGTCTGCTCGGCGAAGAGCATCGCGATGTGGTCGTCAACATTTTCGGTATGACCGAAGCGGCGTACTGGATTCCGCCAATTGCGTTGGAGACGGCGAATGGCGTCGGTGCTTTCGCGGTGCCGTGGGCGTTCCGACTCGACCCGCTGTCCGGGATGATGATTCTGATCGTCAGCGGCATCGGGTTTCTGATCCATCTGTACTCCACGGCCTACATGGACCATGAGGAGGATGGCGCCTATGCGCGATTCTTCTGCTATCTGAATTTGTTTTGCTTCTTCATGCTGACGCTGGTGCTTGGCAGCACCTTTCTCGTCATGTTCGTTGGGTGGGAGGGGGTCGGACTGTGCTCCTACCTGCTGATCGGGTTCTGGTATCGCAAGGAGAGCGCGTCGGACGCCGGCAAGAAAGCGTTCATCGTCAACCGGATCGGCGACTGGGGCTTCGTGCTCGGGATCTTCCTGGTGTTCTTCACGTTCGGTACCCTTGACTTCCGCGACGTTGCCGAGGCGGCGGCCGGGATGGACAGGGAGACTGCGGAGATCGGTTTCGGTGTGCTATCGGCCATCTGTCTCCTGCTGTTCATTGGCGCCATCGGCAAGAGCGCGCAAATTCCACTCTATGTCTGGCTCCCGGACGCGATGGAGGGGCCGACGCCGGTGTCGGCGCTCATTCACGCTGCCACGATGGTGACGGCTGGCGTGTACATGGTCGGTCGGAACGCTGTACTGTTCTCGCACGCCCCGATGGTGATGACGATCGTCGCGACCGTCGGCGCCGTGACCGCCCTGACGGCGGCGACCATCGGGCTCGTCCAGACCGACATCAAGAAGGTGCTGGCCTATTCGACGGTGTCGCAACTCGGTTACATGTTCCTGGCGACAGGCGTCGGCGCGTTCGGCGCCGCTGCATTTCACCTCATGACCCACGCCTTCTTCAAGGCGCTATTGTTCCTCGGGAGCGGGTCGGTCATCCACGCGATGAACGACGAGCAGGACATGAAAAACATGGGTGGCATGCGGCTCTATATGCCGGTCACCTTCGTCACGATGTTCGTCGGGTCGCTCGCGATCGCCGGGGTGCCTCCATTCGCTGGTTTCTTCAGCAAGGACGAGATTTTGTATCGGACCTTCCTCGAGAACAAGCTGTTGTGGGGGCTGGCGGTCGTGACCGCCGGGATGACCGCGTTCTACATGTTTCGGTTGATCTACATGACGTTCTTCGGCGACTACCGAGGGCCGTCGTGGGGCCACCAGGAAAGCGAGGCGCACGCTCACGCCGACGATGGTCATGCCGCTGACGATCACGGCCATGCCTGGCACGGACCGCACGAGTCGCCGAGTCTGATGACCGTGCCGCTGCTACTGCTTGCCGTCGGTGCGATTGCCTCTGGATTCGTGGGGGTTCCGGCTGCTCTGGGCGGAGCCAACGCCATCGAGCACTTTCTCGAGCCCAGCTTCACGGCTGGCGCGGCGCACGTCGCGGAGGCGGAGCACGCGGTTGAGCATCTGTCCCGGGCCGCGGAGCTCGGGCTCATGGCGCTATCGGTCCTGGTAGCGGTCGGGGGCATCGCTCTGGCCTATCACCTCTATGTCCGCCGGCCGGAGCGGTCCGAGCAGCTGGCGACCCAATGGGCCGGCGCCCATCGTGTGCTGACCAACAAGTACTACGTCGACGAGCTTTACGACGCGACCGCTATCAAGGGCACTATGGCCAGCGCGCGCGGGCTGTGGACCGTGGACCGGAACGTCGTCGACGGCGCTGTGAATGGGACGGGCTGGTTGACCCGCGCGTCATCCTGGGTATCGCACGTTTTGGACAAGTACGTCGTCGACGGGCTGTTCAACCTTGTGGCCTGGATCTGCGCGGAGGGGAGCTATGTCTTCCGTCGGGTCCAGACCGGGTTGATCCAGAATTATGCCGTCGCGACGCTCTTTGGAGTGTTCGCCTTTGTGACCGTGTATCTGATTGCCCGGTATGTCGGACTGTAGGACATCGGAGGCTGCGGCGGGTTATCAGGCTGTCGCAATGCGTTGGACTGTTATGCGGCAAGAAACGAGTCTGACACGGACGGTACGGGGTCGTCGCCAACGGCAAGGCGCGCACGTGCGCGCCTCGCGGGGTCGGAGTGGGGCATTGGAGTCCCCGCGTGGGGTTCGGGGCATAGCCCCGTCTAAATCATGAGCAACACCGCCAACTTTCCGCTGTTGTCACTGATCATGTTCACGCCGCTGGTGGGTGCGGTGCTACTGCTGTTCTGCAGCAAACCGAACACCATCCGCTGGATCGCGAACGGGTTCGCCACGCTCGGCTTTCTGGTCTCGCTGCCGCTCTGGTTCTGGCTCGACAAGGCCAGTCCGGATTGGCAGTTCGTCGAGCGGCTCGAGTGGATACCGTCGATTGGCGCCGAGTATTTCATCGGGGTCGACGGGTTCAGCTCCCTGCTGATCCTGCTCGCTACCCTGATGGGCGCGATTGCGGTGCTGTCTTCGTGGACCGCGATTACGGAACGGCTCAAGGAGTACTACATCTTCCTGCTTTTACTGCAGACCGGCATGATCGGCGCCTTCGTGTCGCTCGACTTCCTGCTGTTCTTCGTCTTCTGGGAGGTCATGCTGGTGCCGATGTATTTCCTCATCGGTATCTGGGGCAGTGCCAACCGGCTGTACTCGGCGATTAAATTCTTTCTGTTCACGCTGGTCGGCAGCGTCATCATGCTGCTCGGTATTCTCGCGGTCTATTTCTATAACCACGAGGTGACCGGCGTGTATACGTTTGACATCACGCGATTCCACGAGCTGAACATGCCGTTCGAGCTACAGTGGTGGGTGTTCCTGGCGTTCTTCCTCGGATTCGCCGTCAAGGTGCCGATGTTCCCCTTCCACACCTGGCTGCCAGACGCGCATACCGACGCGCCGACCGCCGGGTCGGTCATCCTGGCCGCCGTGCTCCTGAAGATGGGGACCTACGGGTTCATCCGGTTCTCGTTACCGATCTTGCCGGAGGCGACGCAGGCGTTCGTGCCCTTGGTGGTCTGGCTGTCGATCATCGGCATTGTCTACGGTGCACTGGTGGCGATGGCTCAGAGCGATTGGAAACGGTTGGTAGCATACTCAAGTGTCAGCCACATGGGTCTGGTGATGTTGGGGATGTTTGCGCTTAACCCGGTCGGTATCACCGGGAGCATCCTGCAGCAGATCAATCACGGGATTGCCACCGGCGGGCTCTTCCTCCTCGTCGGTGTGGTCTACGAGCGCCGACACACCCGTGAGATTTCCGAGTATGGCGGGCTGGCGAAGATCATGCCGGGCTATGCCGCGGTGTTCCTGGTGCTGACGATGTCGTCGATCGGACTGCCGACGCTGAACGGCTTCATCGGCGAGGTGTTGATCCTGCAGGGGATCTTTGTTGTCAATAAGGTCTGGGCGGGTTTCGCGGCGACCGGAATCGTGCTCGGCGCAGCCTACATGTTGTGGCTGTATCAGCGCACGATGTGGGGGACGGTGAACAACCCGAAGAACGAGAAACTACTCGACCTGAACCTGCGGGAGTGGGCGACATTCACTCCGTTGCTGATTCTCGCGGTCTGGATCGGATTGTACCCGAAGCCGTTCCTGGACCGGCTCGAGACCTCCGTGGATCACGTCATGATGAGGGTGAGCAGCGTCTACCCGGCGCGCAACGCGCTGAGCGACGAAGGCCAGGAGGTGACCGAGTTGCTGGTGCTGGATGGCGACGCTCCTGACGTCATCGAGATACCGGTGCGCGGAGGCGCCAAATAGTGCCAGCCGGTTTTTCTGCCGCCGACTTCCTCTACATCCTGCCGGAGCTGGTCCTGACCGGCGGCGCGCTGCTGGTGTTGTTGCTGTCGGTGCTGGTGCCGCGGCGCGACGGGCTGCTCTTGTTGACGGCGCTCGCCACTGTGGCGATCACGCTGGTGCTCGTGGTCAGGTTCTTTGGTCTCGATGTGACCGCGGCTCGGGGGCTGCTCGCCATCGACGGCTTCGCGGCGTTCTTCAAGGTGATCGTCCTCCTGTCGGCGGCCTTGACGCTGCTGATGTCTGCGCCGTATCTGCGAGTCGAAGGGATCCAGGTAGGCGAGTACTACTTCCTGATTCTGTGCTCCTCGATCGGCATGATGTTCATGGCGAGCGGGGTCGACCTGATCACGCTGTTCATCGGGCTCGAAACGATGGCGGTGTCGTTCTACGTGCTGGTTGGTTTTCTCAAGCCGAATCCGCGTTCGAACGAGGCGGCCGTCAAGTATTTCCTGCTCGGGGGGTTCTCGCTGGGTATCTTGCTCTATGGCATGTCGCTGATCTATGGAGCGACCGGCACGACCAGCCTGGTTGGCATCGCGGCGGCGTTGAGTGGGCAGGACTCGACGATGATGCTGGTGCTGGCCGTGATCCTCGTGGGCGCGGGCATGGGGTTCAAGATCGCTGCGGTGCCGTTCCATATGTGGGCGCCGGACGTATATGAGGGCGCGCCCACGCCGGTGACGGCGTTCCTGTCGGTCGGGTCGAAGGCGGCGTCGTTCGCCATGCTACTGCGGATCTTCGTCGTGGGTTTGCCGTCGCTCGGAGATGAATGGGCGCTCTTCTTCTTTGTGCTGGCCGTGGTCACGATGACAGTCGGGAACATCGCCGCGCTGACACAGAGCAACCTGAAACGGATGCTCGCCTACTCGTCGATCGCCCACGCCGGCTATCTGCTGATCGGCGTGGTGGTCCGCACTGAGCGCGGCGTGGCCGCCATGCTAGTGTATCTGGGGGTCTATCTGTTCATGCAGCTCGGCGCGTTCGCCGTCGTGGCGGCGATGCGTCGCAGCGACATCATCGGCGATGAGCTGAAGGACCTCAACGGCTTGTCGAAGCGCAGTCCGATGGCCGCCTTTGCGATGCTGTTCTTCATGCTGTCGCTGGGCGGCATTCCGCCGACGGCCGGCTTCATGGGCAAGATCTGGCTCTTTGGCGCCGCCATTGATGCCGGCTTCATCTGGCTCGCCGTAATCGCCGTCGCCAATAGCGCGGTGTCAATTTATTACTACCTCCGCGTCGTCGTCTTCATGTGGATCAACCAGGAGGAGCCGGTTGGGTCACCGCTCGTCATTGGTCCGGCCATGCGAGTTGCGATCGGTGTCGCGCTGCTCGGCACCGTCGTTCTCGGGCTTTACCCGCAGTTTCTCTTCGAGCATGCCGAGACGGCCGCCCGGACACTTCAGGGTCTTACGGCTGCAGTCGCGTTGCGGTAGATCCCAGGAGGAGTCAGGAGGCCTGCGCCGACGATCTGTTCACGTTGGCGCTTCGCGCTACCTGGCGCTCCCCCAGACAAACGTGGGTGGGTTCGGCGGGGAAACGGGAGAGACCCAGTGAGACGGGACACGCACGGTCGTCGGCCCGTGTTGTGAGAGTAGAGAAGTTCTCCTGCCTCCCTGGGGACTCCTCCTCAATTTCGCGAGGCGTCGATCTGTCGGAGTGAGTCCTGGATCAACGCGTCGTTGTCTTCCTGTGTGAGATTTTTCTTAATCAGCTTCGACGCGACTGCCAGCGACAGGTCGACGACCTCGTGCCGGACCTGCTGGACAGCGCGGCCGGTCTCGAGCTCGATCTGACGTTGGGCGCTACGAATCAGAGCCTGTCCTTCCTCTTTGGCCTTCTGCTTCAGGCTTTCCCGGACCGTTTCCGCCTCGGCGCGGCTCTTGACCATAATCGACTGCGCTTCGCTTCGGGCCTCGGCGATGATCTGCGCCGAGGCCTTCTGCAATCGCTCTAGATCCTGCTTGGCCTGATCGGCGTCGTCCAGCGATCTCCGGATCGTCTCCTGCCGCTCCTCGAGTGCTTTCAGCAGTGGACCCCAGGCGAACTTGGTCAGCAGACCAAGCAGTACCAGGAAGGTGATGATAGTCCAGATAAAAAGCCCGGGGTCGGGCTGGACCAGCGGATTATCCATGAGACGCTCCCTTGGTCGATGTGACGTCGCGTGATCGGTCGGATGCGACCGTCACCGCATCAGGACCACGATGAAGATGAATACCTCGGCCAGAATCGCCACGCCTTCGAGGAGGAAGAGTGGGAGATTTATGGCACCGGTGATGTCCGCGGCGGCCGACGGTTGACGGGCGATGCCTTCAGCAGCGGCGGCCGCGAACTTACCAATACCCAGACCAGCCCCGATCACAATCAAGCCGAGACCGAGCGCGACGCCGATGATGTAAATCGATTCCATTCAGCTACCCTCCGTGTGAGTAAGTCGTGACAAGTCCTAATGGTGAACGTTAATGGCCATGCCGATGAACACCGATGTCAGCAGGGTGAACACATAAGCTTGGACCATGACGACGATGATCTCGAGGGCGGAGATGCCGACCGCGAGCGGTACGACCACCGTGAAGCCGACCCCCACTCCGAGCAGGGCACTCTCGAAGACCTGGTTGAAGATGAAGACCATCGACAGGATCGAGAGAATCGCGATGTGCCCGCCGGTCATGTTGGCGGCAAGCCGCATTGTGAGCGCGAATGGCTTGACGAAGATGCCCATGAGTTCGATCGGGATCAGCAGGATATAGATAGGCCAGGCGAGCCCAGACGGCACGAGGTTCTTCCAGTGCTTCACGAAGCCGTGCGCCAAGGAGCCGGCCACGATGATGGCGCAGAACGTGATGAACGCCAGCGCGGCGGTTACGTTGTAGTTCGCCGTGGTGGTCGTGCCGCCGTGCAGCACGCTGTTGACCAGTGACTCGGGGGCGGTGTGCAGCACGAATCGGTCGAGTAGCCCGAGCACTTCGAAAATCGGAATCAGTCCGATCGCGTTCGAGGCCAGTATGAATACGAACAACGTCAAAATCAGCGGACTCCAGAAGTTGACGAACTTCGCACCGACATTCGGCAGGACGATCGAGTCGCGGATGGCCTGCACGAGCCACTCCAGCGCGGCCATGAAGCCGGTCGGTATCCGCTGCTCCTGTTTTAGATATCGGCGTGTTGCGATAGTGATGAGGAGGAACAGGAAACCCGCCACCAGCCATAGCATCATGACGTGCTTGGTAACGGAGAAATCGATGCCGCCGATGTGTGGGAGATGCAGGATCGGATGGTCGTGTGAGCTGTTCGAGACGTGCTCGATGATCACCTCGCCCGCGTTGAATGCCTCGCCGGCGCCGTGTTCGGCCTCGGCAGCGTGCTCCGTGGCGGCCTGTGCCTCCTCGGCGTGCTGTGCGGCGTTCATGATGATGGCGCGGACGATGACGTCAGCTGACGACGGCGTTCGTGCTGTGCGCGAACAGGGTTTTGAAATACAGCGCCTCGGTTACATGGAGCGCCGCGAAATAGAGTGTGAAGCTGATGGTAAACGGCAACACGTCGACGCCCACCACCACGATCGCGAGCGAGACGTACAGACCATAGAACACCATTTTGGCGACAAAGGCGATCGTCATCCGGTGCGTGAGAAGTCGGATGTTGGTGCGAGTCACGTGCTCGACCAGCAGGATGGTCGCCAGCCCGGCTGCCAGTGGTGCAGCCATGCCCAGAAACGTGGCAGTGGCGGCGCCTGGCGCCAGCATGACAGTGAACAGGCCGCACGTGGCCGTGCACAACACCGCCAGAATCCCAGACAGCTTCATTTCTTCCAGACCGTCTTCGCCAATTCGTAGAAGCCGACGACCAGACCCACCAACAAACCCGCGAGCAGAAACCAGGGCGACGTCACAGCCCACCGGTCAACCAGATGGCCCATCCCGCCCAGCACGAGGATGGCGCCGATCAGTGTGTAGCCGGCTGAAGCGGCCGGACCCGCCCGGTGGACGTTTTCCTGCAAGGCCTGAAGCGATCTTGCGAGAATATGGTCGCTCGGGTCGGGCATGCAACAAGCCGGCGGCGGGAAGGCCAGTACCTGTGTCGTTTCCAGCCCTCGGGAAACATTTGATCATAGCACGACACACGCGGCTTCGGTATCGGGTCGGCTAGGTTTCCAGGCCTACTGCGGGTCCGTCGCCGGCCCGGGCGGCGCGTGGAGGACGGTCCAGGCTTCCCCGTCGCTGGCGTACAGCTGGCGCATCTCCTTGGCGTAGAACGGACGGCCGCCGCGCCGGTCGAACACGGCGCCCTGATGGCCGATCTCGTCCACGGCCACACCGCCGAATGAAACCGCTGTCGCACCGGAGCATTGCGTGACCGGGCACTTTCGAGAATGCGTGTTTCTCACACGCAGAATACCCGTTCGTAGCCAGTGGTGAGGGTCCAGCGTCGCATCGAGGGGCTTTGAGATAGGCGCCGCGCCGGGCTCCGTCCAGGACAATCTCAGATTGGGAAACGGTCGCGATCAGCGGTCGGCCGAAGTAGAACAGCGGGCGGCTGGCGGCGCTGCGGGATGCGGTTTTCGGTGTAACTCAGCGAGAACATCCTTATTCCACGTCCTCGGGTCAGTATGCTATCGTAAAGATGTACTGCCTCGGTCCCCACACGCGACAGCCCCCTTATTCAGGCGGGGCGCTGCCCCTCGCCCAGGGAAGTAGAAGTGTCTGCGTTCGGACCGCAGTAGCAGCCGGCTGCGGCCGGCCTCGTCACTGCGACGGAGGGCGTTGTGATGCTGACGGCCCACGGAGTTACCCACACCGGTCACGTGCGCGAGGCCAACGAAGACGCCCTATTGGTCGACCTCGGGCTCTTCTTGGTGGCCGACGGCATGGGCGGACACGCTGCCGGCGAAGTGGCCTCGTGGTTGGTCGTCGACACGATCCGGTCTTTCGTCGCACAAAGTCAGGACGGCGACAAGTTTACCTGGCCTTTCGGAATCGACCCAGGTTCGTCGCTCGCGGCCAACCGGCTGCGTACTGCTGTCCACCTCGCGAACCGGCGCGTGTTCCGCGCGAGCGAAAGCCGGGACGAGTACACCGGCATGGGCAGCACGGTGGTTGCGGCGCTCGTCGAGGGCGACCGGATAGCGTTCGCGGCGGTCGGCGATAGCCTGGTCTACGCCTCCACGGACGCCGGTCTCACCCAGATCACCACTGACGACTCCTGGGTCGCCACCATGCTTGCTCGTGATCCTGAGGCCGACCCAGCGAGCCTTGCCACACATCCGATGCGGCACGTGCTGACCAGCGCGATCGGTGCTCGCGAGGAGACCGCGGTGGAACTCGTGGAGCGGACGTTCGTTGACAGTGAGGTGTTCCTGCTCTGTAGCGGCGGGTTGTATGGCGGTCTGGACGATGAGACGATCGCGAACATCATGGGCAGCGGCGAGGCGGTGGCGGTGGCCGCGCAGCAACTGCTCGACGCGGCGCTCGAGGGCGGCGGACACGACAACATCACGGCGTTGCTCTTGCAGCGGACCGCATGACCGAACACGACGACGACCTCACCCTCCCACTGCAGAAGCCAGCGCCGGTCCCCGCCAAGCGGCTGGGACGGTACGAGTTACTGGACCAGCTTGGCAAAGGCGGTATGGGCGTCGTGTACCGGGCCCGGGACACGAAGCTGGATCGGCCGGTCGCGGTAAAGCTGTTGTTGGTGAATCTGCAAGACGACGGGGAGACTCGGGAGCGGTTCCTCCGCGAAGCTCGAGCGGCAGGTGAGCTTAATCATCGGAACATTATTAAGGTCTACGATTTTGGTGAGGAGGGCGGGCGCGCCTTCATGGTCATGGAGTTGCTCGAGGGCGCCAGCCTCAACGAGTTTCTCAAGGAGCACCCGGACCTTTCGCTCGACCGCAAGTTACAGATCATGATCGGGGTGTGCGAGGGGTTGGCCTTCTCGCACACCCGATCGATCGTCCACCGCGACCTCAAGCCGGCCAACCTGTTCATCACCAAGGACCGTCAAGTGAAGGTCCTGGATTTCGGCCTCGCGCGCGTCGCCTCGTCCAAGCTGACACGGACCGGACTCGTGTTCGGCACACCCGACTACATGTCGCCGGAGCAGGTGCGCGGCAAGGTTGTCGACGAACGGTCGGACATCTTCTCGCTAGGCGCGGTGTTCTACCAGGTACTCAGCGGGCGCAAACCGTTCGCGGCCCAGGCGTTTCCCGAAGTGATGCGCAACGTGCTCACCGAGGGGCCGGTGTCGCTGACACACGGCGAGGCGCCGGCGTCGCTCGCCCGGGTCATCACCCGGGCGCTCCAGAAGGATCCCCTGAAGCGATATCAGAGTGTCGAGGAGTTGTTGGCCGACCTGCGTGGCGTCGACACTAACGAGCCAGCGGAGGTGGCCTCGTCCGAGGGTGAGCCGAGGCAGATTGGCCGGTATCAGATTCTCGATCGAGTCGGACGGGGCGGAATGGGGGTTGTGTATCGCGCGCGCGACCCGGTACTCGACCGCGACGTGGCAATCAAGAGCATGCTGGTCGACTTCGGGGCCGACCAAGACGCGCGCGGCCGGTTCCAGCAGGAGGCGCGCGCTGCGGCGCGGCTCCAGCATCCAAACATCGTCACCATTTACGAATTCGGCGAGCAGGATGACTCGCCCTATCTCGTCATGGAGTTCCTTGGGGGCGACGACCTCGAGGGACTGATGCGACGCGACCCGCCGCTGAGCCTGGAACGCCGGCTCAATATCGTCGCGCAGCTGTGCGATGGGCTGGCGTTTGCGCACGAACAAGGTGTGGTGCATCGTGACATCAAGCCGGGCAACGTGCGTGTGCTCGACGATGGCTCGGTCAAGCTGCTCGACTTCGGCATTGCCATTGTGCAGAAGTTGGACGGCACTTCGGGCACTGGCACATTCGCCGGGAGTCCGGGGTATGCCTCGCCGGAGCAGCTGTTGATGGAGCACGTCGATGCACGGACCGACCTCTTTTCTGTCGGTGTGGTCGCTTATGAGCTGATGACCGGACGTCAGCCATTCAGCGGTAACACGCCGCCGGCGATCGTCTATCAAGTGCTCAACGAGGAGCCGCCTACGCTGCGCGCGGTTGCGCCGAAGATGCCGGAGGCGCTCGACAAGGTGATCAGCCGTGCGCTGCAGAAGAAGCCGGACCAGCGCTGGAGTTCGGCGCAGGAGCTCGGCGACGCGTTTCGCACGGTGGCCCGCGAGGTCGAGACGACACCTCCCGTCAAGCGCCCTGGTCGGAGACCGACGACGAGCGGTGGTCCGTCCAGCGACAGGGTCGGCAACGTCAAGCTCCGGGTCACGCCTCGGGACGGGATGCGTGACCCGTTCGCTGACGTGCCGCTGAGCAGGACCGGACGGGGGCCCACACATGCGTCTAGCTCCAGGGGGCGCATGGTTCGAGCGGTGCTCGCCGGAGTGTTCGTCGCGGTGTCCGGCCTTGGGGCCTACTACGCCATTCGGGCATTCGGTGACGAGCAGCCGATCGCCACAGGCTCGATCCAAGAGCTAGCCGTGGTGAACGACGGTGCCGGTAGCAGTTCGGATTCGGACGCGTTCCAGCCGCCCGCCACCCGCTTGGTCGAGACGGACTCTGTTGCGACATCTGCCCCGGTCCCGCCTCCGGCGCCGATCATGCTGGAGGTGACCTCGAATCCGCCGGGCGCGGCGATGATCCTCGATGGTCAGGACACAGGTCAGACGACACCGGCGTCAATCCCGCTGGGAGAGCCCTATCCCCAGACGATCGCGTTGAGTCTCGACGGATACGAATCGGTCAGCGAGCCGGTGCCGCCGGCGGAAGGCGACTCGGTCCAGATGGTATTCGAGTTGGTACGTGAAGAAACGTTCGGTCGGGTCGTGCTGTCCGGCTCGTACAGGTTCGAGGTCTGGATCGGCGATCGTAAAATCCGGGAAGCAGACACCGAGCACGACGTGACATTGCAAACTGGGACGGCGACGCTGCGCATCGTCAACCCGGGGTATTCCCTCGATAGACGGTTCACTATCGAGGTCGCTGAGGGCGCGCGCGAACAGTTGATCGCCCCCGCGCTGGGGTCATTGACCGTGTTTTCCAATCCAGGCAACTGCGAAATTTTCATCGGCGCTCGAAGCATCGACTATCAGCCGATCAGGCAGCGTGAGGTCGCCCCGGGTACCTACCGGGTGTCGAGACGCTGTCCGGACGAGCGGGAGAACCGCGAACAACCGGTGACCGTGGTCTCGAACCAGGACGAGCGGATTACGTTCGCTCCGGTTCAGCGCTGATGCCGATGGACGATTCGGTGTAGCCTGATGGCGATGAACCCGTTGACTTCCAGACGCATTGGACTGCCTGGCGCCGCACTGGTGCTCTGGGTGCTCGCGTCTCCGGTCCACGCTGTTGCTCAGCCGCAAGGGGACGAGCTGGCCGTTCGTCGCTTCCAGACCGGCCTGAACTTCGCACGAGACGGGCGATCAACCGAGGCGCTGACCGACTTCGAGGCGGTCATCGAGTTGTATCCGTCGAGTCAGGTGGCCGACAACGCGCTGCTGGAGATTGCCCGGCATTACCTCGAGCGCACCGAAGACTTCGCTCGGGCCGCGGAGTACGCCGGTCGGATCGTCGACAATGCCGGCTACTCCCTGCAGGATGCGGCCCCGGAGGCCTACGTGGTCTTGGCCCGAAGCATCATGGCGCGGGGCTACACGAGCGAGAACCTCGACGCGGCGCTCGGCCAGCTGCAACGCGGTCTCGGGCTGTGGCCGGACGCGCCGGTAGTCCCACAGATGCGGTACTTCATCGGCGAGGTGCATCGCCACGCAGGACGGTTCAGCGAGGCGCTCGACGAGTACGGGCGTGTCACGGTCGAGTACGCGGAGACGGAGTGGGCGGCGCGCGCCAGTTTGGGCGCTGGCGTCCTGCGGGCCGTCACCGGGGAGCCCGTGGCGGCGATGGCTGAGCTCCAGCGGGTTCGCGACCGCTGGCCGAACAGTCCTGAGGCGGAGACTGCGCTGAGGCGGATCACAATTCTCTACCGGTTGTATGTCCGGTCGCCTGAGCGCGCTTTCACGCGTGTCGGAGAACCGGTCAGCACCAGAGGCAGACCCCGGATTCGAGAGCTGGTGGTGAACGCCGACGGGCAGTTGTTCTTCGCAACGGACTCCGGTGTCACCGCGACCGACCGGGTTGCGGCGGCCGGCGCACCGCTCGGAGATCAAATACGCGGGCTGGTGCTGGATCGCCGCGGTGTGGTGATGGCCATCGCACGTGGTGCGCTGACGGCGCGCAACGCGCCCCCCCTGCGGATGATCCTACCGAGACCAGGCGGAGACCCGAAGGACCTTCGCAAAATCGCCGCCGCCGGGGTGACCGCCACTGGTGACTGGCTGATCATGGATGGGGACGAGCGGGACATTCATCGCTTCTCGGCCGCTGGAGAGTATCGCGGTGTCTTTGTGACTGGTCGGGTGAAGCGCCTGTCCGTCGGTCCAGACGGCCAGGTCGCCGTCGTCGATCGAGATAACCGGATCCGCGTGATGGCGGAAGGCCGGGAACTTGCCGAGATCCCCAGGAAGGGGTCGAGCTACGAGATCGACGACCCGATCGATGTCGCGTTCGATGTGTTCGGCCACCTCTACGTGGTCGATCAGAAGGGGGTCTTTATCTTCGGACGCGACCGGCAGCTCATGTTGCGGTTTCCGGCTTCGGATGACACCCCGGGGGCGCCTCGCAAGATCACCGCCTTCGCGCTCGACCAGTTCGGTAGCCTTTTCATCGCCGACGACGACGACAAGCACATCGTTCGGTATCAGTAGTTGTGCAGAGTGAGCAGCCCGTGATGAAGCCAGGCGTCGCACCAAGTTCCGTCGTCATCAATGCCGCGCTGGGCCAGGACGAAGCGCGACGAGGGAGAATACCGGCAGTGTTCGACCGCTGTATGAAGTGGCCCAACGCTGGTAGCCTCAGGATGCGGCGCCGACCGCATGCAGCGGGGCTTGCACCACGGGCTGCCAGGATGGGAGTCCGGTTCGGGAGGACTGGAGCGACGGTGGCCATGGCATTTGGGGCCGCAATGGTAGCCGTCGGTGCTACGGGTGCGCTGGCTGAGCAGACTGACGTTCGGCCGATGGTCGAGGAGGCGCGGCAGCTCCTGGAGGTGTTCGAGTTCGACCAGGTGGTGAGTCGTCTCGACAGCGTGATCTCGACAATGACTTCCTCGCCGGACCCTGACCTGGATGTACTGGCTCAAGCGTACGACCTGCGTGGACAGGCGTACTACAGTCTGAACGAGCAGGAACAGGCGGGGCAGGATTTCGAGTTGCTGCTGCAGGCTCGGGCCGACTACTTGCTCGCCGCCGATGTGTCGCCCCGCGTCCTGGAGCTCTTCGAGGATGTGAAACGGCGTCTCGTTGGCACACTAGAGTTGTCGATGTCGCAGCCCGCCATTGTGGCGATCGATGGCCGCATCTACGAGATAGGACAGCAGACGGCGATCTCCCTCGTACAGGGTCAGCACGACTTTTCCATCCGTCAGCCCGGATTCGCCGAAGACGCACAGCAATTTACGATCAACGCGGGCGAATCCATCGTGCTCAGCCCGAGGATGCAGCGGGTCAGTGGTACGCTGAGCGTCATTACGGTGCCCGATGGCACGCGTGTGCTCGTGGACGACGTGCTGCGTGGCGTGACCGTGTCTGGTCTTGGCGGCGACAACGGGTCGGCGCCGTTACTCGTCGATGACCTTGCGCCTGGACAGCATCGATTGCGACTCGAGCGCGATTGCTTCGTGTCCCGCGAGCTCCCGTTCTCTGTGGCGACACCACCCGACGACCGGGTCACTGGGTCGCTCGAGCTGATGCCGGCGGTGGCGACGGTGTTGGTGGAGACGACGGCTGGCGACGCGATGATCTACGTGGACGGCGAGCCGCGGGGTATTGCGCCCGCCGAGGTACCGAACCTGTGCGAGGGCCTGCACGTGATCGAGGTGCGGGCGCCGAGCGGGCGGTTCGTTGACCGCCGGACGTGGGGCGCCGGGGTCGTGGTCACGCTCGATGTCGATCTTCGGCCGGCGTTCGCGATCGTGGAGGTCGCCGGGAGCAGCAGCCCAGCCGCAGCCGCCGAGTTAGCGACGCGGGTCGAGGCGGCGCTCGCGGCGACCCGCGGTCTGCTGATCTTCGCGCCGACGCCAGAGGAACTCGAGAGCGCCGCACAGGATTTGTCGCTCGGCACGGCACTGTCCGGAGGCGAGTCGACGGTCATGCGGCGTCGAGACCTCGGCCGGGCGTGGACCGAGCGTTTGAACACGCAGGGAGTGGCCTGGCTCGAGCCGGTGCCGAATGAAACCGACGTCTACGACCTGTTTCTTCTCGCGATGGACAGCGGTCAGCCGGATGTCCTGCGGATCGCGATGGGCGATGTCGGGTCGCGTGTCGCCGCGGAGCGCCGCCTGGGGGCGGCGACGCCGCCGATCGTCCAGCCGACGATCCACACGTCGGTTGTAGACGTCAGCGGGATCGACGGTGCGGCCGTCATTCACGTCGATTCCGGCGGTGTCGGCGAGGCAGCTGGGCTTCGGCCGGCTGATGTGATCGTCGGCGCGGCAGGTACGGAAGTGACGGCCGTTTCGGACGTCGCCCGTGCGCTGTCCGATGCCGACCCGGCTGGGGAACTGTCAGTGGACGTCCGTGCCGAGGACGGCACGATCCGCGAGACGACGGTGCGGGTCGCTCTCGTGACGGACACCATCCCGCTGGCCGACAGCAGTCTCTTCTATAACAGGATCCTGCTCGATTTGCGGGCTGGCGCCGAGCGCGCGCACGACACGTTGTTGCAGTCAGCGTCACTGCTCAGCCTGGCGATTGTGCACATGCGTCTCGGGAGCTGGGACCTGGCGATCAGGGCCCTCGAGATGGTCTCCTTGTCTGACGGGCCGGGCGTGTCTGGTGCGGCGGTCGCTTATCTCACGGGGCTCTGTCTCAAGGAGATTGGGCAGCTTCCCGAGGCGCGCGCGTCGTTCAGTCGCGCGGTCGCCGCGGGTGACGGGACGTTGTCGGTTGGCGGGCCGCCGGTCGGGCCGCTTGCGCAGCGCCAACTCGACAGCATGCCCTAGCAGCCCATCGTGAAAGTTTAGCTGCATTCGACCAGCGCAGCATCCCGCCTGGCTGTGTTGCTCCTCGGTCATATACTGCCGCTATTCTCCCTCGTCGCGCCTTGCCAAGATCGGCCGCGGCATTGTCTGTGACGGGTCTCGGTGCGACGCTGACCTTTTCCACGGACCGCTAGCCCGAGTGCACGAGGAGTCAGGAGTCAGAAGAGAGTCGGAAGGCTTCGCCGTTTCGACTCTCCAGAACCGGGTATGAACGCCGGTGAGTCCCCGGCTGATTCTGATTCTCGATTGCCGTCGACGCGCTGACGATCGGCGCTGGAGGCTTTCGCACTCGGCTGGTCACCTGTCTGGCGTTGAGGACTGGTGGTAGAGAGATTTTGCGCATGCCCGCCGGCGTCCGGCCGAGCGCATTAATAGGGCCGAGTGAGCCGCCGCCGCTGTCCACGCAAGATCGGAGATCAGGGCCGGTGCCCCAACTCTGGCAAGTTGTCGGTCTCCTTAAACGACTGCTACAGAAGTTGGCACTCTGCCTCCTGACTCCTTGAGCATCGCCCTACACCGTGAAGATGTAGCACCCGGGCGTCACCAGCAGCCGGTTGCGGCTTTCGAAAAAGAAGCTGTCGGGGGACACCGTGCCGGCCGCCTGGAACTGGACCGTCCGAACCTTCTCCCCGTTCGGGTCATACACGTAGGTGTAAGGCACACGTAGTGACACCCAGAGGTCACCATTGGGAGCGACCGCGGCGGCACGGACCGTCGGCGGGATCAGTGGCAGCTCGCGTCCCGTCTCGTCCGGTTGTCGCGGCCAGGTGGTGGGCATGGTCTGGATCGTGGCGTCGAGCTCTGGGCCTTCGATGTGGCGCTCAAAGAGCAGACGGCCGTCAGCGTCATACTTCCGAAACATCGGGAGTCCCGCCTGGAACACGAAGTAATAGCCGCCGGTGGGGTCGACCAGCGGGAGGCCGCTGTTCAGGGCGAGGTGCACATCACGGTCAGTCTCGTGCCCGGTAGTTCGAAACACGCCGATTGTGCGATATGGCTGTCCCCCGACGGTGAACTCGGTCATCAGCCCACCGAACTCGGGTTGGCTCATCAAGATGGACCGGCCAGTCCACTGCAGCGAGCTGACCCCGCTCAGCGTAAGCGCACCGACGGTAATTCTCGGCGTGGCGCGGCCTGGGAGCCAGAAACCGGACACGCGGGTCCCGTCCAGGTCGAACAGTTGCACCCGCTCGCGCCGGTCAGGCCCGTCGGCGACCATGAAGCGATTACCCGCCAGAACCAAGGCGCTGGGTCCGATGACGCGGCCAGATTCCGGACCAATCTGGACGATCTTGGTGGCGTCTGTTCCGGACCGCGACACACGGTAGACTACATGGCTCCTGCCGTCGAGCACGAGGTAGCTGTTGTCCGGGGCGCGCTGGAATGCGGTCGGTTCCCGGAGCAGCCCGACTACCTCGGCGGCCAGGCCTCCGGTCGAGCGGAGGATTTCAACGCCGGAGGCTTCCCCGAAAAGGACCGCCAGCGCCACCGCAGAGACTACCCACCTCATTTCGACCCCAGGATGACACGTTGCTCGGATCGTGGCTACGCTAGCTAGTACTCGCTGACGGTAGTGATGGCCTGCAGTACGTCGTCTGTCTGAGGCAGAATCGTCTCTTCGAGGTCCGGGTGATACGCCACGGGGCAATCGAGTGCGCCCACCCGTTTGACAGGCGCGTCCAGATATTCGAAAAGCTCATCGGCGATGCGCGCGGCCACCTCGGCGCCGAATCCGCACGTCAACTGGTCCTCGTGCGCAACCACGACGCGACTAGTTCTGGAGACCGCCTCGGCGATGGCGGACCAGTCGTAGGGTGCCAGCGTGCGTAGGTCGATCACCATCACGCTGATGCCTCGCTGAGCCGCTCGCTCGGCCGCGAGCAACGCCCGCTGCACAAGGGCACCCCAGGTGATTACGACCACGTCGGTGCCGTCCCGCCGCACAGACGCGCGTCCGAACGGAATCTGAAAATCAGGCCCGCGGTAGTTCGATTTGGTGTAGGTCTGACGATATAGATGCTTGTGTTCGAGAAACAGGACCGGGTCGTCGCATCGGATCGCCGTCCGGAGCAACCCGGCGGCGTCAACGGCATTGCTCGGGTAGACAATGCGCAACCCAGGACAGTGGGCGAAGATGCTCTCGCCGGACTGGCTGTGGTAGAGCGCGCCGCCACGGACATACCCGCCGATCGGCGCCCGGATCACGACCGGGCAGGAAAAGGAGTTATTCGACCGATACCGCAGCATCGTCAACTCGTTGCGGATCTGCATCATGGCGGGCCAGATGTAGTCGAAGAACTGAATCTCCACCACCGGCTTGAGCCCCCGCAGGGCCATCCCTATGGCGCGACCGACAATGTTCGCCTCGGCAAGCGGCGAGTTGAATACACGCTCGCGTCCAAAAGCGCGCTGGAGGCCCAGCGTGGCCTTGAAGACACCGCCCTTGCCTTGCACGGTCGACAAGGCTTCTGTCCGGCTGCAGTCCGCGACGTCTTCGCCGAACACCACGAGCTGCGGAGTCCGCATCATCTCGTCCTTGAGCGTGCGGTTGATGGTGGCGACCATCGTGATCGGGTCGCCCTCCGTGGTGCCGGGCACGTCGAACTCGTCCGAGGTCGGGTCTACATCAGGTGAGTACAGGTAGGCGAGCACGGTGGATGGCTTCGGCGCGGCAGCAGCCAGCGCTCGGTCGGCGGCGTCCTGGATCTCGTCATCCACTTCGTTCGCGATTCGAGACAGGGTGTTGTCGTCGCCCAGCAGTTCGCGGGTGAGGAACGCCGAGAAGCGGTCGAGCGGATCACGTGAGCGTTCCTCGTTACGCTCTGCCTCGCTCTTGTACTGGCGCTCGTCATCTGACTGCGAGTGTGAGTACAGCCGCACGACCTTGGCCCGCACCAGCACCGGACCGCGTCCACCTCGGGCGTACGCGAGGGCGCGACGCATCGCGGCGTAGCTTTCCAGCGCATCGGTCCCGTCCACGCGGATCACTTCGAGGCCGGGGAACGCCGACACCAGCCTGGCGATATCGCCACCCGGGGTCTGGATCTCGACCGGAACCGAAATGGCGTAGCCGTTGTCCTCGACGAGGAACACGACCGGTAGACGCCTCGTACAGGCGGTGTTGAGCGACTCCCAGAACTCGCCCTCGCTGGTCGATCCGTCGCCAAGGGACACGTACACGACATCGCCTTCCGAGCAGGCGCCAGCCTGGATGGTGCTGTCTGGGAACCGTTGGTAGAAATGGCTCGCCTCTGCGCACCCGACCGCGTGAAGACACTGGGTGGTGACCGCGCTCGAGCCGGAGACGAGGTGCAGGTCCGGCTTGCTCCAGTGTGCCGGCATCTGTCGTCCGCCGGAGGCCGGGTCCACGTTCGCGCCGACGGCAGCGAGGAGCATCTCGTATGGCGTCAGTCCCAGGGCGAGGCACAACGCCCGGTCGCGGTAGTACGGAAAGAACCAGTCGCGGCCGGGTTCCAGCTGCATCCCGGCCGCCACGAGGATTGCCTCGTGTCCGGCCCCGCTGATCTGAAAGAAGCTCCGACTTTGGGTCTTGAGCTGGAGCTCCTTGTCGTCCAAACGCCGAGACAGTAGCATCGTGCGATACAGCCGGAGGAGTTCGTCGCGAGACAGCCCATCGTACTGCTGTGTTCGCGGCGCGGTGGTCGCACCGTCTGAGACCGTCGAAGACTTCATGATGGTGGCGTACGGCTTGCGGGCAGTACTCTTGGCGGTCGGCGTGTGGCCCGCATTGCACGTAGATTATATCGCACTGTAGTTAACGGACAGGACCGATGACATAGCACCTGTACCCTGTTGTGACTACATGAAAAAGGGGATCACTGGAGCGTCGTCGTCACCGGGTGGATCGGTGGTCGGATGGGACGAGCTCGACTTGGAAAAGGTCACCGAGTTGATCTCGCGTAAGCTGGTTGCCGGTGACCGGCAGATGCTCGTCCAGGTTTATTTGAAGCGCGGCGCGCTCGTGCCGCGGCATAGCCACGAGAGCGAGCAGCTGACGTACGTGCTCGATGGCATGCTGAAGGTCCGGGTCGACGGGGAGGAGGTTCTCGTGCGCGGCGGCCAGGTCGTGCGGATTCCCTCCGGCGTGCCGCACCAGACCGAGGCACTTGCGGATACGTTCGAACTCGACCTCTTTAGTCCGGTTCGTTCGGACTGGCTTGGAGAACCGTCCGAGCAGTCAGCAGTCAGATATCAGACACCGGAAGAAAACTGAGGGCTGCGCCGGCTTCAATCAGAAGCCGGCGGACATTCGTTGTAGTCCAGAGCAGTTCCGGGAGTTGCCGACCGTGACACCCGTAGCGGCCGACGTTCCCTTCTGATTCCTGTTTTCTACATGTGTCAGGGTCCTCAGTGCACCCGCCCGTTCGAGTCGTCGCTGCCGCCACCGGGATAGACGTTGAACTTTCGGCGAAGCCGGCCCATCTTCCAGCGGAGGTACCGGTACTTGATCTCCGCCATCACGCCGAAGCGACCAAATTGGGCCAGACCGGCCCCGCCGCTCCGTTTCAGATAGACATACCCGACGACAAGCCCGCCGAGATGGGCAATGTGCGCAACGCCGGCGCTGCGCGGTACCGATAGAAACGTGATGGCCCCGATGATCATCACGAAGTACTTTGCTGGTACCGGGAACAGGAGGAACATCAGGATTGGCCTGTTCGGATAATAAATTGCGAATGCCATGAGGAGACCGTAGATGGCACCTGACGCTCCGATGGTCACCGCGAAATACGTCGGTTCACTGAACGCGAACGGCAACAGTCCTGCACCGATCGTTGCCACCCCCGCGCCGATTCCCGTGATGAAGAAGTAGCGCAGGAAGAACGGCCCACCCCACAGTCGCTCGAGTTGCACCCCGAACATCCACAGGACGAGCATGTTGAACAAAATGTGACTGAAGCCGCCGTGCAGGAACATGTAGGTGACAGGCTGCCAGATTCGCAACCCTGTCAGCACCGCCTGGGGGCGGAGCCCGAATACGTCAATAAGCAGACGGCCGAGCGGTGGGATCACCGCGCCCGCAACGAAGACGCCGACATTGGCCCAGATCAGCATCCGCACCGCCGGGGTCATCATGCCGGGGCCGAGAGAGAACTGGGCCGGGCCACGGGGATAGGCGCGACGCATCTGAACGCTATCGTACCACGGGACCCCGGGACGTCCTGAACCTGAATGAGATGGGTCAGCGTGAGTGAGTGCGGGTCAGACGCGCCAGAAGCTCATTCCTTGCCTGCTTGAATTCGGCGATACCGAGCAGGTGCGCCGCGGCACCCAAGACCGCCAGTCCCACGCCGATATCGCTGGCGACGATTAGGAGCTGTGTCAACAAACCGGGGTTCGTCCAGAGCGCCGTGAGCCACCCGTCGGTCAGCCACACGGCAGCGCCCATCGCTGTGGCGGCGATGGTGATCCGGGCGAAGCTGTTCGCGATCGCCGATTCCTCCAGACCGTCGAGCCGCCGCCGCAAGAGGACCAGCAATAGCGCGGCGTTGCTCAATGCGGCGATGGCAGTGCTGAGCGCGAGCCCCTGATAGCCCAGGACTTGGACCAGCACCAGGCTCAGCATGATGTTCAGACCGACCGACGCGACGCTGACGAGGGCTGGGGTTAGGCTGGTCCCCAGTGCGTAGAAGCTAGGTACCGCGAGACGTACCGCGGAATAACCGACAATGCCTGGCGCGTAGCACGCGAGCGCCAGCGCCGTCGCCTGTGTGTCCGCTTGAGTGAAACTGCCGCGCTCGAAGATCAGACGCACGATTGGCACTGCCAGGACGATCAACCCGACCGTTGCTGGCACCATCAGCATCAGCATGAGCCGGAGGCCGTGCGAGACCGTTCGTCGCATGAGGTGCAGCTCGTTGAGCGCGGCGTGCCGGGACAAGACAGGCAGCGCGGCGGTCGCGATCGAGACACCGAACACGCCGATCGGGAGATACATCAGCCGGAACGCGTAGGTAAGCCACGAGACCGCCCCGGTTTCCTGGCTGGTAGCGAGAATCGTGATGACCAGCAAGTTGATCTGCATCGCGGCGCCCGCGATCGTGCCAGGACCCATCAGTCCGAGGACCTCCCGGAGCCCCCGGTCGGCCGGGTTCAGCGTGACCCGATATCGAAATCCTTCCCGACGCAGCACCCAGTATTGGATGGCGATCTGGCCGAGACCGCCCAGCACGAAGCCAAACGCGACCGCCATGATCGGCTCAAACCCGGCTCGTGGCATTAGCGGCACCAGCACGACGATGCTCAGGATGACGCTGACGTTCAACATGGCGGGTGACAGCGCCGGCGCGAAAAACCGCTGCAGCGAGTTGAGCATCCCCATGCAGGCCGCCGCGACCGCGACCATGGTAAGAAATGGGAGCATCACGCGTGTCATCGCGATGGTCAGCTCGAGCTTGCCCGGCACCTCGCTGAAGTTTTGCGCAAACAGTCGGGTCAGCGGTTCGGCAAAGACAATCCCAGCCACCACTAGGACTCCGGTGATGACGATCAGCGCGTTGATCAGCTGGTTGCCCAGCTGCCAGGCGGCATCACGGCCTTCAGTGGTCAGCCGGCGCGTGAATGTCGGGACAAACGCGGCGCTCATTGTGCCTTCCGCAAAGAGATCCCGCATCAGGTTGGGGATGCGGTAGGCGACGTAGAAGGCGTCCATCGCGTTGGTTGCCCCAAAGAAGTACGCCAGCGCTTGGTCTCGTACTAGCCCCAGGACGCGGCTCGTCATGGTCGCGGCACCGATCAAGGCGGCCGAGCCAGCCAGAGCGGAGTCGGGTGGTGGGGCGTCGGCAGAGGGTGCGGTGGGCGCCGCCACGGGCGCGGTCGGCTCGGAGAGCTTCATCGTCGCGAGTAGTGTCCGGTCTTCGCAGCCAGAGGTAAAAGTCCCACTGCATGCGAACGGCGCTGATTCGCTCTCGACGACTCTCGTTGCGCCGCGGGACTTTCACCTGGGACTGCAAGAGGAACGGTGCACCCGTCCCGGCGTCGCGTCGCTCCTCATGCCGCGTTCGGGCAGTGGGGCGCGGCGCGCGCCAGCGAGCGCCGCTGAGTCACCTCAAGACAGATTACGGCGGCCAGCGTACCATACGTTGGCGGCGGACCCGGTGCCGCCAGATTTCACATCTCTGAGGTTCCGGGGTTATAGCCACCAGCCGTTCTGACTACGAGTCAGAATTGTGTGAAGCGGTCAGATCGCCGGTACAGCGCGGTCAGGTACCGCGCACCCGGATTGTGAGACGAGTTGCCAGGCGAGGCGAATCCGTGTGGCATGCCAGATCAGACTCGACGGTGTGAGGCGGAGCATTGCTAGAGCCATGGCGACGACGCGGTCACGACGTCCTCCCGCTGACTTCGGTGAGCTTGTCGATGTGCACCAGACCGAGATACTGCGCTACTTGCGTCGGCTCACGGGCAACCCCACGACGGCCGAGGACCTGTTTCAGGACACGTTCCTGCGGGCGTTCCTAGGGTTCTCCAGGCTGCAACCCGGTTCGAACTATCGCGCCTGGCTCTACCGTATCGCGACCAACCTCTTTCTCAACAGTCACCGTGTGGGTGGTCGCCGCGCCGAGGTAGCCCTCCAGCCAGAGCTCATGAGCAGTCGACCGTCGCCTTCCTCGGTGCACGCCGGCATGGCCACGCTCGCGGCGGTACGGCTGGCGATTGGCCGGCTGCCCCGGCGCCAGCGGGTGGTGTTCATCCAGCGCCAGCTGCACGGTCTCAGCTACTGCGAGGTCGGCGCTGCCCTCAGGTGCACCGCGGCCGCCGCGCGAGCCAACGTGTACCAGGCGGTCCGCCGTCCGCGCCGGGAGCTGGATATCTTTAGAGGGGGAAATCCTGATATTTGACGCACGATGCCATGACACGGGCGGATGTCTGGACCCCAGGCAACGAGGGTGAGCGATGTCGCATTCTCCCATCAAGGGGACCCGATGACCTGCGATCAGTTTTTCCGGTGGCTCGTACAGCTGCTCACCGGCGACCTGCGTGAGACCGATGTGACGGCGATGCGAGGGCACGCCGCCTGGTGCGGAACCTGTGGTCGCGAATGGGGCCGCGTGCAGCGACTTCGACGGGTGTTGGCGACCGCGGCGGACGATGAGCCTGATGCTGCGGCCGTCCGGCGGGCGCGTGCGGGGCTGCGGTCGGCGTTCGAGCGGGCCGGACATCCGGCGATCCGATTCGGACGGTTCCCGACTCCAGTCGGGATCCTGTTCGTAGGCGAGACCGACAAAGGAATTTGCGACGTGACGTTCGGTCAGCCGTCGGAGCGGCGTTACCGAGCGCGTCTGCTGCAGTGGTCGCCGGAGGTCAGGAGGGACGACGCCGCGCTCGCGATGGCACACAAGGAATTGCGCGCGTATTTCGCGGGCGATCTTAACCGATTCTCGCTGTCAGTGGACCTCCGCCAGGTGACACCGTTTACGGCGCGCGTACTACGGGAGACACGAAAGATCCGATTCGGCCAGGTGACGAGCTATGGGGCGCTTGCGACGCGAATCGGGTCACCCAACGCAAGCCGCGCGGTCGGAGGAGCGCTCGGGCGCAATCCGGTCCCGATAATCATTCCCTGTCATCGCGTCATCGCTCAGAGCGGACGGCTCGGCGGGTTCACCGGCGGGTTGTCAACCAAACGGATTTTGCTGGGGTTGGAGGGGTGCCGCTTTCCCGCACCGTCTTCGAGGCGTTCCTGAAATCTCGACTTCCTACTGCCCCCCCCCCCGCGCGCGGTGCGGCTACGGTCGGGGAATGGGGATGGTGGTCTCAGACCTGCCGCTGGTCTCGGGCACGGTTGTGGAGCCGAAGGCGCCGGTTGGAACGCTTACGGTCCCTTGGCTCGGGTCGGCGGTTCCCATCGGTATTCCGCGACGAGCCGCCGGCAGGGTGCCGACCACCCCCTGCAGCTCTGCCGGCTGTCTTGCAGCGGCCTCTGGGCCATCGGGCTGCTGTAGCAACTGTTGCAACTGATCGAGCTGCTCCTGCTGTTCCGGGCTCACCGCAAATGGTGTCCGGCCGCGCGAAACGCCGGCGACCACTCTGAGCCGTTGCCCAAACGCGCCGCCGGCCGTAGTCGCCGAGGTTACCGCACTGCTGGGCGAGGCCGCAGTGGCGACTCGTGCGGCTGGCTTGCTGGTGGCCAGTATCAGAATGCGATCGAAGCGCGAGACGCCGACGCTCTTGGTGCCGCGGGGAGCTGCGATGTAACCGCTGGCCGAGCGGAGCAACGTACGCAGGGCCTTGGCTTCTGGCATGTCGACGAGCTCTATCGTCACGGTCTTGCCGACCAACTCGTCGGCGTCGATAATCGCCGTGTTTCCGACTCGGCCCCATTCGGCCAGGATGTCCGTGATCTGGGCTTCCTGGGCGCGGATCGTAACGAGGCCGTCATTCAGCGACAGCTCGAACCCGCTGGCTGCGGCCGCCGGTGCGGTAAGCGCTGCCGCAAGCAAACCAGCGACCGCACATATCCCAACCCGCCCGAAAGCTTTCGACACCATTCTTAAGGCAGTATGGCGCTACCTCGCCCAGACGATCATCAAGAGGTCACGGGAATTGTGCCGCTATGATGCGAGCGGGATAGCCCCAGAGATACCGGGTCGCCGACCATCCCGTACCCCGAAAGGCTGATCCCGGATCCCGAGCAGACAGCGGGTTCAACCTCACGTTGCTACACGTAATCCATTCCCTGCGCGCGGTGGTGGTCGATAATCTTGGAGAGGATCTCGGAGAGATCGACCCGTGGCTGGTAGCCGACGAGCTCGGTGGCCTTGGTTAGGTCGGGCACCCGTCGGGGCATGTCCTCGAACCCGCTCTCGTAGGCCTGCTCGTATGGGATCGTGACGATCTCCGAGTCGCTCGCGGTCATCGTCTTCACACGCTCGGCCAGCGCGCGGATCGTGATCTCACCGTTGTTGCCGAGGTTAAATACATCGCCGACCGCCCGGGGCTCGGCGACCAGCGCCAGGATCCCCCGCACCACGTCCTCGACATCGCCGAAGCTGCGCGACTGGGTCCCGGTGCCGAATACCGTGATCGGGGCCCCGGCCAGCGCTTGGCGCACGAAGGTCGGAATCACCATGCCGTACCGGCCGGTCTGCCGCGGACCGACCGTGTTGAACAGCCGCAGGATGATGACAGGCAGCCGGCGTTCCTTCCAGTACGCGAGGGCGAGGAACTCGTCGATCGCTTTGCTGCAGGCATAGGCCCACCGGTGCTGACGGGTCGAGCCCAGCACGAGGTCGGCGTCCTCCCGAAACGGGAGCGCGGTACTCTTGCCGTAGACCTCCGAAGTCGAGGCGATGACCACCAGCTTGCGCTTCTTCGCGGCGTGCTTTAGCACGATTTCGGTGCCGGCCACGTTGGTCTCGATAGTGCGGACCGGTGCTTCAACGATGAGCTTGACGCCCACGGCCGCCGCCAGATGGAAGACGACATCGCACCGATCGATATGCTCCGCCAGCACCGGCTCGTGGCTGATCGTGTCGATCGCGTAGCCGAAGCGGGGGTGGGTCTTGAGCGGTTCGATGTTGTCGATCGACCCGGTCGACAGGTCGTCCAGGACGAACACGTCATGGCCGGCCTCGAGCAGCGCGCGGGCGAGATGAGAGCCGATGAAGCCGGCTCCCCCGGTGATTAGTGTCTTCATGTGCGTCCCCTGTCTCAATTACCGTGGCCCCTCTCACAGCCGGATGCCGATTCTCTCAAGGCGAATCTCGGCGCCACGCCGGATTTTCGCCACGGACGGCTAGGTTGCGAACCGAAAGTTGATGACGTCGCCATCCTGAACCTCGTAGTCCTTTCCTTCCAGCCTGACTTCCCCGTGTTCGCGGCAGGCTGCGAGGGAACCGTCTCTCGCGGTGAGAGCGTCGTAGTGGACCACTTCGGCTCGGATGAACCCGCGGGCGATATCGCTATGGATCTGACCGGCTGCGTCCTGCGCTGATGTGTCGCGCGGCACCGACCAGGCACGACATTCGTCCTTCCCTGTCGTAAAAAATGAGACATAGCCAAGAAGATGATAGCTGGCCCGGATTACCCGGTCGAGACCGGAATCACTCAGACCGAGGTCAGCCAAGAAGACCGCGCGATCGTCAGCGGCCAGTTCGGCAATCTCCAGCTCGATCTTGGCGCAGACTGGCACCGCCTCTGTGGCCGCGCCGGACAGGCATTCGGAAAGCCCGGCCCGCTCAATGGCACCCGTCGGGTCGGCAACATCCGCCTCGTCCAGGTTCAAGACGACGAGCACCGGCTTGGCCGAGAGGAAACTGAACCCGCGGAGCCGCCGTGCGTCGTCAGTGTCCAGCGAGAGTGTTCGGAGCGGATGACCGCCCTCCAGAGCAGTGCGGCACAGCTCGATGACCCGTGCTTCTGCTTCCAGCTCACGGCTCTTGCCCTTTTTCGCGTCCTGTCTGATCCGTTCGAGCCGTCGCTCGGCTACGCCGAGGTCGGCCAGGATCAGCTCGTCCTCCATCTGCGTGGCGTCTCGCGCCGGATCCACCTCGCCGGCGACGTGAGGCACCGTGTCGTCCCGAAACATCCTCAACACGTGGAGCAGCGCATCGGCATCGCGGAACGCGGACACGTCGATTAGGGAACGGGCGCCGCCATGCCCTGCGAGCTCGGCGACCTCGACAGTTGCCGGCACCCGTCGCCGCGGTTCGAAGAGCTCGGTCAGACGGTCCAGACGCGCGTCAGGGACCTGGGCAATACCGACGTGTGCCTCCTGACGGGCACCTGTGTGTCCGAGCGGATCGCCGGTTCGGCTTAGCAGCCGGAGCAGGGTCGACTTACCAGTCGAAGGGAGCCCGATTAAGGCGGCGCGTAGCATGGTCTCGTGTTCTGCCTCTCCGACTTGCCGGTCGCGTGATTCTCACAACTGGTCACAACCGCGACTCGACGGGCGAAAATTCAACGTATGTCAGTGGCCCAACAGCGTTTACCTGTTGACACGGCGACGGCTGCCTTCTACTATCGCAGTGGATTTATTTGGATTTATTTGGAGTTATAGGGTGTTACGAGGAAACTTTTCGGCCAAGATTGACGACAAAGGTCGCCTCAAGATCCCCACTCTGTTTCGATCCGCGGTCGAAGACCGATATGGGACCCAGCTGTTCATCACCAGCCTGACCGGCGCGCTGGTTCTCATCTATCCGCTGCCGGTCTGGATGGAAATCGAGCGCAAGCTCGCGCAGGTGCCCTCCACGCTTCCTGCCCGCGCCAAGTACTTCGACCGGGTGAACTATTTCGGCCAACCGGGGGAGGTCGACAAACAGGGCCGGGTTTCGATCCACGCGCGGCTTCGAGATGCCGCGGCAATGGTCGGAGACGTCGACGTCTTCGGTCAATACGACCACCTCGATGTCTGGAACCACGAGCGCTTTTCGAAACGACTTGCCGGCGATCCGTTCACCGACGACGACGCCCGTGCGCTTGCTGAATACGGCATTTGAGCCGCAATGATCTTACACGAGCCAGTCCTTCGGGCAGAGATAGTTGAGCAAGTCGCTTCGGCGGGACGAGGATTGTTCGTCGACTGCACCGTTGGGTCCGGCGGACATACGGAGGCGCTGCTCGAGGCCGGTGCGACACGGGTGCTCGGGCTCGACCGGGACGCAGAAGTGCTGCCGCTGGCCCGTGAGCGGCTGGCGGTCTGGGGCGACCGCGTGGAACTGGTGCACGCCGACTATCGACGTGTCGACCAGGTGCTCGACCAGTTCGGCATCGGGCAGGTCGATGGCGCCCTCGCCGATCTCGGGCATTCCTCTTTACAGATCGAAGCCGAGGGACGCGGGTTCAGCTTTCGGCGGGCCGACCCACTCGACATGCGCATGGACCGATCCCAGGGGCGGACGCTCGCCGAGTTACTCGAGGAGGTCACACCCGAGACCCTGGCGGACGTGATCTTCGAATACGGCGAGGAGCGGCGTTCGCGCCGGATTGCCCGAGGGATTGTGTGGGCCCGCGACCACGGCGGCCTGGCGACCACCGCCGATCTTGCAGCCGTCGTTAGCCGGTCGGCGCCGGTTCGTGGCCGACCGCGCATCCATCCCGCCACCCGGACGTTTCAGGCACTTCGGATCTGGGTCAATCAGGAACTGGATGGGCTCGACGGGTTCCTGCGCCTGATTGCCACGCGCCTGAGGGCAGGGGCGCGGCTGGCGGTCATCAGCTTTCATTCTTTGGAAGACCGGATTGTGAAGTACGCGTTCCGGGAGCTTGGGCAGGGCGATGAATGTGCGATGCAAGCGCTGACCAGAAAGCCGATCCGTCCTGGGCGCGACGAGGTAATTCGAAACCCACGAGCTCGGTCAGCCAAACTGCGGGTGGCCGAGAGGATGTCATGAGCCGACTCGAAGTTGACTACGACCTCAAGCGCGACGTTCGCAATAACCCGATCGTGCGGGAGATAGACAGGGTTCGGCAGCGCGAGCTCTGGCGTTCGGGCGCCGTCGGAGTCTCTCTCGTGGCGGTGCTGCTGTTCTCGGCTTGGCAGCACTTCGAGCTGCTCCGTCACGGCTACGGGATCGAGCAGTTGGAGCAGGATCGGGCCCTTGAGATCGAGCTGAACAGGCATCTGCGGCTCGAGATCGAGACGCTGCGCTCACTTCGCCGTGTCGAGCAGATCGCCATTGAAGAGTTGAACCTGGTGGCGCCAACGCCAGCCGAGGTGCAGGTCATTGAACGGATCGCCCTCGCGGCGTTGCCCGACGGTTCGGTGATGGTCTCACGCGACTCTGCCCCACCCGCGGGTCAACGGCCGTAAAGCTTTCGAGACGACGATGGCAGCGACCTCCTCGTCCCTCCCCCCCTGGCGCGACGTGGTGCGACGCCGTGTCGCGATCACCGCCTGCTTCATAGCGCTTTGGGCGATCGCGATTGAGAGCCGTCTCGTCCAGCTACAGGTGTTCCAATACGAGGAGCTTTCCGAGCGCGCGCAAAGTCAGCGCTTCAGCACGATCGACACGCACCCTAAACGAGGTGAAATCGTTGACCGCCATGGGCAATTACTCGCTTACAGCGTCGACGCAGACACAATTGTTGCGGTCCCCGCCGACATCGATGAACCGATCGAGACGGTCCGTCTGCTATGCGGGGTGCTCGATTGTCGCGACGACCAGCGGGACCGCATCCTGACGCGGCTCGACACAGACAGGCGCTTCGCCTTTGTCCAGCGTCATGTCTCGATCGACACCGCGCGGCGGATCCGGGAGCTCGATCTGGAGGGGATCGGGTTCGTGAAGCAGAATCGGCGATTTTATCCAAACAGAGAGTTAGCGGCGCATCTCATCGGCTATGTCGGGATCGACAACCAGGGTCTGTATGGGCTCGAATCGAGGTATGACGAGGAGATCAGCGGGCAACCCGGCCGGGTGCTCATGCAGACGGACGCGCGAAACCGCGCATTCAGTCGAGTCGAGCGCCCACCGACCGCCGGCGTTACCCTCGAGTTGACCATCGATAAGACCATCCAGCACATCGCCGAGCGGGAGCTGCGCGTCGCAATGAGAGAGCACCATGCGGCCGGTGGCAGCGTCATCGTTCTGGACCCCGCCACCGGTGAAATCCTCGCCCTGGCAAACGAGCCTACGTTCAATCCCAACACCTTTTCGCTGTCGACTGCCGACGCCCGACACAATCGAGCGACCCAGGACGTCTACGAACCCGGATCGACGTTCAAGATCGTCACCGCCTCGGCCGCGCTCGAGGAGGGCGTGTTTCACCCGGACCAGATGATCGACACGAACCCGGGTTGGGTCGCCTTCGGCGCTCGTCCGATCAGGGACCTGCGTAACTACGGTTTCCTGTCGTTCAGAGACATGCTCGTGAAGTCGAGCAATGTGGGCGCCAGCAAGATTGGCGTCGAGCTCGGTCCGGAGCGGATCGGTCGCTATATCCGGCGGTTCGGGTTCAATCAGGTGATTTCCCAAGACTTTCTTGGGCAGAGCCGGGGGATCGTGCATGCGGCGGCTGGCCTCAGTGACAGCGACTTGGCACGGGTGTCGATCGGCTACAACGTCGCAGTGACGCCGTTGCAGATGGTGTCTGCGATGAATGCCGTGGCCAATGGCGGTGAGCTGGTCGAACCGCGTGTCGTCCGAGCGCTGCTGAGCCGGGAAGGAAGACTCGAGGTGCCGAGGCGCGTGGTCCGCCGTGCGATTGCTCCCGACACCGCCTCCACGTTGACACGGATACTCGAGGACGTCGTTGACCGTGGGACTGCGCGCGCGGCCCAGCTCACCGGCTACACGGTTGCAGGGAAGACCGGCACGGCGGAGAAGCTCGTCGACGGGCGCTATTCAGACAACCGTAACGTTGCGTCGTTCGCCGGGTTTGTCCCGTCCACCAGACCGGAGTTGACGATCCTCGTTGTGGTCGACGATGTGCTGCTGGGCGGTGGCTCGGTGGCGGCGCCGGTCTTTCAGCGGATTGCCGAGGCCACGCTGCGTCACCTAGGCGTGCCATACAACGTAGACGGTCCGCCGCCAATCCTGATTCCGTCCGGCCGCGCGCCGGGACCACGCGCACGAGCGACGCCGGTGCGCGCCCAGGTTCGGCTCGAACCATCCGCGCGGACCCACGTCCAGCGCGAACTGATGCCGGATCTGGCTGGACTCAGCATGCGAGCAGCGGTCGAGATCGCGACCGATCTTGGCTTGACGACTCGGATACACGGGAACGGGTTCGTCGTCGGTCAGACGCTGGAACCCGGCACCGCGATCGCAAGAGGCCAGGCGATCATCCTGCGGCTCGAGCGTTTGGGCGTGTCCGGCACCGGGCCGAGGTCAGAGCCATGACGGTCGGAGATCTGATGCCGCGTCTGTCCGGCGTCGTGGCGCCCGCGGAGCCTCTCGGTGCCGAAGTCCGGGACCGGATGGTGACCGCGATCGCCTACGACTCCCGTCGGGAGACGTCGGGCGCAATCTTTGTGGCTGTCAGTGGGCAGCGCTTCGACGGGGCGGCATTCGCAGCGGACGTCCTGGAGCGTGGGGCCGTACTGGTCGTGTCCGAGTCAGCCCCACCTGTCGATGCGCTGGCCGCGTGGGTGATGGTGGAGGACGCACGTCTCGCGCTGGCGGAGCTGGCCGCCGCCTTTCACCACGACCCCAGCCACGACCTTACCGTGGTTGGTGTTACCGGCACGAATGGAAAGACCACCACGACCTACCTGCTGGCGGCCATCCTCGACGCGGCAGGGTGGCCATGCGGCCGACTCGGATCGGTCGGGTATGACACCGGTGGAACGACGCGGGACGCAGAGCGCACGACTCCTGAAGCGCCGGAGGTGCAGGCGTTGCTGCGCGAGATGGTCCAGCACCAGCGTGCGGCGTGTGCGATGGAGGTCTCCTCCCACGCGCTTGCGATGCGGCGCGTCGAAGAGACCCGGTTCGCCGCCGCGGTGTTCTCGAACCTCACACGCGATCACCTCGACTATCACACGGACATGGGGCACTACTTCGAGATGAAGCGGCGGTTGTTCGACATGCTGCCGGCCGAGGCGCCGGCCATCATCAACATCGATGACCCATGGGGGATCCAGCTCGTCGAGGCGGTCTCGCATCCCGTCACGTACGCGATCGACCGGGCAGCGGACGTGACCTCAGATCGAGTCGAGTCATCGCTCTCCGGCACGTCGATCGACGTGCGCACCCCGCGCGGTCCGCTGCAGCTCAGGTCTTCGTTGCCCGGCCGGCTCAACGTCTACAACGTGCTGGCGGCGGTGTCGGCGGCGGTCGCGCTTGACGTGCCATGTCAGGCCATCGAGCGCGGGGTGGCCGGGCTCGAGGGTGTGCCGGGTCGCTTCGAGATGGTGTCGTCCGCCGCCGACGACGTGAGCGTGCTGGTCGATTACGCGCACACCGATGACGCGCTTCGGGCGGTGCTTGGAGCGGTGCGCGAGTTGTGTAGCGGACGCGTTATCAGTGTCTTTGGCTGCGGCGGCGAGCGTGACACGGCCAAGCGGCCGCTAATGGGGGCTGTCGCGGCTCGTCTCAGCGATCTGGTGGTGGTGACTTCGGACAACCCACGGTCCGAGGACCCAGACCGCATTATCGACGAGATCCGCCGGGGCATCGACTCGTCCACGACAGCCGCCACGGGCCCGCCGCATCTAGAGATCGCCGACCGGAGCACGGCGATCGAGCGCGCCATCGACGAGGTGGAACCGGGTGACGCAGTCGTCATCGCCGGGAAGGGGCACGAGACCTATCAGGTAGTCGGCGACGAGCGTCGTCCGTTCGATGACCGGCTCGTGGCCAGGGCGGCACTCGCACGGAGGCGAGCCCGTCCACGCGTGTCGTAGCCAGACGGGTGGGGAGGGCGCTGTGGATGGAGCGTGACGAGGACGATGCACACACGGCTACGCGTGACGCTGGGCGATCTCGCGCAGGCCGTAAACGGGACGGTGGTGGCCGGTGCGCCGGAGACCCCGATCGAGGGGTTCTCCATAGACTCGCGGTCACTCAGACGGGGCGACTTGTTCGTCGCGATTCGTGGCGACCACTTCGACGGTCACGCGTTCGTGGCCGACGCGCTCGGGCGGGGCGCCTGTGGCGCGATCGTGAGAGACGCTGCCGCGCTCGGGTCGTCGCCGGCGATTGGAGTTGTGGTGGACGACACGGTGCGGGCCCTGCAGGAGCTGGGCCGGTACATCCGCCGCGCTTCACACGCGCGGGTCATCGCGATCACCGGCAGTGTGGGAAAGACCACGACCAAGGAGCTGACTGCGGCGCTGCTAGGAGCGCGATACCGCGTGTTCCGGAATCGCGGCAACTTGAACAACCATATCGGGTTGCCGCTCTCGTTGCTGGAGCTGCGGACTCAGCCAGAGGTTGCGGTGGTGGAGTTTGGTATGAACGGACCTGGGGAGATCAGTCGACTCGTGGAGATTGCTGAGCCAGAGCTACGGGTCTGGACGAACGTCGCCGAAGTGCACGCCGCCTTCTTTCCCTCGATTGCGGCGATCGCCGACGCGAAGGCCGAGATTCTGGAAGGCGCGACACCGGACACCATCGTTGTTGCTAACGCGGCGGATGACCTGGTGATGGCTAGATTGTCCGAATTTCCAGGGCGGGTCGCCACCTTCGGTATCGGGGCGGAGGCCGACGTGACCGCGACCGAGGTCGAAGACCTTGGGCTCGACGGCACCCGAGCGCTGGTCCAGACGCCTGTCGGCGCGACTCCCGTCACCACGCCGTTGCTTGGCCGCGGCAACCTGGCGAATGTTCTGGCGGCGGTCACGGTCGCGTTGCAGCTCCACGTGCCACTGGCAGCGATTCCCGCGCGTGTCGCGGCGGTAGACGCGCCGCCACATCGCGGACAGATACGCCGGCTGGCGCGCGGCGTGGTGGTTGTCGACGATTCGTATAACTCCAACCCGCTGGCGGTGGTCACCGCGCTTGAGACGCTGTCACGGGACCGCCGTGTCGGGCGCCGGATTGCGGTGTTGGGCGAGATGCTCGAGTTGGGGCGGCGGGCGGACGCGCTGCACCGGGAGACCGGCCGCGCCGCTGCCGCAGCCGGGCTTGGGCTGCTGCTCACGGTCGGGGGAGATGCGGCCCGGGCCATGGGCGCCGCAGCGGTGGAGGCCGGATTGCCGGACAACCGGGTCCTCCACTGCGAAGAGAGCGCGGTGGCGGCGCTGCGGCTCATGACGATGCTACAAGCCGACGATGTGGTGCTCGTGAAGGGTTCGCGAGGCGTGCGAACCGATTTGGTGGTGGCGCGGTTAGAAGCAGAGTGGGCGTGATGCTGTATCACTTGTTGTATCCGCTGCACACGCAGTTCTCAGCGTTTAACGTGATCCAGTACATCACGTTTCGCACGGCGGCAGCCGGACTGACCGCGTTTGCGATCTGCCTGACGATGGGGCCGTGGATGGTCCGCACGCTGCGCGGCTTCCAGATTGGTCAGGTCGTACGTGACGACGGACCGGCCACGCATCAGTCGAAGGCTGGCACCCCCACGATGGGCGGGTTGCTCATTCTGGCTGCCGCGATCGTGCCGACGCTGGCCTGGGTTGACCTCACGAACACCTATGTCTGGGTCGCAATGCTCTCGACGCTGGGGTTCGGGCTGGTTGGCTTCCTGGACGACTACTTGAAAATAACGCGCAAGACGCATCGAGGGCTCCGCCCGCGATACAAGCTAATCGGTCAGGGGGCGGTGGCACTGGGGGTGGGGCTCGCGCTGGTGTGGATGAGCGAACGTGGTCTCTATGACACCCAGTTGATCTTCCCGTTCTTCAAGCAGTTCACCCCTGACCTCGGGTGGCTATATGTGCCGTTTGCGGTGCTCGTCCTGTTGTTCTGGTCTAACGCCGTCAACTTCACAGACGGGCTCGATGGTCTCGCCATCAGCACCTTCACCATCGCTGTCGCCGCGTTCACGGCGCTGGCGTATGTCACAGGGCACGCGATCTTCGCCGATTACCTGCTGCTCGTGCACTTCTCGTCGGCTGCCGAGCTCACCGTGTTCTGCGGGGCCTTGGTCGGTGCGGGTCTCGGCTTCCTCTGGTACAACTCCTATCCGGCCGAGCTCTTCATGGGCGACGTAGGGTCCCTGGCTCTCGGGGGCGCCCTAGGTACAGTCGCGATCCTGATCAAACAGGAGCTGTTACTCCCGATCGTAGGCGCTGTCTTCGTGATCGAAGCGTTCTCCGTCATCATCCAGGTGGGTTCTTTCAAGCTTACCGGCCAACGGGTGTTCAGGATGGCGCCGCTCCACCATCACTGCGAGCTGATCGGGTGGAGCGAGCCGAAAGTGATGAGTCGATTTCTGATCGTCGCTGTGGTGTTTGCCTGTTTCAGTCTCGCGACGTTGAAGCTGCGATGACCGAGTTCTCCGTGCGCGGGTCAAACGTGGTTGTGGTCGGCGCCGGGCGCAGCGGTGTCGCCGCCGCCCGGCTCCTGGCCGACCGAGGGGCGCGGGTCACCCTCACCGAGATGCGGAGCGACGTTGGCGAGGAGGTCGAGCGGCTGCGTGAGCTTGGCGTCGACCTCGAGCTCGGCGGGCACCTCCCCGAGACGTTGGCGGGGGCCGACCTGGTGGTCCTGAGCCCGGGAGTGCCCCCGTCACTGGCGGCGCTCGAGCAGGCTCGTCGGGCGCGGGTGCCGGTCATCAGCGAGATCGAGCTAGCGTCACGCTGGGTGCGCGGTCGGGTCGTGGCAGTGACAGGTACGAAGGGCAAGTCGACGACGACCGTGCTCCTTGGGCGGATGCTCGAGGCGGGTGGGTGTCTGACCTTGGTGGGGGGCAACGTGGGCACGGCGTTGAGCACCCAGGTCGATCAGTCCATGCCAGAGGCAATTCACGTGGTCGAAGTGTCGAGCTTCCAGCTCGAGTTGACCGCGACGTTCCGGCCATGGATCGCGGTCTTCCTGAACCTGTATGCAGACCACCTCGACCGCCATGCCGACATGGGGGCATACGCGGCGGCCAAGTCACGGCTCTTTGCGAACCAGCGGGTGTCGGACACGCTCGTCGTCAACGCCGATGACCCGGAGGTCTTGAGACTGACGCGAGACAGCGACGCGCGTCGTGTGTCCTATGCGCTGAGGGAGCCGCTCACCGAGGGCGTGATGGTGGTTGGCGATTCGATTGTACGCCGGACTCACTCCGGAGACGATCCGCTGGTTCCGCTGTCGGCGGTGCATGTGCTGGGGCGGCATTTACTCGGAGACGTCCTGGCGGCCAGCGCTGTCGCGAACCTGATTGGCGTGTCTGCCGGGGATATGAGCCGAGCCGTGGACCGGTTCACGGGACTCGAGCATGCCCTGCAGCCGGTCGGCGAGGTGGCGGGTGTGCGGTTTGTCAACGACTCGAAGGCGACCAACGTCGAGGCGGCCAGATGCGCGGTGGAAAGCTGCGGCGACCACGTGGTCGTGATCATGGGCGGCCGATTCAAGGGTGGCGCACTCGAGACGCTGGTTCCGCTGTTCGCGTTACGGGCCGACGCGGTTGTTGCGATCGGCGAGGCGAGCGGACGGATCCGTGAAGCGTTCGGCGCGGTCGTGCGTGTGGTCGAGACCGGGTCGCTCGTCGCCGCTGTTCGGGTGGCCTACGGACTGGCATCACCAGGCGGCACGGTGCTGCTGGCGCCTGCGTGCGCCAGCCTGGACATGTTTCAGGACTATGCCGAACGTGGCGGCGTATTCACGGAAGCGGTGGCTCGCCTCGAGGAGGAAGTCTGCAAGAAGCGTGAGCAGTGAGCAGTCATCGGTCGGGTAGCGGCGGTGAAGAGTCTTCCGCTGGGAACGCAGGCTGCTCCGGTCTGCGAGGTTGATGTCTTCACCTCGAACTCGGCTGGTGACTGCTGACTGCTCACGGTCCGGTTGTAGTCAATGTGTCGGGTCGAAGCGTTCCAGACTTTAGCATCCCATGAGTCGCTTCGACATCCGGAGTTGCGGTTTGCACCTTGACCCTGAACGGGTTGCGCAGGTTGTGGGACCCGGCTCGTGCCAGGGTGGCAGGCGAGTATGTCGCGAAAACTGAAGTCGGATAGGTTGCTCTTCTTGGCCACGTTGCTGCTGGTCTGCGCGAGCGTCGTGATGGTTTACAGTGCGTCCGCGGTTCTGGCCATGGAGCGTTATCAGCAGCCGCCCTATTTCTTTCTCTTCAAGCAGGTTACCTGGGCTGTGCTCGGGGTCTGTCTGCTGAGCCTGGCCATGCGAGTCGATTACCGGAGCCTCAAACAGCCGGTCGTCATCTGGACCGCACTCGGTGTGTCCACGGCCGCCCTGGTCCTCGTCTTCTTCGGTCCGCCCATCAACGGCGCACGCCGGTGGTTCAATATTGGCGGCATTGGTGTGCAGCCCTCGGAGTTCGCCAAGGTCGCGGTGATCATCTTCACCGCGGCAGTGCTCGAGCGCCGGATGGACAGGATCGACCAGGTGACCGCGCTCGCGCCGATTGTGCTCATGGCGAGCCTCGTCTGCGGGCTGATTGTCCTGGAGCCGGACTACGGGACGGCGTTTACGGTGCTGCTCATCGTGGCGGTCATGGTGTTCGCAGCCGGTCTGCCGTATCGCCACGTGTTCGCGGTGACGCTGGTCATGGCGCCACTACTCGTCGCCGTGCTGGTGAGTTCCGACTACCGGCGCCGGCGGCTGATCTCGTTCCTTGACCCATGGGCGGATCCGCTGGGCGACGGATTTCAGCTCATCCAGTCACAGATCGCGGTGGGCACCGGTGGCCTCTTCGGCCAGGGGTTGATGGCGGGCGTCCAGAAGCTGTTCTATCTGCCGGATCCGCACACCGATTTCATCTATGCGGTTATCGCCGAGGAGACCGGTCTGCTGGGCGCGACGGCCGTTCTGCTGTGTTTCGGCGTGATCGTGTGGCGCGGATTGCGCATTACGCTGGCGGCGCCCGACCGGTTTGGGGTGCTGCTGGCGCTGGGTCTCACGATGATGGTGGCATTTCAGGCCTTCGTCAACATCAGCGTGGTGCTGGGTCTCATGCCGACCAAGGGGATCCCCTTGCCGTTCGTCAGCTCTGGAGGGTCGTCGCTTCTGGTCAGCCTGCTCGGGATGGGCATTCTGTTGAACGTGTCGCAGCACGCGTCGACGGACGCATGAGGGTGAACGAGAGTGACGGAGCGCGGAACACGAAATGGCGGATCACCAATCGCCCCGGGTCTTGATGAGCGGTGCCGGAACTGGAGGACACCTCTACCCCGGAATCGCGGTTGCGCAGGAGATCCGGCGTCGCCATCCACGGTCGGAGGTCGTGTTCGCCGGCACCGGACGCAACTTGGAGGTGCGGGCACTCGACCGGTTGGGCTTCGATCTCGTGCGGGTGCACAGCGCCGGTCTGAAGGGCAAGTCGGCCAGCGCGTTGGTCCGGGGGCTGTCGATGTTGCCCCTGAGCGCCTGGGACGCGTGGCGGGTGATCACCCAGGTGGCACCACAGCTAGTGATTGGTTTGGGTGGGTACTCGTCGGGTGCCGTCGTGCTGATGGCGGCGCTGCGCCGTATTCCGACGATGGTGCTCGAGCAGAACGCACAGCCCGGCATCACAAACCGACTGTTGGCGCGGTTCGTCACGGCCGCGGCGGTGTCACACGACGTGGCGGTGCCGCACTTCTACGGCAAGGGTTTTGTCAGTGGCAATCCGGTGCGGGCCGGGTTTCTCGAGCCGGCGCCGCAGGCGACCGTGAAGCGTGCCGACGTGCATCTGCTGGTGCTCGGGGGGTCCCAGGGCGCCCATGCCATCAACGTCGCGATGATGGCGGCTGCCCCGCTCCTGGTCCATGGGTCAGTGCCTGTCGTCGTGACGCACCAGACCGGCGAGCGGGATCACGGCGCTGTTCGTCGAGTCTATGCCGAGGCAGGGCTCACGGCGCAAGTGGAACCTTTTCTGGACCATATGGTCGACGCCATGCGTGACGCCGATGTCGTGGTGTGCCGGGCGGGCGCAACCACGCTGGCCGAGATCGCCGCGGTGGGCCGGGTGGCACTGCTGGTGCCGCTGCCGGGAGCGGCCGACGAACATCAGCGGTTAAACGCCGATGTGTTCGTCCGGGCAGGCGCGGCCGATGTCGTGTTGCAGGCGGGCATGACGGGTGCGCTGCTGGCTGAGCGTCTGCTGCGGCTCGCGGGTGACGGGGAGCGGCGCCGGCGCATGGCGGCGGCGGCCCGGTCGCTGGCCCGGCCGGACGCGGCCGAGGACATCGTCGACCGGGCCGAACAGTTGATGCGGTGGTGATAGTGGAGAGTGAAGGGCGCACGATGGACGGGACCTTCAAGGAGCACGGATTGCCGCCCGGCGCCCGTCGCGTGCACTTCGTGGGTGCGGGTGGCGTCGGGATGAGCGGGATCGCTGAGATGATGAGTTGTCTCGGATACGAGGTCACCGGATCTGACCTGACAGCGTCCACGGCAACGGCGCGATTGCGCCGTCTCGGCATCGCCGTCCAGATCGGGCACGACGCCGATAGGGTGGCTGATGCCGAGGCGGTTGTGGTCTCGGCCGCGGTGCCGGACGACAACCCCGAGGTGGTCGAGGCGCGGCGGTGCCACCTGCCGGTCATCCGACGTGGTGCGATGGTGGCCGGACTCGCGCGGTCCAGGTCGACCGTCGCCGTAACCGGCTCTCACGGGAAGAGCACGACGGCATCGATGGTGGCCGTCATGCTGGTCGATTGCGGGCTGGATCCGTCGGCCGTGGTCGGCGCACGCGTTGTCGCGTTCGGTAGCAACACGCGGGTCGGGCACGGGCGGTACTTCGTTGTCGAGGCGGACGAGAGTGAGCCATCGTTGCTGGAGTTGACCCCTGAGATCGCCGTCCTCACCAATCTCGAGGAAGAGCACCTCGATGAGTACGGCACGTTCGAGCGGCTGCGGGATACCATCCTCGGCTTCGCGAACCGGGTGATCGAGGCCGGATTGGTTGTCGTATGCGCCGACGATCCAGAGCTGAATAGGCTACGCGGGCGCATCATGCGCCGGGTTGTCACCTACGGGCTGGAGAACATATCAGCCGACGTGGTCGGCGACGCTATCGAAATCGATGCAGCCAGTTCTGGCTGCCGGTTACGATTCACCCGGGACGGCCGCCGTGAGACCGTTTCGCTGAGGGTAGGCGTGCCGGGTCGGCACAATCTGCTTAACGCCATCGCCGCGTTCGCAGTCGGGTTGGAAATCGGGCTCGATCCGGAACGGATCTCGGCGGCACTCAGGCGATTCGCCGGCGTGGACAGACGCTTCCAGTTCCGTGGCGTCGTCGCCGGCGTGACCGTGATCGATGACTACGGTCACCACCCGACGGAAGTTGCCGCGGCGCTGTCGACCGCGCGCAGGCAGCCGCATGCGCGTCTGGTGGCGGTGTTCCAGCCACATCGGTATTCACGGACTGCCCGATTGCTCGACACGTTTGCGCGTGTGCTGGCGGCAGCTGACGTGGTGGTCGTGACCGACATCTTCGCTGCCGGCGAAATGCCGATCCCGGGAATCACGGCGGCGCGTCTAGCCGATGCCGTCCGTCGTCACACAGCCGGAGCCGTGCACCAAGTGCGGACCCTCGACGAGGTTGTCCCGCTGGTTGCTGGCCTGGCGCGGTCGGGCGACCTGGTGCTCACGCTTGGCGCAGGGTCGATCGGAGGTGTCGCCGGCCGACTCGTCGAGGCCCTCGAGCGTGGAACGGACAGAGCCAGTCACCTCGAATTGAAGCGACCGGAGACGCAATGACCGTCCACACGGAGACAGACAAGCGGTTTCGACGGGCCAAACTCCCGGCGCGACGCACCCGCGGAGCCGCCCGGTGGTGGCTGCGTATGACTCAGCGTGCGTGTCTGACCGGCGCGGTCGTCATCGGTGGGTATCAGGCAGCGACGTTGCTGCTGACGGCGCCGTTCTTGGCCGTGGACGACATTGTCGTGCGCGGGAATACACAACTGCTGGAGAGCGAGGTCCTGGAGTTGCTGCCTGGGCTCTTGGGCGAAAACCTCCTGACCGTCGATCTGCGGGCTCACAAGCAGCGCCTCGTGGCGTCGCCGTGGCTACGAGACGGAACGCTGCGGCGCATCTTGCCGTCGACGGTCGAAGTATTCGTGACGGAGCGTCGTCCGGTTGCCGTTGCTCGGTTGAACGATCGGCTCTACCTCATCGACAAGGGAGGGACGGTCATCGACCGGCATGGGCCGCGATTCGCTAAATTCGACCTGCCGATCCTCGACGGCCTCGACACGGCCGACACGCGGGCGGCGGTCGTCGATGCGGGTCGCATGGCGTTGGCCGCCCGGGTGTTGGACCAGTTGAGGCCTCACCCGGAGGTGCTCGACGTCATCTCGCAGATCGACGTGTCGAACCCGTACGACGCCGTTGTGCTACTCAACGACGATCCGGTGCTGTTGCACGTGGGTGGCGACCGGTTTCTCGAACGGTTGCGGTTCTATGGCGAGCTGGAGCCGGCGCTCCGCGCGCGCGTCGCCGACATCGACTACGTCGACCTGCGGTTCGGTCCTCGGGTGTATGTCGGGCCAGTCGGACAGGTGGCACCGGCGCGCGCCGGGCCTCGCGAACACTTAATCCGTGCGCCGGCGGTGGTTCGGTAGCGTCCCGAGGTTGACTTGGGACACACAGATGCGGCGTGGGGCCGCTGACGGAGGACGCGTGGCACGCAAGGAGCACTATCTCGTTGGTCTCGATGTGGGCACCTCGAAGATGGCCGCCATCGTGGCCGAGGCGCTCGAAGAGGGGGGGCTGGACATCATCGGCATTGGGGTCGTCGAGTCTCAGGGTATTCGTCGGGGGGTCGTCGTTAACTTGGAGGCGGCCGTCGAATCGCTCAAGAAGGCGATCGAGGAGGCAGAGCTGACCGCAGGTGTCGAGATCGATTCCGTGCATCTGGGACTGTCCGGGGCTCATCTGAAGGCATTCAACAGTCGTGGCGTGGTGGCGGTAGCCGGCAATAATCGCGAAATCACAGGCGACGACGTGCGTCGGGCCATCGACGCCGCCAAGGGGGTGGCGTTGCCGGCTGGACGCGAGATCTTGCACGTTCTGACCCAGGACTTTGTGGTCGACGAACAGGACGGCATCGGGGCACCGGTCGGGATGATGGGTACCCGGCTCGAAGTGAACGTGCATGTAGTGACCGGAAGCATTGCGTCGACGAAGAACATCATCGCGTGCGTGAACCGGGCGGGGGTCTCGGTGGTCGATACGGTTATCGAGCAACTAGCCGCCAGCGAGGCTGTATTGACCGCCGACGAGCGGGAGTTGGGTGTGGCGCTGGTGGACATCGGCGGAGGTACGACCGACTTGGCGATCTTTGATCGCGGGAGCCTCTGGCACACCGGTGCGATCGCCATGGGCGGCGATCACTTCACCAACGACATCGCGGTCGGGCTCCGGACGCCAATCCCGGAAGCTGAGAAAACCAAGCGTCGCTCCGGCTGCGCGTTGGCCTCGCTGGTCGACGAGGACCAGACGATCGAGGTCGCCAGCGTCGGCGGTCGCGAGCCACGTGTGATGTCGAGCCGGATCCTCTCGGAGGTTCTGCAACCCAGGGCCGAGGAAATCTTTCACGCGCTGTGGGACGAGATCCGTCGTGCCGGGTACGAGCGGTCGCTGCATTCAGGCCTCGTGCTTTGCGGCGGCGGCGCCCTGTTGGAGGGCATGGCCGAGATTGCGGAGCAGATCTTCGACCTGCCGATTCGCCGAGGGTGTCCGGTCGATGTCGGGGGGCTCACCGACCATGTGAGCAGCCCGTCCTTTGCGACCAGCGTAGGGCTCGTCAAGTATGCCCATGGCAATCAGCGGCGGGAGCACGGGCGGCTGGGCGGAGTCGGGACACTCAGCAGTCTGGCCGGGCGTTTCAAGGGGTTGTTCAAGGATTTTTTCTAGCGTGCCGTCCAAGAGATTTGATGCCAGAGTCTCGCTGCCATTTCCCACTGCTCCGCTATGCGGGGCCTGGATATTTGTCGCGCCGATGTGCCGCACGACATGACCTCGGTAGAGATCAGCAGGATTAGGACGGTCGGGTTTGTTGGAATGAGGAGTCTAGCCTGGTGTGTAGCCATTCTGGGTGGAAAAAGGGGGCGAGATGGAATTTGCAGCGTTAACGGATCGACTCGGTGATACGGTTGCCGGCCCGGAACCCGATCGGAACCCGGACCTACGCATGACGATTGAGGACAGTGATCACGTCGGCGCTCATATCAAGGTCGTCGGTGTCGGCGGCGGTGGGAGCAACGCTGTGAACCGGATGGTGCGCGGCGGGCTCGGCGGCGTCGAGTACATCGTGGCGAACACAGACGCACAGGCGTTGAGCGACAACGCGGCGCCCCTGTGCCTGCAAATCGGGGCCAAGCTTACCAAGGGGTTGGGTGCCGGCGCTGACCCGAACGTCGGCCGGCAGGCAGCGCTCGAGGACACAGAGCAGATCATCTCAGCCCTCGACGGGGCCGACATGGTGTTCGTCACGACCGGGCTGGGCGGTGGCACAGGCACCGGGGCGGCCCCGGTCATCGCGAACCTGGCGAGTGAGCTGGGTGCGCTGACCGTGGCCGTCGTAACCAAGCCATTCGCGTTTGAGGGACGCCGACGCGCCGTGCAGGCGGAGCGGGGCCTCGAGGAGCTCCAACAGTGCGTCGACAGCGTCATTACGATTCCGAACGAGCGGCTGCTGGCCACGCTCGATCGATCGACCGCCTTGTCCGATGCCTTCGCCGCGGCCGATGACGTGCTGCGCCAGGCGATCCAGGGCATCTCGGACCTCATCCTGGTGCCGGGGCTTATTAATCTCGACTTCGCCGACGTCACGACCATCATGTCCGGAATGGGGATTGCCATCATGGGCACGGGAGTCGGTCATGGCGCGACCAAGGCGGTTGATGCCGCGACCATGGCGGTTTCGAGCCCGCTGCTCGAGGATGCGTCTGTGGATGGCGCACGTGGCCTGATTATCAACGTGACCGGTGGGCCGGATCTGTCGCTTGCCGAGGTCAGCGAGGCCACCTCCATCATCCACGCGGCGGCGCACGAGGACGCCAACATTATCTTCGGTGCCGTCATTGATCCGGCCATGGAAGGCCAGGCGAAGATCACCGTCATTGCGACCGGCTTCGACCGGGAGGGCGCTGAGCCCGCGACCGACCGCGCCACGGCGAAGACGCCGGTCGACCTGCAGCAGTACGCTTCCTGGCAGAAGGACGAACCGCTCGAGCTGGGCGCAGGCACGCATTTCACGGTGTCCCGGCGGCCGCTAATTGAGCTACCGCTACCGGCGTCGAGCGACTCGGACGAGGCCGGCGAGACGCTGCTGGACCTCGACGCGACGCTGGAGTCCGATCTCGACGTGCCGGCGTTCCTCAGGCAACAGGCCGAGTAAGTTCGGGAAGTGCACCAGGGGCTGCTAGGACAAGCTGTTCGGGACGTGGTCCGCGAACACGGCCAGTAGGGTGTCGCGAAACGTGTCCTGTGTAGGCGCCTCTCCGCTTGGCCGGAGCAACGTGAAGCTGCGGCGCTCGCTGTTGACCACGTAGTGTCGGGATGGGAGCCTCACGCTCGGGTCCTTGCCGCTGCGGCCCTCCCATACCGTGAACACAAGCAGCTTGAGTGCCTCCAGGGCTCCGGCGGTGAAGTGCAGTTCCACGTCGGCCAGCTTGCCTGCCGGTGCCGCATCATCGGCAGGAAGGACCTTGATAGCGACTGTTTCGTCCAGTTGGGTCATCCGTCATCCTCCTTGCGTCTGGTTTCTGCTCGCTTGGTATGTGTGCAATGCGTCGGCCACACTGGCCGTCGGTCGCCGGACGGCGCCAACTGCCTGTGCGGTCAGGGGTTGCCGAACTTACGTTTGACGCGGGAGCGGAGGGTCCCGGTCGAAATGTCAACGGCGGGTTCCCAAGGGAATTTTTTAGCAGGCGGAAGTCAGAAGGCAGGCGCTCGGAGAGCAGCGGGGGGTCTCGCGAGGTCTTGTATCCAAGACGCCTGTCGGGTGACGGCTCCGCCGCAACTGGCGTTACCCAAGCCGGCGACGCGAAATACCACGAGTGAGGCTGAGAGCGTGTGCTGCGTCTGGTTGTGGGCCAGCAGCCCGTGGTGACAAAGGGCTATGAGCTCGACGTGGGCCCGAGACTCGACCAGAAGGGCCACTACACGGCTCGACGTCAAGGGGCGGGGTCGTGTTCGGGTGCCCGCACCCACACGCCGTTCGGGTCGTGATACAGGATTCGCAGGCAATGCTCGCACTGGATGAGTTCGGTGTTTCGGAGAATCTGGTTGAACATCTGCGGGCGGAGTCGGACGTGGCACACGGTGCAAAGCCCGTCACGTGCCTCGACCACTGCGACGCCACGCCGTTCTCTTGCGACCGTCTCGAAGAGCTGGCGTGCCGCAGCGCCGATATGTTCGGTTAGCTTCATCCGTTCGTCCGAGGTTCCGCTCAGTCTTCGCTCCAGCTCGGCGCGCTCGTCGTTGAGCGTCGCATGCTCGCGGTCGATCTCCGCTCGTTCGGCGTGCAGAGCGCGCTCGGCCGCCTCGACGTCGGCCGCCAGGTCGTCGACTTCCAGCATCTGCTCCAGGATGGTGTCCTCGGTCCGCTGGACCTCCGTTTGGGCGGTGGCGATCTCATGCTGCACCGCCGTGTATTCCTTGTTGGTCTTGACCGCCATTAGCTGTTCCTTGAATCGCGACAGACGTCCCTGCACCTCGGCAAGGTCTTTCTCAACTGTGCGGCGCTCGTTCTTCTTGTATTCAAGACGGGCTCCGGCCGCATCGACCGCTGTGGTTCTGGCGCTCAGACGGGCGTCGAGATCGTCGACACGCGACGGGATCCCGTCAACCGCGCGTCGCGCCTCGTCGGCCGCGGTGTCGAGCTCCTGCAGCCGGATCAATCGTTCAAGGTCTGGCAGCATGGCGTGTTAAATCTCCACAGGCTATCCGAGTATCCGGTGAGGTCTGGCTCACATCAAAAAAAACCCGCCATCAGGGCGGGGCATAGCTAAACCACCAAGTTGTGAGACAGGCCGGCGGACCGGCCCGCGTGAACACGGAGCATCGTTTCCGCGCACGGCGCGTGGCCGTCGTCAAGTCGTGTCGTGTCCGCGACCATGTTGACTCCGTCGTGTGGTGGGCCCACCAGGATTCGAACCTGGGACAGACCGGTTATGAGCCGGCGGCTCTGACCGCTGAGCTATGGGCCCGGTCAAGAACAACTTCACATTCTTTGCCGCCGATCAATCCCTGCCTGGCGGCACTACTCGTTGCCTACATACTCCGGGCATGCGCGCTCTTCGCGCCTGGTCGGACGCCTCGGCAAACAACATTTGTGGCGCACACCTATTCCCGCCTGGGGTCTCACGTGCCTTCCATGAACGCCCGCAGGCGCCGGCTACGCGAGGGGTGCCGCAGCTTCCGCAGTGCCTTGGCCTCGATCTGGCGGATCCGTTCGCGTGTGACGGCGAAATTCTGCCCTACTTCCTCCAGCGTGTGCTCACTTCCGTCCCCCACGCCGAACCGCATCTTGATGACCTTCTCCTCGCGTGGCGTCAAGGTTCTCAACACGTTCTCGGTCTGTTCCTTGAGGTTGAGGTTGATCACGGCCTCGGCCGGCGAGACCTCTTGCCGATCCTCGATGAAATCGCCGAGATGGCTGTCCTCTTCCTCCCCGATCGGGGTCTCCAGTGATATCGGTTCCTGGGCGATCTTGAGCACTTTTCGAACCTTGGACACCGGAATGTCCATCCGCGCCGCGATCTCCTCGGACGCCGGCTCGCGGCCTAGTTCCTGCACGAGCGCGCGTGACGTGCGAATCAGCTTGTTGATTGTCTCGATCATGTGGACCGGGATCCGGATCGTCCGAGCCTGGTCGGCGATTGCGCGGGTGATCGCCTGGCGTATCCACCAGGTCGCGTAAGTCGAGAACTTGTAGCCGCGGCGATACTCGAACTTGTCGACCGCCTTCATCAGCCCGATGTTTCCCTCTTGGATCAGGTCGAGGAACTGCAGCCCGCGATTGGTGTACTTTTTTGCGATCGACACAACGAGGCGGAGATTCGCCTCCACCAGTTCCGTCTTGGCGATTTCGGCCAGCCACTCGCCGCGCAGGATGGTGTGGAGCGTTCGCGCCAGCGCAGCCTCCGGCAATTCCAGCTCCGTCGTCCGGCTCCGAAGCAGAGCTCGAAGCTCGCGCTGCCGCCGCGTAATGCGCCGCTTCTCCTCTTCCTTGATCCACCGACGGTTCTTGGTCTTCAACTGGCGGTCGAGGTGCTCGATTTCGAGCCGGGTGCGCTGTACGCCCTCAGTGATCTCCTTGACGCCTCCGATCAGACGTCGCTTCACCGGCTCGGTGAAGTCGATGGCGCGGATCAGCCGGGATAGCCTGACTTGGGCCCGCAGCAGATTCCGGTAGTTGCGTCGATAGCGCTTCCTCTCGCGCTTGGGGATCGTCCCGACCTTCTTCTCGCGGCGAACCACGTCCAGACGGGTTTTGCGGATTGTTTCGGACTGCGCCATCAGCGCGCGGGCACGCCGGTTGATGCGCTCGTCAGTTACCTCGTCGTCGTGGAAGATCACTAACTCCCGGATCGTGCGTTCACCGCTCTTCAGCCGCTCGCCCATCCGGACGACCGCTTTGGCGATGGTCGGCGTGCGGGAGATCGCCTTGAAGACCGAGAGCTTCCCGCGTTCGATCCGCTTGGCGATCTCGACCTCGCCCTCTCGGGTCAGGAGGGGCACCGTCCCCATCTCGCGCAAATACATGCGGACCGGGTCGTTGGTCTTGTCGATCGCGCTCGGCGTCAGATCCAGCTCGACGTCTTCCGAGCCCTCCGCGCGGCGGTCGAGCCGCTTGCGCTCCAGATACTTCTGTTCCGAGTCGACCACCTCGATCCCGGCGTTGCTGAAAGCGGTGAACAGATCGTCCAGATCCTCGGATTTCGTGATGTCAGTCGGGAGCAGCTCGTTTACCTCATCATAAAGGAGGTATCCCTTCTCTTTGCCGATCTCGATAAGCTGCCGAACTTCGTCGTACTTTTCTTCGAGCGACAACAGCTTCCTCCTCGGGTCCAGTGGCGATGTACGGATTCGGACACGTCCGGCCGTCACGTTTGCAGTGATTCGAGTTTCATCAACAACGCGCGTTTCTTCTGCCAGAGCAGATCGATCTCGGCCAGCGCCGAGGGTGTGCCCAGCTGCTGGCACCGATCGATCTCGTCCTGTACCTTGACGCGCTCACGCTCGTATCCGCGCCGTTTGAGCTCCTGACCGCAGGCGGCCGCCGGCGCCGGTTCGTGGTCCTGGGCGGCCAGGCGCACCATCCAGTCGGCCTCCTCTGTACTGAGGCGCTCGCGGAGGGTGTCGAGGACGGTGTCGGCCGGCCAGTCCGCCAGTGACCTGGCCATCGACAGGATTGGCGCCGTTGCCAGACCGGCGAGGTCGTTGTCGGTCAACTCGGTTATCGCCACGAGGGCGGACGGTGTGTCCCGTACGAGCGCCCAGATTAGCCCCTTTTCCGCGGTGTTGATCGGAGATTGAACCGAGACCTGTCGCTCGGCGTCGCTCAGCGTCGTTCGTCGGGCCACAGCGGCCTTGCGGATCTCCGTCCGCACGACATCCTCGAGGATCCCTGCCTTGTGCGCGAGACGGTCCGCAAATAGGTCCCGGGTTGCAGCATCCGGAATTCGCGCCGCCACGTTTAGCATTCTCGTCAGGAACTCACGCTGATGGTCGCCCCGAGTCAGGTCGCGCTGGGCCGCTTCCCGATCTAACAAGTATTCCAGATATGGACGGGAAGTGCGCAGTTTTTCCACATACCCAGCCGCACCATGCCTTCGGATACACGTATCGGGATCTTCGCCTGCCGCCAGCACAGCGACATTGACCTGGAGGCCGAGGGCCAGCATCAGCTCGCCGGACCGCGCCGAGGCGCCTTCGCCGGCCGGGTCCGGGTCGAAGCTCACGATCACTTTCGAAGTGAATCGTTTGAGCAGCTTGACCTGTTGATCGCTGACGGCGGTGCCGCAAACGGCGACGACCGGCATGACGCCGGTCTGCACCGCCTGGGCGAGGTCAAAGTAGCCCTCCACTAGTACCACATACCCGGCCTTGCGAATGGCCGATTTCGAGAGATGCAACCCGTACAGCGTGCGCGCCTTCGAATAGATAGGTGTTTCCCGCGAGTTCAGATACTTCGGCTGCTGGTCAGCCTGCAGAGCTCTGGCGCCGAAGGCGACGATCGATCCGGTGTCCCGCGTAATCGGTACAATCAGGCGATTGCGGAACCGGTCGATCAGCGGCCGTCCATCCCGTGCCGTGGCCAGGCCGCTACGCAGCAGTAGCTCATCCGAGTATCCCTTGGCACGCAGGTGCGTTAGCAGGTTGTCTCGGCCCGGTGGCGCAAAGCCCAACCCGAGCAAGTCAGTTGTCTCGGGGGTCACGTCGCGAGCGTCGAGATGTTCCCGCGCCGGCCGGCCGACCGGATCCGCCAGACGCGACCTGAAAAAATCGGCCGCTGCCTCGTGCGCGCCGAGCATCGCTTCCCGCTCCGTCTCGGCTGCCGCGTCTCGCTCGGTATTCGGTTCCGGGACCTCGACACCGAAGCGCTGGGCCAGCTGGCGCACCGCGTCCTGAAACCCTAACTTCTCCTGCAGCTCCAGGAATTTGAGCACGTCGCCACCGACTCCGCATCCGAAGCAGTGGAAAAACCCTTTGTCACGATGTACGTGGAATGACGGCGTTTTTTCGGAGTGAAACGGACAAAGCCCCTTGTGGCTGGTGCCGGCCTTCTTCAGCGGGACGTAGTCTTGCACCACCTGCACGATGTCGGCCTGCGCCTTCAGGTCGTCAATGAACAACTGGGGAAACAGACCCATGTCAGTCCGCCTTCGTCAAGGCTGCGGTGGACCCGCCGACGCTCGCCGTTCGTGCTTGCGGCGTGCGAAGGCGGGAAGTTAGCATCGTAGTCTGTCTTCGCCGAAGGCCGCGGCGGACCCGCCGCGGCTTGCCGCTCGAGTCTGTTCGACGAGCGAAGCCGGGAAGAACTGTCATTCCTTTAGCTCCGCGATGGTGACGCCGCTCCCGCCGTCCTCGGGTGCCGCGGGGGCGACACGTTGCACCAGCGGGTGCGCAGCAAGGAACCCGGCGATCGCGCGTCGTAGCTTGCCGGTCCCATGTCCATGAATGAACCGGACAATGCGCTGGTCGGCTATCAGGGCCTGGTCTAGATGTTTTTGGGCTCGTGATAGCGCCTCGTCGACACGGCACCCGATCAAGTTGAGCTCGTCAAGCGGACCGGTGGGGGCTTCGACCTGAATCGTAACGTGGCGCTGCGGTTCGCCCGGTGTAGGGCGCGGCGTTGCTGCCTTGAGCACCTCGAGCGGCACGTGGACCCGCTTTCCGCGCGCCTCCACCTCCGCCTCGCGTCCGTGCAACGACCGCACCGTGCCCTCGACGCCCAGCGTCGTTACCACGACCTGTGAGCCGACGCCGATCCGTGGTCCGCAACCGTCGCTGGACGACGCCGGAGGCATCGCCGGGGTCGGGAACCCGCTCGCGATCGCCTCGAGCGCAGAACGCGCCTCGCCCCGCAGGGCGCCGGTCTTGCCAGTCGACAGGGCCGGTTCCTCGTTGGCCGCCCGCGCGGCCGCTTCCCGCTCGAGCGTAGCAGCCCGCTGTCGCAGGGAGTCGATGACCGCATCGATCTCCTCCCGCGCGGTCCGAAGCCGGGTGTCGAGCGACTGCTCCAGATCTTTCTGACCCGCCTGTTCGCGGTTCTCGATCGCGGTTTCGCGCTCCCTCATCCGGGTAAGGCGATCGGCCAGCTCCTTCTGCCGCTGATCCAGCCCGCTTCGCAGCTCGTCGAGCTGACGGCGGTCCTCGTCGACTTGAGCCAGGTGGTCGGCGAGTTGCGCCTCTCGGGCGCTGCGCAATGCGGTCGCCGCCTCGATGATCTCTGGGTCCAGACCCAGCCGGCTGGCGATTTCCAGCGCCAGACTCCGGCCGGCGGACCCGTAGACCAGCTGGTAGGTTGGCGCGAATGTCTGCGGGTCGAAGCCGAACGCCGCGCAGGCGACACCCTCAGTTGTGGCGCCATAGGCCTTGACCACGTCGTCGTGTGTCGTCGCAATGACGTGAGCGCCCCGTTGCTGGAAGTGTTCCACGATCGCCCGTCCCAGCGCTCCCCCTTCGACCGGGTCCGTGCCCGCACCAACCTCGTCGAGCAGGATCAGCGCCGGCAGCGAGAGCTGCCGGTTCATCGCGACGATGTTCGTGACGTGCCCCGAGAACGTGCTCAGGTTGGCGGCGATCGACTGTTCGTCGCCGATGTCGGCAAACACCGATCGGAATACCGGTATGCGGGACCCCGGCGCCACCGGGATATGGAGACCAGCCTGCGCCATTAGCGCGAGCAACCCGGCGGTTTTGAGTGCGACCGTTTTGCCACCGGTGTTCGGGCCAGTGATGATGAGCGCCCGTGTGGGCGCGCTCATGACGATGTTGACCGGCACTGGCTCGACCGGCGCGCCGTCCCTCACCTGCGTGCCGAGTCGGCTCGTCACGCCGCTCATCAAGAGCGGGTGCCGCGCGTCGCGTAGCTCAAGCGTGTGGTTGGTGGAGATTCGCGGCTCCACCCCGTCCACCGTCCTGGCAAGGCCCGCCCGTGCCTGGATAACGTCAATCTCGGTCGCGACCGTCAGCGTGCGGTGCAGGTCGACGGCGCGCTGCCGAAACGCCGCCGACAGCGCAAGCAGCACTCGTCGCACCTCATCGCGCTCCTGCTCCTCGAGCGCCACGATCTCATTGTTGATGTCGACCGTGCTGAGCGGTTCGAGAAACAGGCTCGCACCGCTCGCCGAGCTGCCATGGACGATGCCGGGGATTGCGGTGCGATGCTCCGAGCGCACAATCAACACGAACCGGCCGTTTCGTTCGGTGACGACGTTTTCCTGCAGATACCGGGCCGTGTCCCGTCCACGCAGATACGACTCCAGGTTCCCGCGCAACCGGTTGCGCTGTTTCCGCGCTCGGCCGCGGATGGTCTTCAGCGCCGGGCTCGCGTCGTCGGCGACGTCGCCCGAGGCATCGACCTTCTTGCGCACGTCACTGCATTCGCGACCCCATGTTGCACACCCGTTCACGATCGCCGATAGCGCCGGGAATGGTCCCCCACTGGCGGTGGCTATCGACTGACAGACTCGTTCCACCGACCCCAGGAAGGTGGCGAGCTGCAGGAGCTGTGCCGGTTCGAGCGGCTGGGCCTCGATGGCAAGTGACGCCAGTATGGTGTCGAGGTCGTCCGGCGCCTCGAGTGGAAACCCGCCATTCGCTGTCAAGAATTGGACACCCTCGGTCGTGTGAGCGAGTGCCGTCTGGATCGAGCGGGCGTCGGTAAGCGGACGCAGTCGGGCCAGCTTCTCCGCGCCCAGCGGGGTCAGCGCGAAACTCGTGACCGCGTCGACCACCCGGTCGAACTCGAGGGTCGTGAGGGCTCCTGTATGCATCGGCGTCAAAGTGGACGGTTCCAAACCACGGTCATCACAGGCTGCTCAACCGGCGGGCCACTTCTCACAGGGGTCGAATGCCGGGGGTATGCTCGCTCGTTACGCCTCGCAGGGGCCGGAGGCGGCTGCGCTCATGACCGCTCCCCGCGTGACGCGTTACTGTCACCATGGGCTGCCAGATGATTGATCCTGCTCGCGAGCGCTCCGGCGCCAAATCCATTGTCGATGTTCACGACCGCCACGCCGGTGGCACAGCTGTTCAGCATGGACAGCAGAGCGGCGACTCCGCCGAAGCTGGCACCGTAGCCGATGCTCGTCGGCACGGCGATCACCGGCACCGAAACCAGCCCGCCCACGACACTGGGCAGTGCCCCCTCCATCCCGGCGACGACCACTATGACTTGGGCCTGCTCGAGCCGCGATCGCTCCGACAGCAGACGGTGCAGCCCGGCGACGCCGACGTCGTACAGGCGCTCGATGCGGTTCCCCATGACTTCACCGGTGACTGCCGCCTCCTCGGACACCCGCTGGTCTGAGGTGCCGCCGGAGACGACCAGAATGGTGCCGCACCCCGTGGGGTGTTTGTCCGTCCTGTGGCTGATGATGCGAGCGGTTTCGTGAAACACCGCCGCGGCCACGCGATCCCGGACAGCGGCGAACGCGTGGACATCGGTCCGGGTCACCAGCAGACTATGTCCCGCCTTAACGATCCGAGCGGCAATCTCGGCAACCTGAGCCGGCGTCTTCCCCTCGCCGAAGACAACCTCCGGAAAGCCTTGCCGGATTGCCCTGTGGTGATCGACCCGAGCGAACCCGACATCCTCGAAGGGAGCCTGGCGCATCGAGGTGGCGAGCTGTGCCTGGGCGGCCTCCACCGCAATCGCGCCGTTGCGCACCTGCTCGAGCAGCGTCCGGAGCGTCTCGGGTCTCATGCCAGTGCTGTCTGCCGCTGTCGCATCGGTGAAACCGTGTGTCGGGTGGACTTCATCGGTTTCATCGATTCTGATCTATCTTACACACGCTAGAGTCACCAACCTCTGGAACAGGACACAATGTGGTCTGTTGCAAGAGTGAGGTGACTCACCTTGGGCATCGAGGTGGCGGAATGCGACGACGACGGGTCCAGCGCCTACAAGGGGATGCGGCTTGGTGAGTTCGTAGCAGTCTGGCACATCTCGTACGCGGTAGTCTGGAGCTTTGTCGTTGTGCCGATCGTGGGCAGTTTGGCAGAAAGGGGAGAACCGATGACGATGCAGTCAGCCGCCGCGGCCGGACTGGAGGGGGTCGTCGCGACCTCGTCGAAGATTTGCTACCTCGACGGGGAACGTGGCGTGCTGGCGTATTGCGGATACGACATCCACGACCTTGCGCGGTCGGCGACTTTTGAGGAGGTCTGCTTCCTGCTCTGGCATCGACGACTGCCAACCCGAGCGGAGCTGGGGGATCTGCAGACTGAGCTTGCCCGGGCCCGTCCGCTGCCAGAGCCGATCGTGCGGATGATGCGGTCGCTCCCGGCCGGGCACGCGATGGACGCTGTACGCACCCTCGTGTCGGCCCTGGCGCACTATGACCCGGACGCAGGTGACGATGCTCCGGCCGGCTCGATGCGAAAGGCCGTGCGACTAACGGCGCAGGTTGGCACGCTGGTCGCCACGCTGGGGCGGCTGGCGGCCGGTGGCGCACCAATCCAGCCCGATCCGGTTCTCGGGCACGCCGCTAACTTCCTGTATGTGCTGACCGGCGAGCGTCCGGGCGCGCTGGCCGGCCGAGCGTTCGACGTGGCGTTGATTCTCCACGCCGACCACGAGTTAAACGCTTCGACGTTCGCGGCGCGTGTCGCGGCGGCGACGCTCACCGACATCCACTCGACCGTCGTGGCCGGAGTGGCGACGCTGAAGGGGCCGCTGCACGGTGGCGCCAACGCCGAGGTCATGAAAATGCTCGAGGGCATCGGCGAGGACGCCGATGACGACCGCGTTGCGGCGACGGTGCGGGGGATGCTGGCGCGAAAGCAGAAGGTGCCCGGGTTCGGTCATCGGGTCTATTCTACGGAGGACCCGCGGGCTACGCACTTGCGCCAGATGTCGCGCGATCTGGGCCGGCAGGCCAATAACACACGTTGGTTCGAGATATCTCAGCGCATCGAAGCGGTGATGAAGGCGGAGACGCAGATCGACGCCAACGTCGATTTCTACTCCGCTTCGACCTATCACACGCTCGGAATCGCAGTCGATCTGTTTACGCCGATCTTTGTCGTGAGCCGTGTCGCGGGCTGGACGGCGCATGTGCTCGAGCAATACGCGAACAATCGCCTGATCAGACCGCGGGCGGACTACAACGGCCCGGAGTATCCGCAGACGTTCTTCGCACTCGACGCACGGTAAGGCTTGCCCCGGAATCGGGATCGCGTGGTCTTGCAGCCCGTGGTGAGACCTTGCGTCGCACCGAAACTCGTCGGTATCGATGCCGGGCTGGGCTCGTAGAAGGTGCGCCGAGCGAGAATACGGAATGCGGCGAAAATTTCATGACGGGCTGGTTGGGTGGTGCCCTCCGGGTCGTGTTGCGCGGTGTCGACACTGATTTGAGATTGCCGGTGCGCGTGAGGGAGGCGCCCGATACACCGGATCCAGAAACCCGAATCCCGGATCACATCTATAATGATGATCCGTTCATGAACCAGCGCTACATCCGCAATTTCGCCATCGTTGCGCACATCGATCACGGCAAGTCGACCCTTGCGGATCGGTTCCTCGAGCTCACTGGCGCCCTGCGCCCGCGGGAGATGGAGGATCAGGTGCTCGATGCGATGGACCTCGAGCGCGAACGCGGGATCACGATTAAGGCCCACGCCGTAAGGCTCACCTATACGCCGGAGGGCGGCGTCCCGCACCGCCTCAACTTGATCGACACCCCCGGGCACGTGGACTTTTCCTACGAGGTTACCCGTGCGCTCACGGCGTGCGAAGGGGCGGTGTTGCTGGTCGATGCGTCTCAGGGTGTCGAGGCTCAGACTGTGGCCAACGCGTATCTGGCGGTGGACCAGAACCTCGAGATCTTGCCGGTTATCAACAAGATCGACCTGCCGGGTGCGCAGCCGGAGGAGACCGCGAGACAGATCGGGGAGATCGTCGGTCTTGACGTCACCGACGCCATCATGGCGAGCGCCAAGGCAGGCAACGGCATCCGCGCCATTCTCGACGCGGTGATCAAGAGAGTGCCGCCGCCTGATGGCGACCCGGACGCACCGCTCAAGGCGCTGATTTTCGATTCCTGGTACGACTCGTACCGCGGCGTGGTTGTGTTGATCCGCGTGTTGGACGGCGCGATCCGACCGAAGATGAAGGTCCGTCTGATGGCTCTCGGTCGAGACTACGAGGTCGAACAGGTCGGCGTGTTTTTACCTAAGTTACTGGTGATGCCGGAGCTGGTGGTCGGGGATGTCGGCTTCGTGATCGCCGGAATCAAGACGGTGAGTGACGCGCAGATTGGCGACACCCTGACCGAGACGTCTCGGCCGACCGACACGCCGTGCCCCGGATTCACCGAGATGAAGCCGATGGTGTTCGCCGGGCTCTACCCGGTCGAGGGGCACCAGTACGCCGAGCTCCGCGAGTCGCTCGAGAAGCTGCGACTGAATGATGCCTCGTTCATCTTCGAGCCCGAGACCTCGGCGGCCCTCGGCTTCGGGTTCCGGTGCGGCTTCCTCGGCTTGCTCCACCTGGAGATCATCCAGGAGCGGCTGGAGCGCGAATACGACATGGACCTGGTCACCACGGCGCCAGGTGTGTTGTATCGGGTGACCACCACCGATGGCGACACGTTCGAAATCGACAGTCCGGCGAAGCTGCCGGATGCCGGGCGCATCGTGACCATCGAGGAACCGGTGATCTCAGCGATGGTCCTGACTCCGTCCGAGCACGTCGGGGGAATCTTGAAGCTCTGTCAGAACAAGCGGGGCGTGCAGAAGGGGCTCGAGTATCTGGCGTCGAACCGCGTCATGATCACCTACGAGCTGCCGTTCAACGAGGTTGTGCTCGATTTCTACGACAAGCTGAAGACGATCTCGCGCGGCTACGCGTCCCTCGACTACCATGTGAGTGGATTCTGGACGTCGCCCCTGGTCAAGCTGGACCTCATGGTCAACGGCGAGCCGGTCGACGCGTTGTCGATTATCGTGCACAAGGAGTCGGCGTACGCCCGGGGCCGTGCGCTTGCCGTGAAGCTACGACAGCTTATCCCGCGCCAGATGTTCGAGGTGGCGATTCAGGCGACGGTGGGCGGTCGGATCATAGCGCGCGAGACGGTGACGGCTCTGCGCAAGAACGTCCTGGCGAAGTGCTATGGCGGTGACATCAGCCGCAAGCGCAAGCTCCTCGAGAAGCAGAAGGAAGGCAAGCGCCGGATGAAGCGGGTTGGCCGCGTCGAGATACCACAGGAGGCGTTTCTGGCGGTCCTGACGGTCGACTCGGAGTAGATCACGGTTTACGTAGGCGGGCTGCTAGGCCCTGCCAGGAACACAGGCATGTCACCCCAGAAGTCCACGACGCGAGAGTACTTCGAGTCGGTCGCCATCGCGGTGATCCTCGCGCTCTTCGTGCGCACCTGGGTGGTCCAGGCATTCAAGATCCCGACCGGGTCGATGGAGCAGAACCTGCTGATAGGCGATCACCTCCTTGTGAACAAGTTCGTGTACGCGCCCGTAGCGACCGCCGCCGAGCGAATCCTGCTGCCGGTCGGGGAGTATCAGAGGGGCGACGTCCTCGTGTTCAAGTTTCCGGAGGATCCGGAACGTGACTTCATCAAGCGCCTGATCGGGCTGCCTGGCGAGACGATCGAGCTGCGACAATCCCGGGTATTCATCAATGGCGAGCCGCTCGCGGAGCCCTACCTGGACGTGATGCGGGAGGGCGGTCACATACCACCGGACATCCGGGGAACCTTTGGTCCTCAGGTCGTGCCTGAAGGACACCTCTTCATGATGGGGGACAATCGGGGCGATTCTCAGGACAGCCGCTATTGGGGTCCGCTGCCGGTCGAAAATGTCAAGGGCCGGGCGTTTGTGTTGTATTGGTCCTACGAGTCCGAGAGCGAGTTTTACAGCGATGTCGGTGTCGGTGCAACCCTCCGTCGGCTGGGCTCGGCGGTCACGCACTTCTTCACTCGCACGCGGTGGGAACGGCTCCTGCGGGCGGTGCATTAGGCATCACCACGGGCTGCTAGTGAGCATCGTCACGTGCTCATGCCTCGGGGCTGGTCGCTTTGAGGCGAAGATTCGCCAGTGAGTCTGCCTAAGACCAACGCAGCCTCGCTGGTGTCAGGCCTCAAACTTCTGGTGCCAGGTGTTTCTGATACACATTCTGCAGCAATCGACGTCGGAACCGGCGGATCGCACGCGCGGTCGCTGGAGGAGACGGCAGGGTACGAACGCTTCAGAAATTGGTGCTCCCAGGTGGGGTCGTCTATATGGCGTGGACCTTCTCGATCAACGCCGAAGGGGTCGCCGTGAAGCCCCACGCTTTGAGCGACGTACTCGATGAGGTCCTGCCTTGAGGATGCGCGCAGGATGCTGGCGGAAGGGCTGTGCCGGAAAGAACTACCTACGCCAGTGTGGTAATTCGGTCGAGAAGTTGTTCTGCCGTGACACCCTCGAACAGCTCGTTCTTCTGCCGTGCTCGGTCATTGGAGACGATCCGAACCCGGCGCCGCGCCACTCCAAGCTGCTTCACCAGCAGGCTGATGAGCGCCTCGTTCGCCGTGTCGTCGACCGGCGGCGCGTTGAGCCGCACGAGTAGCCTGCCGTTCCGTACTCCGGCCAGGACGGTGCACGACGCTCGCGGGATCACCCGCACCGGCATTACGACGCCGTCGGCGGTGGCGCGAAGCGATAGGGGCTCTGCCGCGCGGCGGGGTGCGGGGGACGGTGTCGATACTAAAGAAGCTGATGTCAGGCCGAGGGCCTGGACTCGGCGACCGTGATGACGGGGCGTGGCGCCGGTCGTTTCTTGCCGGCCCGCCTTGCGTCGGATCGGGGGAGGTGCTGGCGGATCGTGTCATCCGGAAGCCGGTCTCGGTCTTGTTGCTTCACCGACTCGAGCGCGTGCCGCAGCGCCACGATCGAGCCTTCGATTGAGGCTTCCACATCGGTGCGCTTGCGCCGGAGATTTGTGATCTCCCGCTCGACATCCTGACACTCCGAGCCGGTATTCCGGGTCAACTCGGAGGCCCGGCCCCGCGCCTCTCGCACGATCAGCTGCGCCTCCTAGTTGGCGTTTTCCCGCACTTCCACCGAGACCCGCTGCACCGTCAGCAGCGTGTCCCGCAAGGCCGCCTCGCGCTGGCGGTGTTCCGCGAGCTGGCTCTCCAGGGTCACGACCTCCTGTCGTAGCCGGTCGGTATCGTTAATGTAGTCGTCGGCCGCCTCGTTGAGGAAACTCGCCACCTCGGCACGGTTGAAGCCCCGCACCGCCGAGCCGAAACGTGCACTCCGCAAGTCCAATGGTGCTATTTTCATCGCTCTGCCTCCACGCCGTGGACCAGGCGCTTGAGTGTCCGCCCCATATATCGGTCGTAGCAGCGTGTCATTGCAGGATCGGGACACCGGTGGCCGCGGGCGGTCGTGGGCCGAACAGCGCGGTGCCCACCCGGACCATCGTGGCACCTTCTTCCACCGCCACTTCGAGGTCGTGGCTCATACCCATCGAGAGCTGGTCGAGTCGCGAACCGGGGCCCGCCGCGCGCAGTTCATCGCGCAGCTGGCGCAGGCGACGAAAGTACGGGCGCGCGGCCTCCGGGTCCGGGGACCACGGTGGCAAGACCATAAGGCCACGCACCTCGACCCACCGGCACGTGGATGCGGCATCGAGGATGCGCCGCACCTCCGCCTCCGGCGCGCCGTGCTTGGTGGTCTCGTCGGCCATGTCGACCTGTATGAGCAGGTGCGGCGATCGGCCGCAGTCGGCGGCCGCCCGGTCGAGCCGGTGAAGCAGGTCCACGCTGTCTACCGAGTGGATCCAGTCGAACGCCTCCGCCGCCTTCCTGGCCTTGTTGGACTGCAGATGTCCAATGAGATGCCAGGTGACGGGGAGGACGCCGGTTGCCGCCTGTTTGTGTAGCGCTTCCTGGACCTTGTTCTCACCCAAATCAATCAGTCCGGCTACGACCGCTGCTTGGACCACCTCGGGGCCAAACTTTTTCGAGACCGCGATCAGTCGGACGTCCGTCGTCACACGCCCGGCGGCGGCCGCCGCCGCCGCGATCCGGGCGTGGACGGTGTTCAGGTTCGCCGCGATTCTGGGTTCTCGCTTCATAAGGGTGCGACACGGGGGACGTGCGCGAACAGACTGATTGCCCTCAGCGGTCGACCCTGGCAAGGCGTCGTCTCGCTTCGTCGGCGTGCACGCCGCTCGGAGCGGCATTCAGATATCGTGACAACGCCTGGGACGCCGCCTCTGGATCGCCGCCGGCCTCATACGCCAGCCCCAGCCAGTAGTAGGCTTCGACCAAGGTCACGTCGGTCTCGAGAGCCTCCCTGTACTGTCTGACGGCGTCCTCCACATTGCCGGAGTTCCAGAACGCTATCCCGCGGTTCAGGGTGTCCTGGGCGCGGGCGCGGCCGCGGCCGACGGCCAGCGAGTTGGTTGCGATTCGGTTGGCCTCGCCCCGGGCGATCGCCGCCTCTTCGGTGCGGTTCTGTCTGGAGTAGATCTCCGCCAGACCATAGTAGGCGGCGGCGTAGTCGGACCGGATGCGCAACGCGTCTCTGAAGGCGGTTTCGGCGTCCGCGAATCTGTCCAGCCGGTTGTATGACACCCCGATGTTGAAGTGACAGTCGACACAAGTCGGCATGACCTGCAGCACCGCCTTAAAGTGCGCGATGGCGTCCTCGAAGGCGCCGTCCAGAATTGCGCGGACCCCAGCCTCGAAAGCCGCCTCCCGCGTTTGACCGTCCGGACGCCTTCGCAACCACGGCGCCGGTGTGCGGCCCGGTTCGAGCACGAAGCGGATGTCTACCGAGCTACCAGGTTGCACCAGGATACGGAAGACCTGTCCGCCGATCACGGCCTTGTCGGCGGTCACGCTGTAGTGCCCAGGGGGCAGTCGGGTATGCTGGAAGTGACCGGCGTCGTCGGTCAGCGTCTCGACGGGTTCACTGGTCGCCAGCGCCTCGATGGACACTGTCGCCCCAGGCACTGGCTGTCCGTTTCGGTCGGTGACGAGGCCGCGTACCGTCCCGGTCGTTTGTGCGTGTGTGCCGGTCATCCACAGCACTGCGATGACGGCGACGCCGCACAGGCCCCGGCGTTGCGCAGTGAGGATGATGGTCACCAGCTACCGCTCAGTCTACACGCCCTACGGCTCCAGGAAGTGCTCGACCTGGTTGATATTTCGGACGATCGGAGTCGGCGGCAGCGATGCCAGAAAGCGGCGGCCGTAGCCTTTGGTCAGGATCCGCGGATCGAGAATCGATAGCACCCCGCGGTCCTGGCGGTGCCTGATGAGTCGGCCGAGGCCCTGCAGTAGCGATAGGATGGCGAGCGGCACCTGATATTCGTCGAACGGGTTCCCGCCGAGCTTTGCAATCGACTCCATGCGGGCCGCTGTGATCGGGTCACCCGGTGGCGCGAAGGGCAGCTTATCGATGATCACGCAACTCAGTGAGTCGCCGGCGACGTCGACACCCTGCCAGAAGCTCGAGGTGGCCAGCAGCACCGCGTTCGGCGTAGCCCGGAAATCGCGAAGCAGCACCGAGCGTGGCGCCGTTCCCTGCACGAGCAACGGGAAGGGCGTCGTGAGCGCGATCAGCCGATGCACCTCGCGCAGGTTCGCATAGCTGGTGAACAGGACGAACGCACGGCCGCGCGTCGCCTGAAGCAGGGCCTGAATGTGCTCCGCCGCAGTACTGGTGAAGTCCGGTGCCCGAGGTTCCGGCATCCGCAGCGGTAGATACAGC
>Ga0302123_10000028_pt1 | contig 103939 bp, 95 predicted proteins | sample CB21_321_MG_FD_203109 | JGI IMG/M metagenome (GOLD analysis project Ga0302123, IMG submission 203109) | Marine microbial communities from Western Arctic Ocean, Canada - CB21_32.1 | ecosystem: Environmental > Aquatic > Marine > Oceanic | place: Canada: Western Arctic Ocean | collected 2017-09-28 | reverse complement strand
GGATGCGTTTGTCCGATTTGTTCGACTAAAATGAAAGAAATTGAATTAGACATCCCTGAAGAAATCGAAGATAAATTAAATTTAATTGACATGTCTGAATCTAAAAAGGTCATAATTGACTCTTGTGAGAATTGTCCTACCTTCTGGTTTGATGCTGGAGAATTAGATCTTCTAAATGGAATTCAACCTAAACTAAGGGGTGTGTTTTTTGAACCTGAATCGAATAGGCTAATAGATGATAAAACACTAACTGAAGGGGATTTATACCGTAAAACAATGATTAGGAAAGGCGCGGGTTTTGGAGTATTAGTCTTCGCTGCTTATCTAGCATCTCAGGGCGATCCGGAACCGATATTCGTAGCAGGAATTTTGGGACTTGGTGGGATAATTGCGATGTTATCTGGTAACCCTGAACAAGCTCTGGCTAAAGGCACCTGCGATAAATGTCTAAAGGAAAATAAATCTCTAGCATGGAATTGCCAAAGAGGTGGATGTTGGGCACATATTTGCACCGACTGCCAAACTGTCGGTGCTGATCCAGTGGAGACCTATGCCAAAACTCTCGGACAGGTTGCAGTTGGAGTGATTATCGTAGGTGTAGGCGTTCTGGCAATCGCCGCTGCGCCAATTGATGTAGGGGCTGCTGGTTTAAGTGGAGGTTCAAGTGGAGAAAGTAAAAAGGAGAAACAAAGGCCCGATTGGTGGGATATGTTACTCTGTAGGGAATGTGTGGAAGTGGCCAAAAAACAATGGAGGAAGAAGAAGAGAGTTTCGAAGGTTAAAGGCCAAAGGAGACGAGTTTTGTCAGGAAGTAATGAAGAAAAGGCAGAGTCTTGAGACTCGGGTTATTGTTATGTCCATAAGTAAGGATAAAAATTACTGAAGGTTAGGCTACAGTTGACCCTAACAAAACACCATCCGGTAATTCTAGAAGGTTGACGGAACCATCTGGATCTAGAGCACCAAGAATTAAAAATTGAGAAACGAAACCTCCTGGTAATGTTTTATCTCCAAGATTTATCGCTCCGACAACCATCCTGCCAATCAATTGACTGCGTGGATAATTTGTAATCTGGGCTGAGCTGGAAAGAGTTCCAACAACCGGTCCAAAATCCACACGAATTTTGTATGATGGTTTGCGCATTTCGGGAAATTCTTCAACATCAATTACTTTTCCAGCTCGCATATCGAGCGCAAAATAATCTCCAATTCCAACATATTCTTTCCGCTCGAGTTTTTCTGGATGATACGGCTCGTCCTCGGAGTCGATTACGTGCTGACCACTCATTCACTCACCGGTAATATCAGATCGGACCAATAGGGGAACGAGATTTACTCCAGCCGATTCAAACGCCTCTGCTCCGCCTTCTTGGCGATCTAGAATTGTGATGCAAGCTGCAACATCACAGCCCATATCGCTTAGGCGAGTCGCTGCCTTCAGTGCTGAGCCTCCAGTCGTCGTCACATCTTCTAACAGAACTACACGGTCTCCACTTTGAATGGTCGACCCCTCAATCCCTGGGGGGTTTCCTGTTTTTCTCCCCCCACGCCCCTTTGGCTCCTTACGAACCATGAAGCCGCGGAGCGTACTGCCTTTGCCTGCCTTCGCGATTGCTATTCCAGTTAGAGGAACAGCGCCTAGTTCTAGTCCACCAACCGCATCGACGGCGCCGAGATTTTCAATTTCAGCATGAATCAAAACGCCGAGTAGATGTGCACATCCCGGGTCCATCATCACCGGTTTCATATCAAAAAAGTGTGGGCTTTGACGACCGCTTGCGAGTGTGAATAATTCATTGGGAGAATAGAGATATGCTAATTCCTTTACTCTCTCGATTAACTTTGATTTTGCTTCTACTGCGCTCGTCGACATACTTTCTCCCCTTCTTGCCGTCACCTTGATTCGGATGAATGTTCTCTATGCTAACTACCCTAAAAGACACCATTTGCCCTGAATGTTCTTGGACGGTCGATGTTGGTTATGTGATGTTGCCGCGGAGCCTGTAGTCTGATGTCAAATAATGGAGCTGATTTATTGGCCATTGATTCGGAACGGCTGAAGGCTGAATATACAGCTTACGAGACATGGCTTGAACGCCGAACTGAAGAGGTGTATCAATTGGCTAGTGAGGCGAAATCCAAAGGATTAGATTTTGAAGATTTCGTTGAAATTCCACGCGCGTCCGATCTTGCGAGTCGAACGGAAAAATTGCTAGAGACTTATCTCGATGGAATGAAAATTGAAGATGAATTACGCGCTCTATTGTTGGTCACTGATCGTGAGAGTGCATCGATTCAAATCGCCATTGATGTGGCGAAAAAAATGCATGAAGATACTGCCGATTTGCAAAAATCAATTGATTGTGGCTTACGAGTTGGTTTGGCGGTATTGACAGAGGCTGTTTTGGTCGCTCCACTCGATGGTATCGGTGATGTTCGAATTCTGAATAATGCCGACGGTTCGGAATTTCTGTCTATTGATTTTTGTGGCCCGATTCGCGCTGCAGGAGGTACTGCACAAGCGCTTGGTGTATTGATTGGAGACAGTATTCGTAGAGAACTGGGGGTTTCTCGTTATGTCCCAACGACTCCTGAAGTTGAGCGGGTGAAGGAAGAATTTGGATTGTACCGTTCTGGCTTGCAATACAAACCCCCACCCGAGGAAATTGAAATTATCGTCCGCGCTTGTCCGGTTATGGTAAATGGTGAAGAAACAGAGCGAATCGAATGTTCTGGATACAAAGAAGTCCGAAATATCGAAAATTCGAATGGGAGCCCCCGGACAAGAATTCGGGGCGGGGTGATGCTAGTCATCGGCGAAGGACTTTGTCTGAAAGCGCCAAAAATTCAGAAGCATACTGAGCGGATGCAGATTCCCGGTTGGGAATTCATCGCTCAATTTGCAAAAAAAGGCAAGGACGATGAAATAAAAATAGGTGCATTCAAACCTAGAAAAATCCCTAGAATTTCCAGATTTATGGAAGACATTATCGCTGGAAGGCCGGTTTTTGGAGAGCCAAGCCAGCCAGGTGGATTCAGGCTTCGTTATGGTCGAAGCAGAGCAACCGGTTTGGCTGCAGCTGGTATTCATCCTATCACAATGGAGGCGATGGGTGGATTCCTTTCTGTCGGAACCCAAATGAAAATTGAGCGCCCCGGAAAAGCCTGTGCTGTTACACCTTGTACTGATCTTGAAGGCCCGACGATTTTGTTGAAAGATGGGACTTTTCGACGAATAGAATCTATAACAGATTGGCGTAAAAATAAATCCGATGTCCTGACTATTTGGGATTCCGGTGAAATATTAATTGGCTTTGGAGAATTCCTTGAAAATAACAAAAATTTAGTTCCTTCGCCCTACAATCGAGATTGGTGGTCTGTTGATTTAGCTGAACGACTTGATCTGCCGCAAAAAGTTGAATCTTTTGCTACATTACTCGGCTATGGACGCTCAACTTTACCTCCTGGATTGCCATTCAATGGAGCAATAAAACGTAGTGGTGAAGACCCGTTTGAGCGTGTTTGGCGTAAACGAAACTGGTCACACTACCTTCGGGACTTGGTTCTTAGTTGGAGCCAAATCAAAGAAATTTCAATCACATATGGCACTGCTATACCACCTCCTTGGAATCTATGGTGGTCTGATTTGCCAATTTCATTTTGTTCGAGTTTAATCAAAATGATATCTCAATCGACAATCGAAGGAAATTCTCTTCGATTTGTCGGTGCTGCATCCGAGTGGTCAGCAGACCTAGAATTGGATGACATTGGTTTGCCTAATCCGACGACTGGCGAATGGCCACTATGGACTCAGGTGAAAAATCATGGAATAGTAAAATCATCACTGATGACTCTCGGGCTTTCTCATCATCACGATGGAGAAGATATTGTCATCGAATCTGGATGGGAGGGTTTGTTGGAAGGTTTTGGCTTCGACATCGCAGATGGTGCTGCGAGAGTTAGGGTCGAAGCCGCCCCACACATCGAATATAGATTACAACAAATCCGTAATGCAGCGAATATTATCAAGCAAGAAGAACTCAGATTGAAGGAACTTGATTCTCGCCGAGATGTCGAACGGATTTCGGCGACTACTACTGCCCGACAAGTGGGAAAAAGTATTAATGAAACTGAACAAATTGGTGATGCTGCTGCTGCAAAAATTGCAGATGATGGACCCCCTGATGAAGCAATCCTCCTTCAATCAAAGAAAATTCTCGACGATCACGAGGTCGACCGTTGCCTTTGGCTGGTCAGAAAATTATCCACATTACGCTGGGAAAATTCTGTTCCAGTCCGCATAGGAGCAAGGATGGGGAGACCAGAAAAAGCCGCACGACGAGAAATGAAACCTCTAACTCACGCTCTCTATCCAATTGGTGAAAACGGCGGCCCTCAAAGATTGATGGGCAAGGCTGCAGAAAAAGGAAGAATCAGAGTTGAACTTTGCCGTCGATACTGCTCAAAGTGTGGACTAGAATCTCCGAACCTCAATTGCCACCACAGACCGGACCCCGAAGTTCCGAATGAGTGTGGAGGTAAAACCGCCGAACGTAAGGCAAAGCCTGGAACAATGATAAGGAGGCGAAGAGGCAGAAATTCTTGGGTGGAGTTAGACCGTTTATTGGAGGTGAAGCGGCGTAGCTTAGGGCTCGATCGTTTGCCGCAAAAAATCAAATCTGTCAAGGTGTTAAAATCTGAATCACAAACACCAGAACCTATTGAAAAAGGTATACTGCGCGGTAAACATCAACTTTCAGTTTTCCGCGATGGCACAGCTAGATACGATATGATAGATGTCCCCGTCACCCACTTCAGGCCGAGTGAAATTCGGACTTCCTGGCGCGAATTAAAAGATCTTGGATATTACACAGACGTCGAAGGAAATGATTTGATTTCTGATGAGCAAATCCTCGAATTATTTCCTCAAGATATCATCCCTTCCCTCAATTCAAAAGATCACCTTCTCGCCACATGTGATTTCGTAGACGATTTGCTGGTTCGATTCTATGGGATGGCTCCGTTTTACAAGGCTGGATCCTTAGACGATTTAGTTGGACAATTAGCTATCGGCCTTGCACCTCACACCAGCGGAGGAGTCCTTTGTCGAATCATCGGCTGGACCTCTTCCTCCGCGGGCTATGCTCACCCCCTCTTCCACGCTGCAAAAAGACGCAACTGTGATGGTGATGAAGATAGTATTCTGATGTTACTCGATGGTTTGCTAAATTTTTCAAAACAAATACTGCCATCGGGGCGCGGGGGAAGAATGGATGCCCCTCTAGTTCTGACAACACGACTTAACCCTGCTGAAATTGATAAGGAAGCCTTGAATGTAGATTGTTCTTATGGCTATTCACGAGCCTTCTACGAAGCAACCTTGGAGCGGCCGCATCCAAATGAACTACTCGATTTAGTCGAGACGGTTAACGATCGCCTGGGAACGATTGGTGATGTGCGTGGATATGGATGGACTCATGAATCCGGGCCACTTGATGCTGGACCTGTTAATTCTTCATACAAAACTTTGGTTTCAATGGAAGATAAAATGCATGGTCAACTCGCAATCGGACGTCTACTGAGGGCAGTTCGAGTTGAACGAGTTGCTTCGCAAGTCATCGAATCTCACTTCCTACCTGACTTGAGAGGCAATCTCGTCGCATTCACCCGCCAAAAAGTTCGCTGCGTAAAGTGCGGACATTCATACCGACGAATCCCGCTGGCGAGTTCATGCATCCAAGAACAAAAGGGTGGCATCGTTGGAGGTTTGACTACCAGAAGAGAAGAGGAAACTACTCGATGTGGGGGCAATGTGGTTCTGACGGTTTCCGAAGGCGCTGTTCGAAAATACATCAAGGTAACAGACAGTATTATCGAAAATTATGGTGTCGACCTCTATACTAAACAACGCGTCCAATGGCTCACTGATAGCGTTGATTCGCTATTCGGTAACGACCGGGTGACCGTTATGACTCTAAATGATTTTTTGTGAATCAATAATCAACTCCGAGCATTCGAATCACTCGGTCCATCCATTGTAATTTGGCTAATTTACGCTCGGGATCGGTCGCACCTGACCATTTTCCAACTAAATCACTACGAGTGCCTAGCATCTTTATTCGCTCTACATCTAAACCGAGAGCGATGAGAAAACAGACAGCGCGATCACCGTCTGTAAAACCACCCGGATTGTGCATTCCGGCGATTTGATTTGGTGTTTGATGAGTCAATACTAATGGCGAAGGGGTTGCAGTATTTTCAGCCAATTTCAATAAGCTACGCCACGATTTTTCATTGTCTCCATGGCTGTGAAGAATGAATGGTACACCTCTTTTCACGGCAGCGAGCGTTCCTGGGCCACCATCTCCATCGCTGACAACACAAACTAGGCGCGACCATGCGCGGTCTGCTATCGTTTCAGGTAAATCTTGCAATACTCCAACCGCCCCGTCTGCACCCACTAGCAAAGTAGGTTTATCGAGAATTGCAATTACTTCTGAAACCTCGACGGCTGCTCCGAGAACTGCTACATTTACCTCACGTAATACCAATCGGCGGCGTAAATCTGCAATCGTCGCCGCTCGTCGATGTCGGGTCCATGCTTCTACTGGAGATTCTTCAACCGCTCGAAGCAAAGATTCTGCACTTTTGACATCGGCAGATAATTTCCAACCGAAATGAGAACGTACCTCATTTTGTAATTCGATTAGGGAAAAATCGAGCGCGGTTAGATCGGTTGGGTGAAACATTCAGGGAATCTCCAGTAGAAGCAGACGGTGAGTATTGAAGAACCCTCGTCGCCTATGGTGTTGACATGCCGATGCCGATGACGATGCCGCGCATCGAAGATGAAGGTTTATTGTCACGTTATCCGTTTCTACCTCAAGGGAAGGAGCATCTCAAGCATGTTCTCGAATCAAATGGAATTACTGTTGAGGAATTAATCGATGCTCCTTGGTTAGAAGATGTTCGTGCTCGGGGAAGACTTCGATTGATGGAAGCTGTAGTTCACAAAGATGGAATCGATGCAGCAACAACCGTCGACCTGTCTAGCGATATCGGGAGGATGACCGAATCTCTATCTTTTCTCTATGCCATGCTTATCGTTTGTGCCTCATTCAATGATCGTCTTCTCAACCGCTGGATCGAAGGAGAGGCGAGCCGGGCCGATCAGTTGTTCGGGATGGATGGTGAAAATTTTGTCGACCTTGCTCGAAGCTATATTTCCGATATTCGCGAAATTGCTGGCCAAGCACGTGATGAACCGACATACTGGATTCCAATGACAGATTTTATCGAACTTTGCCCGCGAATCTCTGGTCATTATTGGCGATTGATAAATCGCCCGATAAAAGAAGGATGGGTCTGTATGGATGCAGGTGTTGGAGAAACTAGTAGGCAGCGTACTGCAAGGCTATTGAAAGAAAGAATTCGAGAAGATATGACGAATGCCTGTGAGGAAAGGATGAGCAGAATCGATGAAGAATTTGCTAGTTTATTCATCGAGCCGATCGAGCGTGTCAGCAAACTTTTGGAAACTCAGGTACAAGACGAAATGCCAATGACTGCTGCTATTCGCGAAGATTGGCCACCTTGTTTCGAATCGGCTGTCGCCGAATTGAGTCAGGGCATAAACGTGAACCATACGGGGCGTGTTTTCTTGGCTGCGATGTGTTCAAAAATGGAAATTCCTCAAGAACAGGCTTGTTCATTTTTCGCAAATGCGCCCGATTATAATGCGGACACAACATCTTACCAAATCAACCAAGTTTACGAGCGCGAATATACCCCTCATGGATGTTCAGCTCTGAAAACAGCTGCTCGATGCCCGGTTTCTACGGGGGATGATTACCTCTGTGACCAGGAATGGATGAAACATCCTTTGATCTATTTGCGGGCTAAGCAACGTCGGCGATATCAAGAGGGTCGTTATCAGGACGAAGCCCAACAATCCGAGTCGGATGCAACCAAACAAGACAATTCTTCATAGGGAACCTAATCGACAGGCGCTTTGCTAAGGAGGGGTCAAGATGGTACGCTCACTTGTTTTGACTGTTGATCGCGATAATGATCTCGGTGTCAAAGCAGGGATTCGCGGCCCAGTAATCGGACGTAAAGCAACCCTGACTGCGGCACTTCGTCTAGGGATTGCCGACCCTGAAGAATCTGACACAAACGCGATTCTTGGAGCCCTTCATCACCATGATCGACTCGTAGAGAACGCCAATGCACACGATGAAGTCGAAATTGCCTTGTTGACAGGCGATGTTCGAGTTGGTCCGCGAAGTGACCGAGCGATAGCGAGTCAACTCGACGAAGTCATTCAAGAATTTCAGCCGGATGTTGCAATCCTCGTTACCGATGGGGCTGATGATGAAGCTTCGATACCAATTATTACTTCGAGAGTTCGTGTTGAGCATATTGAAAAAATCATAGTTCGGCAATCAAAAGGTATTGAATCAACATATTATTACATCGCCAAAGCAATCGAAGACCCGCGCTGGCGAGCAAAACTTCTCGTGCCAATTTCAGTCTTTTTAATGATTATTGGCCTTGGATTAATTATTCCAAATGGTGGTGTATTAATTGGTGCAATGCCACTAATTGTAGGAATATGGATGTTCGCGAAGGGTCTAGGATGGGAGGAACAACTTGAACGGTTAATGCTCGATTTGCGAGAGAGTGCAACTGGAGGAATCTTTTCTTCAATGTTATGGGCAATATCGATTTTCTCAATAATTTTAGGATTTGTCACCGCATATCAAGTATTCACCAATATGGAGTATGTGGAGTTTTCAAATTTGCGAATTTGGGCAGTGGCTATAGATGAAGCATTGCAATGGATTGTTGTCTCGACATTCGCATTCACACTCTCCATAGGCGTCCTCAGATGGACCGAAGGGAGTTTTACCGGCCGTTCCATCCTATTGATTGGTTTCGGAACAGTTGTCTATACGATTGCGGAAGCGACTCTCGATGTAATTCGAATGAGTTTGGGCGGCTCAAATTATATTTTGGATTTTGAAACTGTATCGAATGATTGGGGCTTACCTCTTTTCACCATCGCATTATATTATTTGTTGAGAACTATTATTGAATCGATAGCAAAAGAAGATGAAACTAGCCCGACCAATAAATTTTGGGGAGTATGAGGGATTCTCTTCATTTTTCGAATGTTGTATCCATCATACAAGATGGGCAGGTTATTCGTATCGGCCTGGTTGGTGGGATTCCAAGAGCGGCTTTACAATGTGGACACATTATTGCTTGCTTTGCATTCGATTGTCGCTCAGCAGACTCTGTGCTTGGGTCATAAGTAAACCTGTACCGGTGAGCTTCCTCAAGAAATTTAGGCGCACCTTCAATAGGTTCTGCTGCTGATTCAAATTTAGATTCCCTAGACGGCACACCGGCTGCTGCAGTGAAATCTTGAGGTGTGTCTGGGGTAAATCCATCGCTGCTAAATGCCTCAATTTCTTTTTCGACTTGAGTTGGCGTTATACCTAATTCACGAGCCACTCGATCGATAGAGAGCATGCGTTCGTAATCATCCATTCCGGTGAATTGCTGCAATATTGTTGCTGGTATCGATGTAATGGCAATTCCCCCTTCGGTTTGACGGTGGCATTCACCCCCTAAGAAGTGCGGTCGTCCTCGTTTGCCATCCAGTATCCTTTAGAGCGATCAATTATAATTCAGAGTTAATGTTCCCCGAATGTATCGACTGCAGAGGGATTCGCAGGATGTGTGGCATCTCGCCATGCCCCTTGCTCGCTGAAGTGCGCTCTCAATTGCCGAAGACACAAACCAGTACCTTCAATGAAATGGTTGGTCCGAGCCCACCTTCACTTTTTGTTGGTAGATATGGATATCCGGATGTTCGTGCAGGCCCTAGTGTGGCATGGCAGGCCGACCACTCTGATACACAATCAATTTCGAGTGGAGATCCAGCTGATTTATTCGGCGCACCTCTCGAAGAAGTCGCGGTCCGCCATGCAAATATCATCACCGGCGGACAGCAGATGAAAGTTCAGAGCGCAGTTGCTCCAGAAAAGATCCTTGAGGCAACTCAAGAAATTGCTTTGTCATCAAAATCGGTCGATATTGAATTGGATTTTGCAAGGCCGATTAGAGTTGGTTCAACCCCTACTTTCGATAGTATGAGTACCCCTCTCGGCCCAACTGGTGAAATATTACGAGCTGAGGTCATTGGTAATGCAAGCATTCCAAGAAAAGTCGATTCCATCTCTGGCGAAACTGATTTGTTGGCAACCGATGCAATCGACGAATTACAACGCTCATCAATTGGTGAATCACACATTTCCCGACTGCTCTCGACAGGCATTCTAGGGAAGATGGAAAATCGTCGATTAGTTCCTACGAGATGGAGCATTACCGCAACCGATGATTCGATGGGTAAACACCTCTGGAATAAAGTTCGTGATTATCGATCAATCGATAAAATATTTGTCTATGAAGCGACATATCTTGACAATAAATTCCACATTATCTTGAGCCCAGGTTTGTGGGCATTTCAGATGTTAGAAGCATGGATGAGGGGATCGCTGTGGAGCGAAGGAGGCAAAGTTCTCGGGGATTGGGAGGAGCTTAAACCGAGGACCCAATATGCCAATCAAGTAACCGGAGCTTACTATGCCGCCCGTCTCGGTGTTCTCGAGCACCTTGAATCAATTCAGCGCTCTGCTGCTTGTTTAATTTGGCGTGATATCGGCGCTGGATATTGGGCTCCCGTTGGAGTCTGGTTGATTCGAGAAACCGTTCGTGAAGCGATGAAGCAGACTCCGAAACAATTCGATTCATTATCGGAAGCGATTAATTATGTTGGACCGAGAATTTCTGTTAAAGAAGATTTGCAAAATTCTTGGTTTGTTAAACGTGAAGCGCAGACTAGGTTAGATTCATTTTGAGCGTTTTAAGAAACCGCCTACAATCTCACTTTCTGCTTTGACTAGTTGCTCAGCAACAGAGGATTTCGATAATCCTAACTTCGTTGCAAGATCACGAATTGAAATCTTCTTCGGAACTTCATACCAACCACTATCGTGAGCGACTTTGATGATTCGATGCTGCTGTAAAGTCGGACCTCGAACGACCAATCCCTCCATTCCTTTGGCCGCTGTAACACGCTCAACAGGCATTTCACCCCTTACTGAATTAAGGAATGAAATCATAGATGATTGCCGGCCTGAAAGTTGTAATATTAGTCCAGAAGAAGTCAGGTTAGTACCGGCCAGCAAACACAAATCGTTGCCAATAAAATGCTGGCCAATCAATTCTGCTGCAAACTCTAAAACCATCAAATGATGAGTTAAATAATCAGATTTCCATTCTTCAAGAATTTCGACTACACGGATTCCCCCTATCTCAAATCCAGGTGCAGGACAATTAGAATCAGTCGTTATACATTCAACCATCATTCTTAAATTTCCGTCGAAAATTCCAAGGATTCCACGAAAATCCCAACTGACGGACTCAAGAGCCTTCCGGATACGAAAATCGTGCTCGATAGAGGGCAGGGCGCACTCAACTCGAACGGCTCTCATCGCAGGCTTCCTCATCGTTGAGTTACGCCATCAGGTTATCAAAACAACTCTTTTTTGTTCAAATTTTCTTGGTTTCAGCATTTTTCGGAGTTAAACTCCAAATAATGTCTCAAATTTCACTATCTCTAACTCGCTCTTCATTTTCAAGAATTGCCCGTGCAACTTCAGGAGAATATCCGATATCTGTCAAATCTTCAATCTTCTTTTCAACCGGCTGTCGCTCAGTGTCCCAATCCTCGTCAATCATCGATTCGACCCTAGCGGTGTGGTCTTGAGCTCCGCGAACTACTGGTCGCTTCCTTTGGACTAAGACGAGTGCTGCAAGCAAGATTACTGTCATACTGACTATTCCCGCTGTGATTACAGAGTTGGAGGTGAGCAACTGAATCATGCTCATCTGAACATTCGAATCTTCAGTAGCATCCATACAACCATCACGATCCATGTCGTTCTTTTTATTCGAGTTCCAATTAGTGATTCCAGTCGGGCACTTGTCTCTTGAATCAGGAATTCCGTCCCCATCATCGTCTAAATCTTGGGTTTCATCATCACATCCATCTTGATCTAAATCGTTGAAAACAATACCACCAAGACAGTTGTCATGGCCATCAAGGATACCATCGCCATCATCATCCGCATCTTCAGTCGAATCATGGCAACCATCGCGATCTGCATCTTCTGTGATGGTTGATATCCAACCAGAAGTTGGATTTTGCTCACAATTATCTATCGAAGATTCAATCCCATCATTATCCAAATCGGTGTCTTCAACGAAGTCATAACATCCATCATTATCCAAATCCGTGGTATCTTCTGGATTCATTACACTGCGCTGGCAATGGTCCTTTGAATCGCTAAATCCATCGTTATCATCATCAGAATCTTCGCTAGCATCATTGCAACCATCACTATCCCAGTCATTGAGAATTGTAGAGACCCAATCCGACATACCCATCGAACAATCATCATCAACATCTAGAATACCGTCATTGTCTCGGTCATCATCTTCAATCGAGTCTAAACAACCATCGCCATCTTGGTCACTCGCTGCATCTGATAACCATAGAATAACTCCGTGCGGGCAACCATCATCAACATCGAGGACACCGTCATTATCATCGTCATCATCATCGAAAACATCATGGCAACCATCGCTATCATGATCGAAGAAGAGGTCTGTCCACCAAGTTGCGCCAGACGAGCAATCATCGTTCAAATCAAGATAGGGGTCATTGTCATCATTAGCGTCTTCGTCAGCATCTCGGCAACCATCGCCATCGTGGTCAACAGATAATTCACCCCAATATTGAGCTCCGTTCGGGCAATAATCAAACTCGTTCAGGACCCCATCACCATCGGTGTCATAATCTTCCAGAATATCATCGCAACCGTCATAATCTGCATCGATAATTTCGCCAATCACGCCGGTTGAACAACCGTCAGATTCATCGTAAATGCCATCATTATCATCATCATCATCTTCGCTTGAATCGCGGCATCCATCACCATCATGATCGGTGAGTTCTGCTGAAGTCCAACCCGAATCGCCGAATTGGCAATCATCTTCTGCGTCAGGAATACCATCATTATCGTCATCATTCCAGTCACCTTCATTGGCCAAATCAATTCTAATCAGTTTCGAAATAGTCCCTTCTTCCTTCGTTGAAGAAGTTAAGGTAAGCGTCAACCAGAAGGTTTGGTCATCATTGACCTGTGCAAGTGTAGGTGCGCGTAGGAATAAATCGAGTTCTGATGTCTGACCCTCAACGAGAGTCGTCGTGTGTTGGTAATTTCCAGCGAAACCAGCGTCTACGAACCAGTAATCGGGTGCGCCACTAACAGTTATCGAAGCAATATCGGAAGTTCCTGAAATCTTGATTGCTTCGACTAATAAATCGATATTAATAGATTGAGAAGGCTGCAATTCGATCGTCTCGTCCAGACCAGAAGCGAAGTTGATTCCAACATTCCAGACATTTTCAGACCACATGCAAACTTCCCACTGGTCCTCTGTAACCGTTTCCGTATCACTACATTCATCGGCCGTCCAAACAATATCTCGGTTCGGCCAATCAAAGTTTACAATCGGTTGTGAACTAGATTCTAAATTCGAACCAAATATTCCCATCAAATTATTCGAGCTCGATGCGATTATTCTCGTATTGATTATCGCATAAGATTCAATTAAACTCTTACCAATTCGAAGAACTCCTTGATCGTTTAATTGTGGTACGTTAATTCTTGTCCAACGCAATTCAACTCTATTATCTTCATCTGATTCTCCTTCCATCGATTCGAACCAGGTGATGTGGACCGACCCGTCATTATCGAAATCAACTCGAGGATTGGCTCCAAAGGTCATGTCTGATCCTTGAACGGCGGAATCGACAACAACTGCAACCTCTGCGAGATTTAAGCCGTTAGCCTCTCCATCCAAAACACCTGCACGATCCAAATCCAACTGCATATAATGCAGTTGAGATGGTGCGCCACGGCTCGGCATTGAGTCACGCCCATCAACCCATACAACATGCACATTTCCATCTTCATCGACGTTAACATCAGGGTTGACAGACCATCCATGGCCACTCGTCAAACGAGTATCATTGGCCAAAACGAAGTGGCCAATCGTGCCCCAGCCGGTGCCATCTTGCCAAACATAATCCACTGCTGGCCCAATGTCCTCAACATATTGTCCTGAGTCATCAATGGTGTGAGCAGACATTCCCCGCGTCCAAGTGGAGCGTGGGTTGTTGAGTATAGAATATGGGTTCAAAACGGTCAGGAATGTCTCGGTCGAACCGCTTCCAGAGGTTAAACCGATGATTTCATTGACTAAGGCATTAAGCTCTTGAGTATAATTTGCAATAGGGACTACAACATCATCAATCCATGCTGCATCGCTACCAGAACTTAAACTTCCATCCTTAACATAAACCCATTTCAGAGTGTGTTGTCCCAAAGAGACTGGAGTTGAGAAATTGCCGTCTTGTACGCCCGACCATTGTGCGAGTTGTACGCCATCAATGAAGAAGCGAAGGAAATCATAATTTGCTTCAGAAGAAATATTGTAAGAAAATGAAACCGTTCCAGCAGCCAACATTCCTGTAAATTCTAAATTGGTATTATCGCCGTCAGAAATGTCTCCAGATTGAGCTGAATAAATGCCAGTAATTGGAGTATATGATGGATTTGTTACTGATATATATGAGCAACAATCAGCAGATGCAGATGTTCCCCCATCGCCATAACTATCATTGAGGTATATCGTGTAATTTCCTGCAGTCGTATAAGTTGCTAATACACCCGAAAAACCACTATATACATCACTCGAATTAAATGCATCAACTGTTCCATTCGGCAAAATAATATCCATACTAAATTCATTAGGCCAAATGTCGACTGTAACAAAAATTTCCACTGTTTCACCAGCTGGATGAGTGTAATTGCACGTCACTGCTGAGAAAGCGGGGGAGTTAATGCTGCCACCGATTCCGCAGAGATTCGTTGAAGAATAGACGAGTCCATTATTGGCATCTTCGACCGACCAAGTATTCGAAGAAGAACCCGAAACTCCCCAGCCATTCGTTAAATGACCTGATTCAAAGTCACCCTCAAAATTTGCCATATTATCCGACGGGTAGAGGTACATCTCTCCACCCGCATCTTTGGTTGCCCAAGTAGTATCATCACAAGTTCGTTGATGTGTTCCTGTAACAGAGTCAGGACATTGTGCTAGATCCATCATATGAGAGCGCACATGATTATCATTAGCCCAAATTGTTGAAGCGCCATAAGAAGTTGTTCCGGCGATTGGGACTGGAATGATTCCTGCCTTTGCACAAGCATCGTGAGCTTCAGAAATACTCTGGTAATCATCTGCATCTTGTGCTTCCTGACCATTTCCTGAGCCGCCATAAGGCCCTTCATCAGAAACGGGAATAATTAGGCGGGTTGCATTTGGATTCCATTGATGATCGTATGTAGTCGCTGGATTGCCTGGGACGTTTCCTGCATTATCTCTCCAAGAAAGGCAGGCCCATGTTGATCCGGGTCCCCACATTTCACTATTATATCCCCAATCGGTTGGGATGTTCAGGCTCGAACCGTTATACATCACATCGGAAAGAGCTCTAATTCCACCCGATGTGTCTGTTGAATTCTGGCCGAGATGGTTTGATCGAGGTCCGTCGCCATAACCGCCGACTTCGTAAGCATCCTCACAATTCTTTTGGTTATTCGCAAAAGACATTTGCCCACTCAATGAATACATCGTTTCGAGAACGGTGATACTCGCTGCTTCAAGTAATGGTTTCACGCCTTGGAAGAATTCTCCACTACTGAGATTGCCGCCATAAAATACCGCACACATATCGACCCATTCGGTCGTCATTGAACCAGAGGAATCTATCAATCCTACATATTCAATCAATGAACCGCGAGTATCTTCCCACACGATTACAACCGTATTATTCATCCCCATCGAAACCGCAGGATTGCCTTTGTAGCCAATTGCAGGGGTGATGATGGTATTATTGATTTGAGTCGAGAGAGCATTGCTACCGGAAGCATTCCACGCAAGCATTGCATAGTAAATCAGAGGTGCGCCGAAAAACGTCCCCTGAGCATCATAAGTATCAACCCAGACAACGTGTGCTGCGTCGAAAGAATCGATCGCAATATCTGGGTCGTTGCGTACACCCGTTCCATCAGCGATAATATGAGTGGAAACAAGAGACATATTGGTAATATCACCGGGGCTTCCATCTTGATTATCGAGGGCAGGGTTCAGTAAAGCATAGAGAATATGGGTGTCAGTAATCGCCCAAACGATGTGGGCTTTGTATTCTGAATCAATAACCAGTGAGGGGCTTGAGAGCGCAGATGTACTATTCTGACCAACGGGTGTGCTAGCGATTAGAACAGTGTCGACACCTGATGTCGCAATCAAAGCATAGTGAAGTTGAGGCATTGTGCCATTCTCAATCCAAACCAGATGAACTCGTTGCTGATCATCCATTACACCAGTTACTTCAATTGGATTAGAAGTATTGAGGTTTGAGAGAAGAGTTGTAGTGGATGTGTCATCAAGAGTTCCATTTGCTGTAAAATATCTCTCCGATGTAGGTTCGAGAGTCGACGAGACGGATGACAGGGAAGGGGCTGCAATTGATGTTATCATTAGGAAAACTAATGTTAATGAAAGGCGGAAATTACGACGGTTGCCGTTTGTTAATTTCCATGTATGTTTGTCTTTCCTTTGCTCGTCGAACCCTCGAACCATGCTGGTGCATAACCCCAATCACCGATAGAAGGCGAGCCGGACATGTCCGAAATTGAGGTAATTACGCCTGCTTTTCAGCAAGTTGAGCTGCCTTCCTAGAAATATAATCGGTATAGTTACCAGGCCAAACCCAGAGGCTTCCATCACCTGGTAATTCCCAAATTGTATCACAAATTTTGTCTAGGAACCATCGATCGTGACTGACAGTAATTATTCCACCATCATATTCCATCAATGCCTCTTCAAGAGCCTCTTTTGCATCGGTATCAAGATGATTCGTAGGCTCATCTAATAGCAGCATGTTATTATCTTCAAGAAGTAGTTTCAACAAAGCGATTCGCGCCCTCTCTCCTCCACTCAATTTCTCAAGTTTGGTAGAAACCATATCAGAGGTAAATTGGAATTGCCCGAGCATTGCCCTGATCTCTGCATAATCCATCCGCGGTTTAAGGTGCTGAATCTGCTCGATGGGCGTTAAATTAAAATTCAAAGATCGATGGTCTTGATGGAAGTATCCAGCCTCAACTCCTGGACGGATGTCGAGTTTTCCAGAATCAAGTTTCAATTCACCGATAATTAGGCGCAGTATGCTGGTTTTTCCCGCACCGTTTGGACCGACGATACCAATTTTTTGCCCCCTGCGGACACCGACTTCAAGCCCATGTAAAATCGGTCGGTCCATTCCTTCAAATTGCAGGTGTGCCTTGTGGAAATCAAGAACTTCGAGGCTACTTTTTTCTGTTGCCTGTAAAGAGAAATTTAAGTTTCTACGCTGTTTGGGTTGTATCGATTTAAGCCACTTCAATTCGCGTTGAGCACGCATTATCATGAAATGCTTTTGAGATATCGATTTGTCGAATTTATTATTTCTTTTCATCGACATCATGGCACCTTTTAATCGCTTCAATTCCTTCGATATTTTCTTAATTCGCTCATCCAAAGTTTGTAGAAATAATTCCTTTTGCTTGAGGAATGAAGAATAATTGCCTGGATATCCTTTGAGGTGTGCATCTTGAATCTCTGCGATATTATTGCAAACTCGGTCAAGGAAATACCTGTCGTGGCTAACTACAAGGAGAGCTCCTTGGAATTTTAAAAGGAACCTTTCAAGCCAATCTAGAGTTTGAAAATCCAAATGATTGGTCGGCTCGTCAAGGAAAAGTAGGTCAATCTCGTTTAATCCCACCAATTGCCGAGCCAATGCTACCTTTGCTCGCTCCCCCCCTGACAAAGAAGATAGTTTAACATCAAGTTGGTGATGAGCAAGGTCGAGAGCTTTGAGAATTTCAGAAGCATGTCCGGCTACATCACTGCCACCAGAACGTGCCATTAGGGCTTGTAATTCTTGGTAACGATCCATTGTCGGTTGCCAATCGCCATCATAAAACGAAGGTTCCGCCATCTGTAATTCGATGCCAGCTATTTCATCTTCCAATTCTTTGAACTGGCGACCGCGTCGATTGAGCTCTTCGCCGAGAGTTGCTGCCTCGACAATATCTCTAATTTGTGTCAGATATGCGAGACGTAAGCCTGGAGCGAAATGAAGATCTCCGAGGTCTTGATCTTGGTTTGAAATTGTACGCAGTAGTGTGGTTTTTCCTGCCCCATTATGTCCTACTACACCTATTCTATCGCCCTCATCGATTTGAAGATTTACACCCTCAAGAATTGTCAAGGGACCGAAGGTCCGGTGGATCTCTTCCAGACGAACCAACTCTCGTACCATGGCTGGGCGGCCGACCACCTGTTCAAGTGTGATTCGGTCAAGATTGGAGTTGCTTGATTCGAGTTTCGTCAATTTTTTCCCATGCAAACTCGCCTTTCTCTGTAGTTGGTCGGCCGAAATGTCCGCCCGCTGCAGTAATTTGATATTGTGGACGACGCAAGTCTAAGTCTCGAATAATTGCTGCTGGCCTAAAATCAAAAACTCGGCTAACTCGCTCAGCCAATTCTGAATTGGAAAATTTTCCTGTCCCAAATGCGTCGACGTGCAAACTGACCGGGTCCGCGACTCCGATGACATAAGCAACTTGGATTTCAACACGGTTGGCAAGGCCGGCTGCAACCAGATGTTTAGCTACCCATCGAGCAAAATACGCTGCGGAACGATCAACTTTTGTTGGGTCTTTACCACTGAAAGCTCCACCACCATGGCGGCCCATTCCTCCATATGTATCGACAATGATTTTGCGGCCGGTGATTCCTGCGTCCGAATAGGGCCCACCTGGATCGGCAAACCTTCCAGTTCCATTTACAATTAGTCGATAATCGTCGGGTAGCCAATGAGATGGAATTGCGTGCTCGACAACATGTTTGCGGATCTGTTCTGTAACGAATGCGTGCTCTTCTTCTTCATTACCACCAAATTTATTCTTCAATGCAGAGTCATGTTGAACCGCAACAACAACTGTGTGGACTTTGTATGGTTTACCTGATTTGTCGTACTGAACAGTGACTTGACTCTTCGCATCTGGGCGAATCCATTCGATCTCGCCTTCGGCAACAATCATATCTATGCGGCGACAAATTCGTTGGGCGAGGGCGGCGGGAAGAGGGAAATATCGGCCATTCAGCTCACCTCCAACCTCAGTTTCGTTGCAAGCATAACCGAACATCATTCCTTGGTCGCCGGCACCAACATCAGCATCAGATTCTCCATCAACGCCTTGTGCGATATTTGCGGATTGTGTTGTGATGTAAATTTGGACTTCACATAATTCAGCAGAGGTTGCATCCATCCCTATTGTGTGAGAGGTGTAGCCAATTCGAGCTGCAGTTTTACGAGCAATTGCTTCGTAATCTGGCGCTTCTCCATCGAGACTTACCTCTCCTGCAAGAACGATGACCGCCTGCTTAGATTTGCCTTTAACAAGAGTTTCAACCGCCACCCGTGCATGAGAATCGATAGTTAAGCAAGCGTCGACAATAGCATCAGAAATTGCATCACACACTTTGTCAGGGTGCCCTGCGGCGACCGACTCGGATGTGAATAATGCTGCCATCAGACTCTCGCGGCCGCCTCTCCTTCAAAGGGTTTCATGGATCAAAACTAGAATTTATGCATCGATTCGCCAGATAATTCGTACCATTTTAACCAAATCCATGTATTGGAATCGGGCCACGGCGATAAATTCACTTTATGTATTTTTGAAAAGTTATACAAATTAAGAAAATCGAACACACGGAACATTGAGAAACAAATCGTTTTCGCGATAGTTATGGCAAAGACAGTTCAAGACAAAGCCGAGCCGATTGCTGGCATTCAACCAAACAAAGTTCCTGAACGTGCTATCAACAGTAAGCCCACCATCTACACTTTTGCAACTTGCCCGTTTTCTTTGAAGGTTAAATCGCTGTTAAAATCGCGAGAGATTGAGTTCGAAAATGTCGAGGTTGACCCTATGAAAAAAACTGAATTAAAGTGGTCGAATTGGACTGCAGTACCTGTATTTATCGACTCAGACGGGACCCAAGTCAACAATTCAAATGATATTCTCCACTATATCGATGAGAGCCATGGGCAACTGTTTCCACGCCATGGAGAAAATGATGTTCAAGATGAATGGATGGCTTTTTCAGATAATATTCTAGGCAAGAGTATCGTTGCCGTTATTTATCAAAACTATCGAACTTCGCTACATGCGCTCGACTATGTTACTAAGGTTGATAAATTTAAATTAAAGGATCGGATTATCAGCAAATGGATTGGTGCGATTGTCATGAAGATGGTCGGTCGATCGCGAGCAAAAATGTTTGAAGAACCCCCACGACAAAACCTCTCGACCCAACTCAATTCAATGGCGACGGGAATTGACGGGGATTTCTTCGGCGGAACTGCACCTAATGGTGCAGATTATGCAAATTATGGAATTCTTCGCTCTATGCAAGGCCTGAATGGATTCGATATCGTTGAAAATCATCAAATCATCTGGCCGTGGTATTCTAGAATGCAATTGCATTCTTCCCTATGATTTTCCTGTAATATTAATCTGGGTTGGAAATTCTTTGGTTAACCGGGATTGGCTAGCAATGTCTATCCAACCATAAATTTTAGTCTGTTCTTTCTCGACTTCTATGTCGATAACTAATGCATCTCGATGTACTCGGGCTACTAGAGCTGCTAACTCAATTTCACTGGATTCTTCAGGATGAATAATATTCACCTGAACTGGTGGACCATGAAGTTGAGTTAGAATTGCTGAACGTAATTCTTCGATACCTCCACCTGACATCGTACTAACTGGAATCACTTCGAAGGGACTGTAATAGTGTACAATTTCTTTTGCTTCTTGTAATTGCTCGGCAGTGCATAAATCGGTTTTAGTCAAAACGATAATCGTATTCGGGCTAGAATTCGCTTTGATTCGACCCGAAACTTCTCGGCTTGAAGTTGCAAGTTTTCTACGAATTTCTTCGGGCTTATTAGACGCATCAACTAGAAGCAGCAACATATCACAAGACAACGATTCTTGTAAAGTTGCAGAAAATGAATCGAGCAATTCGGCTGGAACATTATCGATGAAGCCAATTGTATCCACCATTAAGATTCGAGGTTTATTTTCCATCCGGCCAACCGTAGTTTCCAAGGTTGAGAAAACTTGGTCCCGAATTAGCACCGCTTTTCCGGAGAGAGTATTGAATAAACTTGACTTTCCAACATTAGTGTAACCAGCTAAACCGACTGTCAATGCTCCTGAACGACTTCGTTGACGACGCCTCTCGCTCATCGATGCATCAAGTTTAGATAAACGCCGCCGTAATCTAGTTATTTCATGCCCAACCGCTTTCATGATATTGTTCCAACCTGTCTGACCACCTGCCCCGTAACCAAGACGGTCACCCATCGTTTCTCGGTTCGTTAATTCACGAAGAATGCTTCTGTCTGCGAGTAATCTAGCGATTCTGACTTGAATTCTCGCTTCAGCTGATGAAGCGTGCCGAGTGAATAATTCAAGCAATAATCTCACTCGATCCCAAGTTTCAATCGTTAGAGCATCATTGATATTAACTAATTGGCTCGATTTGAGATTGTCATGAATCAACACCAAATCAACTCGATGCCAAAGATGCCCGGGCCCGGACATCACCATCTCTTCAGCAATTTCTTGTAATTTTCCTGAACCAAGATATGAACGAGGATTAGGTTTTCCGCGCTGGATAACTTTGTCAACAATTTCGACCCCAAGCGTTGAAGCAAGAGACTCGTATTCGCCAGTATCGTCATTTCGAGAAAGCAGTATAGCACGACGACCAGCGTGCGCGGTTTGATATTGAGAAGAGTTCATTCCACCCATGCCTGCAAGCAAAGGAACATCTGGCACTGGGTCGCCATTCACGTTGATGGGTCATACGCAGCAAAGATATGCGTTCGGGTGCTCGGCGCTCCATGCCTTCGGTTTCTACGACCTTCATCTGGTCCGGTGCCCGCCCACGAGCTGAGGCTTTATTGGCTGGAATCTCTGCCGATGATCCTGGATCTTTTGATGCGAAAATTATCGATGTCGATAACGGGGCAGAATTGCGAATCACTGTCGTCGGAACTTCACTCAAAACCGTTAGATCGACAATGGATGATTTACTAGCATGCCTTTCTGCTGCAGATTCCGGCCTAGATGCTATCGATGATTCTTAAGCAGTTTTGCGGCAGAACGTCCAGTTTCGATTGCGGCATCACTCAATACCGAATCTGAAACTACGTGAGTTCCGGCTAATACGATGCCGTTATCGATGTATTGAGCTCCATCAATTCGTTGTTCCGGCTCACAAGGATGCAGCATGATTGAGGAGGTTGAACGGCGCAAAGTCGAGAGTTTTCTCCATCCTGAACAACGAGAATCGAGGAAATTTTTTATTTCCTCAAGGGCTTCATCGCCGTCTTTTTTAAGATGCACGGCATGGATTATTGTGCACTCATTAGAATGACGATTTTCGGGGATTCTTCCTTCACTCGAAACATCTATTGCAATTATTCCTGATATCGGTTCGTAAAGTCCCGAATAGGGCCGCATCATCTTACCTTCAATCGCAACATCGAGCGCGGCGACCATGTGTGGTGTGCATGATTCTAGACTCTCCACATTCAATCCGGCATTTGATAGAAGTTGAAAAGTGTCAAATGGCGAAGCAGCGATAACGATGGAATCGCATTCAATGGTTTTACCTTCCACCACTACTGAAACCACTCTGCCTTTTTGAAAATTTATTGATTCGGCTGTCGATTCGATTTCATAAATCACGCCCAATTGGTTCGCGGCTGCGATTAGCCTTCCGACCAAACTAGTCCAGCCACCATATGGAATTACAAATTCACGAGGGGGGGCGAGTTCTGAACGAGGGCGCATCTCGGTTAATACAGAAAGCCCACTATCTCTTGTTTGACCAATTGTAAAAAAATCATTATGCTTCCATTTAGGTCCTAATACTCTCGGTGCGCGTAATTTACGAAGAAGTTGGTAGAGGGCGCCACGTCGATGCAATAAATGTAAACCGGGGTCAAGAACCCACTCTCGGGATTCCCTCATTCGAACGCGCCCCCCCAAACATTCTCGGGATTCGACCAGGAGTACCTCGTCACCATCAGCCGCTAGTTGAATTGCTGCACTAAGACCAGCCATTCCGCCGCCGATAACCACGGTTCGCATCGTTTTGGCACGTGCGGTGGGGCAAATGACATTTCGTGTGGTTGAAGTGTGAAGTTCGGCACGCCCAAGTGTGGCTCGATTGCCTCATGACAGGTCAGACCTGCTATTTTCGCAGGGTTCTGTGACGGAGTTATTTCAAGTTTCAATCGATCGTTGGGTGGATGCAATGATGGCTGACGAGCGCGGTGGTGGAGATGCCGTTTCCACTGTCGTCATCGCTCGAATAATCACAAAACAAGATGGGTTTCTTTGTGGAATTCCAGTCGTTGAGAGGTTGTTAGAGCTCCATTGTCAAGCAGTAATGGCGGATTGGAATTTTTCTGAAGGAGAATCGATATCAACTGGCAACTCGATCGTTGAGTTACATGGAGATTCATCAGAAATTCTTAGAGTCGAGCGTACAATACTGAATATTCTCGGAAGAATGTCAGGAATAGCTTCATTTACTGCAAAATGGGTCTCAAAAGTCGACGGAATCGATATCGCTTGTACGAGAAAGACCGAATGGGGGCTCCTCGATAAATGGGCTGTACATATCGGTGGAGGGTTGACGCATCGATTGGATCGTTCTGATGCGATAATGCTGAAAGAAAACGACTTCGCTGCTCAACAAAAACGAGATAGCAAAGATATGACAAATTCGACCTATATGATGGTTGAAAATATCGACTTAGATTTGAATGCTCATTTTACAGTCATCGAAGTCGGTGATGAAAAGATGGCTATAGAGGTCGCTATGATTTGGAAGCGTAGACAGGTAGATCGTAATGGTTCTGAAAGAGTCGTACTATTACTCGATAATATGGGACCGGAGCTCGCAAAGGATTGTGTGAAATCTCTCGAAAGATTATCTCTTGAGGATTGGTGCGTTGTCGAAGGATCAGGAGGGATTGATTACGAATCCTTGCAAAATTGGTCTGTGAGTGGTGTCGATTTGATCTCGACAAGCGCCATCAATAGAGGTGTAGCGCCACTCGATTTCTCGATGCTCATTTTATCGGAGGATATGTGATGGCAGATATTCCAGCAAGCCATCCTCGTAGGGCTTCTTTACTCCGCCGACAAAGATTGGTAGATGCAGCAAAATTAGGCCTTCTCGCAGATTCAGCACTGATTGCTCATGGGAGAGGCGAGGCTTTTGACTATCTTCTCGACGAAAGGACTTGTGATTCTGCTCGCACTGCCATTCGTGAAGTTGCGGCTCGACTTCAAGCAGCCCAACACCCAGTAATATCGGTTAATGGAAACACGACTGTGCTCGCTGGAAAATCATTGATTCGAATAGCTGCGATTCTCGATTGTCCCCTCGAAGTCAACATCTATTATCGGACCCCTAAACGAATTGAAAAATTGCTTGCATTATTAAAAAATCTGCGGAAAGAAATTTCTGAAGAATTGGCACCCAATCAGTTCTCTGGAGATTGGAAATCAGCAGTTGAATCGGTAAATATTCTCGGTGCAATCTCTGATGGCCGCATCCTAGGCCTTGAGGGCCCTCGGTCATTATGTTCTGCAGATGGAATCGAATCAGCAGATGTTATTCTCGTACCTCTCGAAGATGGAGACCGGTGCGAAGCGTTGATCGCGTTAGGTAAACAAGTTCTCGTCATCGACCTAAATCCCTTGTCGAGAACTGCCCGACAAGCGACTGTTACTATCGTCGATGAAGTTAGCCGGGCCTCCAGTATCTTGTTTTCTTATATTGTCAAAGAAAAATCAAATCCTACCGATTGGGACAATGATGCAGTTTTGAAAGATGCACTAGAAGTGATGGCCCAATCGGTAAACCGAATCTAAAATATGGTTCAAAATTCTGCATGAAGCAATTTTTCACATCGTTCTGCGATCGCATCCCCGACATCGGAAGTTGAAGCATTTCCACCGAGGTCGTAAGTTACACATCCACCTTCTTTGAAGTGTTCTTCCATTGCCTGCATCAAAATATCGGCACACTTATCCATATCTGAATCATGGTGCCTATATCCTAACGCTTCAAACATCATCTGAACAGAGGAAAGAGTCGCAATCGGATTGACTACATTTTTACCTGCATATTTTGGTGACGACCCGTGAACCGGCTCAAATAACATGTGGTTCGGACCCAGATTTGCACTACCTGCCATGCCCATACCTCCCTGTAAAACCGAAGCTAGGTCGGTTGCGATATCGCCAAACATATTTGGTAAAACAACGACATCCAACTGCTCAGGGTTACGGACTAGCCACATTGTGAATGCATCGATATATGCTTCATCGATTTCAATCTCAGGATTTTCAGCTGCGATTTCATGAAAAACTTCCCTGAACAGCCTGCAACCTCTAGTGACATTGGATTTGTCTACACAAGTTATTTTCTGAGATTTACCTAACTTTCGTTGGCGGTGCTGAGCCAAATTAAAAGCGAACTTGATTACTCTCTCACTACCATTTCTCGAAATAGGACGAGCATCCCACTTGACTTCTCCTTCTAAGCCAGGGAAGCTCTCGATGACCAGCTGTTCGTCTGTCTCGCCAATAGCACTCTGGGACATTCTTCGCAAAAGAGCGTGATAGAGTCCTTCTGTATTTTCGCGAACCATGACTATGTCAACTTGCTCAGAATCCCAAACTAGTTTGTGGACTCCGTGAATTTTATGTTTCACACCGGGGAATAACTTGACCGGCCTGACATTTGCGAATAGATTCAGCCCGGATCGAAGACCGAGGATGACTTGCCCGCCAGCGAGATCACCGTTAGGTAGGCGGGCGCCAGGCCAGCCAATTGCACCAAGAATTATGGCATCAGAATTATCTCGACAGTGCTCAAATGACCCATCAGGCCATTCTTTTCCTGTTTCTAGAAAATATTCTCCACCACACGGGATAGTAGTGATATCGAAGGAGGCCGGACTAAATTTTTCGAATATATCAATAATTTTTACAGCCTCGGCTATGACTTCTTTTCCAGTCCCGTCGCCGGGTAGCACTGTCAGCCGATAATCGCCCATGTTTCCTCGGCAACTGCTTTTCCTCTTTCAATCCCACTATTGTATCCCTTCGACAATTCTCAAAGCGATACTTGATAGACATCCACCACAAATAGATACAGCATGGACCGCCCAGTAGAGGATGGAGGTGAAAGACCAAGAATAGATGTTCGAGCATTGCCGGAGTCGGTAGCGCAACTCTGGGAGACTATGCTCCGGCTCGACCCGGCTTGGAATATTGCAACTTGGCTCGATGAGCGCGCGACCGAAGAGTTACAGCTCGTCGAAGGGCAACTTGGTAGGGAAAGACTTCGATTAGAACAGCGATTACACCGTATCGAGACTCTCGCCAAACGATTGAAGCGGCAACGAGAAGTTTCCGACGTCTCAAATTGGGGAGACCCGCATCAAAAGAATCTGTTCGATGTTTACGAACCTGAAACTATGGAAATTGCAGATTCGGCGAAAAAAAGCGGATTGCAAGAATTCGATTCCCCTGTGGTTGATTTCAATGCCTTCGGCGTCGGCGATGACCCCCTCCTCGCTATCGTCGCCGAGCACATCATGAGTATGATTGAAACGGCTTACTCCGATGGCCCCGGGCCGGTCCATTTCGACTCACTGATGGATGAACTTGACCAAATTGGAATTCGTGCAGATGAGATTGAAGAGGCGGTTCAATGGTTATTACAAAGAGAGATGATTATTGAAATTGGGCAAGATTTCTTCGGTTTAGACATCTAGAATTCCAAAATAATTTGAGGTTAACAGTAGCCGACTCATTGAAAGAGGATGCCCCTGTCGCCGGGGCGTATTCCATGGTTAGTGACGCATCTGGATGGTACGCCCGGCTCGACCGAGAGTGTTCCAATAGGATTGAACAGTTAGAAACTTGGATTTCGTCGTGGGAAGAAGCAACCCGTCACGGCATTCCAGTCGCAGCAACTTTGCCTAATTTTTGGCCGACCCTTCCAGCAGGATTACTCTCAGATCCGGGCGCAGTTCTTGACCATCTACTTGCGCGTTACGAAGCAGAAAGTGATGGTCGTTCCCCGCGGGGTGCTTATGCAACTCCCGCTAAGTTTGCTGAATCTATCCTCGCTGATGAATTAAAAAATTCTCGTGCCGATACGAAGAAAGCCCCGCTACCAACCCTTTCACTCTCTGCACTTCCCCCTGGCTTCCATGCCTACGCACAACAATTCAACCAAGATGTTTCAGATGATTCGGATGAAGATGGTGACGATGACTGTAATGACTTACAAACTCGAACTGGGATCCCGATTCCTTTCGCCGACCCATCTGTTGGCGCTGGTGTTTTTCCTGCTCGCCTGTTCAGAATTCATACCGAGCGGAGCTATAAGTTTACTAATGAGGAAAGAAAGCAAGATACACTCAACCTATTGAATAACTTACAATTACTCGACAGTTCAGAAGTTGCAGTAAAATGTGCAAGACATAGGCTTCTCATTGCCCTCTGCCGATGTGGTCTGGTCGATCTCGATGGCGATGGTGATAATGAAAAGATTGGGCGAAGAGAAGCTGAAGAAATTCTGGAAAACGCGGTACAAACAGGCGATGCACTCCGAGGTGAGTGGCCATGGACTGAAAAACCCGGCTTGCTGGTTTGTAGGCCACCTTGGCTACGAATCAAGGATCGATTCAGAGGCCACCCCGATGGAAGCAATTTGCGAAAAGAGTTGTCGCGGCAACTTAGGAACACCGCGGATAAAGACGGTGGGCGGCGCTTTTCAACACTTCGCGGCAATGTGAATCTCTACAGATTATTCCTTGAAAGAGGGATGCAATTAGTTCGAGAAGAAGGGCGCGTGAGAATGATTGTTCCTGATTCCTTATTACGTGAAAAGAGTTCTATTCCACTCAGAAAGCTGATGATTGAAAGCAACCAATGGACTACTTCGTGGTCATTCCCTGAAAACCAAAGAGTCTTCCCTGGTGTTACTCAAGGTGTTTTGGTTCTCGGCATAACTACTGGTGGCTCAACTCAAACAATGAATAGTTTTGGGCCGCTTGAGGCTACAGAAATTTCAACTCAATCAGGACTCAAAACAAAAGCGCCATCAATGAAGTTGACGCGCCCGTCATGGACTGTATGGACCCGTGGCACGTGGGCTGTTCCTCGAATGCCTCGTGATCAATATGAGCGCCTTCGAGTCATTAGGGCAATCGAAGATTTAGCGAATCAACCAAGATTGTCCGAAGACACCAATTGGCTAAACCCATCAGGTAGGCCAATCCGTGTTCGCGTCGGTGAGATTGACCAAACAAATTGGTCTGACGATATTAGCGAATGGCCTCTTGGCACCCGTGGCGTGCCGTTCATCCGCGGTACACATTTCCTAACAAAAGGAAGTGACATTAGCATCAACCATCCAGCTTACAATTCAAAAATTAATATTGCATCCCCAGAACGTGCTCACGCTCGCTGGACCGGCTTGATAAAACCGCGAGGTCAACCGAGGCTCGCCTGCCAAGCGATTGTAAATGCTCAGGTTGAGCGAAGGTTAAGGTGGGCTGTTGTTCCGCCAGATTGTGTCCTTGGTAACTCAGTTAACTTCCTTGAATTGCCAATCGAAGTATTAGACAAACTAGCTGGAAAACACGGTTCTGTCGAGAAAGGATTACTTTGGTTAGCTATTCATCTAAATTCAGAAATGCTCGACCTTTGGTCGAGAGCATGGGCTGCGAACAACAATGTGAATAATTACGAAATCGAAAGTTTGCCATTCCCCCAGCCCCGAGAAATTCATTCGATTGCGACTTAATTCCGAATTCCGGAAATTATTTTGTATAGTTCCGGAATTAAATTTCTAGTATTTGGTAATTTGAATTCTTAATTACCAAAGTCATTAATACTCAATCTTATCATCGAGTTAGCGTCTTACGCTCCTGCGTTGGGCATCTGAAGGTTAAAAAATGGGAATCTACCCTAAAATTGGCATTACTGGTCTACCAAGATCGGGGAAGTCAGCGGTGCTTGAGAAAGTCATCAAAATGGTTACCGAGGATAGAAAGCATAAACTTAGACGTGGGTATACTGATGTTGTCGGGGGGGTATTGACTGAAGCAATCATCGAAGATGGTGAACGCGTCGGTTATGCTTGTGTAAATATTCGAACTGGTGAGCAAGGAACTATTGCACATCGAGACTTCGATACCCGAGTGCGAATTCTCGGTTTTGGAATAAATCCATCCGAACTCGATCGCGTCGCCGTTCCAGCGATTTTAGACGCGCTCGAAGAGTGTGAAATTTTAGTTATCGATGAGGTCGGGAAATTTACTGTCGAAAGTGAGGGATTCGTCGCAGCAGTGCGTGAAGCTTTGAAGTATGACAAACCGACCCTTCTTACTTTACACAAAAAAAGTCGACATCCGTTGCTTCAAGATATTCGTCGGCGTGACGATGGTCGTGTCCTCGAAGTCACCCCAGTAAATCGTGCATTATTACCGTATAAAATTCATAAATTACTCATTTGATTTCAATCGCTCGCTCGGGCAACTTGATGCATTCCCCTCTTCTGCGACATACTGATGGATTCACCAGCGAGTCGCGCTCAGCGTGTTTTAATCGGCATTGCCCTCCCCCTCTATCTCCTAACTGCATTAGCTATTGTAGAGGGGCGCATCATTATTTTTGGTTGCGATTTATTAGTTTGCCCAAATGCAGATAATTGGGCATTATTTCTTCCTGCTTTGGCTTTTCTAACTACAATTGCATTTCTTTATATGCATTTCACACGCAATAGAGAGTATGAATTCGCTCTTCTCGATAAATGGATCAGTCGCGAATCAGAAGCAGATATGCGTATACGGCTCAGATCGGAGCAAACAGAAGCGAGTGGGGAAAGTCTAGGAACAAGTTGGGCGACTATGGAGCAAAAACATCTCGAAATACGTCTTGAAGAAGAGGAATGAGGACAGAAAACTTAACTCTCTGATGTCGATTGCGAATGGTTGGATATTACTATGAGTGAAGTCCCTGATGATTTAATTTACACAAAAGAACATGAGTGGATTCGAGTTACTAATGATGAAATTATCATTGGTATTACGGATTATGCACAAAATGCATTAACCGATGTTGTATGGGTTGAATTGCCCGAAATTGGTGAGGATGTCGAAATGATGGAATCCTTTGCGAGTGTTGAATCCGTCAAGTCAGTCAGCGAAATTTATGCGCCCATTTCAGGCCAAGTTCTAACTATAAATGAAAATTTAGAAGATGCACCTGAAGTGATTAACACCGACCCTTATGGAGATGGATGGATTTGTCGAATGTCAATTGCAAATAGCGAAGAATTAACTACGCATTTAGATGCAGCTGGATATACTGCTCTCATCGGTGAATAAGGATGAGTAACCTGCGAGAGATTTCGATTTATATCGATGGTTCTTGTGAGGAAAATCGCAACGTTACAGCGAAGACAACAGCCGGTTGGGGATTTTGTGTCGTCATTGGCGATACTGGGCTTGGAAAGGGTCAGGGTGAAATAACCACAGAGAGTAATGGGGTAGTCATCACCAATCCTTCCACCAAGGATTTTATCGGTGCGGAAGTTGGGTCGAATAATACTGCAGAATTGTCAGCAATGTTTCATGGATTACGTTGGTTATTGACCCAAGGAGGGGAAGAGTCGGCAGTCATTCGTGGTGATTCGACCTATGCTCTAAATGTAGGGTCGGGCATCTGGAAGGCTAAAGCGAACCGTCACTTGGCGATAACAGTGCAGAAATTATGGAATGAGGTTTTACAGTTGCGACAACTTTCACAGGAGCATGTTCGAGCCCATCGCGGTCATCGTTGGAATGAGCGAGCAGACCACCTCGCATTCCGGGCGATGAGTGGAGAGGATGCTCTTCCACTACAATTTTGGAAGCCGGGTATGCGATGATTAATTGTCGGCCAAAATACCGATGCTCAAAATTACATAAATCGAATGAATCAGCATAAGCAATCCAATCAAGAGTAAAACCAGTGCAGTTGGATTTGGCAAAGGAAAGTTGTTACGACCAATGTAATAAGCCATAATAATCACAAAAAGGCTCACTGCAAATTCATTTGCTGATGATTTCGCAGGATTATCCCATTGATCGAGCCAGGGAATTAGCCCTTTTCTATCAAAGGTGAAGCGGTACCATGCAACATATAGGAAAAATAAGCCCACCATACTCAAAACGCCTAGCGTGAATGATTCTGAACCCCAAGGTTGAGGAAAGCTGATTTTTGTAACTAAGGTATTCAATAAAAGAACGAATCCTAACGCGGCGTGGAAACGCCACTCAACTCGATTGGAGGCTTTCATGGTTAGACCAGAGGGCAATCACGCTTGAAATCGCCGACAAAGAATAGTTCATCATGAGTTTACTACACGCAATCATGTGAAGCATAACCTGATCGGCCTAACTCACCCGATAACTCCTCCCTATCTTCGTCGCAGATATGATGTCTTGGCCTCACCTCGCCAGAAGGAGGTATCAACATGCATGAGGTGAATTTTGACAATATTTTAGCGGCTGCAACCCGCATCGAGGGAATCGTTGCCCGCACACCGGTCCTCACTTCCCCTATACTCGATTCCCTTGCGGGGCGGAAACTTTTCTTCAAGTGTGAGAATCTACAACATGTAGGCGCATTCAAATTTAGGGGAGCGAGTAATGCTGTTGCAATTCTCGGCTCAGATGCAGATAATGGAGTATGTACTCACAGCAGCGGAAACCACGCTCAAGCCATAGCTCTCGCTGCAAAGCAAAATAACATCCCAGCTTACATAGTCATGCCTGAAAACGCCCCTAAAGTAAAGATTGAGGGGGTTCGAAGTCATGGTGCTGAAATTACCTTCTGCGAGCCGACTCTGGCGGCTCGTGAAAGCACGGCTGCAGCCGTAATTGAGCGTACCGGCGCTTCCTTCATCCACCCCTATGACAATCGCCACGTCATCGCCGGCCAAGGTACAGCAGCCCTCGAACTGATTGCTGAAAGTGGCCCATTCGACGCTCTGATTGCTCCAGTAGGAGGTGGTGGTCTACTCTCTGGAACTTGCATCACGACCCGGGCCCTACTGCCAGAAACTCGTATATTTGGCGCGGAACCCACTGGTGCAGACGATGCAGCACAATCTCTCGCCGCCGGTGAGCTAATTCCCCAGACTGACCCCAATACAATCTGCGATGGTCTGTTGACAAGTCTTTGTGATCTAACATTCAATATTCTCAATGATCATGTCGAACAAATCATCACCGTAACCGATAATGAAGTTCTGGCAGCAATGAAACTCATTCAACAACACCTAGACTTGGTCGTTGAACCTAGTAGCGCAACGGTTCTCGCAGCAATTCTAAAGGAGAATTTTCGCGCACTGCACGGGATTCGCTCAATTGGGTTAATCCTCTCGGGTGGAAACCTCGACACCTCTACACTGCCGCCCTGAAAAAATAAAAATTGGAGCACAGGCCGGGATTTGCACCCAGGTACATGGATTTGCAGTCCACTGCATAACTACTCTGCCACCCGTGCGGGTAAGGTGAGCGACCGAAGTCCTCTCTTTGAAGATTATCAACCGAATTAGGAACTTTTCAGAATCGGTTGCCTGCATATATTGATGGTGGTTAAGCGTCCCCTACGCTATATGCCTAAGATTTCCACGCGCTATGATGGCCTTGGCGTTGGGTTCGCTCCATATCTACAACCACCGGGCCCCGAAATTGTCCGATGGACTGTCGGCGAACCAGGATTCGATACTCCTAAGGAAATTGTTGATACTGCGATTTCCGAATTGAAAGCAGGGAATACAAAATACAATCGGTGCCAAGGGTCTGTTGCCCTCTGTCAAGCAGTGGCAGATTATTTATCGAAACACCATGGTATCGAAACAACTCCTGAAAATGTCCTCGTAACACCGGGTGCGAAACAAGCCTTGCTCTATTCATTCATGATCACAACAATGCCCGGGGACGAAGCCATTCTCCTCGCACCGTGCTGGGCTTCTTACGAATCTATGCTAGAAATTATCGGTGCCATTCCAGTAAATGTGCCTGTTCGCAAAGATAACTTTCATCCAGATTTTGGTGCTATTCGCGCTGCAATTACTAACAAAACAAAAATGATTTTACTCAATTCCCCATGTAACCCGACCGGTGCGGTATTCACTCCAGACGAAATAGCGGAAATTGTTGAAATTGCTGTTGAGCATGACCTTTGGATCGTCTCCGACGAAATTTACGCCCGCCTGAACTGGACTGATTATCCACATGTGTCTCCAGCAAATATTCCAGGCGGAGCTGAACGTACTCTAATCGTCAACGGATGGTCAAAATCATGGGCGATGACTGGTATGAGAGTTGGATTTCTCACCGGACCTACGGCTGCTATGAAAGCGGCCATCAAAACTCAATCGAATTCAGCATCGCACATTCCCACATTCATGATGGAAGCTGCTCGTGTCGCGCTTTCGTGCGATAATTCAGTAGAGATGTTTAATGAAGAATATCAAAAGCGAGGAAAAATTTTGAAAGATGGTTTGGCCGAAATTCCTGGATTACGTGTCGGGGATTTCGAAGGAGCGTTCTATGCCTTCGTCGATGTGTCCGGAACCGGCATGACCGACAAAGAATTTGCAGACGGTGCTATGGAGGCTGGTGTGCAATTAATTCCAGCTTCATTAATTGCAGAAGGAGAGGGATTTGTTCGAATTTCTTATGCGGCTGATGAAGAAGTAATTCACGAAGGATTACGGCGTTTGAAGTCTTGGTTACTCTGAGGACATTTGAAATCAGATTTCGTCAGGCAGACTCTGTAGGAGCGATTTTCTAATGACCAGTGCGCACGGTAAACATGTCTATATCGACTATATTGGTTACTATCGTAACGAAATTCACAATGGTGAATGGATGCTGTCCATAATGGAGAAAGCGGTTGAACGCGCAGGGGTTCGTCAAGTCCATTCGCACGTCGTTGAATTCGACGGCAGCCTCAGCCCGACCGGCTTCGCAGCAGTCCTTCTCCTCGACGAAAGTCATGTAAGTGCTCATTGTTATTACGAACAAGGTTGGTTGGCATTAGATGCTTTTACCTGCGGTGGAGGAGATCCAAATTTAATTGCTGATTTTATCGATGACGCCTTACAATATGAAATGCCCAAAATCACTCAAATGAGAAGAGATTGCGTCGAACGATTTCTTCACGAAGATCTCGAAAAAAAATAGGGGTGGATAAAATGAATGTTCGTGAATTTATCGAAGAACATTACAAGCATTTCAATGCCGGCGTATTGGCAGATTGTTCAGAGTCTCTGAGAGGTTTTCTGGGAAATAATGGCCGATTGATGATAACCCTTGCAGGTGCAATGTCGACCGCTGAAATCGGAAGATCTCTAGCGCCTGCAATCAGATCTCAAAAGGTGCATGCTATCTGTTGTACTGGTGCAAATTTAGAAGAAGACTTATTCAATTTAGTTGCCCAATCATCATATAAAAAAATTAGTGATTGGCGAAGTTGGACTGCTGAACAAGACAAGGAATTGCAAGAACGGGGGTTCAATCGAGTCACAGATGTTGCAATTCCTGAAGAGGAAGCGATTCGGATGATTGAGAAGCCGCTTCTCGAATTATGGCAAGATGCTGAAGCTGCAGGCGATCGGAGATTTCCTCATGAATATCTCTACGATTTATTGCTTCATGGAAATTTAAAATTCGATGCGGATCCAAAGAATTCTTGGCTTTTGGCGGCGGCGGATGCGAACTTACCAATTTTTGTTCCAGGTTGGGAGGATTCAACTTTGGGGAATATATTGGTTAGCAAAGTTATCGATTTGACTCTAACTTCTTCCGATATTGTCAAGGGAGGATTGCAGGCGATGCTAGCTCTCTCAGACTGGTATAGAGAAGATGATTCACCTACTGGTCTTTTGCAAGTTGGCGGAGGGATTGCTGGAGATTTCGCAATATGTGTGGTCCCTATGCTTCGCCAAGATGTAATGCTCGATGTCCCTCTTTGGTCTTGGTTCGCTCAAATATCTGAGGCTAGACCTTCTTACGGCGGGTATTCTGGTGCCCCTCCTAATGAAAAAATAAGTTGGGGTAAATTAGCTGTTGAAACACCAAAATTTGTGATTGAATCCGATGCTACAATAGTCCTACCTCTCTTACTCGCAAGTTTGGAAAATGAAGAATGATGTATCGGCATATCAAATATATTTGATGAAGAATGGGACGCCAGAACACTTTGATGAAGGGTTCCCTTCCGACATCCGTGGAAAGGCAGGACGCCCCGCCAGTTAACGGCACGTCGGCGCACAAAATTACGTCGATAATAGTCGGTGCATGCGTTATCCTAGCTGGGCTCACCGGAGCATTCCTCTACTCCGTAGTGAGAGGGGCCATAGATTCCAACGAAGAAGAAGTCAAAGAGGGCTTTGAGAATAGTTGGCCCGTATATTGGCCGAATTCTACCTATGTTGTCGACGATATAGAAACTCTATCCGACTTTGGATATAGAAAAATCGATACAGTCGCTCACGCTAATGCCGGGGACTTTATTGAGTTCAGATTTAATGATCTAGGATATGAGGTAGAAGTTCAAGAATTCACCACCGAACTTTGTGATAATTGTCGGAATTATATCGCAACTATGGAAGGGCAAGATCCAGACTCCTGGATAGTTGTCGGAGGACACTACGATGCTATTTGTTACAGCCAACAAATCGTCATTGGCATAGAGTATCCTGGTTGCACTTCTGAGGGAGCCTATGACGACGCAACCGGCACAGCCTCAGTACTCGAACTCGCACGTCTGATGATGGAGTGGCAGTCTGATTTGTCTGAATGGCAGTCAATTCAGGGGACTCCGCAGATAGACATCAGACCAAAGCATAGTTGGAAGTTTGCAGTTTGGGACTACGAAGAGTGGCAGGGTAGCGGATCCCCAGAGGGTGCAGGGTATGGGAGTGAGACCTTTGTTACTACTCTTCCTGAGGGAGTAGAAATAGCGACTTACATCAATCTCGACATGTATGGCCTGAACTGGCCGGTCGAGACTCAGTTGGCTAGCCAACTCAGCGGCTGCGACGAGGACTACTTTCACCTCTACCTGTTCACCTCGCCGGTCGACGACTGGTCGTACTACGAGGACCGGGGGGTGAATGTGACTGATGAGATGAGGGTGCAGGCAGAAGCGCTGCAGGATAGGCTGGGAATGGTGTTGTATGAGCAACTGCAGTATCCGACGGAATGGGTCATGGTTCTCGACGACACCAAGGGCAATTCAGACCACTACAACTTCATCTCGCGCGGCTGGCCAGCCACATGGTTCCGCGGCATGCACGAGTTCCTTCAGGAGGAGGAGGACACCTGCGAGCAGTCTCCCAAGCATGCGCCCACTGACAGGGTCGATGTCCTGTACAGTCTTGCAGGCGGTCGCGAAGGCCTTGAGGCAGGAATGCACACAGGGCTCGATGCTCTGGCCTTACTGATGTGGTTCGACATCACAGGAAAATCCAACTAAAATAAGTTTGAATAATTGCCACATTGCTCTGAGATTCGCAATAATTGATTGTACTTTGCCGTACGATCGGATCGGGCTGGCGCACCGGTTTTGATTTGGCCCGCATTAATTCCAACTGCAACATCAGAAATTATCGAATCGCTCGTTTCACCTGAACGATGAGAAATGATTGTGCCAAATCCAGCTTGCTTCGCCATCTCAATTACCTCTAAGGTTTCACTGACTGTTCCTATTTGATTGAGTTTAATTAGAATTGAATTCGATGCACCCTCTTCGATTCCTCTCCTCAATCGTTGTGGATTTGTCACATATAGGTCATCACCAACGACTTGGCACCGATGGCCTTCGCGACTGGTAAATTCAATCCATGATTCCCAATCGTCCTCACCAAATGGATCCTCTATTGATACGATTGGATAATTATCTAGCCAGCTTGAATATAATCTACCTAGCTCTGAACCCGAAATAACTTTTCCATCAATATGGTAACCATCATCTTCACAGAACTCTTGTGCAGCTACATCGAGTGCGATTGAAATTTGAGTTCCAGGGATGTACCCTGCATTGTTAATCGCATCCACTAAGTATCGCAACCCTTCTTCATTTCGAGGTAGGTTCGGTGCGAAACCACCCTCATCACCTACCCCGCCGAGCAACCCCTCTTTCTTCAGAACCTCTTTCAAAGCATGATAAATTTCTGTTCCCGCGCGGAATGCATCAGAGAAGGAATTGAAACCATGTGGCACGACCATGAATTCTTGAACATCAACATTCGACACCGCATGCGCACCGCCATTGAGAATATTCATCATCGGCACGGGTAATGTCGTTTTCTCGCCATTAGCTAAGTGAACCCATAACGATTCGCCTGCCATCTCTGCAGATGCACGCAAGCAAGCCATTGATGCGCCCAGCATAGCATTAGCTCCGATTTTGGACTTATTTTTCGTCCCATCTAAGGCAATCATCGCTGTATCGAGAGCTTCTTGATCATCAACATTGAGTCCGACCAATAAATTGCGGATGGCTCCGTTAGTGTTAGCGATGGCTGTATCAACACCTTTTCCTGCCCAAATAGGTCCGCCGTCACGTAACTCGACGGCCTCGTAACTTCCCGTGCTAGCACCAGAAGGAACGCCAGCACGACCGCGCAGTACCCCATCAACATAGCAATCTACCTCGACAGTAGGATTACCTCTTGAGTCGAGAATCATGCGGGCGAATATATTGGTGATGACCCCTGTCATTGATGAGGCCAAGGAGAGCACCTTTCTGATGGTTGCGCTCATTGTGCTTGCTCACGCATTCAGCCAACTCAGCCATCGAGAAACACGATGTTGAATCTCGGGAATCTCCATTTCAGACCTACAACACTTTTCCCAACAGAGTTGCTCTTCAGATGGAGAAATTGAAAATAACTCGGCCCGGAAAATTATTCCATCATCTTGCGGGACATCATCACGCTTATCATCGATGAAACAATGTAACAAATGCTTTGGATAATGATAGACCTTTCCAGCAGTGGGGCAACAGAGCATTACACTCTTTTCAAGAAAAATAAGTGAGGAACCATCGTCGGCATCAACCTCGTGACCAAGTAATTTGCAATTTGATAACAACGAGGCGACATCGATATTGTACCACTGGGCATGAGAACGTGAAATTTCTAAGTTAGAAACGTCGTCGAGATATTCTTGAATGCGCAGATGAGTTACCGCCTCATCCCCCGCCATATTCATTGAAATATCGGCGACTCATATGAATGCGACTTTAGGAGGAAATTCAATAATATTACGAATTCCGGAAAAATATATGAAATTATTTCCCCATAAGGAACGAGAAAGATACAAAAGGAGAATGGTTTCGGAATAATTCATGATAGGAGTGGATTCTCTCGACCGGAGTATTTTGAGCGTCTTAAGAGACTCGTCTAGATCGCCTTTTGTAGAAATCGCAAAACAAGTTGGAGTAACTGAGAGGACGGTTCGCACTCGTATGCGACGACTCGAAGAAGAAGGGATTATCCGCAGTTATACTATTCGTGAAGCAGGAATTGGCTTAACTGCCTTAGTGCGTCTAAAGGTAGGTACTGGGACGGAAATCGGAACGCTCGCAGGAGAATATGCGACTTGGAATGGTATTGAATGTATTTACGAAATTAGTGGAGATGCAGATTTGGTTGCGGTTATTCACGTTGACGATACAATTGCTCTCAGAACATTACTCGATAAGATGTGGCTTGCAGCCCCTGGTGAAATTACCTCGACTCAAACCGAATTGGTTCTCGAACAATATTGATTGTTTTCTAATGGATTAATATTTCCATTTAACCGAACAGCCAATACTTTCTGTTCTTTGAATTGCTACCGCCTCTCCTTTGGCCAAAGAATCGATCGCATCAGAAAGCTCTGCAGTAGTTGCATGAGATGGATCGCGAGGCGAGTCATCCATTCTGCCTCGATAAACAATTATTCCTTCGGTATTTATCAAATAAAATTCGGGGGTTCTCTCGGCACCATAAGCAATAGCAACCTCTTGGGTCTCATCATGTAAATATGGATATGACATTCCTTTCACAGCTCGCTTAACCATGTTATTCCAAGAATCTGATTCATAGTTCACCGGATCATTTGAATTAATTCCGACAAAACCAATGCCATTTTCTCTCGCCTTATTTGCCATATTCTCAATTCTAGTTTCTGAGCCCACGACATATGGACAATGGTTGCAAGTGAATATTACAATGGTTCCTTTTTCGCCCATAGCTTCGGCTAACGTCATCAATTCTTTTCCAGAATTTGGATTTGCATTAGACAATGAAAAGTTTCCAGCAAAATCTCTGGGTTCGAGGCCGATTGGGGTTGACATTACCTTGTGCTGCGCAAAGAGGTGGTTCAATCCTTTGGCAGGAAAGTTACACCTGTTTTGGTTTTATCAGCGCATTCCTGAAGCCGCCGACGAGCTAATCGATGTTCTGGGTCGACATCGAGAACTTCTCTCCAAGCGGTGGCTGCCTCATCATCTCCTTCTTCATGCAGAATTGCTGCACTCCTCAATCTAGCATCGAGATGCCGGGGGTCGTATTTTGCCGCTGCATCGAAATCGGCACGAGCTGCGTCGATTCGGCCGAATTCAAGATATAGAAGGCCGCGTTGATACCAAGCATCAGAATGTTGCGGATCGATTCTGATGGCTTCGTTCAGGGGTCTTTCGGCTTGTTCGGCTCGATTCATTGCAATCAGACAAGTTCCCTGATGGATGAGTGCCATAGTGTGATTTGGGTCTTTTTCGATAAGGCGGCGTAATTCTGATTCGGCTGCAATCCAATCACCGAGATTCATCAGTATTTCAGCCCTACGTTGACGAGCGATACTCAGGTCTGGTGCTCGCTCAACAAGGTCGTTAGCATCGTCGAGTGCAGAGGAGAGATCGTTGTGTAGAAGAGCGGCTGAACAACGATTTAATCGAGCACGGATGTGACTTGGATCCATCGAGAGAACTTTGGAAAAGGAGGTCTGTGCTTCGACAACCCTGCCTTGTCGAGCAGCAATCAGACCGCGAATATATGGGATGGATGTGTGATTTTTGAGGTTTGTTGCAGCTTCTGCAACGAGTGAATTGGCTTGGGCCAAATCACCTAAATCAATGCATAATTGTGCTTCCTCAAGAGGAATAGAAGGATTATTTGGGATTAATCTTCGAGCGCGTACGATGGCGATTTCAGCCTCTTTAGTTGATCCTTGGTAACGAAGGGCTCGCGATCTCCCCAGCCATGCAAGGCCTGATTCTCTATCCCGATCGATTGCAGCATCGAAAGAAACCATAGCATCGAGGAGGACGATATGGTCATGCTTTCCGGTTTGATCTCGATACTCATCAGCAGCCAATAGATGTAGTCTGCCTTCCATGACATGAAGATCGGCACAATCCCAAGATTCCTCTGGTGCGGCTTCGAGAACCCGGCGTGCCCAATCGACAGCTCCGGCTCTGAACAGAACAAGGCTAAGACGACCTCGTGCCTCAGAATCCAATGGATTAGCATCAACCCACTCCTCTAAAACAGCACGAGCGGCGTCGAACTTTCCTTCGTTTTCAAGTATTTCTGATTCGAGTAAAACACCATATTCACCGAGCGCAACAGCGCGCCGTACTGCTTGAAGGGCTTCTTTGGTTCTGCCTTCTCCAGCCGCCAATAATTTTGCCTTTAGCAACCATGCATCGGCATTGAGACCGTCTTGTTCTATTGCGCCTTCAATAGTCTCTAGAGCCACGCTAATCTCTCCAAGCAGCATCAATTTCGCTGATTTCTCAACCAAACCTTCAGTAGTAGTAGGATTGTCGAATCGGGGGTCAATCGCTTTTCTTGCATGATGTGCGCGTTCAGCAATATCTGTTATTTCAGATAAATTTCCTTCAATCTCAAATTCTTCGCCCAGCCCTTCAAGTCGGCGAAGATTGCGGTTTTGCCTTACATCACCGGTACCGAGTAAGAGAACTGCTTGTTCCTTGAGAACCTCGACATCGTCCGGTTCGATGGCTAACAATCTCTCTAGCGTGCGATCAAGAGCATCAACGTCGCCCTGCTCTCGTTGAATTGCTGCCAATGAATGTAAAGGAGATGGATCTTCAGCAGCAATCGAGTGAGCTCTGCGATAGAAATCAGCTGCTCGTGTCTTTTTACCTGATTCATGTAGCAATTCGCCAATTCTACGGAGTTCGTTTCCGTTTAATTCCAAATCTTCAGCAAGCATTTCTGCTTCGTTCAATATTGCATCGAGACGCAAAACTAAAGGAATGATTCCTGGTAAAATTGCCTTTTCACCTTCCTCATCGGCCTCACCGAGATAATTGTTGAGGATTGATTTAGCCGCATGTGTAGCTATCGCACAGGATTCGCTGGAACTAATCGTGACTCCCTGCTCGAATAACAAGGTCTCTGCTGATTCTAGAGAGCGATGAACTTGAAGTAATTCTTGAACTTCTGGTGTTTCGCCTAACACCGTATCGACACCTCTTGAAAGAAGATCAAGACGACGGGAGGTGTCGGTCAAATTCCCTTCTAAATTACCAAGTTTAGTCACCATTTTACCTCTTTGATGTATAACCGACCGGTGGCGAAGCCAAAGAGTCAGCAAAGCGATGCCCAGCAATCCATACAAAGACAGAATGCCTGTAGTCGCCTGTTCCATTCATCTGGAGCGGAACTGAGGGACTTTTGATGGCTTCTACTGTTGAACTGGCTAATGCCGCTGTTTAGGGCAGGACATAGTCCCGCCGAAACAATTAGATTTTTATTTCAAAAATCTGTTGCAGAATAGGCTTGAACGCCAGATTTCCTAGTGACTTTTCCTACTGAAGAGCCGACCACATTGTCGATGCCCGCTCCAGAGGCGAGTGTGAAAATTCGATCAGTGACCTTGCCTGCAAAAACTAGGCCGACGGCACCCTCGGATTCAGATAAACTACTCTCAAGTGCACTCGCACCGATTGGTTCAGATCCCGAACCGTCTTCTGAAACGATTATCGCTTGATTGCGTTTCAAACCATCAAGCATGACCGCCCATTCTTTGACGCCTTCGGGTGCTTCTAGTAATTCGTCACCACGACCTACTGCCGCATCATCTTCCTTAGCTAATTCTGACTGAATACGAGCAGTAACTTTCCCAGCAGTTTCTTTTTGGTTCAAGCACTTAGTGATGACTTTTCCTTCAAGATGTTCAACCTCACGGCTGACTGGTGCAAATGTAACATGAGTTAGTGATTTGCCTAGTTTTCCACTCAGTTCCATCAGTAAAAGTCGCCCACCGCGATCACCATCAAGGAATGCGGTTACAACTGATTTGGAAGATGCAATATTAATGAGTTCAGGATTAATTCCTGAGCCCATAGTAGCGATTGCATTTTTGATTCCAAACTTCAATAGTTGGCGAACATCGTTTCGTCCTTCGACTATAATGAGCGCATCACTATCCTGGACACTTGGACCTGCTGTCATTCCTGAGATATCTTTCTCTGAATCTAGTGTTAAGACGGCTCGAACCTCATCTAAGATATTCCTCGACTCGTCTTGTCCAGAGTTGACCATTTCGAGCAACAATGTTTTCGCTCTACCGATGACATTATCGCGCTTAGCAGACACTATGTTTTCGATTGATGTTACTTTGATTATGGCTTTGCATGGACCGATTCGATCAATCGTTTCTAGTGCTGCACCGATTACTGCGGTACTAACTTGATCGATCGATGACGAAAGATGAATCTCGCCCTGAACCTTTCCTTTATTCTGATTCAGTGAGACATCTACGTGTCCGATACGTCCTGTTCGTTGCAATTTTCGTAATTGCAATTGTTCGCCAAGCAAACCTTCGGTTTGACCGAAAACTGCTCCGACGACATCCTTTCGTGCGACGGTTCCGTCGCAACGAATAGTTGCGTGAATTATGTATTTTCCTTCTTTAGACATTATATTTTCTCCTTCGGTTCCCAGCCCCACTTTCGGGGCCTCGTACCCTTTTTCGCCTAATCGGCTCAGGGTTAGAATGGGCGCGAAACGCCCTCGAGTGTGGCAGATTACCGTAAAGAACGGGGGGGTGTACCCTTCATGAAGGCTCCTATTTCATCATGGGCTAAAGAAATGATTTGTTAATACTCAAAGGATAGGCATTAAGGTAGAGGGGCTGAGAAGGCCGAATATGGTCGAGGCGTCCTCTGATCGTTTAGCCATTTTCCGAGGCGTAGCAAGCCTCGCCCTCCACGATGGAAATCTGTCGGGTGGTGAAAAACGATTGTTGACAAAATTGGCTCATTCTCTTCGATTGAAGAAAGAAGAGCCGGGCTTGGCATACGAATCGATCATCAATGATGGGAAATTGCCTGTAGGTGAAGAAATCGACCAGAATGAAAAGCGTTTGATTTATGAACAAATTCTTGAATCTTTTCTAATTCATACCGACAGGTCTGATGAGGCAATTCAAATAATTGCCTATCTTCGATTGGTTTTTGAAATAGAAGAATCGGAACATCGGGCAATTATTCGAAGCCTCGACCGGCAATTGGAAGAAATCGTACACCGTACGGTTCTCGAAACTGTTCGTTTAGAAATGAAAGATTCAATGGGGCGGTTTTCGGAAATCATCGATCGGATTCGTCTACAAAAATGAGGATTATTGTATGTCTGCTGAAAATCTAGATGGTTTTCTAGCAAAACAGCCCCCTAGTGTTCACCACTCTGCGAGAAAGCTTGCAAGAACGGCCCGTCAGGCCTATCCCATTGGCGTTCCTGCATTAATTATGAAATCCAATACTGACCGATTAACGACTTCTTCTGGTTATTCTTTCATCCTGGGAACGCCCGATGATTTGCTAAGACGCTTGGCTTCTTGGTTACTTACAAATGCTGGAACATCGCAGGCAATATTGCTAAAATTAATTAAGAAATTGTGGAAGAGGCATGGCCGAGAAGATGTTGCTCTAGCTAGTATATTACTAGCAAATATCGATCATTCTGTTCTTTCGATTGAACCCTGGAGGATCTTCGAAAATTTAATTCAAAAAACGGAACCAATAGAGGGTTTATTACTCTGCATCGAAGAATTACTTCGTGCTAAACATCAACTTCCAAGTACCAACTTATACCTCGAATGGCTAGGGACTGAATCGATTAATAATTACCTAGCCTTGTTGACTTGTCATGCTGGAATGGTTCGAGGCGTTTCACCAAAAAAAGAGGTTATCAAACGAATTGAATTGGTCAAAATTCCTAGTGGTGATTCAATATTAAGTCGAATAAAATCAAGATTGACTGAAAAATAAGCGCAGCACTCATGGATGAAGAGTCCGGCGGCGCAATATGGTTGAGCGCCTCTTGCCGTCGGATGATCCGATTGCCGAAGAGGTGCTTGAATGGACCATCAAGCGAGATACCCAAGATATTACTCAATTAATGCGGTGGATGGAAGGCGCAGAAATACGCCGGGATCGGCAAGTATTGCTTAATCGTGCATTAGACTTAATGGATGAAATTCAACATGCCCTCAATCGGCTTGGCGAACTGAGGTAGTCAAATGCGTTCTCTACTTCTCGCCGGCGGCCGGTCATCCCGTATGGGTAAAGACAAAGCTATGATAAAAATCGATGGCATTACAATGATTCAAAGGGTCGCACAGGCCTTGGCCGAAGCAGGAAGAGAGCCGATTAGAATCGCAGTTTCAACACCCGAAAAAATTGAAGAATATTCCACAGAAATTGACCCTTCCTTAGATGTTGAATGGGTTTTAGATGGTGAGCAGTACGCTGGCCCTGTTGATGCAATACTAGAATCTCTGAATGATCCGCAATGCGCAAACATTGACTCCGTACAGCTCGCAACTGTCGACGTTCCATGGATTAACCATGAGGTTTTTTGGGGTTTAGAAAAATCTCTTTCAAAAAATGATGTTTTAGTAATGCCAGCAGACCCGGAACGCGCACATCCGCTACTTTCTTTAATTCGTCCGACCGAGCTTTTGAAATTGCTCAAAGATTGGAAAGGGGCTCCACTACACGAGACGTTTTCTGAATATCCCCATACATTATTGATGATAGATTCTACACTTTTACGAAATGTAAACCGACCAAGTGACCTCGATTATAATTGAAATTTACCCGAACACAAATCATCGATAATTTGAGGATATAATTTGTGTTCGATGATTTTGATTCGGTTTTGTAAATCACTAAGCGTATCGTTTGGAAGAACCTCTACCGCCTCCGAAGCCAAAATTAGGCCTTCATCCAGCCCTTCATCGACGAGGTGTACTGTGCAACCGCTCACCGTAGCACTATCCGCAAGAGCATCTCTGTGGGCATGGGCACCGGGATATTTTGGGAGTAATGAGGGATGAATATTGACCAATCTGCCCTTCCATTTTTTTACAAAACTTGGAGTTAATATTCTCATATAACCGCTTAAAACAATTAATTCCACATTAAATTCAGCTAATTTTACTTCAATTTTTTCTTCATGAGTTAGACGCCGGAGGGATTTATCAGGAATATTAGGCAATCGAATCCCGACAAAAGTTACATCATTCTGTCCACAATAAATTTGTCCACCGGCATTTGGATCGTCAGAGATTACCAATACCGTTTGATGTGAACGGGGAATTTTATTTTGAAATTTGAGAAGAGCACCCAATCCAGACCCTCCGCCAGAAATGAACACGGCGATACGTAATGGATCAATTTCCGACCCCACCCTTGAGAGAGTGTATGGCAGGGACATGTCCATGCGTAATGGAGGGAGTGCTTGAGAATTGGGGGGAAGAAGTAGTCTTGCCCTTCCACTCAATTTATGTCTGAAAGACCACGCGGCTGATTTGTGAAAACCTTGCAATCAGTCGATGAAATTATCGGCAAATATGCACGTCAAACCACGCCATTACGTAGAAAATTATACGTTGGAATTGGAATATTGTTCGTCATTTGTGCCATTATTGGCATTTGGGTCCCAGGTTGGCCAACGGTTTCTTGGATGGTCCCTGCGGCATATCTTTTCAGTATTTCAGATGAGAAATACTTTCGTTGGTCATTGACCAATAAAATGTTCGGAGCGAAATTGACCGAGTATTATGCAAATGGAAAATCACTCCCAAAACATGCGAAAAAATGGATAGTCAGCCTCATCACATTGATGTCAGCATTTTCGATCTACATCACGGATATTAGTGGAGACCCAGGATACGGCCAAGTGACAATTGCAGTAATATGGGCTGCGGGAATTTGGTGGTTGGTGAGGATGGTTCCTACTCGTCACGATGATTAGTGTTGACCCAAACCAATCTGTCCATACTAAATACGAACGGTCGGCGCAGCGCGAATGAGGTACTGCAATGGTTACGTTCTCCGACCTAGGAATTGGTTCATCTTTAGTGCGTGCACTAAATCGCGAAGGCATTACTGAACCTTTTGAAGTTCAATGCGAAACCATTCCTGATGCTTTGCTTGGAAGAGATGTTTGCTGTCGAGCACCGACAGGGTCTGGAAAGACTTTGGCCTTCGGATTACCGATGCTTGCGCGAATGACGCAAGCCGAATCAAAGCGCCCTACTGCACTGATACTAACACCCACTCGTGAGCTTGCTGAACAGATTCGTAAAGTGTTAAATCCACTCGCCAAATCAATCGATCTTGAAACTCTTTCAGTATATGGTGGTACATCTTATGGTAAACAATTCCGTGCTCTTGAAAACGGTGTTGACATTCTCGTTGCCTGCCCAGGTCGTCTACTCGACCTGTTAGGTAGAAACGCCCTCAGCCTCAATGATGTCGAAATTGTTGTTATCGACGAGGCTGATAGAATGGCAGACATGGGCTTCATGAAGCCTGTTAGTAAAATTCTCGAGGCCTGTGGAAAAAACCGACAAACCGTTTTATTCAGCGCAACACTTGATGACGAGGTTGCTGTGTTGATCAAAAAATACCTCAAGAAACCCGTTCATATTGGAGTAGGTGCTAAAGAGATTAGCATAGACAGCATGAAACACGTTTTTTGGAAGACAGACAGAGGTGGAAAATCCACTCTCTCGGCTAAGATTGTCAAGCGTTATGGTCGAACAATACTCTTCTGCAGAACCCGCCGGGGTGTCGAACAGGTCGGAAAGCAAATGAAAGCTGAACGACTCGATTGTTCCACACTTCACGGAGGCTTAAACCAGCGACAAAGAGATGCGGCGATGGCTCGTTTTAAGAATGGAAGATCTTCTGTTCTAATCGCAACAGATGTTGCCGCTAGAGGAATCGATATAGAGGGGGTAACATGTATTATCCATTTCGACCCACCTGAAAACGGCAAGGCGTACAAACACCGAAGCGGAAGAACCGCTAGGGCAGGTCAGCGAGGCGTGGTTATTTCATTTGTACAAAAATCTCAACAGAGAGCAGTTAATCGTATACAGAAAGAAGTCGGCATCAAACGGCGCTATACCGAGCCGGATGTTGAGGCGTTGGAAGAGCAAGAAAGCAATCGAGAAGATGAACCAAATATTGATAATTCTTCTCAAAAAAAGAGTGCGCCGCGCGCCCATAGCTTTGAATGGAAAAATCAGAGAAAAGGGAAAAACTCCAATCAAAAGCGGCCTGAAAAAAATGGTAGCAGAAACTCACGGAAGCGTGGTGGAAATCGCCCCGAGAAAGAACGGCCTTGGGAAAAGAACAAGCGATATAATTCGAAGAAAACAGCCAATGCATCAAGTTCTGATTCAAGTGAAAAAAAGAAGAAAAAACACTTTGGAAATAGGCCACAAAAAGAGGCTGCCCCTAAGCATCAGAGAAGAAATAGAAAGGGTAGGCGCTCCCGAACTGTCAATAAACAACAAAATCAATGAAGGAAAAGTCGCTGTCCAGTAAACAACATCGACATCTTATGTTCGTCGGCGGCATCAATACATTCCTGATCTCTCATCGAACCTCCTGGTTGAACAACTGCAGTAACGCCGATTTCGTGTGCGGTATCTATACCGTCGCGGAATGGAAAAAATGCGTCTGAAACCATCATCGAGCCGATTGCCCTTTTGCCTGCTCGCCGAGCAGCGATTCTAACCGCCTCGACTCGACTCGTTTGACCAGGTCCAATTCCGACCGTCGCAAAACCAGTTTCTGACTGGGAGACGAGAACGACAGAATTGGATTTAACCTCAGAGAGAACTGTTGAACCAAAACTGGCTAAAGCAACAAGATTTGCATCGGTTTTTATTTGAGTGACACATTTTACCGAATCCCAATCAATACTCGGTGGGCCTTGAATTTGGGCCACCCAACCACCATCAATTTGACGTATTCTAACTTCATCTTCACGTGGTAAGAATTTAGGAATTGTTAACATTCTTCTATTCTTTTTCGACGAGAGGATTTCAAGGGCTTCATCGTCGAAACCGGGTGCAATGATGCACTCCAGAAAATGACTACCAATGGCTTCAGCTGTGGCTTTTTCAACGATACTTGTGAACGCTATAACGCAACCAAAAGCAGATTCTGGGTCACTCGCTAAAGCATTATTCCAAGCTCCGACCTGGGTCAAATCGACTGCAGCACCACACGGATTAGAGTGTTTGATTACCACGCATGCGTGGTTACGTTCTTGATTCAAGTCCCGCAATAAGCCGCGAGCAATTCGCAAAGCCCCGTCCAAATCAAGATAATTATTGAAGGATAATTCCTTGCCGCCGTGTTGAACGGCTGAAGCTAAACCTTTGGGGCCGCTTGAAGATGATGCGGGATAAAACGCAGCGGGTTGATGTGGATTCTCACCATATCTTAATTCGGTTCCGAGCTCACTCGCAACATGTATTCGGTTTGGAACCTCACCACCAATAAATCTTGATTCAAGCTCATTGCTCACTGCCGTGTCATATGCGGCGGTGCATTGGTAGGCTGCAAGAGCGAGGGTTCGGCGTGTGTCGAGATCTATAGCTGATGGGTTTCCATCTGCCGAAGAAAGGGCTTGCATGATCTTATCGTATTGTTCAGAATTTGTCAATACCAAACAGTCTTTGTGATTTTTTGCTGCACTTCGTATCATCGTAGGCCCACCAATATCAATCATTTCGATTAATTCTGCAAGTTCGGCGGGCGGATCTTTTGCAGCAACATCTTCGAAAGGATAGAGGTTAACACAAACCAAATCAATGGTCCCGTAACCTAATTGTGCGAGTGTTTCCATATCATCTGCTCGCTCTCGGCGCACCAAAATTCCTCCATGAACTGCCGGATGAAGGGTTTTTACTCGACCGTCGAAGCATTCAGGGTGACCTGTCGCATCACTTACATCGATGACTTCGATACCCGAGTCACGCAATTTTCGACTTGTTCCACCAGTGGAAAGAATTTTCCAGCCCATGTTCGATAATGATTTTGCGAGTTCGACAATTCCATCTTTGTGGAAGACGCTGAGCAAGGCGCGGGGTGCTGCCATAACACGACGTGGCGGCATGCGGTTTGAAGAGTTCGTTATCAATGGTTTCAATCGCCGCGAGCAGAGATAACCTGATCGATTCTCAACATACTAATTGCTGTCTCGGTTGCAGATTGCAAAGATTCCTCTATTACCGAAAAAGGATGCCACACGCCGATTACTTCTCCCACATTGCCGCTGATAGTAATGCCCTGAAACGTCGAATTGCTATTTGTTGCCGATCTAAGTTCGAGTATGCGATCTAGCGGCTCGCCACCTGAGTTTTCTACGAGGGTGGCGGGAATGGTCTCGAGAGCGCGGGAGAAAGCATCCATTGCAAGACGTCCTCGACCCGGTTCACTTTCACTCGCATTACGTATCGCCAGAGCGATTCGAGCATGAATTGCACCTGCTCCAGGCAACACTGAGTCTTCTTCAAGCGCCCCCGAAGTGGCTCGCAATCCATCGTGTAAGCCACGAATTATTTCATCGGTACCTAAATCTCCCGAGCCACCGACTTCGATAGTTAGAACTCGTGGATTTATACAATTATCAATACGAATAATATCCTCAACCATGTCGCTGGCTTCACGACGTTCCCAAACTAAGGAGCCACAATCCCCCAAGTCAGATGATTGAATATCCATTACTGATTCGAGTAAATTTGCTCCAGTAGCATCCGCTGAGTTGTTGACTTCTGATGAGTCCAATTCACCTATTGCAAGAATTTTTGAATCGGCTAATCGATGGAGAATATCCCTGTCTATTTCGCCGCCACAAAGAATAATATTTGTCCCACTAGCGATTATCATATCTGCAATATCTCTCTTCCTATCGTGCTCAGCATCAACAAAAGCATCGAGTTGATCTGCAGAGCTGATTTGAATTTCAGCATCACGTGACATTTTACGAATTTTTAAATCACCAGAAATAACAGCGACTTTTGCGTCGACCAATTTGTTTGGTAAATTGTCCATCAAAACTCGCCGGCGAAAAGCAACGCCCCTAATAAGACGAGATTCGCCCGGCCCGGCGGAATTAGATTTGAACATAGCGACATGTTCAGCATGAGGAGTTTTACGAGATTTAGAAAGAATCGTTAATGCCTCGACAATCAATTCGGAAAAATGGTCGAGTGATCCCTCAGCTGCCTTTCCAGTAAGAGTGGTTTGGGCAACGCCGAGCAAGCGCTCGGAAGATGCGTTTTGCTTGTCTTTTTCCATTTGTTCACAAGCTATTTGGAAGGATTTACGGTAACCGTTGACAAGGGTAAGAGGATGTAGGCCTTTTCGCAGTAATGTGTTTGCCTCTTGAAGAAGCGAGCCGCATAGCAACATTGTTGTCGTCACACCATCACCACAATTTTCCTCTTGAGAATTCGCCATCGCTACCATCATTTTTGCCGCTGGGTGTTTGACCAACAACTCCGCCACAATCTTCGCGCCGTCGTTGGTAACTGCAGTATTTCCATCGGTTTTATAGAGCATTTTGTCAAGACCACGCGGACCAAAAGTTGGCTTCAACAAATCTGCGAAAACACGAGCGGCGGAAATTAATTTATCTTGCACGTCCGTGCCGCTCGTAACCGAGGTTTGCTCGGGCACGATTACCACTTGTGGCCTACCTGCATCCTCGCTCATCAAAGCGTTCGAGCCAAAGGGCCGTCATGAATCCTTTGAGTCGGAAAATTCGCATATTTTCACACTCGATAGGATAAATGCTATCCCACAATCGCCGAAGCGAGAAGCATGAAGGGGCGTGTATTGACGGTAGCAATATGTCTTTTCATGGTTGGTTTCAGCCCGATTTTTTTACAAACCTCGGCCCAACCGGCAATAATTCCTAATATCACTTTAGAATGTTTAGAAGATTCTGTCGAAATTGGAATTGACGCCGCGTTCGTGACATGTGAAATTGAAAATCCCACTCAATATGTAGAAAAAATCGAACTGACATCAGAATCAGATATTAATTTGGCTCATCCCGAAGAAATCACTTTAGGCGCAGGAGACACACAGCAATTCATGGTTGCAATAGATAGTTCTAGTGCGTTAATTTTTGGAGATTATGAAGCAAATATTTCAGCAAAGGTTGTTGAAGCAAATGATATCGCAGTCAGTTTAATTACATCAACTGAAAGTGACTCGTTCACCATTACAATTGCTGAAACATTGGATTGCGAAGTCACCATGGGACAGGGGGGTGGCACGATTGAAGCGGGAGAAATTGTCATCTTCTCTGCAACCTACCGATGTGATGGAAACCGTGACGGTGTGAAGGTAATTGCTCATCTTGAGCTTTTTGAGCACGGTGGGAATTCCCCTCGTTGGCCGGCAGGTTTTATCGATAAATCGCAACCTTGTGATTTAACCATAAACAATGGTGATGGGGTTGCTTCTTGTCAATTCACACTCGAGACGCCGGATGAAATTTCTTCAGAATGGAAAGGGTGCATGATAATCCTTGACAACACCGTCCGTACCACAGATTCTTGTAATCAAAACACTAAATTACAACTAACTGTGAAACCAAAATCCACCGGACTGGGAATTGAACTTGGTGGTAACAATTCCATTATTGATCAATTAGGACTGAACAAAGAACAATTGCCTATTATTGGTGGCGGTATAGGATTGGTCGTATTCATCATCATTGGATTGGTTGTTTCCCGCCGAAAAAACCGTGATTATGAATATGAACAGTGATGTCTAAGCGCCTTATCCAAGCACGAGAATGTGCCAACGAATTAGGATTGTAGATACGGATGCAAGTCCAACAGATTCGTTTGTCGGGAACTCGAAAGTGTTTGTGAAAATATAGTATTGAACGGCAGTTAATGCAAGGAAAATAGCGATGGACTTGAGAGTTGATATATCCCAAGGAGAATGGGAAATCATATGTTGGCGATTATTGAAAATTTTGTACGTAAGGCACACTAGACCGAGGACGATTAGGTGTCCAACCAACCAACCAAGGCTACTTCCAAATGCACTGACAATCATATCTTGAAAACCACATAGAACAAATGATGCTATGTCAATCATGAACTCACGACTGACTTCAAGTTCTTCAATACACTCAATTCAATCATTGCCTCAAATATTATATTTTGAATTCGAAAAAAATACCTGATATTTTAGGGAAATGAGGGACCGATATGCCTTAGCGTGTCATCTCTACGAAACCTTGTGAGTGATTTGCGGCCAAAGCTACTCGTTGTCAAAGCGGCAATGAATGTAAATGGTGGAGCGGCCAGAGATTTACTCCGAAATTTACCTGAAATCTCAAAATATTTCCACGTTAAATTTGCTTGCTTGAACATCCTTGATTCACAAAAATCATTTCTTCTTAATCAAGGCATTACCGTTCTTGTCCCTGAAGAGCAATGGATTTCGAAAGGCGGCCTATTCAATGAAATAACTGCGGGACAAGAACGCAGTTCTGCTAAAGCTTGGCGAGACAGCCCCTCGATTGACGATGCAATAGGATGGGCCGACATCATACATTTAACCGGAGGAAATGGTTCAATGGAATTTACACAACTTGTGCCTAAAACTAAGCCAATGCATTTGCATTTTTTAGAATCTAAACCTGGACTGCATGATGATATCAGCCACCTAAAACCGGATGGGGGCGGACGTTGGAAGCCGCCTCTAATGCATTTATTACAAATTTTCCAACGGAAGAAAAACGAGAATTATTTTTCTTTATTCAAAAATAATTCTCGGTGGGAGGTTTCTGCGAATTCGAAATTTTCTGCGGCTAATTTATTAAGAATTTATCAAATAAAAGGAGAAATACTCTATCCCTCAGTAGATCTTTCTGAATTTTCTAGAAACTTTTCCGAGAGTGAAAACCTTACTCTGGACAAACTGAATTTACCACCGAATGGCTCTTATCTAGTCACTGTAGGTAGAATTTCTCGCTTCAAAGGAATTTACGAAACGGTTGAGTGCATCAAAAATTCTGGGCTTGCATTGGTAGTTATCGGCGGTGGTAATATCAAGGAAAATGAATCATTAAGATTGTTTGGAAAAAATATAGAAGTAGATATTTATATTCTTTCAGGTATTAATTCTGAAACTATGCAAGCAGTTCTAAGAAATTCTGTTGCAGTAATCGGACTCGCTCACGGAGAAGCTTTTGGATTAACCCCAATCGAAGCAATGGCGATTGGTGTCCCACCAATTTTTGTCGATGAGGGGGGTTATCGAGAAACAATAATTGATGGGGAAAATGGCCGATTGATTTCACGTCATGACCTAAGGGGATGGGGGGAAGCATTTGAGCAGGCACAAGATTTCGAAATGAGATCTCGTTGGTCGGTTTCGGGCCTAAAGAGGCTCACAGAATTAGGATTAAGTCCCAAAAATCATGCAGAAAGGTTACAATCCAAGTTAAATTCCATGCTTTCAATGGAGGATTCTATTTGATTGATACAAAAATTAATCTTGACAAAGTAGGAGAACTTCTTGAGTTAGCCAATTATGGTTCATTCTCAAAAATCGGGGTCCTTTCTGGCGGCTGGGCAAATTCAAATTATCTAGTAACATGCGATGACGGAACAAAAGTTGTTCTGAAAATTTGGCGTGAAAAGAATCCTGCTGAAGTTCAGGAAATGAATTCGAGCATAGATTGGATTGCAAAACATGGGGTGTCCACACCTGCCCCTCTCAAATTGAAAAATGGAGAAAGTATGATTGTAGTAGATGGTTTTGCTTGGATTCTAATTCCATTCATCGATGCCCCGTGGATCTCAAAGGATACTGCTTCATTGAAATCTCTCGGCCTTGCTATTGCTGGCCTCCACGCCGTCCCTAATGCAGGACATTTCGGAACGTTTTATTCGATGGGGATCGATATTTGGCCAGAGCTTTTAGAACGTGCGGAATCTGAAGATAAATGGTCACCATTTTTACGAATGTTAGAAGATGAAATAATAAAAATAGATGGAAATATTCCTTTAAATTTGCCCAAAGGCGTGATCCATGGCGACCTTTTTCAGGACAATATCCTAGGGCACCCTGGAGAAGTTTTAGCCATTCTTGATTTTGAGGATATTTGTTATAACATACTGGCAATTGATTTGGTAGTAGCGTTTATCGGGTGCTGCTGGATTGATGAAAAACCCGTCAAAGAATTATGGTTTTCACTCTTATCGGGATATGAATCGGTGCGCCCATTAACGCCAGAAGAAAGAGCAGCTTTACCTGAATTGTATCGGTACGCCAGCCTCTCGATCGCTGCTTGGCGTTATCGAAAATTTGTCTTGGATGAAGAAGATTCAGAACATGCTGGAAGATATTTATTGATGATGAAAAGGTTGGAAGAATCTGTTGAATTTCTAACTGAAATTTAAAAATAAATGAGAAAAGAGGGAGCACATGGGAATTATTCATTCGGTCAATGCTAATCCAAATGGCGGAGTACCAAAACCTCAAATAAATTTGGCTCGACTCTGCTATAACGGAGTTGAAGGGGATAAACAGAAAGATTTGCGTTACCACGGCGGCCCATTGCGTGCTGTATGTCTATATTCTCTAGAAAAAATTGAGATGCTCCAAGCTGAAGGGCATCCGATTGATGTCGGCACGACTGGGGAAAATCTGACGATCAAAGACTTCGATTGGGATTCATTAGAAGTGGGGATGGAGTTATCCATCGGTGATGCTCTAATCGAGTTGACCACTCCCGCTCCACCATGCAATATCATTCGCGATTCTTTCAGCGACCAAAATTCTAAGCGAATTTCTCATGAAGAATATCGAGGGTGGTCGCGCTGGTATGCAAAAGTTCTGACAGAAGGATTTGTAGAAGTTGGCGATTTAGTCGTTCAGGGATGACCAATCGTTTCTCTCGAATTGAGAATGAGTGCGAGTATGATGGGGTTTGCTATAGTGCTAAGGGAAAGAAAATAACCTTTGGTGGCATCACCGAAGACGTATCAAATTCTAAACGTGCCTCTCGCATTCGCCATTCTGAAATAGGGATGGGCGCTCGCTCACTTCAAAGCAGAGGTACCCGAGTGGTCAAAGGGGCTGGGATGAGGTCCCAGTGCGTAGTGCTTCGCAGGTTCAAATCCTGTCCTCTGCACCATCCTTACGGCACTAATGATTACGGGGCAGTTTGAAAGAGCGTCCCCCTCGCTCTAGAACCATGCGAGCCAGTACTGTTCCTGTGACTCTGGTTGTGTTGGTGATAATGAGCCAGTCACTCGCAATTGTATCCCACGTTGAATTGGAGAGGGGTTTAGCTCATCTTGAAACCGACTACGGCGGCCCCATCACATATACTGACGAACACACAGATGCCACCCTTGGATCATCCAACAGGGGCGCTACTCTGACTATGCCTGGGGGGCATGACTACGAACGCCCACTTCCCCTAGTCGTCGCTCTGCATGGTTACTCCAGCTCCGGATCCTTCAACGCCTGGTGGATGAGCCTGTATGACAGTGTCCACGAGAACGAGCATCTATTGCTCACCCCTGACGGTTCTATGAACATCATAGGGATGAGATATTGGAATGCAACTGATGCCTGCTGCAACCTGTTCAACACCCAAGTAGACGATGTTACCTTCCTTGAGAGTCTGATTGTCCAAGCCGTCCAGAACTATGGGGCAGACCCGGAGGGAGTGGTGCTGATAGGTCACTCAAACGGTGCTTTTATGAGTCACAGAATGGCGTGTGAACGGGGGGGTATAATCGAGTCAATCGTGTCACTTAATGGCGCGACATGGGATGATTTCTCCAACAACTGCCCCGACACAGGAAGGCCGAACATTCTGCAAGTGCATGGTACTGGAGACACCGTCATACAATACGATGGGGGATCGACGTTTGGAGGAATGTATCCCTCGGCCCCCCAGACTACCACCTTTTGGGCCGACAGGTCGGGATGTGAAATGAGTTGGACTAACCTTGGCAGCATTGATTTAACCAACTCTGACGGTGTAGCCGAGACCGACAATCTCGAGCACCTGAACTGCACCGATGGAAACAGAGTGACGCACTGGAGAATCAATAACGCGAGTCACTCCCCTCTTCTGAACGACAAAAAATGGCCAAGCGAAACCCTAGGTTGGGCGCTTGAGGATTTTGTCAGGGACTCTGACGGGGACGGTCATCGAGACGACGTAGACGCCTTCGTGTACGACTCCGGAGAATGGTTGGATAACGACGATGACGGCATCGGGGACAACGCGGACACCGATGATGACAACGACGGGCTGACCGACTCGGAAGAGGCTGGTTTGGGCACGGACCCGCTCAATTGGGACACGGATGATGATGAAGTTTCTGACTTAACTGATTGCGATCCAATAAACGGAGAATTGTACACTGACACCGATTTAGATGGAGTCTGTGATGAAGTGGATGAAGATGCTGATGGAGACAATTGGAACAACGACCAAGAAGTCGATTGTCTGACTGATTGGTTGGATATTAGCTCAGTACCATCTGATTTAGACAGCGATGGAGTCTGTGATGAGGTGGATGAAGATGCTGATGGAGACAATTGGAACAACGACCAAGAAGTCGATTGTCTGACTGATTGGTTGGATGTTAGCTCAGTACCATCTGATTTAGACAGCGATGGTGAGTGCGACCCCCTTGACATTGACGACGACGGGGATTGGGTCGTCGATATAGACGATGCATTCCCAATGGACCCAAGTGAGACCAATGATCTAGATGGTGACGGTATTGGAGACAATACTGACCAGGACGACGATGGTGACGGATGGCTCGATGTAACAGAAGCAATTTGTGCTGCTGCTGGTGGCCAAGGAGATCCAAGAAACGCAGATGTAATGCCTGTGGACAATGAGACTGACGTTGGAGCTGACGGCGTGTACGGAACCGATGACGATGTAATTGTCGGAGATGGACTGTGCAACGCTATTGATCCTGATGATGACAACGATGGATACCCAGACCCAGTTGATATCAACAACATCCTCGATGAAGAAGATGCCTTCCAATACGACCCAACCGAGTGGCTCGATACAGACAATGATGGAGTAGGAGATAACGCAGACGCATTTCCAAGCGATCCAAATGAGTGGTCTGACGCAGACGACGACGGAGTTGGTGACAACTCGGATGCCTTTCCAAACGAAGTAAACGAGTGGAGTGACTTGGACGGCGATGGAGTGGGAGACAACACCGACGCCTTCCCAACAGACCCCCTAGAGTGGATAGACACCGATGGGGACGGCTTCGGAGACAATTCGGACGCTTTTCCAATGGATGTGGACGAGTGGCAGGACGCGGACGGCGACGGCGTCGGAAACAACGCAGACGCATACCCCTTCGATTCTTCTAAATGGGAGAAAGAACCGAATTACGTAATGATTGGGCTGGCAGGTGCGCTAGCTATGATGGCCATTCTAGGGTACACAAGACAGCGACATGATTGAGTGCCTAGAGCACTTTCGAACACTATGAACTGGATCAGCCTAGTGGGAAAAGGATTGTTTAGCGGAGCCGTAATAGTGACAGCCAGCGAGATTGCAAAGAGGTCGGCAACCTTCGGGGCCCTGGTTATCTCACTGCCGCTGGCGAGCATTATTGCCCTCAGTTCCCTCTATAATGAAACATCTGATGTAGAAAAAGTTGCAGAGTTTGCTGAAGGAATTCTATGGCTTGTTTTACCATCATTAGTATTATTTATCACTTTACCAATTATGTTAAGAAAAAACATTGGATTTGAAGTTGCAATGGCCTCTTCAATTATTTTTACACTTATCGCATATGGCATCGGCATTTGGGCTGCACAAACTATTGGAAATGTGTCTTGACTTAATTATCATCAAATACTTCGATTTCAATATTACGACGTATTAAATCAGTAAATTTAGACTTATATTGTGTGGCTTTTACACTGTGATTATCGATCCAATGGTAATTTCCACCTCGTGGTTTTCCAAACAAAAGGGAATGAAATTTGAATCCTTTTTCATTAAGCCAAACTTCGGTATCTTCACGGTGCTCTTCAGTTCTTGCAGTAAAAAAACATATTTGATGGCCTTCGTCGTACCAACGATTGATTGTTTCTAATGCATCAGGATAAGCTTCGGCTGTCACCATTCTCTCGGGTTCTTCATTAGGTATATCTTCACCTATCGTACCATCAATATCGATAAGATAGTTTTTAATTTCAGCAGAAAAAACTGGGCTCGCCCGCATTCCATTCTCATCCAATGCTTCAAGGAACTCTTTCACAATTTATCGCAAGTTGCGCCCGTACATGAATAAATAGGTCGACGCTTCTCTTAGTCAGCGGTTTCGGGATGTTTTGGTTCTTTAGATAATAATTACGGAAAATAGTTTCCGGATTCCGAATGATTATGAATGGAAGGGCGGACGGCGATTCATGCCTGGTACCTTCGATCGGAGCCGTCAATCCGCAGTCGTCCGTTGTGTATCAAAAAATTTTCACCAAGCTATCTCTGTTTTTTTCGGCACGATAACTCCCGATGCAATCGCAGCACAAGGAACACATGATGCCTATGTTGCCGCCCTTCGTGCACATGGAACCGAGGTAACTGTCCTTTCAGCACTCGATAATCATCCGGATTGTTGTTTCGTCGAAGATGTTGCCGTGATGGTCGGCAAAAAGGCAATCATCCCCAAAATGGGACATGCGTCTCGTGAAGGTGAGCAGGCGGCAATTATTGAATTCTTGAGTGAGGATGCTGAAATTATCCATATGAATTCCAATTGCACTTTAGATGGTGGTGATGTGGTTTTCTTGGATGATCGTTATCTAATTGGCATCTCAACTCGAACTAATCGGGCAGGAGCTGAATTCCTAGCGAAATATGTTAAAGATGCTGGCTTTAAAGTTGAATTCATTGAAATTCCAGATTCTACCTTGCACCTAACAACTATCTTTTCATCCCCACGTCCAGGAACTCTTGTCGCAGCAGAAGGACATCTTAGTATCAATCAAATAGGGCACCTTGCTGATGAAATAATTTGGGTGCCAAATTCTGAAAGTTATGCTGCGAATACTATGGGGTATTCTGGAGATAGGGTTATTATCGCAGCAGGATATTCTACAACCCGCCAATTATTGCTCGACGCTGGATTCAGTATCACAACAGTAGACATGGATGCTATCCGTGAAGCGGATGGGTCCCTAACATGCTTATCGCAATTCAATGCGTGAGCCCGGCGCATTCAACAGTAGTGAATATCTCGGCAATTCATGGCTTCGCGGGGGATGTTAGCATCCAGCATGATAATTATCATGTTACTTGCAACAATAAGCGGTTGTTTTGGAGAAGAAAACAACAAACCTCGAAATGGTGATTTATCTGTCGATATCGAAATGATGACTGGGGGTATTTTTCAAGATGTGGAATTCAAAGCAAAAGTTTCGATGTCGGTTTTTATTCCATATTTATTGATTGATCCGGTGACGGGGTTTGTACAAAATTCAACAGTAATTGATTTAAAATCCGGCGAACAAGAGACAATTTCAATCTTAGCACCGCCAAGAGCCGATACAATGATTTTCATGTTCGGTGTAATCGGACGGCAAAATTGGCCGATACGCCAGCAAGCGGAATCTTGGGTGACATGGATGTCTAATGGAGGGGGTGGGGGAGGATTGCCCGATGCCGTACAGAGAGTTGCTGCCAATGAGAATTCAACTTATGATTCGATGAACTATAGTACTGAAACCGGCGGTAAAGTTCTGATTAAATCTGCTTCAATCGTACGAGATATGGCTATAGGAATCGATGAGGGGGGCGCTCACTCGACTGGAATAATGCACGGAAAAGTAGTCTATGACCGCCTCTTTGAAATCACCGATCCGGCTATTTCCCTATTCGATACTGACGGCCGCGAGGGGTACTACGACCGCTGGGCGGGCCAGGGAAATCCATCCTACGAAGATGGGGCTGCTTATCTTGCAAACGAGTTGAGTTCCTTTGGCCTTGAGGTAAAAACTCATAGATATGAGTTTACCGATATTCTTGGTTCACAAAATCCAGAAGCATACAATATCTGTGCTTACAAATGGGGAAGTGAAGTGATAAACGAATGGTTAGTTTTCGGCGCTCACTTCGATATAGCGCCTCCTGCTAATGCTGTACTGCTAGACCCTCATGTCACAGGATCACGAAGTTATGGCACCCGAGTCGGGGCTTACGACAATACCGCTGGAACATCGATGGTACTCGAGACGGCGCGTGTTTTAGCTGATTTTGAGTCACGACGAACAATGGTATTCTGCCTCTGGTCTGGAGAAGAGGGCGGAAAGCGAGGCTCTGATTATTGGACCGAATATTATGTCGCAGAAGATCATCCTGAAGTCACTGTCACCAACTACATCAATCTCGATATGGCTGGAGTAAACTGGCCAGGCGGTGGAGGTGCTCCTCACGGTGATCCGGATCCACAAATAGATGAGGGGGGGTATCCGAAAGATGCCGAGGTTTGGCCAATGCGAGTTTACATCGGGCCATCTCTCGATCATGATGTCATCAATCAGCCAGGCATGGTTGGCCTATCGAATTGGATCGGCTCAGACGCTCTGGGTTTGGAAAATGAAATTGGCACTTTAATTGGAGTGAACTATTCAGCAGATACTTGGAAGACCGATTCGTGGATCGATTCTGAGCGACCTGAAGTTATCATTTATGAAGATACTACTGCAAGGAGTGATCACGCAAGTTTCCAGGATAACCTAGGTACTGTTACTGTCGGATTTGGTGGCTTGGTCGATGGATACTGGTGCTATCATCAGACTTGCGATACTCTCGAAGAAATGGAGGATTGGATGGATACTACCGGTAAGGATTACGGAGACCCAAATACTGGAGTTGCAAACCTTGTCAACAGCTTGGACATGATTACTTGGTGGGCGTTATTGACCTTCTTCCATTGTGATGAAAAACCAGTGTTAAATGAATATCTTTGACACATGCCGGCTTAATATTAATAGACATGTTTGCTAAATTCTGTTTGCATCGCGGAATTTCTGTCACCTCTCCTCTTACCAAAATTTATTTCAATTCTTTTTTGTGTCCGCGATGCACCTTATACGCCCATCATAGAGAATATGTTTCCAGTAATTATTGTATGATATGCGATGCTTAGAATCGTAACAAAAGATACCCAGAAAATCGGATCGGACCAGGCTTTGATTTTCTTGCCGTCTAACGGCCCAAATGGCAGCATATTAAACGCTGCTAAAATTGCATTTCCCATCAGCCATATTTTCAAAAACTCGTCGAGAAAAGGGTTTAATCCATTTAGTAAAAGAATCATTCCAATTCCAAAAACCCATAGGGCGACATTCACAAGAGGGCCGGCGATGGCAATTTTCCCAAATTGCGCCTTGGTTGTTTGTCCCGCCACCATCACCGCACCAGGCGCCATAAAGACAAAACCGAAAGCTGCGGCGATAATTACTCCCCATTTCAAACCAGAAGGAGATGCTCTAAACTCTGCCCAACAACCATATTTTCGTGCGACGATTTTATGGGCAATTTCATGAAGTAAAAATGCAGGACCAATAGCTGCTGCATAAAGAGCGCCACCAATAAGAAATGATAGCGGATTTTGAATTGCTCCAAATAACCCCTGAACCGACATAAAAGCAAGTGCCAACGAAAATGCAATCGTCGCTTGCGTCAAATGCTCAATTTCTATTTTCGAAAAATGCCAAATCGAACCAGTGTGTATCGGCGATTGATGCGGTGGCTGAGACGTTCCGAAGGACCGGAAAAAGGGTTGGGCACCTTGATTGGAATGGACCACGCGGACGTGTGGCTTTCGCCAATTTCCATCGTCCCGTGTACGAGTGTGGGTTTTCGAAGAATTACCGAGTTTATCGAATGGATCTTCGTCCAGCCAATGAGCACGGGGGTCACGTTTCTCTGACATTTCAAACACCTGCAGGAACCATATCGTTTGAAGGCTCGTAACCTCAATCGCTGTCGAGAAGGTCACCAACCTCTTCCAATAATTCTTCCCATGTTGGGATTTTTTGTTTTGGTTCACCGGCTATTTTAATGAGTAATTCCTCCCTTTCTTCAGCCCCCAATGCCTCTTCCCCCCAAACACGATTACTCGCAACATTTCGGATTAGTGACTTCGACTTCTTATTTTTTAATGCCTCAAACTTGGCTTGAATTTCTTTCGTTGTAGTGGCAGGAGTAAGGCCATGATGGGAATCAATCAGCATTTTGTATTGAGTCATTGCTTCTCCATGAATTGAGTCATCAATATAATCGATCGGTTTCGCAAGCATCGTAACAAATTCTCGAGAAAGACGGTCCGCTTTACTTTCAGCGGGGCCGTCTGCAATCTTATCACGAGTACGAATATGGCTCGATATACAAGATTTGCACCGGGGGGAGCCGGCAACATCGTCGGCATCGCAGGTGAGGCAACAAATGGCGAAACCCATCTGTTCCATCGCTCGCCGAGGAAGGGACATGTTTCAAGGCGTAGCGATAAGGGAGATGAAGGCTACGAATTGATGATCATAGAATAATATGATTGGTTTGAGTGAGTGAGATTATTGATGCTTCTCTATTATTATACCGCCTCTCTTTGGATAAAGTGTGGAAAGAGATGAATTAATACATAGTCGAAGATGGATTATTCTTGGAGTAATGAGTCTCAGCCTCATAATAGTGATGCTCAATAATGTGACTCTAAACGTCGCATTGCCTGAGTTGTCTAAGGATCTTCAAGCGGACAATACAGAGCTTCAATGGATAATGGACGCCTATGCACTGATCTTCGGTGGAACCCTGCTTGTAATGGGGGCTATTGGAGATAGATTCGGAAGAAAAGGGGCCTTACAACTTGGATTGATTATGGTGGCCGGAGCATCTGCACTTACTGCTATGTATGCCTCCTCATCTAACGAAGTGATTGCTGCGAGAGCCGTTATGGGACTTGGGGCCGCTTTAGTGATGCCCGCAACTCTCTCTGTAGTCGTAGTTGTATTTCCTCCTGAAGAAAGGGGGAAGGCTGTTGGAATCTGGGCGGCAATGGCTGGTGTCGGTGCGCCTATTGGTTTGATAGTAGGAGGATGGGCGGTTGAGAACTATGACTGGCAAATGGTTTTCTGGATAAATGTACCAATTATTATCCTAGCGCTGTTACTTGGTTTGTTACTTGTGCCGAAAACTAAGGATGAACAAAAAAGGCCCCTCGACCCGATTGGTGCTATACTTTCAATTGCTGCTCTTGGTTCTATTCTCTATGCAATTATTGAAGGGCCAAGTATAGGTTGGGGTTCTTATGAAATTTTAGGAATGGGGGCGCTAGGTGTCGTTTTATCTGCTGTATTCGTTTACTGGGAGCGTCAGACAAAATTCCCTATGTTGCCTCTTGATTTCTTCAAAGATAGAGGATTTACAATGGGTTTAGTTGCACTAATGCTCACTTTCTATGTGATGTTTTCATTCATGTTCACACAGATGTTGCACTTCCAATTAGTTAGAGAGCACACCGCTTTGGAAGCGGCTTTGAGATTCTTACCTTTACCTCTTGGTTTGATGCCGGCAGCGGCAAATTCTGATCGTCTTGTAGAGAAATTCGGCAGTAATAATGTCGTAGCTTCGGGGCTTACATTAGTTACTATTGGTATGTTGATTTTCACTACTGTAACCATCGATACTGATTACACTAAGCTCGCACTGATATTCTTCCTATTAGGACTCGGGATGGGACTCACCATGGCGCCGGCTACTACCTTAGTCATGGATTCAATTCCTGCCGATAAAGCAGGGGTTGGTAGTGCTACTAATGACACCAGTAGGGAGATTGGGGGGGCCCTTGGTATTGCGATAGGGGGGTCTGTTCTGAATGAATATTATCAAAGAAATATGGTGATGCCTGAAGGATTAGAATATCTGGGACAATTACCCTTTGAATCGTTCCCAGCAGCAATGAGAATGGGGGAGGATCTGTTGAATGAAGGAAATTTAGTCGGGGCGCAATTAATTGAAAATGCTCAGTTGGCATTTGTAGAAGGGATGGTTGCTTCAGTCTATGTGGCTGCTGCAATTGCTTTCATCGCCGCCATCTTAATCAAAAAATACATGCCCACTCGAATAATAGAAACAAAAAGGTGAGAATATATTTTGATTGATTTAGCCCAATCTACGATTCAATTCAGAAAGTAATTGCTTTGGAATTGGGCTCTCAACGGATTGCCGGGCACCATTTGGATGATCAAACTCGATCGATGATGCGTGGAGGCAAAGCCGATTGACACTGGCTTTTCCAAATCCATGCCTAGTATCACCAACAACTGGCGTAGTCAAAGCGGCCATGTGAAGTCTAATTTGAGCTCTCCGGCCGGTGTCTATTTTGATTCTAATCAAACTGTGAACCGGGCCTTCTTCCTCTAGATTCCAATGGGTTATTGCTTCCTTTCCGGCCCGGCGGCCTGGCGATACAAGTCTAACCCGCTTATCTTTTGTTTCTTGGATTCGGGTAGTTTCAGTACCTGATTCATTAGCAGGTTTACCATGGATAACTGCATGATAAATTCGTTCCACCGTTCGAGCTTTAAATTGGGATTGAAGATAATCTCGAGCTTCTGCCGAGCGGGAAAATATCATACAACCAGATGTTTCTCTGTCGAGTCGATGAACGAGATAGGCGCGTGTTTGGCCGTTGGCCCATGCCCATTTCGCCACTCTGTCAAACATTGTATCGAATTCGCCCCGGTCAGTAGCAACAGCGAGAAGTCCTGCGGGTTTGTCGGCAACAATTATTTCAGTGTCTGAGAAAAGAATTGATGGTTCGGGCATTTCGAGTTTTTGGTTCCGCTTTGGCGTATCCCCATCCGCTGATGAGAGAATGGTAACTTTAGTCCCAGCTAATATTTTTGCATTGGCTCGAGTTGCTCGTTCCAGGCCGACCCTAACCCGGCCGCGATCAATCATTCGACGAAGGGAGTTTTTCTTCGCTGATGGATGAATTAATGTCAAAATTTCGATCAATGACGACGGTTCTTTAACTATAATAAATGGGTCGGCCATATTTTCACCACTCAAAGGTTGCTCCGTGCATAGGCTACAGCATTATGGAATATATGCATTCCTTCGCCTTCACCATGGTCCTCTAGATTTGATACTTCACGCGTCCATGTCGCACCTAACCATGTTGAATGGTTGGCTTCAGGATGAGGCATAAGGCCGAAAACAAGGCCAGATGGATCGCAAACGCCAGCAATATTTCGCCAACTCTGATTCGGCGATATTGGATAAGGAAGAACTTCATCGCTGGCCGCTGGATATTCAGTAATCGGGTTGACATATCGAACGACCAATTGGCCGGTTCCTGCCCAGTGGTCGAGTAGTTTTCTGTCTCCTGTGACAAATTTACCTTCCCCGTGGCGGACCGGCACTCGAATGCGGGTCAAGCCTTTTGTCCATATGCATGGGCTGTTAGGATCAAACTCGAGGGTCGCCCAGCGATTTTCGTAATGCCCAGAGTCGTTGAGAGCGAGGGAAGCAGTTTGTGTCAGGCTGACTTCTTCATCTCCAGGCAACAAACCCATTTTTACTAGGACTTGAAAACCGTTACAGATACCAATTACTGGTTTGCCTGCCTTGACAAAATCACGGACTTGTTCGCGCAGTCCAAAGCGAAGGCGGTTGCCCATTAGGCGTCCGCTGCCTAGGTGATCGCCGAATGAGAACCCCCCGGGAACTGCCATTATGTGGTAATCATTTAGGCGTTTCTCACCATTAACGAGCCTATTGACATGGACTCGCTCCGCCTTGGCTCCAGCCATTTCGAATACTGCCATTGTCTCGGTCTCACAGTTGATTCCGAATCCAGAAAGAACGGCAACTCGTGGAGTGTCAACCATTAGTTCGCACCCCCGTCTAGTGTGCCTTTCCAAGCAACTCTTAAAACGGCCATTGATGCACTCAGAACCGCATCATCACCATTGCTAAAAGTGATTTGATCGCCTGCCTCAACGCGGCCCAGTGCGTAGCAGGCGTTACCTTTCATCGCCGCTTCAAATGCGGCGCAGTCAATGGTTTTCACACTCACTAAAATTCTTCCTAAAGATTCTCCAAATAGGGCCCCCCATGCATCGATACGGCTACAATCGGATGTAATCGGTGATATGTCGATTATACTGCCCGAATCGCTGCCGAAGCAACATTCTGCAACAGTAGTAGCGAGTCCTCCGTCACTACAATCGTGAGCGCTGGCTACAAGACCTGCCTCCATCGCAGCGGTAAGTGAGCGATACATCGAAAGGTTCCGCGCAGCATCGATTTCTGGTACAGCCCCCCCAATTCCGCTTTGACCCCCAGAGTCGTCTCTAAACATGAAAGATAACTCGCTTGCCCCTAATTCTTGATGTGTTTCCCCGAGCAAATATATGTGGTCACCAACATTCTTGAAATCGCTTGAAACGGCCTTCCGAACATCGGAATGATTGCCTATCAAACTGAACAATAATGTTGGGGGGACACTGATCTTCTTCCCATCTAATATTGCATCGTTTTTCATAGAATCTTTACCGCTTATACAGGGTAAATTGTATGCACGACATACATCATCAAGAGCGCGATTTGCACGAACTAGTTGTGCTAATTTGAAACGCCCGTCAGGAGTTTTCGCGGACTCGACTGGGTCAGGCCAACAAAAGTTGTCTAGGCCGGCGATGAGATCCAAATCAACTCCAACACAAACTGCATTTCGTAGAGCTTCGTCGATACTGGCTGCCGCCATAGCATATGCGTCAATGTCTGAATATCGTGGAGCGATTCCATTTGAAATAACTGCACCTTGTGTTTGTCCTTGTATTGGGGCGATGACTGCCGCGTCGCCAGGGGCATCATGATTGACGCCGCAAAATGGCTTGATTACAGATTGGGCGATTACTTCGTGATCATAGGAGCGAACCCACCATTCTTTGCTGGCAACATTCGGGCGAGCCATCAACTGGCAAAGGATTGCTCCCATCTCGTCTGCGTTGGCTTGAGGAAAAATAATCGGTTCATGAGCAGGTGGTACCCATTCAGATTCAAGTTGTAATTGTGGACAGCCGTCGTAAAGGAAAGAAATTGGTAAATCAGCAACCGTTTGTTCTCCGAATCGAACGATAAATGAACCGGAGTCGGTAAAAATCCCGACTGCGGTCGCTTCGACTTCATGAAGATCAGCAAGTTTTTCGAAAGCTTCGCAATCGGCCGCACTTACTCCAATTGTCATCCTCTCTTGTGACTCGGACACTAATATCTCCCATGCCGAGAGGCCCGCTTGTTTCAATGGCACAACCGAGAGATCCAAGTCGGCTCCACCAGTTAACTCGGCCATCTCACCAACACTGCTCGAAAGCCCTCCTGCACCATTGTCGGTAATGACTTGAATCAAGCCTAAATCCCTCGCTTCAAGCACCATGTCTATCATCTTCTTCTGAGTGATTGGATCACCAATTTGTACCGCCGAAGATGGGCTTTCTTCAGTTAATTCAAGGCTGGAAAAGGTGGCGCCATGAATTCCATCAGAACCAACTCGGCCGCCAACCATGTAGACGATGTCCCCTGGTGTTGGCGTCTTGATGTGTGATTCACGGCCATCGGGTAACCGACGTGGCATCAATCCTACCGTCCCACAGTAAACCAAAGGTTTGCCTAGGTATCGTTCATCGAATATAATTGCCCCGTTCACGGTTGGAATGCCAGACTCGTTTCCTCCAGCCCGGACACCGGCATGTACTCCTCGAAAAACACGGGAAGGGTGGAATAAACCTTCAGGAATTGGGCCAGAATAATTCGGAGGGCCGAAACAAAAAACATCTGTATTTGCAATTGGACGCGCCCCAAGACCTGTTCCCAAAATATCTCGGTTAACACCGACGATTCCGGTCATTGCACCACCAAATGGATCCAAAGCACTTGGTGAGTTGTGGGTTTCAGCTTTCATACAAAGACTCCAATCATCGTTCCAAGCGATTACCCCTGAATTGTCGTGGAAAATCGAAAGGAGCCAATCTACTTTGGATTGAATGTCTAGTGTTGGCGTCATAATGTGAGTTTTGAAAAGTGAATCTATAGAGCAATCTTCGCCGGTTTCGGTATCGACATGGTGAATTTTTGCAGCGAAAATCTTGTGCGAGCAATGTTCAGACCATGTCTGGGCTAAACACTCAAGTTCGACGTCGGTTGGAGCGTTTGGTACAAGTTCTCTCGTCCCTCTTGCGATTCTAACTTTTTCATTTCGATAGTGTGCCTGGATTGCTTGCATTTCCCCTAGGTTGAGTGCTAATAATCCGTTTTGACTAATCTCGATTAATTTTTCATCAGAAACTTCGAGATTGACGGTTGCCGGTTTTTGTTGTTGTAGTGCCGGGCGGTCGGGAAAATCTAACGATGGCCAATTACCCGCTTTGCAATCTATTGAATCCGCAATTATTGCCCGCTCTATCATACGGTTGTGCAATTTGCTTGCTAGCCATTCTGATGAGATTTCTTCCGGCACCCCCCAGAATAGATAGCTCCGGCTCGTCGCAACCTCTGCTCGCTCTGAAATACTTGGGAAAATTGTCAGCAAACCATCGAGGCCTGCTTGTGCTGCGTTATCCGTAACGCCGGGTTTGAACCCTGTCGTGATGGCTATTTGTGGGGCGATAGGAAAAATCATTTTGTTATCGAGTAATGTTTCGTTCACGCACCCTTCCTCAATTACGGGATCTGCGAATAAATCGAAAACTGAGCGTTGAGCATCTTCATTCGTCATTTCAGCGCGGACCTGATACCCTAATATCACTCGTACTGTACCAACCTCAATTCCATAATTCGAAGCGAGCATTGCCTTAATCGAATTGCCTCGTGCATCGGGTAAACCTTCGACATCCTTGGTAGTCACCTCGTATGAAAAAATCGGTGGGGTCGCCATATGCCTTCCTCGGTAATGCGCCGCCATAGCGGCGTGTCCATGAACAAACCGGTGCAGGCCGTAGGCCTGAGTTTTCAATCGAAGGGAAAGGCTTGAGATACTTGCAGCAGCGGAGTGGCCCGATGCAACCCGATGAGGTGTGGGGCACGCGCTGGAGAAGTTGTGCAAATCCTATCGCTCATCGCTTCATGGAAACCGCTTACGAAAAACAATCACTCGTTTGTCTCGCTGCCGACCTATGCACTATCGATGAATTAGTGGACTTGGTCAATGAAGTTGGTCCACATATCGCTGCTTTGAAGACTCATGTCGATATCATTGAGGATTTTTCTTCAGAAAATTGGCTGAAATTAGTCGAAGCTGCTACTGAGAACAATCTACTTCTTTTTGAGGATCGAAAGTTTGCCGATATCGGTGCAATTTCTCAAAAACAAATGGCGGGAGTTTACGATATTCGTTCATGGGCAGATATCGTTACCGCCCACCGGATTTCTGGGCCAGATATTATCGATGGAATTGCTGCTGGATGGGATGATGTGCAACGAATAGGGGGTGTGCTTTTACTCGCGCAAATGTCGAGTCAAGGCAACTTGTTGACCGGTGAATATACTGAGGAAACTATCGCCACCGGCAAAGGCTCTCCGCACGTTATCGGATATATTGGAAATGGCAGTTCTCCAGTCGAAGTGAGTGCTTTGCGAGAATTGGTCGGGGGAGGACAAATGATTTGGACACCCGGGGTTAATCTTGATTCTAGTGCAGCAAAAATGGGGCAAAGGTATGGGAATCCACATGATTCCGTGATGGCGGGGGCAGATGCAATTATCGTCGGTTCTGGAATTTACCGAGTAAAAGATAGGAAATCCGCTGCAAAGGCATATGCTGATGCATCGTGGAACGCTTTGCTCGAAAGAGAGAGATGAAATTGGGCTTTGCTGAATTATTAACTTGGTTTGCAGCGATTTGTACGATTGCGATTATTAGTTATTTAATCGGAAAAAACTTGTTGACAAGGTGGCGACTTGGATATCGCCTCGAAAATTTAGACGAGAGTTTACGAGACGATGTTTCGCTGAAAATCGAAGTAATCACGAGCGCGCCGCAGGGCAGTGAGATTTCTATTTCAGTGCCGGCGATCCTACTCGACGAAAGCGAGTGATTTCTCGATTAGTGGTTGTATGTCAATATAACCTAAAAATAGCGAGGTAAAAGAATAATCACCAGTTCCTCTATTTCCTCTTTAAGGACGATTTTCAGCACCCTAAGGGGGCCGAGCCCCCTCGTCGTCCATGAGACGAGAGGGGGCGACGGTTTGGTTAAGTCCGATTATCTACGGCGTGCGCCGGAGATAACCAATGCACCGATTAGTGCTATTGCAGCAATACCCGCTGTAAATCCAGGGATATTGTTATCTGAATCTACTACTGTAGTAGGTGTTTTACTGATTCCAGTTCCAACAACTACTTGTCCATTCATCCCCATTGTTGCATGAGGTTCACAGATGTAATAGAACATTTCATCTTCGGTAAAAGTGATGCGATAATCAATTGTTGTAGCTGCAGTACCGCTGTACTCTCCAGCAGCATCTCTTGTCGTATCTCCTTCTTCTTTTATTTGCGCGATATTGTGTGCCATAGTTGCGTCATTCCAAATCCAGCATACGGTCTGGCCCACAGCAATACTTAGATCGGTGTTATCGAAAGCCGTTCCATCGTCACTTAATCCGATTACGAAATCACATCCCTCAGGAATAACTGGTTCATCAGCTGGTGGCATTAGCACCTTGTCGATGACGTGAATAACTCCGTTTGATGCCATTACATCAGCTGTAGTTACGGTTGCATCCCCTACCATTACAGTTCCATCTGTTACTGTGAATGTAGCATCATCACCGTTAACCATTGCAACAGTTAATCCGTCGGTTACATCAGCTGCATTGACTGCGCCTGAGTAAACGTGGTATAGTAAGATATTTGCTAGAGCGGTAATCTCTTCATCTGTGCTGAATGCATCTAAATCAATTCCAGCATCAGTGAATGCTTGATCGGTTGGAGCGAATACTGTGAACGGTCCATCTCCTTGTAGTGTGCTGACTAAGTCAGCCTTAACTAGAGCGGCAACTAATGATTCATGCACTCCTGTTGACATTGCTACGGCTGCAATATCTACGAGATCGGCTGGTGGCATTAGCACCTTGTCAATGACGTGGATTACACCATTGGTTGTGATTACATCAGCAAGGATAACGTTGGCATCGTTGACCATTACACCCTCTCCGACAGAGAAGCTGAGATCGTCGCCGTTGACAGCAGCAGCTGTCATACCATCTGTTACAGCCGATGATTCGACGCTGCCCGAAACTACGTGGTAGAGCAGGATGTCAGTTAGCGCTGCCTTTCCTTCCTCTGTGTCGAGTGCAGCTAAGTCGATGCCCGCGTCGGTAAAGGCCTGATCCGTGGGTGCGAAGACTGTGAATGGGCCTTCACCCTGTAGAGTCTCAAGAAGATCTGCCTGGATAACGGCCGCTACGAGAGAGTCGTGGATACCTGTTCCCTGAGCAGTCGTGGGTATGTCGAATACGTCTGCTGGAGGCATCAGGACCTTGTCAATGACGTGGATTACACCGTTTGAGGCGGCTACGTCTGCAATAGTTACAGTCGATCCGTCTCCCATAGAGACTGTGTCGTCCATTACATAGAAAGTAAGGTGGTCTGCATTCGCCATGACGACTGTCATGCCGTCAGTGACGTCAGCAGCGTAGACAGTTCCTGAGTACACGTGGTACAGCAGAATGTCAGTTAGCGCTGCAATCTCCTCGTCGGTGTCGAAGGAGTCCAAGTCAATGCCGGCATCGGCGAAGGCCTGATCAGTGGGTGCGAAGACAGTGAACGGACCTTCTCCCTGCAGAGTTGCAACGAGATTTGCTTTGTCCAGAGCGGCCACGAGCGAGTCGTGTACACCAGTGTTTGTCGCATTAGTTGGTATGTCATCATTGGAGTCTGCCATGGCTATTGGCATAGTCATAAGACAGGCGGTCATTATTAGGGCAATACATGCTTTTCGATTATGCATGCCCCCATTCCGATTTCTTTAGCCTATTTAATAGGTGTATTTTTTGCGAATACATATTTCTAAACAATTCGGAGTGACATTATCGACAGCCGAGCAGAATTGGATGATATCCGAAATGAGGCGATTTTTGCAACGTTGATAATTGTCTGAATACCCATTAATCGCAAGGGGGCCGTCAAATTGGCGACTTGAAAATCGAAGTGATTACGAGCGTGCAGCAGGGCAGTGAGATACTACTTCAGTGCCAGCGATCCTACTCGACGAAAGCGAGTAAATTATCGATTACTGGTTGTATGTCAATATAACCTAAAAAATTTGCAACTCCGATTGACCCTCCCGCAATTATCAATAGCAGCAGGAAATTGCGTAATTTTTTGCTTTTTGCCTTTACTGAAGACGGTTCAGTGGTGACCGGCGGCATCGCGGGAAGTGGGGGCATTTCAGGCATAATTGAAATCGGTGGCAACAGTGGTTCAGCCACCTCCATTTTGGGATAGAGGGCATCGAGGTCGGCAACTCCTGGCGCCTCGGGAATTTTTCCCATTATCATATTCCAACTTTCATCAATTTGTAGTTTTGTCAGGGGCGTAACTAAGGTTGCTACCGCTCCTGCTGAATATGCTGCATCTTCTGCTTTTTCCAGGCGCGATTTACTGGTGACAAAAACCAACCGAGCAGTAGCATGAGATTCGCGAATCTCTAATGCTGCCACGTGGCCGTCCATCGAAGGTATGTCTAGTGCAAGGAAAGTCAAATCGGGGCGAAGTTTGACATATTCATCTACGGCTTTATCCCCATCATCACAAATTTCGATGGCCCACCCCCTTCGGGACAAGACGCTTTTGAGTCTACCTTCAATAATTGGATTGTCGACGACGACGAGAGCCGTCTTTGTCTCTTCGCCCGCCATGATAAACACCACACGAAAGGATTTCTTCATGAACGACTCGGTCGTTACATTTACTGAATTATCGAGTCAATAAACCACTCTGGGTCGAAGTTTAACAAATCCTCGTAGCCTTGCCCGACACCAGCGAGTACGATTGGTCTACCTGTAGCATGAGCTATCGATAATGCTGCGCCCCCCTTTGCATCTGTGTCTAATTTACAAAGCACTGCGCCATCAAAACTCAAAATTTTCTGGAACACGGTCGCTTGAGTTACGGCGTCATTTCCAGCCAGAGCATCTGCTACAAATAACACCAAGTGAGGGCGGCTGACCCGATGTACTTTTCGTAATTCTTCCATTAAATTGGTCTTGTTTTGCATCCGGCCGGCTGTATCAATGATGACAATGTCGTCACCCTTTGCCCTCGCACTCTCAATCGCATCACGAGCGATCGCTGCTGAATCCCCTCCTCGTTGACTACGAACACAACGAACACCAAGGCGCTCGCTGTGAGCGGCAAGTTGGTCAATTGCCCCGGCACGGAATGTATCGGCAGCTGCAAGCACTACTGAATATCCCTCATTTGAGAGGCGATGTGCAATTTTTGCAGTGGTTGTGGTCTTTCCTGTGCCGTTTACTCCAACAATCATTATCGAAACCGGACCACCGGCAGCGACAAATGCTTGGATGGTTTTGTCAAAATCCCAATAGCCGGCTTCCAATAATCCTAGTAACGATTTACGGAGCGCTAAATCAACAACTTCCGTTAAAGATTGTTTCTTCGAAATTCGCGCGCCGATCAAGTTTGCCCTCAGGGCGGCGACTACCTCTTGTGTCGCAGAGAGCCCCATATCTGCACTTAATAATTCAAATTCAAGGTCTTCAAGAATTTTGTCCAATACGGGGCTATTCTTGATTATTTGACCTCCACGAGAAACTTCTGATTCGCTTAAATCTATATTGAAAGTAGCTGGCTCCACTGCTATTAGTTTCCTACCTGTCGTTGATTTCATTCTATCACGAACTTTTGGCTTTGATTCTGTATCAACCAAGTCACTAAGCTCAACCGATGCTGCTCTTTCTGCTCGTTTTCTTTGTTTTTTATCCCCGGGCTGAGAAAATGGATCAGGGACCAATTGTTCTTGAAAATCATCCCATCCATCTTCGACTTTTACTTGAAAGTCTTCAAACCCAGGAGGTGGGGGTGGGGGTGCGGTCAATTTTGCTTTCTCTATAGCCTCGAGTAATTTTCGTCGCTCGATAAGAGCCAGTTCTGCTTCAATTGAGCCTTCTTCAACGGCGATTTCTTCTTCTACCACATCTTTGGCTTGTTTTTTGAATCGATCAAATAATCCCATTCACACACCTCAATCATCCAATGTAAACTCGGTGCCGCGCTTCCTCTTGCGCCGCTTGGGTTTCGATTCGGTTGTTATCGGCACCGCCTTGGTTGATGGGGGGGGTTCTTCGCCAACATTACCGAATAATTCGGGTTCTGTGCCTTGGAGTTCGGTGATTTGTTCATTGAAAATATTTGCTAAAACAAGGGTTTCTTGCTCCAAATTATTGAACTCTTCTGTTAAATTTTCTATGAGGCGCAATAATTCCTCACCTCTTTCCGATATTGTATCAAACGCTTCTGAAAGAGTGCTTTCAGCCTGCACGCGACTACCAATATCGATTACTACACCAGGATTTGATGGAATATCGGCGATGATTTGCACGCCAGAACCCAATGGAATCATCGCCCCTTTAGCCCCTTCAGGTGGAATCGCAGCCAATGTTTCGATGGTTTGTACTTGTTCAATACGGATTTGCTCCAATCTGCCAATCTGTTGTTCAAGGGCTTCCATCCGCTTACGATTAGTGTCAACGGTTTGGGCAATTCGCTGCAGTTCGGCCCTGTCGGGTGTACTCATTGAGCCATGGGGGGTGTAGGAGTGCAATGAAGCCGTCGATTAGGCTAAGATTGTCTACGGTGATGTGAAATCACCGCCGAAAGAGTGCAGAGAAGAAGGTGGGGGGTGGGATTATTCGCCGTCCCAAATTCCTTCATTGATCATGAATTCCATGACTCTGTCAGAAACATTAGCTCTGTTTCCACCACGGACGCCCGTAGCAGATACTGCGAATACCTCTGGGGGTATATTGTCAGCCTCACGGAGTTCATAGCCCACTTTGCGGCCGTAAGAAATTGCTTCAATATCAGGCATGACCCATGCCTCAACATCTTCGTCGGCGTACCTATGCTCAATCATCCTCTTGCGAACATCTGTTGAGAAGGGGTCTGAATCTGATACTGGGGTATCTCGGATACCAACTACTACTCTCTTACCTTGGTCGAGTTCTCTCTGAATGAGCCATTCGTGCCCAACATGCAAGGGTTGCCAGCGACCTGGAAGAAGGGTTGCCTTGGGTTTCTCAAACAAGTGTGCTAGTTGCTTTACCATATCGTCAACTGAATTGCCTTCACTACCACTAGAATTCAAAGTGATGTGTGCACACTTTGGTTCATCGAAGGGGTCGCTAATGCCTGTAAAACTGGATATCTCGCCGGTGCGGGCCTTTGCGTAGAGGCCTTTCACATCTCTTTCCTCGCAAACTTCGAGAGAGGTTGAGATGTGTACCATTACTGCATTGTCTGGGAGAATTTCTAGAATCTTCTCTCGAACGTCTTCGTAAGGAGTGATGAATGAACAAAGAACATCTGTGTGCTTCGAGATCATATTTGCCATCTTAGCAATACCGAGAAGGTGTCTTTCTCGTCCTTCGCGGCTGAAGTCGTGGTTCGCGAAGAAGTCTCTAATCGTGTCGCCATCAAGCACTTCACAACCATATCTGTCTGCCGCTGCCATAGCGATTGTCGTTTTTCCTGCTCCTGAAAGGCCTGTAAACCAAACTACCTTGTTGCTCATCATTACACCTCTGGGGCTGGGTCGAAATATGGTCTGTATTTCATTGCGACGGATGGTTGGGGTCTCCATTAAAGTGTGAATTCCTATATCTGAAGGGCGAGCGGGGGTTCTATGGAGGCCGGTCAGCCAGTGGTTCCTGACGTCGGTGCTTTTCTTCTGGGTGCACCCAAAGCAGGCACCACTTGGTTAGCAGATGCCCTTTCTCAACACCCAGGTATTTGTGTATCTGATCCTAAGGAGCCGAATATTGTAGCCACGCACAAAGGAACTTTTTCTAGAGACGCTTCGCCACCGAATTGGGAGGCGTATGCTGGCTGTTTCGTAGAAAGTGGAGTTCGAATAGATTGTTCGGTTCACGCATTGGCCTGTCCAACAGCCCCCCAGAGAATTAGTGAAACTTGGCCTGATGCGAAATTGATTGTTTCTCTGCGGGAGCCGGTCAGTCGCACGATTTCTCATTGGAATATGGTCATCAGCACAGAGGAAGATAAAGAAAATAATATGGATTGGAATGATTTTGAGGTGGCTTGGTCTGACTCTCGTTTACAGTGCGATACGCTCTATGGTTCTTCCATCTCAAGGTGGTTGGAATTTTTTGGTTTGGATTCTATTTTGATTATTGAGGCAAAGAGAATGCGGATGGAACCATTGAAGGTGTTGAAAGAAATTTGTGAGCACATTGGCGTCGAGGATTTTTCCTTTGATTTAGATATGGTACACAACACAAATACTGCTTCTGAGAGGCGGCGCCCCACTTTATTCGGCCGCCTATTTCGTAGCCTTGCAAATTTATTACCTAATTTCGTAAAGGGACCTGTTGTGAAGCGGTTGCAAAGAAGGGGTGTGGATGTATACAAAATACCAGTTCTATCTAGTAAAGCTCCTGAAAAGCGAGGAATCACTGATGAGCAACGATTGATTCTAGCAGAAAAGGTGAATGAAGACCTTTTACTTTTGGAAGAGTTGACTGGTTTTTCAAACCCCGATTGGTGGATTCAGTCCTGATGAGCTATCCATTGCTCGTTCCAACGATTGTCGGCTGCAACTATGAAATATGGGTTTAAAATATCGTCAACTAAATCATAATCAAGCGTTTTGCCAGAAGGCCCTAACACACAACCCCCAGCGCCGGCGACGACTGCGTGTGCTGCTGCTATATCCCAACAAGAAGTGGGCCCAAACCGAGGATATAAGTCGGCATTACCTTCAGCTACAATACAAGCCTTCAGAGAAGAGCCCATTCTAATTAAGTCATAATTTCCGAGAGTTTTTGCAAAAGATTCGTCTTTCTCCCCTCTGTGTGATCCGCTTGCGACTAGCCTTGTTGGATTTGGGGGATTTGATGGGTTTACTCTCATCAAACCGGAACCGCTTGGGCCCTGTCTTTCTGAAGGATGTAATGCCCCTCCCCACCAAGTAGTATTCGTCACGGGCGCATGAACAACCCCAAAAAGTGGTGACCAACGTTTACCTTTTTTCTTCATCAAGGCAATATTAACTGTAAACATCCCATTCCGCTTGATAAATTCCTTTGTCCCATCGAGGGGGTCGACCAACCAACAAGTGTTAGTCGAAAGAGGGTCGCCTACGTTACCTTCCTCCGAAACAATTGGGAAGTTATTCAATGACTGTAATCCCTCGACAATGACGTTGTGCGCTGCGATGTCGGCTTCTGTCAAAGGCGAATTGTCACTTTTCTTACAAATATCAAATCCTTCTGCGCGATTATATATTTCTAAAATTGCAAGCCCGGCCTCTTCTGCAAGTTTGACAATAGATTCTGCGTCCAAGGGCGTCACTCCGATCAAAAATCTTGCATTTCATCTGCAGCAGTTTCAAGCTTTGTTCGTGCCTCTTCACTTAGATGATAGAGGAAAGGGTCTTCGTCCCCTACAATTTCTTTCCAAGAAGACATTGTTCTGGCCCAAATTTCCTGTTCCGAATTCCATTCTAACCAACGATCGACGAAATCACAATGGCGTTGTATCTCATCATCATCATCAGACATTTTTCTCAAAATTGTATTAGTTTGTGCAAGTAGCATACCAAATGGTGCATTTACTTTGTATGTTGTAAATGGATTTCGTTCTTGCACAACCGTTAGGTGTTCGCGCCAAAGGCCGAATGAAACATCGTAAACCCAGCCAATTAACAGAACGATAGACAGGACCCCTAGGCTAATCCCAATTAAACCAAGATAAGTTGGTTGTATTCCGAATACTGGGTCCATCGCTTTGAATCTCCAACTCACCAACGGCCAGAGGAGGAGGGTAAGAGTTGTACACCAAAATCCCATTGAAATCAGGGTTTGGCTTTGTTGAATGCGCCAATACTGACGCATGAAGGATTTCTTCATCACAGCATCGCCTCTCATGATTCTGTTTTCACCGTTGCGCACAACCGTCACTCGTGTGGTTTGGTTGGTTCCGATTGTTTCATGTTGGATGTTCGCCCGCAAGCCAGTGGTTGTCTGGATGTATGTGCCGGGATTGTGGATAGTTAGACAGTTTATTCTCTACATTCGAAGAAGTGTATTTGGGAGTGGTTTGGACGCACCGGTGTTCCTCCTCACACATCATAAAGTTGGGACTAAATTGACTAGATCGGTCTTCAGAGATCTCGCAAGAAAAAGGGGTTGGAAGTTTTGTGGGCTCAGGGGGCTGGTGAAGGAGATTCCAGAAAACACCGACGTGATTCAATTGATTCACGGTATGGTCGATGAGGGTGTCATCGGAGAGGAGCATAGGGGGGTGCGCATAATCAGAGATCCCCGTGATGTCATCGTGTCTGGATATCTGTACCATCAACGCTGTGACGAGCAGTGGTGCCTGAATACTGACTTCACTAATCCTGAAAGAAGGTTCCCCCAAGTGCCTTGGCCATTGGATGGCGCCACTCTAGGGCAACGAGAGAGGTTTGTTGAGTCCTTAGGGGGGATATCTTACCAAGAAAACTTGCGTCGCCTGGGGGATGATGAGGGTCTTGTCTTCGAAATGGATGGTTATGCGGGAATCACCGTCCAGCAGATGGTTGGATGGAGGACCATGGAAAATGTTCTAACAATCAAAATGGAGGATATGATGAATGATTATGATGGTTCATTTGAGCGGATTTTTAGGTGGTTGAATTTTGAAGAAGAGATTGTTAGGGATTGTGTGAAAGTTGCAGGGGCCCATGATATGAATAGGATGACTAAGGAAGAAATAGAGGCCCATCACCACATCTCAACTGGTAAACTAAGAAAATGGGAGGCTTTCTTCACCGATGAGGTAAAAACTGCCTATTCCACTAGATTCGGGGACGCCCATCTGACGCTGGGGTACTCTGATTTTGATTACTCGCCGCCCCTGAAGTGAGAAACCACTACTGGCGCGATAGACTCTGAGGGTTTGATTTGCTCAAGTGAAATAATGTTGATGTTTCTCCGTGGCGACCCGTGGCGGCTACCAAAATTAGAGAAAATACGGTGTTCGGCGTCCCCTTCATCTTCTGCAACAATATCTGTGGTGAACTCTTGATTCGTCCGTCCATTACGGAATGTTCCAATCACACGGTAAGCCTTCATGGCGCCGGCGACTTTCGGCCTTGATATAAACGCCACTAAAGTTGGTGATGTTAGTTTGGGTATGAATTTGGTGCCTTAATCATAGACTCTTACTCAAGGTTCAAGTGTGTCCTGTGTTGGATGCAATGTGGTTGAATATGGCATCTAAGAACGTCGAGGAGAGGTTTTCTGATGAAAGAGGGGGTTCCCTCTCCGAACGACTTGCGATTTTTTCTAATACTCAACTGATTGAAGAGGTGATAACTGTCTGGGATGAGTTAATTCGATCCGAGCAGGAGTTGGCGAATACACGACAGCGCTTACGTGCCCTGGAAATAGAATTGTCATCGTCAAATCAGGAAGTAAATGACCGGGCCCGCACTTCACGTATTGAAGAAGAGCTTCGGGTTGCCAAAACAAGAATTGCTCAGTTAGAGTTGTTTTTGGAAAATGCAGAAGCTAGGATCCTTGAAAATAATAATGTCCAGACATCAGGACGTTTTGAGGAATTGCAAAAGGAAAATGTAAGGTTGTTACAATCTGAAGAAGAGTTGCTTCTCTTAATATTAGATATGGAAGAGCAATTAGATAAATTAATGAAGAAAATAAAAGAGGATTGACTTTCAAGAGTTCATTTCCTCGATGAATTGAGAGATTGCGTTTTGTAGCTCGTCGGCGTCATTATATGATTCGGTTAGATTGCCTGTGATTATCCAGTCTGCTCCGGCTCTAACCGCGGTTTTCGCAGCAGCCCCGTCTCGAATCCCCCCCCCAACTATTATTGTCAATTCACATGATTCTCTGGCGGTTTCAATCAATTGGGCCGAAACTGGCTTGGCCGCACCACTTCCTGCCTCTAAGTAAAGTATTTTGAAGCCATAAAATTCTGCTGTTATAGCATATGATGAGACACGTTCCGTATCACTTGATTTGATCAAGTCGACTTGGCCGACTTGCCCCACCCGGCCACCCGGTGCACAAACAAGATAGCCCATAGAGAGAGGTGTTATTCCTGCCTTTTTGATAAAGGGGGCGCCAATGACTTGTTCCTCTATGAGATATTGTGGAGAGGTGCTGTTCATGAGCATCATGAAAGTTATCGCATCGGCTGCTGGCGACAATGAGGAGGAGCCTTGTGGGAAAAGAACAACCGGTACTTTCCAATCTTTTTCACCTTGTTCTGAAGACTGAGTTGCCGCCCAATTAATCAATTCAAGAGATTCTTGAATTGCAATTATCGTGTCGTGAACGTTGCTCATGTCTGTGCCAGTTGAACCGCCCACCAGAATCATGCGGCTGCCCGCAGTAACAGCAGCAATTGCCCGCTTTGCTGCAACTGTAGGTGATTGATCGGCGGGATCGATTAGAATGGCGTGGCGTGCAAGAGATTGTCTATTACAGACATAATTCACAACTCGATTTGGGGCACCCATGCTCTTTCGAGTAGCGCTTAGATTCTAAGGTTTCAGAAAGTGCCCTTCAAGATTTGATTGTGTTTGCGGTTATTATTCCATTCCCAATCATATCTTCTAAAGCATTACGAGGATCTGTTCCGCACCAAGACATTGTTTGTAACCAAACCTCTTCATTTCTATTTTCGCCCTGCCACCACACCTCTATGGTTCCATCAACACGTTTTCCAATAACATCATAATTATCTTCTAAAATATTAGTGGAGATTCCCCCGTTCCACATTTGATTTGATTTTTCTTTTCTAAAATCAAATATATTATCAAATGATTGGGTGGATTTGGGGATTAATCCAGCGCCTTCGAACTCGACAATGTTACCAGATGTTTTTGTGATTTTTGTTCGTAGAAGAAAGGTTGCATTTCGTTTTGAAAGAGCTATCGCTATTGATTTTAAGAACCAGGCGTAGCGAACGGCAGTTGAAGATTGGTTTGGGGTTTGTCGAAAAAGGCCTGAATACCACTTAGTAGATACTAAAGGCCAATTGAGGAAAATACCAGGGGCGTCTTCAGCAAATCCTGCTTCTGCCGATTCATCAAAAAGAGTGATTAGTGTATTGTTATCATTATCAAGTATTTGATGAGCACAAATATATGCATCAATCGTTGATCCAATAATTGCTACATTCCTCAATGCCATCACCTTATTTCTATCGCAAAAACAGGACATATGGGTAAGCAAAGCTCACAATGAGTGCATTTCTTTTCTTCAACATCGATTAAAAGATTGTTTAAAGATAAAGCATCAAGAGGGCAAATCGCTACACAAGCTGCGCAACCAAAGCAACGAGAATCATTGATGATTAGTGAGTGATCAGGAGTTTTCAACAAATGGTGTGGGTAGGGTTGTGTTTCTCAAATTACCCCAACCCCCCAACTTCCACTAGAAATTAAATTATATCGAAATAAATCTAATAAAAATGGCTTCTATTTATTGATTTACGATATTCATTAGGCTTCTGACACTGAAGGGTATTAATCATATCTAAAATAAAATACTTTAACCAAAAAAGAAGAAAATCAACATTACAGTGGAACTCAGGGGGGTCCTATCCGATTCCCTCATCACTAATCACTCACTCCGTGAGATGAAATGGTTCTTTACACGCCGGGGCGCACCACTAAATATTCTTCAAAAGACATCGATTCAGGAATCCAATTTCATTTTCTTGGTGGGGGGAATGAAGTAGGGAATGTTGGGTGTGTTATCGAAGATTCAACCGGTACAAGATTATTGATTGACTATGGATTAGCCCCAACCCGCCCCCCAAAATATCCGGACGAATGTCCCCCAATTTCTGATGCTATAATCACTCATAGTCACATTGATCATATTGGAATGGCCCCGTGGCTAACCCAACATCAAAACATTCGTTTACATGGAACAAGTTTAACTGCAGATGTCTCTGAAATAATGTGGCGCGATACGTATAAAGTTTCAAGCATTGAAGGATATCCATTAGCTTGGGACAAACGAGATATGGAATATGCCCTAGATTCTTGGTACCCACATGAATATGGAGAATGGTTCAAGGTAGGTGCGTGGAAATGCCGATTGCATCGGGCGGGACATTTACCTGGCGCGGCTATGGTCGAAATCAAAACCCCAACTCATAGTATCCTTTGGTCCGGTGATATTGATACTCGAGACAGTCCGAACACCCTTGGGGCAATTCCCGTGGAATGCGACATACTCTGTTTAGAGGGGACTTATGGGGGAAGAGAGCACCCGAATCGCCCAAAAGAAGAGCAAAAGCTAGTCAAAAAAGTAATCGAAATCGTAGGAAAGAGGGGGGTGGCCCTAATTCCTGCCTTTGCATCGGGACGGGGCCAGGACATTCTCATGATTTTACATCAATATGCCCCCCATCTCAATGTTCATTTTGATGGAATGGGGACGAGAATTACTTCACATTGGTTCGACAATCCACAACATATTCGTGACCCAAATCGACTCAAAGATATGTGGAGGTGGGTTAAGCGTGTTTCTGGAAAATCTGATAGGAAAAAGGCGCTTACTGCGGATGTAATTGTAACAACCAGTGGGATGTTGGATGGAGGGCCCGCATTGTGGTATCTCAATAGGTTGCGGCACGATCTAGCCAATGAAATTTTATTGACGGGGTATCAAGCAGAAGGATCGGGCGGACGGAAACTTCTAGATGAGGGTAAAATCAATATTTTCCGCAATCTTATTCAAATAGATTTAGAGATCACCCAATTTCAACTATCTAATCATGCGGGCCACAGTGAATTGTGTAATTTTGCAAGAGAATGTAAGCCAAAACACCTAATTCTTTTCCATGCTCCTGATGATGGCCGAAATGATATTTTTTCCGAATTAAGTGAAGAAATGGATACACACCTTCCAGTTAATGGAAGGCCAATACAAATAGAATCTTGATTTCATTCTTCAGTGAAATTCATAGGCTTTGTGCGTTAACGCCTGTGTATGCGGTTGACGCCGCATCAGAATTAATCAAAATAAGGAGATGAAATGAAAAATGGAACAATTAGATAAAATGTTTGGAGTGACAGAGGCTGGAAGCACTGTCGAGACTGAAATTAAGGCAGGCGCATCAACCTTCCTGACAATGGCCTACATCCTGTTGGTCAATCCGTCAATGTTGAGTGTGGCAGGTATCCCGTTTGCGGATGCGTTGTTTGCTACAGCAATGGCTGCGTTTGTAGGTTGTATGGCTATGGCGTTTTGGGCGAAATTACCCTTTGCTATGGCGCCGGGAATGGGGTTGAATGCCTACTTCGCATTCACCGTAGCTGCGCCTTGGGCAATGGCAATACCTTGGGAAGTTGCACTAGCAGCAGTACTTGTTGAAGGTGTATTATTCTTGATATTATCACTACCTCAAGTCGGTGCAAGAACTGCAATGATTAATGCAATACCAACCGACTTAAAGATAGCAACCGGCGCAGGAATAGGAATGTTCCTAGCAATCATCGGCCTTCGTGAAATGGGTTGGGTACAGCACGATAACGCCACTCTTGTAAATTTGGGCGATACAGCAGCAATGGATCCCATGACATCAGGTGCGTTCTGGGCTATGATTGGATTACTAGCCATTGCAATTATGATGGCCAGAGAAATCAAAGGCGCAATAATTTTCGGAATTTTAGGAGTTTCAGTAATTGGCTGGGCCCTAGGAGTAACCGATCCCTATAATGAAGGATATGCAGTCATCAACTACTGTTTCGACACAGATGTAGGAACCGTATGCGACTACACCCCCGACTTCGTAGCAGGGGTGGCAGGCCATGGAGTAGCAACTGCACCAGCATTAGACGCCATATTTAGTATGCCAGAATGGCCATCCGCCACATTTGGAAAGGCGGTTGGAGCACTTGGTGACGTTGGAGGCGACGGTACGCCAATAGGAGAATTCTTACTAGTTATGATCACCTTCCTTTTCGTAGATATTTTTGATACTGCCGGAACACTTTATTCCGTCGGCCGTCAAGCCGGATATGTAGATGAAAATGACGAATTAATGAACTCAGACGAAGCTTTCATGTCTGACGCTGCAGCAACAATCGTAGGCGCAATGTTTGGAACAAGTACTACTACAACATACATTGAATCTGCTGCTGGAATAGAAGAAGGCGGCCGTACTGGATTAACCGCCGCTACTGTTGGTGTGTTAATGCTATCAGGATTATTCTTTTCAGGATTATTCGAAGCAATTCCACAATTTGCAATGGCCTCGGCTCTTGTTATTGTTGGAGCAATGATGATGCGGCAAGCTGCAGATATCAACTGGAACGATAAATCCATTGCAGTACCTGCATTCATAACAATGGTCATGATGCCATTCACATACTCTATCGCAGACGGTATTGCATGGGGTCTTATTTCCTACTGTGCAATAATGGTGGGAACAGGACGATTTAACGACATCAATAAGATTGTGGCAGGATTAGCGGTATTGATGCTAATGTTCTACCTCGGTCCAGGTAGTGAGACTACCTTTGAGTTCCTCATAGGCGGACTCTGAGCCTAATGACGCAAAGGGCCCCGGGTCATATTGATCCGGGGTCCCTCTCCCTCACACGGAGCGATTAGCATGCCAGATAAAATAGAAAAGATCCTCAAATCAACAATTAGGACAATTCCTAATTTCCCTATCGAGGGCATAATGTTTAGAGATATTTCTCCAATTCTTTCGGACGGAACGCTACTTAAAAAAATCACAGAAACATTTTCAGAAATTATACAAGAAAATAATTGGCAACCTGATTTGGTTCTAGGGCCCGAATCTCGAGGATTTATCTTCGGCTCTTTATTAGCAGCCCATTTAGGTATAGGTTTCGTTCCTGTTAGGAAACCAGGGAAACTGCCTTTTTCAAAAATAAAAATAGAATATTCTTTAGAATATGGGTCGAATACACTAGAAATGCACGATGACGCAATATCAAAGGGCCAAAAAATCATTATTATCGACGATCTTCTTGCTACTGGGGGTACCGTAGAAGCTTGTGTTAAATTATGTGAGAAATTAGGTGGCGAAGTAATTTCTAGCTTATTTGTTATCGAATTAGAAGGCCTCGGGGGCTCTAAAAGATTGAATCCAATCGAGTCAATTTCACTAGTCAAATTCCCAGCATAATATTTTCTGAACGATAACATAACCCCGATTCTTTGAAAGAGTAACCCGCTTTGCCAAGAGAAGATAGCCATGGCAGACAAGGTTCCACCCCCGCCACCAAAGCGGCTGCCGAAGGCAAAACCCCCGAAACCCCCGATGCCCCCCCAATCTCCGAAGGCGCCGAATAACCCCCCTCCTCCTCCTTCGGCCAAACCCAAATCACCACCCCCTCCCCCTGGAAAGCCCCCCTCTCAATCCCGGCCTAAGTCGAAGGGCCCCCCACTTCCTAAAGGCAAACGCCCAGCTAAGGGAAAAAGACCTGCACCGAAAGGCAGGCCGCAAAAACCGTCTGGGAAACCAAGGAGAAAAAAGCCCCCTGCTAAAAAGAAAGGCCGCAGAATCAAAATCAAACTCGGCCTTAGGGCAAAAAAAATCGATGAAGAAGAAGATACATACACGGATCAAATCGGCTGGACAGCAACCGATAATATTCTCGATGCGTATGAAGAAGAAGAATCTAAGGAGCCAGAAATCATCAGCCATCAATGTAGTATGTGCGGCTCAATAATGCAAATCCCCCAACCCTCCCTTGATCGATACAAAGTCATCTGCGCTTATTCAGAGTGTGGGCATTCAGATATGATGGGCGTATAAGCAGTATTCAAAAACCAACCAAATCCGCTAATCTTTTTACCGCCGCAAGCAATAAGACTGCCACCAATATTTTTCTGATTAATGATTGATTGGCAGAGGCAGAACCTAATTTAGAACCGAACAACCCCCCAATAATTACCATAGGAATTGCAGGTATAATTAATTCCAAATCTAATAAAACGCCATTTACAGACGCACTTCCAATAAGGCCGGCGGCAGAGTTTACCCAAATGAAAGCCGCCGATGTTGCGGCGGCCATTTTTGGTGTAGCCCATCCTCTAAGCATTAGAAGAGGAGATAGGAGTATGCCACCACCAATGCCGACAACCCCACTAATCAGGCCGATTCCTGCCCCCCACGGCAAAACCACTTTCCAGCTAGGATGCCGAATAGATGTATCGTAATCTTCAGATTTTGAGGCAAAGAGACGCATTGCAGCCAATATTAAAATTAGTGAAAGAAGCAAATCATATGCATTGCCCGTAACGGCCAAGTATCCCCCAATAAATGCCATCGGTACACTTGCAAGAACGAATGGAATTGTGAGCGCCGAACGATGGTGTCCGAGTGAATGGAAATGATAGAATGAAATTGCTGCGACAACCAAATTCAAACCCCATGCGTGTTGCTTTAACCAGCCAGGATCATTCATCGCGAATGCAGATAAAGAGAGGATTGCGATATATCCGGAACCGCCACCATGTCCTACGGATGAGTATAGTGCTGCAACGACTCCGAGGGATAAAATTAGAATAACTAATTCTACATCAAGCACATTCGAACCGATACAGGAAGAACACTTGAACTAAACGCCACCTCAGCGGTCGTGGAGAAAGGGGTATCTGTCGAGCGCGCCATTGAATTGGCTTGTAAATCGACAATGAATTTAGACACAGAAATAGTCGACTTATCAAAATTGCATGGGCGCACCCTCGCCGAATCGTTGAATTCAAAAGTTGACGACCCACGATTCGATAACTCTGCAATGGATGGATGGGCAGTATGTTCTTCAGATTTTTTGGGTGAAATCACAGTTTTGAAAATAGTAGGTACAAGTAAAGCGGGAGGCGAGCAACCACTTGAAATCAGAACAGGTCAGGCATGCCAAATTATGACAGGAGCTCCAATGCCTGCTGGTGCCGATGCGATTGTTGTTGTCGAAAAAAGTCAAGTCAAGGGCGGCAAAGTTACTTTGAACGGCCCAGCAAACAAGAATTACATCCGAAAAAAATCGGAAAACTTGTCAAGGGGGGAAGAAACCCTATCTGCAGGCACAAGAATGTCCGCAGCATCGATTTCCTTGACAGCGACGATGGGTTTCGCCGAGGTTAAAGTAGTCAAAAAACCAAAAATTGCAATTATTAGTACCGGTGATGAACTAAAACCTCCAGGCACTGAGTTATTACCCGGTGAAATTTACGAGTCCAACTCATATGGAATTAGTGTATTAATTGATAAAATGGGTGGTCAGGCGATTCGATTTGAACCAGTAACAGATTCAATCGATTCTCTAAGGGCGGCTTTGACTGCCGCAGCATCTGAATGTGATGCAATTTTGACTAGTGGTGGAGTTAGTATGGGTGAATGGGATTTCGTACGAAAATTAATGGAGGAAGAGGGTGATATGAAATTCTGGCGGGTCAAAATGCGCCCCGGGGGGCCGCCCCTTTTTGGTGAATGGAGTGGTGTACCAATTTTTGGATTACCCGGCAATCCTGTAAGCAGCCACGTTGTCTTTTTGATGATAGTAGCACCATGGATTTCTTTCAATTTAGGTTCAGGGGTGCACGCAAATGCTCTTGGCAAATATGTACGGGCGAGATTACAAGATCCAATATCAGGGGCAAAAAATAAAATTTGTTTGCGGCGAATCAAAATTACTTCTAAAAATGACGAATTAATTGCCACTACGCACACCCATCAAGGTAGTGGCAATATACATAGTCTAGTCGCCCACAATGCACTATCCATCCTTCCCCCCGGTATTGATGCAGGGGCGGGAGAAAATATTGATGCTTTCTGGTGGAATGAATAATTTTATTATTCTTTGAACCATGAATTCAAGGGCGGCCAATACCACGCTTAACCTGCGCGAGGGGATTAGGACGTGGTGGACGAGAAGAAGAATCGCCACTTAGATAGGGGGTGGATTGAGGTTCGCGGCGCTCGAACTCACAATCTGAAAAATATCGACGTTAGTATTCCACGAGGAAAATTTGTCGTCATTTCTGGCGTATCGGGTAGCGGGAAATCCAGCTTAGCATTTGATACACTCTATGCCGAAGGGCAGCGGCGGTATGTCGAAAGTTTGAGCTCATATGCCAGACAATTCCTCGGACAAATGAAAAAGCCCGATTGCGACTCTATCGAGGGCCTCTCTCCTGCGATCAGCATCGATCAAAAACAAGGAAGCCATAACCCCCGCTCAACCGTTGCAACAGTTACAGAAATCATGGATTATATGCGACTACTATGGGCTCGAGTCGGAACCCCCCATTGCCCCGAATGTGGTGATGAGGTTGCCCGTCGAACCGTCCAAGAAATTGTTGATGATGTTTTGTGGCGATTTGAGGGCCATGCAATTGCAGTGTGGAGCCCAGCAATCCGTAATCGAAAAGGCACACATGCCGATTTGTTTTCAGGGTTAGTCGAGCAAGGTTATCTTGAAGGAGTGGTGAATGGGCGGGCAGTCAGTTTTGAAAATCCCCCCATTTTAGAAAAAAATCTTCGTCACGATATCGATGTCAGAATCGATCGATTACGATTGATTAGAGAGAATCGACAGCGCCTAACCGAGGGGGTTGAAACCGGAATAAGGCTTGGTGGCGGTACCATTGCAGTTGAAAGCCTAAAATCAGTCAAACCAGAGAAAGGCTCTGATATTTCTGACCAAAAATTCAAAACCCAACAAGGTGAAAAAATCCCCTATTCTGAAGAATTTGCTTGTCCTAAGCATGGGGTATTTTTGCCAGAAATGACACCACGTGTATTTTCTTTCAACAACCCATTGGGAGCTTGCCCCACCTGTCAAGGATTGGGCGTACAGAGGGAATTTTCCGCAGATCTAGTAATCGATCGAACAGCAACAGTTACTGAAGGATGCATTAGACCATTTCGTAGTTCGATGATGTCGGGGTGGTATCGCACGCAAATGAAACATGTTTGCGAACATTATGGATACTCATCTGACATCAAATTTGGTGAATTGGATGAAGATGCCCAAGATGTGTTATTGCATGGGAGTGGAAGTACAGCAATACACTTCGAATTTACTTCTGAAAAAGGCTCCTCCTATCGAATGGTAAGGCCTTGGGAAGGTGTGTTTGCTCGTATTCGTCGAACTTATACAGAAACCGGATCAGACAGAACCCGTTCTCGCTTGGCAGCTTACATGAATGATGAGCCGTGCCCAGATTGCGATGGTCAAAAATTCAATTCCGCAGTCAGCCGAGTAACGGTTGGCAAAGTATCACTTCCTGCAATTTCTTCTTGTAGCGTCCTAGAAGCCTTAGCGGTTGTTCAGCACTGGCGTTCAGGTGAGTCGGATGAAACATGGCAAAAACTCGACAGACAAAAACCAAACAGCCCGACGATATCACTTGCCAAACAACTTGACGAGCGTTCGATTTTCATAGGTACGGAAATTATCAAGGAAATTGAATCACGATTGAAATTTCTCGCTCAAGTAGGCTTAGACTATCTTACTCTAGATAGAAGGGCGAGCACATTATCTGGCGGTGAGTCTCAACGAATCCGCCTCGCTACCCAAATCGGAACGAGATTAACTGGGGTTATGTATGTACTCGACGAACCGAGTATAGGGCTACACCCACGTGATAATGGGCGACTTCTAGAGACACTACGTGAACTCACAACTCTTGGCAATACATTGCTTGTAGTTGAGCATGATGAGGCCACTTTGCGCCAAGCGGACTGGCTCGTCGACATCGGCCCGGGGGCCGGTAAACAAGGTGGCCGAGTACTCGTGAGTGGCGGCATCGATGAATTATTATCACACAAAGAAAGCGTGACTGGAGCCTACTTGTCTGGAAAAAAGTCAATTCCAATACCAAAAGACAGAATCAAACCAACGAAAGATATGTGGATAAAGATTAATGGAGCAAGGCAGAACAATCTTCAAGATATTGATGTTGCAATTCCACTCGGTTGCATGGTCTCAATTACAGGAGTTTCAGGCTCAGGAAAATCCTCCCTAATCGCTTCCACACTTGCCCCCGCTCTATTGAGAGATTTACACGGAAGTGACAGCTCCCCTGGAAAACATGATTCCATCGAGGGTGTCGAACATATTGACAAAACCATAGTCATCAACCAATCTCCTATTGGCCGCACCCCTCGTTCGAATGCAGCAACTTATACGGGTGCATTTGGGCCGATAAGAGATCTATTTACTGAAACAATCCTTGCGAAAGAGAGGGGATATAAACCCGGCCAATTTTCTTTTAATGTCAAAGGAGGGAGGTGCGAATCTTGCAAAGGAGCGGGTTCGATGAAACTCGAAATGAATTTCCTTCCAGATGTTTGGGTGACCTGTGATATTTGTAAAGGAAAGCGCTATACTAGGGAAACATTGGAAGTGACTTGGAGAGGAAAAACCATTCACGAAGTTCTAGAAATGTCGGTGGTAGAATCTTGTGAATTTTTCAAAAATCAAAAAAGAATTTACCGTATCCTTTCAACTTTAGAAGATGTTGGTTTAGGATATATTCGTCTCGGTCAGCCAGCGACAACACTCTCTGGCGGTGAGGCACAACGGGTGAAATTAGCAAGTGAATTACATCGGCCAACTCGAAGCCACACAATCTACATTCTAGATGAGCCGACGACCGGACTCTCTATGGCAGACGTTCACCAATTGATCGAAGTTCTTTTGCGGCTTCGCAGAAATGGCCACACAGTAATTGTCATCGAACACCACTTAGATGTCATCAAATGCGCCGATTGGGTCATTGATCTTGGCCCAGAAGGTGGCGAAATGGGCGGCTATATCGTTGCCGAAGGCACTCCGGAAGACATCGCGAACAACCCAGCGAGCCACACTGGAAGACATCTTTTCGATATGATTTGAGTATCTATGTCGACATAAGCCTTGAGAAGGGTGGTCGAGGCGCTTCTGTTTGATGTACCGTTCAGGCAACCCTGCCCTTTCAGACTCGACTTTTGAAAAATCAAACTATCAGGACGCAACTTGGTGGGACGATAATTCTCAATTCATGAGTATTGAAGGGACTGTTGAAAAAACATCAATTTTATTGATTATCACAACAACTCTAGCAATTGCGACCTACTTATTCATGCCCGCCCTTGCTATCATAGGCGGTCTTGGTGGATTTATTCTCGCAATGATAGTTATTTTTTCTGGCTCCACCAATCCAGTATTGATTTGTAGTTATGCAGCATTCCAGGGGTTGGCATTAGGAGGCATCACACGATTTTTTGAAACGTATGCTGGCTACCCTGGGATGGGAATACTTGCAGCTGCTCTAACTTTCCTTATCTTAGGGGCAATGTTGTTGATTTATCGGGCGAAAATTATCCAATGGGATCGAAACCTTGCAATCGCAGTATCTTCAGCTCTACTTGCAATAATCCTAATTTATCTGGTTTCTTTCATTGGAATTTTCCTTGGTTTTGAGGTGCCTTACATCCATGGAAGCGGGCCAATAGGCATTGGTTTCTCTCTTTTCGTTATTGGGATAGGTGCACTATGTCTTGTCGCCGACTTTGATTTCATAGAGAAAGGAATAGAGAGAGGGGCGCCCAAGCAACTCGAGTGGCGCGCCGCCTTCGGCCTAATGGTTACATTAATTTGGTTGTATATTGAAATTCTAAAACTCCTCTCAAAACTATCAAGGCGCTGAGTGAATGGAAATTGAACCAATACTCACCTTAGCTTTAGCCGGAGCCACACTCGGCGTTGTTGAAGGAATAAAACCAGGTCCACTATTGACAATGGTGTTCCGAGAAACTCTTTCCGGCGGTTTCAAGGCCGGTCTTTGGACTGCTGCAGCGCCAATATTCACAGATGGTCCACTAATTATTGTCAGCTTAATTGCGGCCGGATGGTTAGCAACAAATCCAACTGCCTTACTAATTATTTCAATCGTAGGAGCGCTTTTTCTCGCTAAAATGGGAGTTGATTGTTTCAGTATTGAACCACCCAATTTAGACACAGCGCAAAAAGACACATCCAATTCCTTCAAACGAGGCATATTGACGAATTTACTGAACCCTAATGTGTATGTATTTTGGTTCCTCATCGGCGGCCCTTTGATGGCTCTATATGTTGAGGTAGAACCACTTGCTCCTATTGCATATGCTTTGACCTTCCTTCTTTCGATAATTCTTACAAAATCAATTATCGCCCTTATTCTTGATAGAATGAGGGGAAATTTTTCCGAGAAGGGCTATCGAACGGCTCTCGGGGTATGCGGAATTCTCATGCTTGGCTTTTCAGCCGGCTATCTTTGGCAGGCTTGGTTATTGGCTCCGCAAGTTTTCTGATTGTTTAACGTCAATCAAAACAATTTGGCATTCACGGCAGCGATATCTCCCTCTTCCTCTGCGAGTACGTTGATGCTCTTTGGAGCATTGCGGACATGTCCACAGCCATTTCGCGGCTCTTTTATGCAAATGATTTCCAAATGATTTCCCCATATTTCTGGCTTTGAGATCGGGCCACAGCGCCTCAAGATTTCGAAAAGTCTTGTCGTGACCAGCAAATCCAAGTGCGTGTAGAAATTCATGATATAGTAGGAATGCTGCATAACGTTGCCAATCATTGGTTAATGCCGCCGGATGAACATCGACGCATCGCACATCGACCGGCCCTGAAATCTCTAATTTCTTCACCCCTTTCTGATATCGACACACAGCATGGAGGCGGGTCGCATCCCTGCGAAGTCGTCCGAGAGGAATATTCTGTAGCTCATTCACTGGAAGTAAACTGAGTTGAGGGATTTGATGCATGGTGTGAACCACATTACTGGCAAGTCTAGTCAGTCTCCTCTCATCATCCATTCACTAATCTCCATAATACCAAATTGTTTTAGGCGGACAAAGTAAGATTACCACCAAACGGCATCGGATCTAATGGCCCCATGTCATTTCTCAAACTCGGTCCAATTGTGAACGTTGCGAAAATCCCCTCATCAACAATATTATGGGATAATCCAAACCATGGGCGGCCGAATTGGTCGATAAGAATATCAATAAAATCTCCAAATCCTCCGCATCGATTGTACCCACAATCTGCAGTAGTATCCAAAGGGTCTCCAAAATCATTAATTTGAACGGTAGTAATCAATGGATTTGGATTGAAAGCGTCTGTAATCACCGAAATATATCCGTTCCATGTATCGTTTCCAGTATCTCCAAGATAAGCGAAAGCAACTCGCCCTTCTGAACCAGCAGCGAGAGCAGGGAATCCTGTGCCAATTAGCCCGGCGGGCGGGGCGATCATCATCGGATCAGACCAAGTATCACCTTCATCTCTCGAATAGGAATAATATGGTAAATTGTCTATGCCCATCCACATCGCGTGCAGATTGTTTTCTTCGTCGGGATGAATCTGAGCCTCTTCTGCATTCCAAGTGGCTGCAGTGCCAGTGGTTTCAGTTGGTAATGGATGCTCAGTCCACGTCAGTCCACCGTTTTTGCTACGGTAAATTGAGTATCCTTCGCCACTGCATCCTGGATTCCCGCGATAGAAATTCCCATCATTGGCGCCAATCATATGACCAGTCAACCCTCCGCTATTACAATCGACGGGTGCACCAGAAACTTCGGGCCCCCAAGTCAGCCCCCCATCTTGACTAGTGGAACAAATTGGATGTGGGTAATTACCGTTAACACAGAATACCCATGTTGTTTCATGGGCTAATGCATTATATGGTGAAGAAGCAATTGTTTGATGATCTTGGACCGACCAACCAGTCGCAACAGAAGGTGGACTCCATGAATCCCCATCATCATCTGACCATTCTACAGTCATACCTAACAATGCATGCATATCGAATTTCATGATACGATCAGTCCATGGATCAACATAGACATAGGGGTCATTCGAATTTGCAACAGGAACCGTGGGCGGATCGTATACATCTATACAAGCATAATTTGATTCTTCAATCAATCCAATTAATCCTGAACACTGTACGATAGCGGTTGCACCATTTTGTCCATTACCCCAACTGCTGATGTAGAGGTTATTTGTCGAAGTGATTCCAATTGTCGGCTCGAATGTCGTCATCCCAATCCCAAAATATGTCCCTTGCGCACAATATGGAGCATTATTGTCGACTAAAATTTCTGAACCATTAACCACCGTCGAAATTTTGGTCGCATCGGTCGCGTTAGCAAAATGATACCACGTAGTTTGTACAATTCCTATTTCACATATGTCGTCAAAAACACTCTCAGCCTTCATAGATTCAGGTGCATCATCACCGAAACAACCGGCGATTGCAGGCCCAATAAGTAAGAGGGCGAAAGCAATCGCAGTGGTCTTCACAACCGTCGCTGGCGTATCGGCTACATCAGATAATCGGACAAAACCTCATCCCATTAGTCGAGTAGAATTTCCACCCAAAGGCAATTCAGGTAAAGCCCGAAGTTCACCGTAAAGTGCAGGACCGGCTGTAAAAGTTCCAATTAAAGCCTCTTCAAATCCACCAGCATTGTGTGCCAAAGCAATCCAGGGCCTTCCTTCATCATCAATCTCAACATCGATGAAATCACCGAAACCGCCACAACGAACATTCCCACAATCAGAAGTTATGTCTAACGGATCGCTTTCAAGATTAACTGCAACGCTCGTAATTAAAGGATGTTCAGCAAAAGCATCGGTCATTACAGCCATGTATCCGCCCCATCCACAAGCAGTACCGGAGGTTGTGTTGTTAGCCTCATTACAATCGTTTATCTCTCCGATATATCCAATGACAACACGGCCGGAATCTCCCGCAAATATTGTTGGAAAACCTGTTTCTTTCACTCCTGGAGCAGCGACCATCATCGGCTCGGACCAAGTGGCACCTTGGTCCTGGGAATATGCGTACCAAGGCATTTCATCGGTAGAAATCCAAGTGGCATGAACTGCCCCCCCCTCATCAACCGCAACCGCAACTTCGTGGGAATGCCATCCTTGTTGCATTCCAACCTCAGTTGTAATCGTGTGCTCAGTCCAAGAATAGCCACCATCTAAGGAGCGGTACACCGCAGGGCCTTCACAAGAAGGATTTCCTCGGTAAACTGAACCATCTGAACCACCAGCAACATGCCCGTGCAAGCCAGAACACTGAGGATAACTTTCAATCGGGTAACCAATTTGTTGAACATCCCAAGTATGGCCGCCATCGAGTGATCGAGAACATTGTGCTCCGTTGGCTGATGAACCGGTGTTGATGCAATAGACATAGATGACTTCGTGGAAGGCAGTAACTCCTGGGGGAGCAGGCATTGAAGCTATACTCTGGTGATCTTGAGGTTGGTAATATCCTTCGACAGTAAATGGCACAGACCAGGAATCTCCATCATTATCTGAATATTCGACAAACATCGCTGCTAAAACATGCATATCGAATTTGATAATTCGGTCGGTGAATTTGTCGACATACAAGTAAGGATCATTTGAATTTGGTGTCTGTCCACTATCATCATCTATTGCTCCGAACGGACCAACATCTTCCCATGTTTGCCCCTGGTCTCTGGATCTGATAATGTGAGTGCCATCACCTAAACCATTGTAATTAGTAAAGAAAATCGCGCCAGATGAAGTAATTCCAATCGTCGGCTCAAAGGTATCATAACCGGTTCCATAATACGTGCTAGAAGAAAAATAAGGGGTTGAATTACCACTGAGATTCGCCGTGATGTTCGCCGCTGAGACTGCCGTTGGATCTGTTGCATCGACTGCAAAAGGAGAATTAACAGTTCCAGGATAATGGTACCAAGTTGTGCTCGAGACGACGCCTTCTTCGAATACGAAAGGACCACTCTGTTCTTGCGCCGGAGCATCATCTTCTCCGAAACAGCCAGCGAAAACCGGCGAAATAAACAACAGTGCAACAAGCGCGGCTAGGTTACGCATTGAACCCGCGTCAGAACCCCGCCTCAAAATCTAACCGAATCGTTGAGCGACTAGACCCAGTCATTTTCGATTACTTTATCTGCTGCTGCTAGAATTGAATCGGCAGGAGAAATCCAATCCATTCCTAGGTCTTTTTTGGCCGGGGAAGAATCCCAATATATTTTTTTCTTAAGATGACTTCTAGCCCAAGACACACTAATTTTTGGATGGAACAAAGCAGCAATCAAAGCAAGCGGGTAGGGTAGTTCAAATGAAGGCAAATTCATGTCTGGATATTGAGATTTGAGCAGTTTAGCCATCCCCCTCATTGAAACATCTCCTGCTGTTACAAGATAGCGACCCGCATCATCGCCCTCGGTCAATGCTCTGACATGAGCTTCAGCAACATCTCGGACGTCTACAACATTGATTTGCATGGGTAAGACGACAGGCATCTCTCGTCTCAGTACAGTCATCATGAGAGCAAGAGAGCCTCGAAGATGACGGGTTGACATTGGTGGCCCGAAAACCATACAAGGATGAATTGTAACCAATCTTTGCCTTGAATCAACCGACTTTTGAGAGTGCCAATTTCTGACAATTCGTTCAGAACTAACTTTTGCCAATCCATATGGATTATTTTCCAGAGTTGCATCATCTGCCCATGTTTCACTAGTTAGTGTAGTTCCATTTTTCCATTTTGTTGGCCTTATCGCTGCGGTCGAAGAAGTGTGGATTAGGCATTTAACGGAATCACTATTATCTATCGCTGTAACAATGTTTTGGGTTCCGATAACGCTAGGGTCAACAATTTTTAATTGCGGATTTGACGACATTATCATCACTGCGGCCGCTGTGTGAATGACCTCTTCTGACCCCGCAATTGCATTATTGACAGAATCAATATCAAACAAATCCATTTCAACAATTTCTAATGACCCCCCTTGACCAATTTCTAGCGCTTCTAAATGAGCCACCCTGTCAGGATCCGAAAAATCTCGGACAGTAGCTCTAACATGTCTTCCACGGCCCAGTAAGTTAGAAACAATGTGACAACCAATATATCCACTAGCACCGGTTACAACAACAATATTCGAATCCATAACCAACGCACCACTAACATAGTTCAGCAATAGATTCAACAACTAATGACGGGTTTTGACTGGCGGCCCCCAGGTCCTCCGATGTCGCTTCTCCTGAAAGAACAAGAATGCCATGAACCCCTGCTCTTTCGGCCATTTCCATATCAGTGTAAAGGCGATCTCCAACCATTGCACATTGCTCCGGTTTCAATCCCAATTCTTCGATTTTATGCAGAATCATACCAGGGTTGGGCTTGCCACAAATATGTGTGGGGCTTATTCCAGTGGTGGCTTTGAATAACGCCATGTATGCCCCAGTATCGGGCAACCCCCCCTCTGGTGAAGGGCAGACCATATCAGGGTGGGATGCAACAAGCGGCACTCCATTATGAAGGTGAATTGAAGCGGCAGTCAATTTTTCATAATTAATTTCAGTATCATAGCCAAGTACCACATATTGTGGTTGATTACTACGTGTTTTTATTCCAACTTCTTTTAGCATTGAACTCATTCCTTTTGTGCCTACAAGGTATGTTTCAGTAATTCCTTCTTTAGCCAACCAAGAGAGCAGATCGTGAGTTGAAAGCAAAATGTCCTTTCCTTCTGCAGGAACTCCTAACCCATTCAGTTTTGCTAAATACTCCGATACGGATTTAGAGGAATTATTCGATAAGAAGAAGCGCTGAATCCCCCGTTCTTCACATCGATTTAAAAATTCGATAGAACCTTCTATTAAGTTTCCACCAAGGTAGATGGTCCCATCAAGATCAAGAAAGATCGCTTCGATTCCGGATAAATCTCCATTCAAATCATTCATTTATTTCACCTATGGTAGCAGTAATGTTTTCATTAGGAACCACGGGCTCCAAAGGACAGTTTGAGATTCTTTACTGGCAATCATTTCCGACATCATTATACCAATTTCAGGTTTTTTAGAAGCTTTCTTTACAAACCAATTTGTTAATCTCTTCCATTTCATAATCCGTTGCAATTTTGATGAATTAGATAATTCTTTACCCAACACATCCCAAAGGGCAACCATATATTCTTCAGCCGCCTCATTTGTAAAACCATTCGAATGCAGACCAAGTTCAAAATATTGAGCGGTTAATTTGGCCGAGAGAAGTGCATTTCCAATTCCCTCTCCACTGAACGGGTCAACCAAACTAGCAGCATCTCCAACGCACATGGCACCAGCCATAGCTGATCGTCGTGGCTGATACGAGGGGGCTTTCTTTCGAGGAGATCCGAATGGAAGCTGCCATCCTTTTGAAGAACCATCGATCAAAGTTGAATCAGAAAAACGATTTTTGAATCGTGGATGTTCTTCGATGACCCATTTCTGAATTTGCTTGAGAGATTTTTTCTTTCCCTTTTGTTTTCTTTGTTCAGAAATCAACATACCTATTCCAACATTTACTATGCCATTTCCTATTGGAAAGAGCCAGAAATATCCAGGCAAAACCTCATCGATAAAATGTATTTCAATTTGCCCTTCTTCTCCAGTCAATCCCCCTACATTCTCCCAGTATTGTCTATATCCACCACAAAAATGCTTATCGTTTCGGTGCGGCTCATGAAAAATTTTCTCAGTAATCGTTCTAGATACCGGGCAATTATAGCCTCCAGCACCTATCGTTAGGGCTGATGTGTAAGTTAATTCCGGTTCTTCTGACCTTCGCCCCCCCAATCTGCATTTCACTCCAGAAATTTGTGAAGTAACCCCCTCCCCCTCAACAATAATTTCGGTAACATCATGACCTTGAATGACAGCCCCACCCTTTTCTTGAACAATTTCGTTCGCTCGTTTGAACATCATATAATCGAATTGAATTCTCGGTAGAGCGAAACCTGACTGTAAGCCCATTTTTGCATATGCATCTTTGGGTAACATGACCCTAACCTCAGCTCCATTTGCACTACCGAAGAGTATTGAATCAACAACATAATGAGGTGTGGATTCGACTAAATCAAAAACACCCAATTCCTTCACATGGGTAAGTGATTTTCCTCCTACAGCATCGCCACAAACTTTGTCTCTAGGCCAAACGTTTTTTTCGATCAATAATACTTTACAGCCATTCATGGCATTGTATGATGCAGCTGCTGAGCCAGCCGGACCCCCACCAACTACGATTACATCAAAATGAGACCCGTCATTGGGAATCAAGCCGGTGTCGATTGGTTTTGTCCACTCACTCATGCTGGCACCAATCGCTCGTAGGTAAGTTCGGCATTCAATCTATGGTATGTTGCTGAGTCAACTTTTCTTTTATTATCCGTTATTTTCAAAGGAAGACGCAGTGAAGTTCAATTGCCCAATCAAACGCGACAATCCATGACTAAGGGGGTCATCGAATCTTATCGAAACTTCCTCCCAGTGGGCCTTAGCACAGAAATTATCTCATTGTCTGAAGGAAACACCCCACTTATTTCAGCCGAACGACTCGTAGAGAAACTGGGAGGAGAGTTCGAGTTATTTTTAAAATTCGAAGGCTTGAACCCAACGGGTTCTTTCAAGGATAGAGGAATGTGCATGGCGGTTACTAAGGCCGTGGAAAATGGTGCTAAAGCAATAGTATGCGCAAGTACAGGCAATACCAGTGCGGCTGCGGCTGCCTATGCGGCTAGGGCTGGAATAAAGTGCATAGTCCTGATTCCAGAAGGCAAAATTGCTCTTGGAAAATTAGCACAAGCTTTGATGCACGGCGCTCAAACAATTTCAATAAAAGGAAATTTTGACGAAGCACTAGAAATAGTGCGAAAACTCGGTAGAATTGATGATTTTGAGGTAGTGAATAGCATCAACCCCTACCGCATTCAGGGGCAAAAAACAGCGGCATTTGAAATCGTTGATGAATTAGGAAACTCTCCTGATTTCCATTTCTTACCTGTTGGTAATGCAGGCAACATTACAGCTTACTGGATGGGTTATAATGAATATAAATCCCATAATATATCTTCGAAACTTCCGAAAATGATGGGTTGGCAAGCAAAAGGTGCTGCCCCATTCGTTCTCGGAAAGCCCATCGACAACCCGGAGACGGTCGCTACAGCCATACGCATAGGTCACCCTGCAAGTTGGGATTCAGCTATTGAGGCAGCAAATAATTCAGGGGGCAAGATTGACTGGGTTAGTGATGAAGAAATTCTCGACGCACAGAGGCTTCTCGCACGTTATGCTGGTGTGTTTTGTGAACCGGCATCAGCGGCTTCTATTGCCGGTCTTCAGAAATCCGTAGGAAAAAGGCAAATTCCATCAGGGAGCATTGTCGTTGCAACATTGACGGGCCACGGACTCAAAGATCCCGATATAGCAATTAAAAATTCGAAAACAGAGACAAAACTCGTTGATGCGAACCTCGAATCGGTTCTCTCAGCGATTGGATTATGATTAATTCAAAGCAGCCGCCGCTCCATCGTAACTATAGAATGAAACCAAAGTTTGAGTATGCCCTACGCCGGTTATTCCTGAAAGTCGATCGAGGATAGAATCTCCTAAATCAGCCATATCTCGAGCTACCACTTCGATAATGAAATCCCATTGTCCAGTTACGATATGACAGCCTACAACAAATTCTAATCCGGCAATGTCAGAAGCGACTTTTCTCCTATCGGTTAACCCTCTTTCCCCTTGCCAATTTGCCATGATGAATGCGTGTAATGGCCAACCCAATTCTTGACGGTCCAAATCGATGGTAAATCGTTTGACGATACCTTTGTCTTGCAATCGCCGAATCCGATCGTGTACGGTAACTCTCGGCATGTTTAGCAAATCTGCATATGCCTGTGTACTTGCTCGCGAATCTTTTGTTAGTAATTTTACAATTTCTACGTCTTTCTTATCGAGTTTAGATAGTGGCACAGTATTGTGGAATTGACGAGTCAACATAACTCTTCCCGTCATTTAGTCGGCTAATCAGAAAAGATTTCCAATAATCCGACGATTATTAAACCATTATACCGTTTAATTGATTTCTACCCCCCCTCTCGGATATTCATGAACGAGAAACATTCCGACAAAAAGTTCGCAACCAAAGCAGTATGGTCAGGCACACAGAATATTGAGGGGGCTGCAGTAACTCCAGTTTTTCTTACCTCTACCTATCAACTCACACCTGAGAGGTATCAGGGATGGGCAAATGGTGCTCAGCACACAGAACTTTATTCACGCCTTTCTAGCATCAATTCTGAGGGAGTTGCGAAGAAGATTGTAGCACTTGAAGGCGCAGAAGACGGTGAAGTTTTTGCTAGTGGAATGTCAGCAATTTCAACAACCCTCCTCGCGCTTTTATCTAGTGGAGACCACGTAGTTGCTAGTGCCGATTGTTATGGTGGAACTTATGGTTTGATGACTGAAGAATTTCCACGGTTAGGAATCGAAGTCACGATGGCCGATATGCGTGATCCAGCATCTTATGAAGCCGCGATTCAACCAAATACAAAAATCCTCTATGTTGAGACCATTACAAATCCTGTAATCAAAGTATGCGACCTTGAGGCGATGAACGCGGTCGCTAAGAAGCATAATTTAATTTCAATTGTAGACAATACCTTTGCATCACCTTGGGCTTGTAACCCTATCGAATACGGCTACGATTTAGTTATTCATTCGGCAACAAAATACCTCGGCGGCCATTCTGATTTAATTGCAGGAGTTGTTGTCGGACGCCGAGATTTAGTGGCTGAAATTTTCCCGCGTAAAGTACACTTTGGTGGTGCAGCAGATCCTCATATGTGCTATCTGCTTGAGCGCGGAATACGTACATTACACGCACGAATGCCAATTCATGTATCGAATGCGGCAGAACTTGCCAGGCGACTTGAAGCCCATCCGATGATTGAAAGTGTCAATCACCCCAGCCTTCCTTCTAGCCCTGATTATGAGGTTGCACAGCGAATTATTCCGCGCGGAACAGGCATGATGGGATATGTCGTCAAGGGGGGCGATGCAGCTGCATTGTATTTCATACGCTCATTAAATCTCATTTTCGAAGCAACCAGCCTTGGTGGTGTTGAGAGCCTTATAGAATGCCCATTCAATTCCAGCCATATGTTTGTTCCTGAAGACGTACGCCACGAAGCCGGAGTATTACCAGGATTCGTCCGCATGAGCGTCGGTATTGAGGACATAGAAGACTTGTGGAATGATGTTTCTACCGCACTGTCATTGACTGAAGAACACCTCGTAATATTAGCTTGATAGTATACGAGAAGTGATGTAATGAATTACGAGGGACTTATTGCTCTCCTAGTGTTTATTGTCCCAATGTGTTTCACACCAGGCCCCAATAATATGCTATGTGCGGCTCATGGTTCACAACATGGATTTCGAGCAACAATTCCTTTGACTATCGGAATGGTTGTTGGATGGTCATCACTTGGCTTGGCAGTTGGGATGGCAACAGTCTTCATTGAAGATAATCAACAGGTATTCCTCTTATTGACATATATTGGTGCAGCATATATTGCTTATTTAGGATACAAAATAGCATTTCAAGATCCGACCAAAGAAAAAGAGAACACAGAAACTGAAAGACTAGGATTTACAACAGGGTTGATGTTACAAATTGTTAACGGAAAGGCGTGGGTTCACTTCCTTGTTATGATGACTTCATGGGGCACCTTATTTGGAACTGGTTTCGCAAGCAAGGCTATTTTAGTCACAATTAATGCCATAGCAGGCTATCCAGCAGTTCTAATATGGGCATTATTCGGAGTTGGTCTAAGCAAAATTTTCTCCACGCCAGAAAAGGCACGAATCCTCAATGGATTACTTGGATTTTCTCTTTTTGCAGTAGCAGTATGG
>Ga0302123_10000027_pt1 | contig 107974 bp, 109 predicted proteins | sample CB21_321_MG_FD_203109 | JGI IMG/M metagenome (GOLD analysis project Ga0302123, IMG submission 203109) | Marine microbial communities from Western Arctic Ocean, Canada - CB21_32.1 | ecosystem: Environmental > Aquatic > Marine > Oceanic | place: Canada: Western Arctic Ocean | collected 2017-09-28 | reverse complement strand
GACGATGCCACCAAAGATGATGATGGAGAGGCCGTTGCCAATCCCCTTCTCGGTGATCATTTCGCCAAGCCAGACCAGGAGCATCGTCCCTGCTGTGAAGGAGATGACCGTCGTGATGGTCAGGAAAGCCCCATCGCCGGTAAACCCAATCTCATGCGTGAAAACACCCGCTCTGGAGAAGATAAGCATCTGCCCGTAGCCTTGCAACATGGCGATGGGCACGGTGAGATAGTGGGTGATTTGGCCAATCCGATTCCGTCCCGCCTCACCTTCCCTAGACAACTCCCGTAGTTTGGGTAGCACCGGGGTGAGAATCTGAATGACGATACTGGCGGTGATATAGGGATAGACGCCCAAAGCGACGATGCTCAAGTTCCGGAGTCCACCGCCACTGAACAGGTCAAAGAAGGCGATCAGGTCGCTCCCTTGAACTGCTCCGCTCAACGCGGAGCGGTCGACCCCCGGAACTGGCACTTGCGCCATCATCCGGAAGACGACCAGGATGAAGAGGGTAAAGAAGATTCGCGCCCGCAGGTCCGGAGTGCGAAACGCGTCAATCATCGACTGGAGCAGCGCTGGACGGGAAGGTCCTTGGCGTGCCGCTTGTCCTACTCGCATGAGCTAAGCCTTCTCATCCTCCGCCTTCTCATCCTCTGCGGTTGCCGGCTCCAGCTCTACCGGAACTACCTTCGCAGCCCGAGCATCAGCCCTGTCCTTCTTTTTCCCAGCGGTGCGCACCTTCAACGGAGCCGTCTCTAGAATCTCGCCCCCTGCCGCCTCAATCTTCGACCGCGCGGACTGGGAGAAGCGACTGGCCACCACGCTAAGCTTTCGGTTCACCTCGCCGGCCCCCAAGACCTTCACGAGTCCCTTCGCCTGACGGACCATGCCGTGCTCCGCCAGCACCTGATGCGTCACGTCAGTCACTCCGGCGGGCAGCTCGCTTAACTTGTCCAGATTCACCACCTGATATTCGATCCGGAACCTATTGTGGAACCCACGCAGCTTCGGCAGACCCTTAATCTGGGGGTTCTGCCCTCCTTCAAACCCGGGACGGACACCACCACCGCTACGTGAGTTCTGCCCCTTCATACCCTTGCCGGCATAGTTACCATCCCCGGAACCCTTACCTCTACCGATCCGTTTCCGGGCGCGCCGCGCATGCACCGGCCTAACGTTATGGACCTGCATACTTTACGCTCCCTCCTGCTCCACCAGTTCTACCTGAATCAGGTGCCGCACCTTGCGCAGCATGCCCTGAATGGTAGGAGTGTCCTGATGTTCCACCGTCTGATGCAGCTTCTTCAGGCCCAGCGCGCGAACCGTGCGGCGCTGGTCAGCCTCGTAGCCAATCAGACTCTTTACCCACTTAACTTTCAGCTTTGCCATCGTCGGGCTCCTCGGCTACAACGGAGTTTTCTTCTTCACCGGGATGAGACTCTCCAGCCGCTGCTTCTGGGGAAGCCTTCTCCACTACGGGGGAATCTTCAGCCGACTCCGCTACCGGGCTCTCACCACTTTCGGCAATTGGCTCCTCGTTAGTGGACTCGGCGACCTGACCGGCGTCCGATGTTCCCTGCTCAAGCGTTTCTGGGGCTCTCGCTGCTACAGCCGTCTCAACAGGAGTCTCGCTCTCTTCGCTATCGCCCGCCGCAGCTACTTCCGCTGCCTCAGCTTCCTGCGTAGCGGAGCGACTCTCCCTACGCGGCCGTGGCGCTCTGGGGTCGCTGGAACGTTGCGGCCTGGGCGCATGCACTGCTCGTACCGCTGGCGCCAACTGCTCGACAGAAGGCTCCCCCTTAAGCGACTGAAGCCCCACAATCGTGGCCTTCACTAGGTTTATGGGGTTTCGACTGCCCAAGGCTTTGGCCACGACATCCTTGATGCCTACAGCCTCCATCACCGCCCGAACTGCGCCTCCAGCGATTACACCGGCGCCCGGCGATGCGGGTTTCATAATCACCCGCGACGCGCCGAACTTGGCGATAACCTGATGGGGAATAGTGGTGCCACGCAGCGGAATGGTAAAAAAGTCCTTCTTAGCAATAGACGTGCCCTTGCGGACCGCATCGGGGACCGCGACGCCCTTACCCATGCCAATCCCCACCGTGCCACGGCCGTCACCCACCACAACCATGGCATTAAAGCTCAGGTTTCGACCGCCCTTAACCACCTTGGCCACTCGGCGGATCTTTACAACCTTTTCCGTCAAATCGGATCCATCCTGCTCGGAGGAGCGGTTGGGAGCGTTGTATTGGGTCAAAACTCAAGTCCCCCTTCCCGTGCGCCTTCGCCTAGCGCTTTCACCCGACCGTGATACTTGTACCCGCCCCGGTCAAACACCACTTTCTCGATTCCAGCCCCCTTGGCCCGTTCCGCCACCAGTGCCCCAACTTTCCGAGCGGAGGAACGCTTGGGGCCGTCCTGGGCCTCCTCCTCTCGGGTGCTGGCAGCCGCGAGGGTGCGACCCGCCTCATCATCGATAACCTGGGCGTAGATATGCTTCAAGCTTCTGAACACGCACAGCCGAGGCCGACTTGCCGTTCCGGACACCCTCTGGCGCAGCCGCAAATGGCGTCGTTCCCGGGCAGCGCGCGCTGTCTTCACTCCAGACATACTAGCTCCTCCCCGCAGTCTTACCGGGCTTGAGCCGCACTTGCTCGCCGGTGTAACGAATGCCCTTACCTTTGTAAGCGTCTGGCTTCCGAACGCGCCGAATGCGGGCGGCCATTTCGCCCACCACCTGCTTATCAGCGCCGCGGACAAGAATTCGGTTATTCCCTTGCACCTCCAAGGTAATCCCCTCCATGGGTTCGACCACCGTGGGATGGCTATAGCCCACCTGAAGATTAACGCCCCGGCCTGCAGCCTGCACGCGGTAACCCACCAGGTCAAGACTCTTAGTGAACCCCTCGGAAACACCGGTAACCATATTGGCGATGAGCGCTCGAGTTAGTCCATGATAGGCGCGTTGCGCGCGGCTATCATCCCGCCGCTCAACAACCACCTGGCCATCATCCACGCGAACGTTGATGCCCCGTTGATAGGGCTGCTCCAATACCACTGATGCACCCTTCACGCGAACCATTCCGGTTTCGATCTCTACCGAAACACCCGAAGGGATAGGGACTGGCTGTTTTCCAATTCGTGACATACGGCTGCCTCTCTTACCACACGTAACACATCAGCTCACCGCCGATGCCCTTACGCCACGCTTCCTGTCCTGTCATCACACCTCGCGAGGTGGAGATAATAGAGATGCCCAGGCCACCGAAGTAGCGCGGCACCTCGGCACGGTTCACATGCATACGCAAACCCGGCTTGCTCATGCGCTTGAGCCCTGAAATAGCCGGTTTCTGTTGCTTGTCGTACCTCAACTGCAGCCGCAGCACATTTTGAGGGCTCTTCTGAGCGACCGCAATGTCTTCCAGAAAGCCCTCGGCTTTCAGAATCTCGGCGACGGCCATTTTCAACTTGGAAAAGGGCATGCCCAGCGATGGATGTTGCATCTGCTGCGCATTCCTAATCCGGGTGAGCATATCTGCTATAGGGTCGCTAACCGGCATTCCTTATTGCTCCTTGGCCTTACCAGCTTGCCTTGCGGATACCGGGCAATTGGCCCAGCAACGCCAATTGCCGAAAACAAATCCTGCACAGACCGACGTGGCGGATGTACGCCCTTGGCCTGCCACAACGGTTGCAGCGATTCATAGCCCTCACCTTAAAGGGAGGGGGCCTTTTCCATTTGGCAATTTTACTTTTCTTCGCCATACAACCCTTGTCCTACTCCTTAACGTCCTTGCCCCTCATGAGCGAAGGGCATTCCCAACAATTCTAGCAGCCGAAAGCCTTCACGGTCGCTCCGTGCCGACGTGGCGATGGTCACCTGAAAGCCCCGTATACGGTCAATGTCACTGTAATCAAACTCCGGGAATATCAACTGCTCTCGAATCCCAACAGAGTAGTTGCCCTGACCATCGAAGGCCGTCCTGGAAACGCCTCGAAAATCCCGGATGCGCGGCAATGCCAGACTCAAAAATCGGTCAAGGAACTCCCACATCCGGCGGCCACGGAGGGTCACCGCCGCTCCAATAGCCATCCCCTCGCGAAGCTTGAAGTTGGCGATGGATTTCCGGGCCTTGGTCAATACCGGCTTCTGCCCTGCAATCAAGCCCAGTTGCATCGGTGCCATCTCCAAGGCGCGAGCGTTGGTCAACGCCTCTCCCAAACCCATGTTTAATACCACCTTGGTCACGCTGGGCGCCGCCATAACACTCGGATATTCGAATTCGCGAATCAGGGCCGGACGGACTTCAGAGCGGTACCGGACAAGGACGCGCGGCGGTGCGGCGGGCACAACTGCTGCGGCGCTGGCCGCGGTTTTAGCTTCGCGGGCGGCACTACCACTGCGTGGCGCAGCACTCGGCTTCCGACGCCGGGGAGCTGGCGGCCGCTTTTTCATGGGCTCTGCTGCTCCGAGTTGCGGAGCTAATTTATCATCGAATTGCATCGCTTACACATCCGTGTTTTAGACCCGTCATCCAACACTTGAATACCTATTCTGGTTGGCTTATCACAATTGGGGCAAATGGGCATCACTTTTGAGGCGTTCATGGGCATCTCTTTCTCGATAATGCCCGCCTGACGGGCACCCTGGGCCCCTGCCTTCAAATGCCGCTTTACCCGGTTGAGCCCCTCAACGAGAATAAGGTTCTGCGCGGGAAGGAACTTCTGCACCTTCCCACGCTTGCCCTTGTCCTTGCCTCGGAGGATCAGTACCTCATCGTCGCGCTTCAGTCGTGCCGTCATCCTAGAGTACCTCCGCTGCCAGCGACACGATGCGCATAAAATTGTGCTCCCGCAGCTCTCGTGCGACAGGGCCAAAGATACGCGTACCTCGCGGCGCCTCTTTGTCCGTGAGGATGACTGCAGCATTATCATCGAAGCGAATGGTGGACCCGTCGGCACGCTTCACGGTTGACCTAGTCCTAACCACCACAGCCCGGACGATCTCACCCTTTTTCACGGCGCTGTTCGGCTGCGCCACCTTGACCGAAGCCACGATTACGTCTCCCACCCGGGCGTACCGGCGGCCCGTGCCTCCGGGGATATTGAAGCACATAATCTCCTTGGCTCCGGAGTTATCGGCAACTATAAGACGGCTAAAGGTCTGAATCACCGTTCTTCCGTCTCCTTCTCATCCACTTCGGGCTCAGCCGGCGTCTCTTCCGATGCTACCTCAGCTTCGGGCTCAGCCGGCGTCTCTTCCGATGCTACCTCAGCTTCGGGCTCAGCCAGCGTCTCTTCCGATGCTACCTTAGCTTCGGGCTCAGCCGGCGTCTCTTCCGATACTGCCTCAGCTTCGGGCTCAGCCGGCGTCTCTTCCGATGCTGCCTCAGCTTCGACTACTTCTAGTTCGGCTCCTACGACCGCTGCGGCGACCACGACCTGCTCCACTTCTGCCTCGATGGCCTCAAGGGGGCTCGTTTCGGGTACGGCGCGCTTCGAGAGCAATTCCAGCACCCGCCAGCGCTTACTGGCCGAGATAGGACGCGTCTCCATAATGCTCACCAAGTCGCCAACCTGGTACTGGTTCTGCTCGTCATGCGCCTTGTACTTGGCCATCCGTCGCAAGACCTTGCGGTAGAGGTGGTGACGCACTCGGCGCTCCACCACCACCACCACTGTCTTGTCCATTTTGTCAGAAACCACCCGGCCTGTACGGACCTTACGGTCGCCTCGATCGTCGCTCATTGCTGGACTCCCGCCAGTTCACGTTCGCGCCTAATGGTCTTGATTCGGGCCAGCCGACGTTTCGCCTGCTTCAACTCATCGACATTAACCAACTGTCGAGTCGCATGCCGAAAACGCAGGTTCAGCAAGTCCTTATGGGTATTTTCCTCTTCCTCATTGAGCCGCTCTTTAGCCATTGCCCGAATGGGATCTATCTTTTCTGCCATTCCACTACCCTTCAATATGTGTGAGGTCGGAGCGCCCTACCGTTCGGGTCTGGATAGGCAGCTTTTGAGCCGCCCGGGCCAGGGCCGCTTTCGCGATTTCGGAACCCACCCCACCAACCTCGAACATAATCCTGCCCGGCCTGACCACGGCAACCCACCCCTCCACAGGACCCTTTCCACTGCCCTGCCGCGTCTCGGCCGGCTTGTGTGTATAGGGCTTATCGGGGAAGACCCTTATCCATACCCGGCCTCCCCGGCGCAGGTGACGGGTTATCGCACGCCTACCTGCCTCAATCTGCCGTGCGGTGATCCATGCGGGCTCCAGACTCTTCAGGCCGAACTCGCCAAAGGCTACTGAGTTTCCCTTGGTGGCCAGCCCACGCATCCGACCCCGGTGGACCTTGCGGTATCGTGTCCGTTTAGGCTGTAACATGACCTTCACCCTCAGACGCACCCAGCCCAGCCTGGAGCACCTTCGGCTCAGCGCCCTGCTGGTTCCGCCGGTCCGTCACGACATCTCCACGATAAATCCATACCTTCACACCGATGCGGCCCATCGTGGTACGGGCTTCCGATAGGCCATAGTCGATATCAGCCCGAAGCGTGTGCAGCGGCACCCGGCCATCCATAGCCTTCTCATTGCGGGCGATTTCACCCCCACCAAGCCGTCCCGAGACCAACACCTTGATACCCTTGCAGCCCGCCTGCATCGCTCGGGTCACAGACTGGCGAATCGCCCGCCGATAGGCCACGCGGCGTTCAAGCTGGTCAGCGATATTGCGTGCCACCAAGAAAGCGTCCATCTCCGGCTGGCGGATCTCCAGCACGTTCAGACGCACCCGCTTACCAGTGGTCGCCACCTCAAGGGCCTTGCGGAGTTCATCCACCCGTTGCCCGCCCCTACCGATGACAATCCCCGGACGAGCCGTATGCACATTCACCGTCAGGTCTTGGGCCGTCCGCTCGATATTCACCCGGGAGATGCCCGCATCGGCGTTCCGGCCTATGACCACCTTCCGAATCTCGATATCCTCAAGAACTTGCGAGGAATACTCTTTGGCTGTACCGCCAAACCAGCGTGCCTCCCAGTCTCTAACAATCCCCAACCGAAATCCGATGGGGTGTGTCTTTTGTCCCACTACTCCACCTCGTCCACGACAATGGTTATGTGAGAGGTCGGTCGGTGGACACTGCCCACCCTGCCTCTCGCGCGAGCTCGAAAACGTTTTATCACCGGACCGCCGTCCACCGTGGCGCCAACCACCTTCAAGCGGCTGGCATTCATCATCATGTTGTTCTCGGCATTCGAGACCGCCGATTTCAGCACCATGGAGATACGCAGCGCAGCGGGGCCGGGAACAAACCGCAGCGCGTTCATCGCCTCCTGTACACGCTTGCCTCGAAGCGCGTCCACCAATGGACGAAGCCGCTTCGTGGACATTCCTACTCCCTTTGCATACGCTCGGACTGGCATGGCTTACCTTCGCACCGATGTGGTTCGTTCCGACTTTGTGACATGGGCACGAAAGGTCCGCGTGGGCGCAAATTCGCCCAGTTTGTGACCCACCATGTTCTCCGAGACAAACACCGGAATATGCCGTCGCCCATCGTGGACAGCAAAGGTCATACCCAACATGTTCGGCATGATAGTCGACGCCCGTGACCACGTTCGTATCATAACCTTTGTTGAACTTGCTTGGGCACGGTCCACCTTCTTGGCCAGCTTCGGGTGCACGTAGGGCCCTTTCTTAATGGAACGCGACATCTTACTTGGCCCTCCTGTCCCTCACGCGGAAGACATCCGTGTGGTGCCGGCGCCGGGTCTTGGGACCCAGGGCTGGCTTGCCCCAAGGGGTCTTGGGATGTTTCATACCGATACCGGAACGGCCTTCACCACCACCGTGTGGATGGTCTCTCGGCGACATGGCCGACCCACGAACCGTGGGACGCCAACCCATGTGCCGCTTCCTTCCCGCCTTCCCAATCTTCTCGTTCTTGTGGTCTTGGTTCCCCACCTGGCCGATAGTCGCCATGCATGCACTCAGCAGACGACGCACTTCGCCGGAGGGCATCCGTACCATGGAATATTGCTCCTCTTTGGCGAGCACCTGTGCCCCAACGCCAGCACTCCTCACCATCTGGCCACCCTTACCGGGCTGCAACTCGATGTTGTGTATCACCGTGCCCGTCGGGATTGAACGAATGGGCAATGCATTCCCTGCCCGGATTTCCGCGTCGGGACCGGACATTAGCCGGTCACCCACTCCGACACCCACCGGCGCCAGGTGATAGCGGCGCTCGCCATCGGAGTATACCACGAGCGCAATCCGCGCAGAGCGGTTCGGGTCGTACTCAACGCTTTCCACCCGGCACGGGATGCCCAGCTTATCTCGCTTGAAGTCCACCTGCCTCCACCGCCGCTTCTCGCCACCGCCCCGATGCCGTACCGTCACCTTGCCCCGGGAGTTCCGTCCGCCATGCTTTCGCAGGCCAACAGTGAGGGGCTTATGCGGCTTTCGCCTGGTGATTTCCGCGAAGTCGGGGCGCAACGCTCCGCGCTGCCCCGGTGTCAATGGCCTTATTCGTTTCAGGGGCATTGCTACGCTCCCTCAAACAACTGGATGGTATCCCCAGGAACAAGGGTCACCACTGCTTTTTTCACACTTGGCGCCTTAACCAGCCGACGGCTTGCACCGATACGGCGCATTTCGCCCTTCACCTTCATCATGTGGACAGAGGTGACCTTCACCTCGAAAGCGCGCTCTACCGCCTCGCGTACCTGCGATTTGTTCGCGCTGAGCAGCACCTCAAAGACATACTTGTTCTGCTCCTGCATTAGCGTCGTCTTCTCGGTGACCACCGGCTTCAGAAGAACTGAGAGCACCCTCATTGACATAATGAATCTCCATGCACCACAACAACCCCTAGGCGGTGCTGGAAGCCTCCTTCCGGCGCCTGGGAGCCCGCTTGGGGGCCGGCGCGGGAGTCGCTTTCTCTTCTTCCTGCTCCGTTACCTCCACCGCCTGTTCAGCAACCGGCACTGATGCGGTCGACCAGAGATGGTTGGTCCGCTCGGCAGCCTCCACGCTCATCACCACCATATCGTAGCGCAGCAAGTCCAGCACGTTTAGTAGGTCCGCGGTCAGGGTCTTCACCCGAGAGATGTTGCGCACGCCCAGAGACACGTTCCGCTCCGGCCTGGGAGTAACCACCAATGCCGACGATGTGACGGAGAGCGCTTGCAACACAGCGGCCATCTCCTTTGTTTTTCCGGCGGCAAAATCCATATTCTCCAGCACCACCACCCTCGATTGCGCTACCTTTGCCGAAAGGACGCAGCGAATAGCCTGTCGGCGCATCTTCTTAGGGAGGCTGGTCCGATAGGACCGAGGCCTGGGCCCAAAAGTGACGCCGCCGTGACGGGCCAGAGGCGAACGGGTGCTGCCCATCCGGGCGCGGCCCGTGTGCTTCTGGGCGAAGGGCTTGCGCCCGCCACCCGAAACCTCTCCGCGAGTCTTGGTGCTGCTTGTGCCCTGGCGCTGGTTACCTTGATGGTGAACCATAACCTGATGCAGCAGGTCCGCATTCAGCGGCGCGCCATACACCTGGTCGCTCAGCTCCATCTGGCCAACCACCTCACCCTTGGTATTTTTCACTGGAAACTGCACGCTTACGCCTGCTCCTTTTGTTCGTCTTGCTCCGGCTCAGGCTCAGCGTCCGCCTCAGTATCGGGATGAGACTCTTCCTCAACCGCCACGGCGGCGACATCTGCGGTGGGCTCAGCGTCGGCCCCTACAACAACAACCCCAGCCCCAGGCTGCTCCGGGGCCTCCTCGGCAATGGGAGCCTCGACAGGGACCTCTTCCGGGGCCTCGGATTCGACAAGCCCAGCCGCCATCTGCTCCTCGTACGCCTTGGCAGCGGAAACCATATCGGCATGCAATACCGTAACCAACGCATTCCTGCTTCCGGGGACCGCTCCGCTCACCATGAGCAAGTTGCGCTGCGGGTCCACGCTCACCACATGAAGGTTGCGGACAGTAATCTTGGTATTACCCATGTGGCCAGGCATTTTCTTGCCCTTGAACACTCGTCCAGGGAAGGTGGTCCCGCCAATGGACCCCGGAGCCCGATGGCGGTCTTTTTGCCCGTGGCTCTTCGGACCGCCGGCGAAACCGTAGCGCTTGACGACGCCCTGGAAACCACGCCCTTTGGAGCGAGCGCTGACGTGAACCGTCTCGCCGGGAAAGAACTGCCGCACGTCCAAGGTCTGTCCAACCTCGTACACGGCGGCGGCGGCCGGCTCGAACTCACGCAGGTATCGTAGGTTATCGAGGTTCTTGAGATGCCCCCTGGCTGGCTTGTTCAGTTGCTTCACATGGCCGTACCCCAGTTGCACCGCCTCGTAGCCGTCGGTGGACGGCGTGCGGAGTTGCGTCACCACACACGGCCCGATTTCCAGAACGGTAACCGGCTGCAACTCACCCGCCTCGCCAAAGAGGTGAGTCATACCAATCTTTTTGCCCAGCATTCCCGAAAGCACTGTTAACCGCCTATAACTTAATCGAAATATCCACGCCAGCCGGCATCTGCAGCCTGGTCAGCGCGTCGATGGTCTTGGGATTCGGCTCCATGATGTCCACCAGCCGCTTGTGCGTGCGCAGCTCGAAGTGCTCCCGCGAGTCTTTGTCGACGTGCGGCGAGCGAATCACGCAAAAGCGTTTGATGTGCGTGGGGAGCGGGACAGGACCGACAACAGCGGCGCCCGTACGCTCAGCCGCGTCCACAATCTGGGATGTAGACTGATCGAGCAGCCGGTGCTCATAAGCCTTCAGGATGATCCGTATTTTCTCTCGTGCCATGACTACCCCTTCGCCTATGCGCTCTCAGCCACTGCTGCAGGGACCCTTGAGGCAGGTACCTTCTCGTACTGCCCAAACTCCATAGTGTGGGTGGCCCTTCCCTGGCTCAGTGAGCGCAGCTCAGTTGCATAACCAAACATCTCTTCCAAAGGAACCCCGGCCTCAACCACCTGGGTATCACCGTGGCCCTCCATGGACTTCACTTTGCCCCTGCGTCCGCCCAGGTCACCGAGCACCTCGCCCAGATACTGCCCAGGCGTCACCACCTGCAACTTCATCACTGGCTCCAACAGTATTGGCGCTGCGCCGCGCATCGCATTTTTCACCGCCATGGAACCGGCAATCTTAAAGGCCATCTCAGAGGAGTCGACCGCGTGGAAGCTTCCGTCAACGACGGCAACCGACAGGTCCATCACGGGGTATCCTGCGACTACCCCACTGTCCAAGGCTTCCCGCACACCCTTTTGAATAGCGGGGATGAACTCTCGGGGAATAGCCCCTCCGACAATCTTGTTCTCGAAGGTGAATCCCTTCCCTGGTTCGTTTGGCGCGATCTCCAGCACACAGTGACCGAATTGACCACGCCCACCCGTCTGGCGTACGAAACGCCCTTCGGCGGTGGACGGCTTGGTAATGGCCTCTCGATAGGCCACCTGCGGCTTACCGATATTTGCCTCCACGCCAAACTCACGGCGCATGCGGTCCACCAAGATATCCAAATGGAGTTCTCCCATACCGGACATCACCGTCTGGCCCGTTTCGTCGTCGTAGCGGACCCGGAAGGTCGGGTCCTCTTCAGCAAGCTTAATCAGCGCCTCCGTCAGCTTCTCCTGCGCCGCCCGCGACTTGGGCTCGATAGCGACGGAAATCACCGGCTCGGCAAAGTTAATCGCCTCCAGCAACACCGGCTGACGCTCATCGCAGATGGTCTCACCGGTAGTGGTGGCTTTGAGCCCGATGGCAGCCGCAATCTCTCCGGTACTCACCTCTTCCACCACCTCGCGGCTGTTGGCATGCATGAGCACCACGCGGCCCATGCGTTCCCGCACGCCCTTGGTCGCGTTATAGACCATGGAACCAGCCTTAATTGTGCCGGAATAGACCCGGAAGTAGACCAGCCGACCGACGTGAACGTCGGTAACCACCTTGAAAGCCAAGGCTGAAAAGGGAGCTTGCGGGTCGGCGGGGCGCTCCATCTCCGCGCCCGTCTGCGGATGGCGCCCATTGATGGCCGGCATGTCCAAGGGGGAAGGAAGATAGTCAACCACTGCATCCAGCATCAACTGGATACCCCGGCTGTCCAAGGCGGAGCCACAGATTACAGGAACCACCTTGTTGGCCACCGTCGCCTTCCGCAGGCCTGCCTTCAACTCTTCCACACTGATGGACTCTCCAGCCAGGAAACGCTCCACCAAGTCGTCAGCGTTCTCAGCGATCCGCTCTACCATCTCTTCGCGGGCATGAGCAACGAGGCTGGCAATATCGGAAGGAACGTCCCCTTCAACCATCTCGCCAATACCACCATCCTGGAAGAAGTGGGCCTTCAGCGTAAGCAGATCCACTACTCCCTTAAAGTTTTCCTCGCTGCCGATAGGGTATTGGATAGGAATGGGCTTGCCGTTGAGCCGATCCTTGATCATACCGACCGTACGGTCGAAATCGGCCTGCATTCGATCCATCTTGTTGACGAAACAGATGCGTGGCACCTCATAACGGTCGGCCTGACGCCAAACCGTCTCCGACTGGGGCTGCACGCCGGCCACCGCGTCGAAGACCACCACGCCACCGTCCAGAACCCGGAGACTCCGCTCCACCTCGGCAGTGAAGTCCACGTGGCCCGGCGTGTCGATAATGTTGACGGTGTAACCGTTCCATTCCGCCTTGGTCGCCGCGGCGGTAATGGTGATCCCCCGCTCGCGCTCTTGCTCCATCCAATCCATCACGGCGGTTCCCTCATGGACCTCGCCCAGCTTGTAGGTACGGCCTGTGAAGAACAGCACCCGTTCGGTGACGGTTGTTTTCCCGGCATCGATGTGGGCGATAAACCCTATGTTTCGGATCCGTCCGAGGTTTGTATCCGTCGCAACCATAATGGCAGGCCTTACGCCGATTCCTCTCTCATCTATTCCCAACGCGGAGATAGCCGGTAGAAAAGTCCGACTATCACAACCACGACCAGCCTCCAACGCAGAAGAACGCGCACTACCGAACGCGCACTACCATTTGTAGTGGGCGAAGGCCCTGTTGGCCTCAGCCATCCGGTGCAACTCCTCACGGCGCCTCACCGCGCTCCCCTGGCCCCTCGAGGCCTCCACCAGCTCCTGCGCCAGACGCTCCCGCATGGGTCGTCCAGTCCGGGCACGAGCCGCTGCAATGATCCAGCGCGTGGCCAGCGCAGTGCGCCTGCCGGTCGAAACTTCGATGGGCACCTGGTAGGTCGCACCACCAACCCGACGCGGCTTAACTTCGACGTTCGGCATAGAGTTGCGCATGGCCAGCTCGAAGACCTCCAAGGGCTCGCGGCGAGTCTCCTGCTCCACCTGGTCCAGGGCCTGGTAAACGACGCGCTGGGCAACCGATTTCTTGCCCCGCTGCATTACGTGATTGATGAAGCTGGAGAGCTCTACGCTATGAAAGCGAGGGTCAGCTGCCAGCTTCCGTTTTTCCGCTCGTCTTCGCCTTGCCATCCGTCACATTCCTCATAGTGCAACCGTGCCTACGCACGTCTCCAAATATCGATTGCCGACCTTCTCCCTAGCACAGGGAAGCAGGCCTCAACACAAACCCATCCCCACGACAATCAAGGGCCGATCGTGCAGATGCCGGAACGAACCACTTAGCTGCCGGAGGGCACGGGCCGCTTGGTACCATATTTACTGCGGCCCCGGGAGCGGCCCTTGACGCCAGTGGCGTCCAGCGCACCCCTGATAACGTGGTAACGCACCCCGGGAAGGTCTTTCACCCTGCCGCCTCGGATAAGAACCACGGAATGCTCTTGAAGTGTGTGGCCTTCTCCCGGTATGTAGGCCGTAACCTCCATGCCGTTGGTCAACCGCACCCTGGCCACCTTCCGAAGAGCCGAGTTGGGCTTCTTGGGCGTAACCGTCCGGACCTGAGTGCACACGGCAAGCTTCTGGGGGCTGCCACTGTTGCGATACACCCGGTTCTTCAGCGTGTTGCGGACAAAGCGCAGCGCAGGAGTTTTGGCCTTCTTGACCGCACTCTTCCGCCCGTGCCTCACCAGCTGATTCACCGTCGGCATATCTTCAAACTCCTCATGATTCACCGCGCACCAAGAGTAAATTTGCTCTTGAGCGCAACGAAGAGATGCTACCAGCCGTACAGAGGTGTGTCAACCGTGTTTGCAAGGCCACTATGAGGAACTCGGCAGCAACCCGCTATAAGTTTTACCGGGGCTGCACATCTCGATTTTCCCGCCACCTCAGGGTACCAACTAGCCCAGTCTATTCAAGCATCATCCAGACCACGCAATCCCTCCACGCTATAATTCATAACTAAGGACCTAGGGCAGGCTTAGCCGACACGACGAGGGCAAACCACGTATCGAACCCCCGCACGTAGGTCCTAGGGTGAACGTTAATGGAGGTGACAGTCATGAAGCGCATCTACACTAAAGGCGGCGACACTGGCGAAACGGGCCTGCTCTATGGCGGCAGGGTCTCCAAGGCCGACCCACGTTGCGAGGCCTACGGCAGCATCGACGAGGCCGTTTCCGCCCTAGGACTCGCCCGGGCCCTGTCCCATGACTCCCAGGTACAGGAGGTGGTCATCAAGCTGCAACGGGAGCTCTTCACCCTCGGCGCGGAGCTGGCCACCGACGCAGCGGAATACGCTAAGCTCCAGCAACACTTCAGTACGGTGACACCCGAGATGACCACCCATCTGGAAGCCGTCATCGACGTGCTCGCCGAACAGGTCCAGCTGCCCCGCGCCTTCGTCGTCCCCGGCGGCTCCGCCGCCTCCGGCGCTCTGGACCTAGCAAGGGCGGTCTTACGCCGCGCCGAGCGCAGGACGGTGGCCCTCCACGAGCAGAAGCTCCTGCTGAACGCCGAGGTCCTGCGCTATCTGAACCGTGCCACCGATCTAGTTTTTATGCTCGCCCGGTTCGAAGACCGTCATATCTCCGCCGAATACCTCACCAACCCCGGCCGGGGCGACTAAGGCAGATGGGCACCATTGTCAGCATCGGCGGAGGCAGCATGGAACTGGGCGAAAATGTGCCCATCCACAGATCGCTGGTCGAGCTCACCGGGCTCGAGCGTCCCCACGCGCTCCTCATTCCTACCGCCAGCTACGACGAGCCCGAACGCTGGGATACCTTCAACACTGAGTTCCGCGACAAACTGGGCTGCGCGACCGATGTGCTCTATCTCTTGAACCGAAGCCCCAGCCTCCAGGAGTTGGAGGAGAAAATCCTGGGCGCCGACCTCATCTATGTAAGCGGCGGCAACACCCTCAAGATGATGCGCCGGTGGCGGCATCTGGGTGTGGGCAAAGTGCTTCAGGCCGCCTACGACCACGGCACCATCCTCTCAGGGCAGAGCGCAGGAATGCTCTGTTGGTTCGCCTACGGCCACAGCGACTCTTGGCATTACTACCGGCCAGACGATTGGGACTACGTACGCGTGAAGGGCCTTGGGTGGATCAACGCCATCGGCTGCCCCCACTTCGACACCGGGACCGTGGGTCAACTGCGGGCCGATAACTTCAAACGCATGCTGCTCCGGCACTCCGAGCCGGGTATCGCCGTGGACAACCACTGCGCGCTACAACTGGTCGACGGGAGCTACCGGGTGGTGACCTCCCGCAGCGGGGCTGGCGCCTACGCTCTCTCCAACCGCAACGGCATCGTGGTAGTGGAGCCCCTGGAGCAGCGTAAAGACTTTATCCCCATCGCCAACGCATTCCCGGCGCCCACGCCCTAACCCATCACCCTCCCGGCGCTGCACCCTCCAGCGAGTACATCACCACTCCCGACGGCAGCTTGGGGTGGAAGTAGGTGCTCTTACGCGGCATGCGGATGCCCGCTCCTACCAGTCTCACGAAGAGGTCCCTGGGTACGCCCTTCAGGAAAAAGGCCAGCTGCCCCCCTCCCTCGCGCACCTGGTCCAGCGCCGCTTGGCCGTCGTGGGTGTAGGTCACGTGCCGAGCGAAGTCATCGCCCAGCACCGGACGCAAGACTACCTCCTGCAAGAGCCACGCCTCCAACTCGCCCATAGCCGGCGACGACGCCTCAGCGCTATAGCGCTCCACCAGGCCAGCATCCCTCACGGTAAGCAGGGATGTCCCCTCGGTACCAGAACCCACCAAACTCAAGACCGCACGTGCAACGCCCTCCTGGGCCACCAGCGCCTCCAAAGGCCCCGGCGACGTGGTGTCGATGGCCACGGGCTGGTTTAGAAACACTTGGACGATACGCTCCCGGAGCTGGGTAAGAAGCTGGGCCGACAGGCCGTGTACCACCCGGTAGTAGGGCAGAATCAACAGTCCTGGATCGTCGAAGTCAATAATGCTCATCATCACAAAGTCGGCTGCGGGCTCCCCGCCGCCGTTCTCGGCGCGCGCCTTCGCGTAATTCAACGCCGTCTCATACCGGTGATGGCCATCAGCGATGTACAGTCGCCTAGGTGCCAAGGTCGCGGCAATGGCCGCCACCGACTCCCCATCGGCAATCCGCCACAGAGCGTAGTCCTGTCCATCGTCGCCCGAAAACTCCGCCGTCGGTGGATGGGCAATTGCCGCATGGCGCGCCCTTTCCACCACCTTGTCCGTATCCTCGAACAAAGCCATCAGCGGACTGAAGTTGGCATGGCACGCCTCCATCAGTGCCAACCGGTCGGCCTTCGGACCCGCCGCTGTGTCTTCGTGAGGCAGCACGCCCGTGCCCAACTCCTCCAGCCGGAGTGCCCCCGTCAGACTGTATCGCTCTCGCGCTACCCCCTCAAAAGCGAACCTCTGCCTGAGCAGATAATACGTCGGTCCATCCTCGTAACCCAACACTCCATCGTGAAGCCACTGGTGATAGGTCCGGGCTGCTGCCGGGTACCGACCGCCGTCCGGTTCCACGGGCGCTTCCGTCAGTTCCAATCTGACCATGTTGAAATCGCTGCCCTCCAGGAGCACCCTCTCCTGCGCCAGTGAGATAACATCGTAGGGAGGGCAGACCAACCGGTCGAGGGGACCAGCCACGCCGGGACGGTAACGGATACCACGGAACGGGCGAAAGTCGACCATGTAAAGCTCCTAGGCCTTATTGTACCGCCGGTACGGCACCGAAGCGCCATCCGCCTGTTTTTCTGAAGAGGCTGTCCAGTATATCGAGCGCGAGTGAGGGCGGCCATGTCATAGCAGCGTTTTATAGCGGAACGGCTCTTGGACGGCTGCTATACTTTCCCCTGTCCGCCCATGGTCCCTAAGATGCGCCCTTTCAATGAACCCAGGACGGACACACCTGGAAGCTATACCAGACCAAGACCATGCCAGACCAGCACATCATCAACAGAGCGAACGACCTGCGCGAGCAGGTCAACTTTCACAACTACCGTTATCACACTCTGGACTCACCCGTCGTCAGCGACAGCGAGTACGACGCCCTTCTCCGCGAGTTGCAATCGCTGGAAGAAGCACAGCCCGAGCTCATCACCCCAGAATCGCCGACCCAGCGGGTGGGGACCACGCCGTCGCCAGAGTTCCGGGAAGTACAGCACCCGCAGCCCATGCTCAGCCTCAGCAACGCCTTCGACGACCAGGAGATGGAAGCGTGGCATCGGCGCGGCGCGGCCATGCTGGAAACCGACGTTTTCGCAATGGTGTGCGAACCGAAGATCGATGGCCTGGCCATTGCGCTCACCTACGAGGAGGGCAGGTTGGTCCGCGGGGCCACCCGCGGCGACGGCAGCCGCGGCGAGGATGTGACTCCCAACATCCGCACCATCCCGACCATTCCGATGGTGCTCCAGCGCTCCTCGAGCGTCCCGCCCAGGCTGGAAGTGCGAGGCGAAGTCTTCTTTCCCAAAGACGGCTTCCAGCGCCTCAATGAAGAGCGGGCAGAACGCGGGGAAGCCCTCATGGCCAACCCCAGGAACGCGGCAGCTGGGTCGCTACGCCAGCTCGACCCCCGCATCACTGCCACGCGCCCTCTCGAGTTCTGGGTCTACCAGGTGGGATGGCTCGAAGGGGTCGGAATGCCGCCAACCCACTGGGAGGCCCTGAGGTGGCTTCGCGACTTTGGCTTCCGCATCAGCAAGGAAATCATCCGAGTGGACTCTCTGGCAAAAGTGACGGAATTTCACCAACGCTGGGTGGAGGAGCGCTTCACCAAGAACTACGCCACCGACGGCGTGGTGGTGAAGATCGACCGGCTCGACTACCAACGTCATCTGGGCTTCGTGGGCAGAGAGCCGCGCTGGGCCATCGCCTACAAGTTCCCCGCTGAACAGGCCGCGACTCAGCTGCTGGACATCGGCATCAACGTGGGCCGAACCGGTAGTCTGAACCCCTACGCGATCTTAGAGGCCATCCAGGTGAGCGGCGTCACCGTCCGGCAGGCCAGTTTGCACAACGAGGATGACATCCGCCGCAAGGACCTTCGCATCGGCGACTGGGTCTGGGTAGAGCGGGCCGGCGAGGTCATCCCCCAGGTGCTTGGCCCCATTACTGAGCGCCGTACTGGAGCGGAGCGTGAGTTCCGCATGGCGGAGCATTGTCCTGTTTGCGATACTCCCGTGGTACGTGAGGCCGGCGAAGCCATGCACCGGTGCCCCAACACCGTCTGTCCCGCGCAGATCTACGAGCGGCTGCGCCACTTCGTCTCCCGTGGGGGCATGGACATCGAAGGGTTGGGTTCGAAACAGGTGGCCGCGCTTCTTGACGCGGGCCTGGTGCGGGAGATGCCAGACATCTACGCCTTGACCAAAGAGCAGATGGCCGCCATGGAGCGCATGGGCGAGAAGAGCGCCGAAAATCTCATCACCGCCATCGCAGCCAGCAAGCACCGGCCGCTGCCCAACATCATCTCCGCCTTGGGCATCCTCCACGTGGGCTCCGAGACATCCGAATTACTTGCGAAGCGATTCAGGAGCATCCAACGTCTCGCCGAAGCGAGTCAGGATGAACTGAAGGCCATCCCTGGAATTGGCCCCATCGTGGCCGAGGCAATCGCCGCCCATTTCCGGAACGAAGGCAATCTGCGCGTCCTACACGGCCTGGCCGCCGCGGGCGTGATCATGCAGCAGGGAACGCTTCCGCATGACGCGCAAGGCCCCCGCCCCCTGGCGGGACTGCGTCTCGTAGTCACCGGACGCCTGGAACACTTCACCCGCTCAGAGATCGAAGCCCGCATTAAGCAGCTGGGAGGGCAGGTGGGCAACAACGTTACGAAAAAGACCGCCTACGTGTTGGCAGGTGAAGACGCCGGCTCCAAGCTCCAAGACGCCCATGCCCTGGGTGTTCATTCCCTGACCGAAGCGGAGTTTTTAACCATGACGGAGGAGCCCGTATGACCCTGGGCCCCCCATATCCCTCGACCAGCCCCGTAAGCGTGGTCCATGCCTATATCGAATACACGGGCGAGCTCGTATGCGCGCCCCGCTGGAACAAACTCTTCGGAAAACCGCTCCTAGGCGACCTCACCGGCCTGGCCCAGGTGCGGGATGACCAGATGGTCAATTTCATCCGAGACTTGCTTCGGCGGCCAACCCCCTGATGGCCTCTCACGACTCCTCCCAGCCATCGTCGGCCGTGATTGGCCTGGGAAACCCTGGAGCCCGGTACGCCAATAGCCGGCACAACGTGGGCTACATGTGCGTGGACCTGCTGAGCAATCGTCATGACATCCGACTCGACGACAAACGAAAACACGCCGCCCTTGGCCAAGGGTTTCTTGATGGCCGAAGCGTCATCCTCGCCAAGCCCCGCACCTACATGAACGCCAGCGGAATCGCGGTGCGCTATCTGGTCCAACGCTTCGGCGTGGCTCCCGGCTCACTGCTAGTCGTCATCGACGATATGGACCTGCCCTTGGGGAAAATCAGGCTCCGGACCGCGGGGGGCTCCGGAGGTCACAACGGGCTCAACTCCATCACCGCCGAGCTTGATACCCCAGACTACCCACGGCTGCGCATCGGCATAGGGCGGCCCGGAAGCGGCGCCATCGAGCACGTGCTCGGCCCCTTCCGCCGCGACGAAGAGGATATCCTCGCCGAGACCCTTTCCAAAGCAGCTGAAGTGGTTGAGGCCTGCATCCTTGAGGGTGTCCAGGAGGCCATGAACCGGTTCAACTGATACCATGCCTTCGCAGTTCACCTCATGAAACCCGTCGTCCTCCTCGCCATCATCCTCGCGCTGCTATCTAGCTGCTCCTCGGATGCACCTGGGGCAACTCCCTCGCCACGGCCCACGCCCAGCGCCTCGCCACAACCCGCCTCCCCTATCCCCGACGGCCCAAGCCGCAACCTGTTCGACCTAGCACGCCGTTACCGGGGAGTATCGGCCCAGCCCCTGGACAACACGGCCCTCTTCCCCGACGAGCAGGCAGGCGCCATCGCTACCTTCAAGGTCCTTGTCGGTGCCGGTCCCGAATTCAGAGAGATTCAAGCAGAGCTCGTCCTCCTGGGAGAGCATGCCGCCTGGTACATTGAGTCGGGCGTCGGTGTCAACACCAGCGCTGTCCGCTCCGCCAGTAAGACATTTGATGATTCCATCTACCCCTACGTGGTCGAGGTATTCGGCAACGGACTAGAGCCCGGCGGACGCATCACTATTCTCAACGCAGACCTCACCTTAGTGGCGGGCTACTTCGGCGGCGCCGACCAGGTCCCTACCTCGGTGGACCCTCTGAGCAACGAGCGAGTCATGCTCTACATGAACACCAACCAGCGCATCGGCTCCGCCAGCTACTTCGGCACGTTGACCCATGAACTCCAACACCTCATCCACCACATTGCTGACCCAAACGAGGCCACCTGGGTGAACGAGGGGCTTTCCGAGTATGCGGCACGGGCGGGTGGGTACCCCGCGCTTCCGGTCGCTGCCTATTTTCGTAATCCCGACCGCTCCAGCACACGGTGGCCGGAGGATATTGAGGAGACACTGCCCAGCTACGCGGGAGCGTCCCTCTTGGTCGAATACCTGGCGGCGCGCACCGGAGGGCTCGAGAGCATCGGCGCACTCGTGGCGGCCCAGGCTGATGACGTTGAGGGCGTTCAAGAGTTCCTGTCCGACTCCGGCCTAGCGCTCTCCTTTGAGGATATTTTTGCCGATTGGGTGGTCGCCAACTATGTCAACGCCGACCAGGGCCCCTACGCCTACACTTACTCAACCGGCAGCATCCAACCGGAAAGGAGCGTGAGAGGCACCACGACTCTGGCCCGCGAGCTCCCGCAGTTCGGCGCGTGGTACCTTTTCCTGGACCCCGGAAGGCCGCTTGAAGTTCGCTTTCAGGGGACGAGCTTCACCCCCCTGCTTCCCGTGCCGCCAGCCAGCGGTTCGTCTTGCTGGTGGAGCAACCGGAATGACAACATGGATGCAACTCTCACACGCTCCGTAGACCTGACGCCAGCCGGGGCCACAGGGGCCGCCGTTACCCTGCGCTTCAAAGCGTGGTACTCCATTGAAAAGGGATACGACTTCAGCTACATAGCCGTCTCCCAAGACCAGGGTATTACATGGACCGCCCTCGAGGGGCGGCACACCACCAGCGACGATCCCGGTATGCGGGCGCTGGGTCCAGGGTATACCGGCCGCTCCGATGGGTGGGTCCAGGAGGAAATCGACCTCTCCTCTTACGCGGGGTCAGACATCATGCTCCGGTTCGAATACGTCACGGACGATAGCTTCAGCAGCGACGGCTGGTGCGTGGACGACGTGGAAATCCCGGAGATGGGCTTCTTCGACGATGCCGAAACAGACAGCGGCTGGACCGCCGAAGGGTTCGTACTGCTGCCCACTATGGGCGTCTCCCAGCAGTTCATCGTGCAGCTGGTCACAGGCACCGGCGACGAGCCCCAGGTGAAACGCATAGCCCTAGACTCGCACAATGATGCCACCTTCACCGTCGAGGAGCCCGCCATGCTCATCATCGCCTCCATGGCACCGAAGACGCGTCAACCCGCCCTCTTTTCCGTGGAGACTGCGGTGGGGATCCTAGTCCGCCCTTCGTCTTCGTGGCTGGACAGGGACTCCTGCGCGGATGGTAGTGTATCGTTGCCGTCCTTGGCAGCGTAAACGCCGACGGGCGACCCACGTCCCTCACGCCAGCTACTGCTAGAACTCTGTGCCTACACGAACCGGGTCCGCTTACTGCGGGCCTTCTCCGAGGTACCGAGGGGCAGGTGCTCGCCAGACAGGGTGTCCTCCACCATCACCTCGAAATGCATCCGGTCCGGCCCCGTAACCACAGCCTGCTCGTGGGCCTCCGAGAGCGCCACCGGGTAGCCGTGGCCCTTTTCCACCTGGGCCAGAAGCGCGGCGTGGGCAAATTCCAAGACCGCGGGAACTTCTGCCGACCAAGTGAGCATCTCCACCCGCGCGATCTCATGCCCAGCATGCAGGTAAAAGAAGCGCACCGCGTGCGAGCCGTAGTGCTCGGTCACCACTGACGACAGAGACCGAAAGCAGGACGTACGCTCGCCCGACGTCATGACCGACGCGAACAGTTCGCGGTCGGTAACTCCCTGGACCGCATCGCAAGCACGGTCGCCAGGACTGAGATGACGGCAGTGGCGGTCGCAGTCCACCGGCCCATACGGGCAGACGTGGAGCCGCAATGCGTTCACCACCTCGCGGCTTCCGGGCAGGCTGATATAGCTGGCCACGGCAAGGGTGCGGCGCTCCGCCTGGGCCCGGAGCCGGTCCAGCGCTCGGAGCAGTCCCTCGTCCAAAAGCGCCTTGCGTACGAAATCGGGATAGCCCTGGCCCGCCAGACCGAACAGTACCAGCGACCCGTCCAAAAGCGCCAGCACCGGCAGGTCTGGGGGAATGCTTTCAACCAATTCGGCCAATGCCTCCAGTTCCATCACCGCGCGCTTCATGCCCAGAAGCGGACCCTCCAGCGGGACCGCCCGCAGGCCCGACTCGGGGTCTCGGAGCACCAGGTCTGACTCTTCCGTAAACAGCGCGGGGGTGCTGGTCAGACTCGCGTCCGCAAGCTCCCCGTAGCGCAGCATGACCTTACCGATATTGACCAACGAGCTGCGGGCGGGCGCGTTGCGGTCTACGTCTATGTGCGAACCGTCGGTAGCCACCACCACGTACTCGGCAGGCAGCGGTCCCGCTGCCTGGAACGCCTTGAACGCGCCGTCCATCCCAGCGGCCAGCCAGGTGAACTTCGCCGTGCGCTTCGCCTCCACGGCAGCGGGGCTGGCCTCCCGAAACAGGGCCACAGCGCTGATCGCATTCGCAGCTTGAATCGCGCGCTCCATTCGCAAGCGGCCAGCCGCATGGCCAAACTGCAACGCCGTCTTGTGCAGGTCGAGAGACATTGCGCTCCTGTACTACCCCTTTGCCAGCACGCGTTCGTCGCCCATCCGCCGGGTAACGTGAGTCTCATCCAGGTGCTCGAGCAAGGCCATGGCGTACTTGCGGCTGGTGCCCAGCAGGTCGCGGACCTCGGCCACCGTCACCTTGCCGTGCTGACCCAGATGCGCCAGGACAGTGGCCTCAAGCCGCTGGTAGGCCGTGCCCGCGAAGACCACCCCGTCGGTGGCCCGAACCACCTGGCCCCTGTCCGCCAGCACACTCATTAGCGCCGCATCAAGCGCCGGTGGCGGCGTGAAGGGGTCTCGCTCCAGCGCTTTCAGGAAGTCATCCATGCGCTGCTGCTGCCCCGGCGACACCCGCACTGCGTGGTCGGGCAGGGAAACGAGGCCAGCCTCGTCCACCAGGCCTCCATCCTCGGTTAGATACTGGAACACCTGGGCGCCTGTCTGCCCGGTGAGGCCCAGTCGGTTGCGCAGCTCCTCCCGGGGCATGCCCTGGCGAAGCGGCTGCTGCTCGTGAAATGCTGACAGCTGCTTCTGGGCGTTACCGAAAAGCCTTGACCAGCCGGCGGTGGTGTAGAGCAGCGCTCCGGCCAGAATGCCATCCCGGGACAGAGACATGAGAACCCCCTCCTCAGCAGCGGAACGCGCCCGGTCGAGCACCTCCGACTCCGCTAGATTGGCCCGACGCGCCAGCGTCGCCGCATCGGCGGGCTCGCCAGTCTCCAAAGCCTGCAGCAACTGTGCCGACGGACTGCCTTGGGCCAGCACCTCCAGGCGTTGGAGCGTCGGCGCATGACGGCGGCGGTGACGCTTGGCATGCACGTCCACCACCACCCCTCCACCAAGCGTGGCATCCGCTGAGCGCACGACAAAATGGTCGCCACGCACCAATGCAACCGGTTCGCTCAAGCTCAGCTGCACCCAGGTTTGGTCACCCGGCTGAAGCTCGTCGCGGTCCAGCAGCCGGAGCCTGGCAGGGGTATCCATTGTGTGGGCGTGGAAGGTCAACGGCAGGTTATGCCGTGCCGCCTTGGCAACACCGGGCAGCAGTTGTACCTGAGCGTCCAGAGCTCTCGTAGTCCGGAGCCACCCCGGCGTGGTGAGCACTTCTCCTCGCACGACCTCATACGAAGAGATACCGCTCAGATTCACCGCCACCCGACTGCCGGGCTCGGCCTGCTCCAACTTCTTGCGATGGGTCTGCAAGCCTCGGATGCGACTGCGCTTGCCGCTGAGCACCAGCTCCACTTCCTGGCCCACACTGAGCGTGCCGTCGATGAGTGTCCCCGTCACTACGGTGCCAAAGCCCGAAACGACGAAGGATCGGTCGATGGCCAGTCGAGGCCGGCCCAGGTCATGGCTCTCCTCCGTTACGTTCAGGGCCGCGTCCACGGCACCCAGAAGCTCGTCCAACCCCTCACGGGTCGTAGCAGAAACGGACACGATGGGCGCACCCTCCATCGCCGTGCCCTGCAGCACCTCCTCGACCTCTAATTGCGCAAGCTCGAGCATATCGGCGTCCACCAAATCACGCTTGGTGACGACGGCGATGCCCCGCCGAACCTGCAGCAAATCCAGGATGGCCAAATGCTCGCGGGTCTGAGGCATCACCGATTCGTCGGCGGCAATAACCAGCAGCGCCAGGTCGACGCCGCCCACACCGGCCAGCATGTTCTTGATGAACCGCTCGTGGCCCGGCACGTCGATGATGCTCACCTCCCGGCCGCTGGGCATGGTCAGCCAAGCAAAGCCCAGGTCGATGGTCAGCCCCCGTTCCTTCTCCTCCTGGAGACGGTCGGGGTCCATACCGGTGAGAGCCTGGATGAGGGTGGACTTGCCGTGGTCCACGTGTCCCGCGGTGCCGATGACGTACATGAGGCTCTCAGCATAGCGGCGCGGCGGCATTGGGAAAAGGGGGCATTCGCATCCGGCAACGCTAGCGGAGCTGAGTTCCTGACTCGCCCCGTGGACCGGGGCGGCGAGATACGCTGATTCTTCCGTGACCCGGACGGACACCTGTTCGAGATCAGCCAGACCGTGTAACCAAAACCCGCTGCTCCTCCCCTCAGCCCCCTGTGATAAGCTACGCATCCGGTCAGGCACAACTCGCCCTGACCCGTTAAAACACGGAAAATCGCGCCCGTCCGGACGCCTGGAGGATACGATCATGGCAGCCCCCCTAGTGGCATCGAGTGCTCAGTTTGTCGAAGAGGCATACCGCAAGATGGAGCAGCGCCTCACCGTTATCCGTCAACGACTTGGCCGGCCCCTCACCTACGCTGAAAAGGTCTTGCTGGGCCACCTGGACGACCCGAAAAACGCCGACCTCACCCCCGGCGAAAGCTACCTGCAGTTGCGCCCCGACCGCGTGGGGCTGCAAGACGTGACCGGGCAGATGGCTATCCTCCAGTTCATGCAAGCCGGGAAGACCACCGTCGCGGTACCCACCACGGTTCATTGCGACCACTTAATACAGGCCTACGTGGGCGCCAATAAGGACACCAGCGAAGCCCTGATCTCCAGCAAAGAGGTCTACGACTTCCTGCGCTCCGCAGCCAGCAAGTACGGCGCCGGATTCTGGGGTCCAGGCTCGGGCATCATCCACCAGGTGATTCTAGAGAACTACGCCTTTCCCGGCTGTCTTATGATTGGCACCGACTCCCACACACCCAACGCGGGCGGCCTCGGCAGCTTCGCAGCAGGGGTGGGTGGCGCCGACGCCGTGGACGTCATGGCCGGTTTCCCCTGGGAGGTCCTCTACCCCAAGCTCATCGGCGTGAAGCTCACCGGCAGCCTAAACGGCTGGGCCTCCCCCAAGGACGTCATACTCAAGCTGGCGGGCATTCTCACCGTCTCCGGCGGCACCAATGCCGTGATCGAGTATTTCGGGCCGGGCACCAGCTCCATCAGCGCCACGGGCAAGGCCACTATCACCAACATGGGTGCTGAGCTGGGCTCCACATGTTCCATGTTCCCCTTCGACTCACGCATGACCACCTATTTGCAGGCTACAGACCGAGAGGAGCTGGCCGGCCTCGCCCAGCGCTACTCCCACCTGCTCGGCGCTGACCCAGAAATCGAAACAACCCCTGAAAAATATTTCGACCGGGTTGTGGAAATCGACCTGAGCACGCTGGAGCCCCACGTGGTGGGCCCGCACACGCCGGACCTTGCCCGGCCAATTTCCCAAATGGCGGCGGCGGTGGCAAAGGAGGGCTACACAGACCAGCTTTCTGCAGCGCTCATCGGAAGCTGCACCAACTCCTCCTACGAGGATGTTTCCCGCGCGGCCGATGTCGCCCACCAGGCCACGGCCCACGGCCTCCAAAGCACCACGGAACTGCTGGTCACCCCTGGCTCGGAGGCCGTCCACGCGACTATCCAGCGCGACGGCCAGATGGCGGAACTGGAAAGCACGGGCGCCACGGTCATGGCCAACGCCTGCGGACCGTGCATCGGCCAGTGGCGGCGGCCCACCATCAACAAGGGCGACGTGAACTCAATTATCACGTCCTTCAACCGCAATTTCCCCGCCCGCAACGACGCCAACCCGGCAACCATGAACTTCATCGCCAGCCCTGAGTTGGTCATGGCCTTCTCCCTGGCGGGACGGCTCTCCTTCAACCCCCTGACCGACACGCTTACCGGAAGCGACGGCAAGTCTTTCAAACTGGACCCGCCCGGCCAAGCGCCGGAGGTCCCTCCCGGTGGTTTCGTGGGCCGTGGCTACGGCTACGAGGCCCCGGCGGAGGATGGCAGCGGCATCACCGTCGAAGTAGACCCCCAGTCAAGCCGATTGCAACTGCTCTCACCTTTCCCGGCCTGGGACGGTAAGGACTTCGATGATCTGCATCTCTTGGTAAAGGCCAAGGGAAAGTGCACCACCGACCACATCTCACCCGCCGGACCCTGGTTGCGGCTGCGCGGCCACTTGGACAAGCTCAGCGACAACACCTTCCTGGGTGCGATAAACGCCTTCAGCGACGAAGCAGGGGAGGGACTGAACCAGGCCACCGATGAGCGTGGGGCGTTCCCAGTTACGGCGAGATACTACAAGGAGCACGGCCTCTCCTGGCTAGCAGTCGGCGATAGCAACTACGGCGAGGGCAGCTCCCGCGAGCACGCGGCCATGTCACCACGCCTACTCGGCTGCAAAGTGGTCATCGTCCGCAGCTTCGCCCGCATCCACGAATCCAACCTTAAAAAGCAGGGCATCCTGCCCTTCACCTTCGCCGACCCCGCGGACTACAACCGCATTCAGGAGACGGACCGCATTAGCATCACTGGCCTCGCCGACATTGCACCAGGCCGGAACGTGAGCGCCACACTCCGCCACCAAGACGGCACAGAGGACCGCATCGAACTCAAGCAGACGCTGAACGCCGAACAAATTGAGTGGTTCAAGGCCGGCGCCGCCCTCAACATCCTCGGCTCTAAGTAGGCCAGGGGCCGCTAATAGCCTAATGCAATATAGGGTGTACAGAGAGGGGGCTCTGCCCCTCCATCAGGAGCCTGAGGGGACGTCCCTCAGGTAAAATTACAGCCCCTCCCTGGCCAGGGATGGGGCAAGCGGGATGGCCGAAAGGGTCTTCCCACGGCCTCGAATATCAGGGGCAGAATTGGCTGACTCACACAAGGTGAATCAGCCGACATCCACCTTGCGCCCGGAGGAGGCAAAGTGCTCCTTCAACAGAGCGGTGGCCTCTCTGGGCTCGGAATAATTCCACGCACCATTAATCTCCGTCTAGTCGTTGGCTGACACGTCGTAATAGCTAGCGCGGCCCTTCCAGCGGCAGGTGCTGTGATACCCATTGCTCTCGAAGAACTCCCCCTTGGTGGTGGTGGGCGGGAAGTAGTGATTGCCTCCAACAACGATGGTCTCGTCGCTCTCAGCGATAGGCTCTCCATTGAAGGACACGCGAACAACACCGCCTAACGACTCCTACTTGCCAAGCAACCGGGACACAAAATTTGAGAACATCCTTTATCTTCACACAACATCGCTACTGATACTTAGACGCTACGCCGCCCGCCACGCTGCTTGCATAACACCGTGGCCCCGGTTCCACCGTCTCCGTAAAATCATGAGGGCGCCCTTGCGGGGCGTCCTCATGATTTTACCAACGTATCGCTTGCGATTAGCCGTCCGCTGGCACCGCCGCCAGTTCGGGCCAGTAGGCATAGCCCATACCGTGCAGCGCATGGCTCGCGGGCAGATAGTCCAAGATAGTCGCGCGAGCCCCCATCTCCTCCATAGCGCCAGCAACGGTAATCCACGCACGCGTCTCTCCCGTACCGCCACGCATGGTCATGGAATCAAAGCCGAACATGGCGGCCAGCGCCTTACCATCACCTTCGGCGAGACGCTGCATGAACCACGCATCCAACTCCTCATCCACCCAACCGGACCGGGGCCCGCCGGGGTCATGGGAGAGTCCGCCCGAGCCGTAGATGGCAATGCGCCGTGGGTCGTTCTTCAACAGCTGGGCCAGAGTTCGGCCAAACTCATAGCAGCGCGACGCGCTGAGAGAGGGCGGCTGATAGGTATTCTCGTAGAGCATGATCACCGGAATATTCAACTCCGGCATGATCATGGGCACAGGCCGATGGAAGGCGTGAGGCATTCCCATGCCGGGACGACCCAAGTTCATCTGCTCGGTGCTCATGGCCACGTCGAAGCCCTCTTGGGCGACCAACTTGTTCAGCAGCCATTCGGAGGTCTTAACGTCCACATCAAGACGGACTAAGTCCTCCTCCTTGTACTGCCGCCCCTGGCCCTGTGGCGCTCGCCGCATAGCCATCGTGTCGGAGTTGTAGCCGGAGGCCGTCTCCCCAAAGTACATCATCAAATTGGGCACGTTGCTGTGGTCGAACATCTCCATCTGATCGCCGCCAATGATGATCAGCAACTCGGCCTTGTAGGCGGCAAGCTGGTCTCGGAGGGTATCAAAGGCGCGCCGGTTGCGGCCAATGTAGTCCTGGAGCACCTCCGGAGTTTCCAGATCCGAATGGGGCGGCTGGGGACTACGGTCCTTCATTGGCGCGTAGTATTCCTGCCAGTCCTCCACACTCTTGAGACCGACGGCCCCTCCGTGGCTTGAGGCCAGTCCAAGTCCAATAGGCATATCTCCTCCTTTATGTCTTTCCGATCAAATGACCCAAGAGGCCGAGGCAGGCCTTAGCATACGTTATCTAGATTTCCTAGCCAATCGGCCAGTAGGCGAATCCCATGCCCGCTCCCGCCGTGTAGGAGGGGAAGTAATCGATCTTCACCGCGCTTGACCCAACGCTCTCGCACGCCGCGCCGACAGCCATCCACAGCCGCATTTCGGCCGTGCCGCCGTGAACGCTATCCGATTCCACGGCAAAAATAGGGGCCATCCGTCCACTCAGTCCCCGCGACAGCATCTTGAGTACCCACTGGTCAAGAGGATAGTCCACGTAACCTCCCCGCAGACCGTGATGGTCGTGCGACAGCCCTCCAGAGGCGACCAAGGCTATGCGTTCCGGACGCTCGTCCAGGATTTCGCCCAGCGCCCGTCCAAAGTCGATGCAACGCTGTCCATTGGGAGCAGGAGGCCGCTGGGTGTTCATAAAGATAGGCACCACCGGAATGTCCAATTTCGGGTTCAGCAGCCGTACGGCGTTGACCAACGAAGCGTCGGCGCCATAGTCGGGCTGGCCCAACGGAACGATGCTCTTGCTGTAATTCATATCGAATTCGTGATAGACCAGCTCCTCCTGCACGAAGGCAGCCAGGTCCGGGGCGCCCTTGAGGGTGATGATGTCCTCGTCCGCTGGCTCCTCCCGCTCCGCAAGCCGAGAACTCCCCCATATCTCCTCACCGAGGAAGGTGCAGAACTGGGGCACCTGCACTGGGGAGAAGAGTCGGCCGTGGTCGGAGACCAATACCACCAGGGCATCGGGCCGGGACTCCTCCAGCTTGTGGCGGATGATCGCCGCTGCAGTGTCGGCCCTGGCGATGTGCTGACGAATCACCTCGGGGGTCTCTTCCGCCAACTCCAGCGGCTGGCGTGACGGGCCGATGATCCACTCGTGCAGCGCAGGCCATTCCTCGGCTGGGCGGTACATGGAGTGATTAAAAGGGAGCGCAACGCCTAATTCCAACATGTGCTTTCTCCTTGTCAAGTGGTCGCGGCCCTGTTGCATCAGGGCCAGCAGGGTGGACGATAGCACCGCTGCAACCGAGCGTCGAGTAGTCAGCATTGGAACCACCCAAACCACTGCGCGCGGCCCTATGTCTGGCGACCACCGGGGCTCTTCACTGGATGGAGAGGAAGGAACCGATGGAAGGCCTCATTCCCTACAAGTCTGCTCTGCTCCAAAAGCCGCAGGTGGCCGTCACGCCACTCCAGCAAACCGAGCTCCAGGCAATCGGCGGTCGCTCGGGGGAACGCCTCGGCGATGGAGCGCCCGAAACGACGCCGGAAGTCAGCGTCGGCGACGCCTTTGTTCAAGCGCAGGCCCATCATCATCGTCTCCCCCATGGCTATGGCTTCGTCCTGTGCCTCCACCCCTTCCAAGAAGTCCACGGAACGTAAGACCTCATCGGTGAGCGGCTGTTCGCTCGGCTTCCACGCCATAATCCCATCTATGTAGGTGCGTGGGGGCCTCACGCAAGCGAAACGCGCACCCAGCGGGCCCAGGGCATCGAGACTGGGCGCGCCGTTGGCAAACAAGTAGGAATGGGCGCCGGGACCGACCCCCAGATATGCTTGGCTTAGCCAGTAGGTCAGGTTATGTCTGCTGGTGTCGCCAGATTTCGCCCAATTAGAAATCTCGTACTGCTCGTACCCAGCGCTGGCCAGGGACTGCTGCGCGAGCAAATACATCTCCGCCGCCAGGTCGGGGTCAGGCTCCGGCAGACGTCCTGCCCGCACTTCGGCCTCCATAGGCGTTCCGGACTCCAGCGTGAGCGCGTAGAGCGAGAAGTGGTCCACTCCGAGCCCTAACGCTTCCTCCAGAGTATGCGCCCAACCGCTGACAGACTGGTAAGGCAACCCGAACATAAGGTCAATGCTCACGTTGTCGAACCCCACCTTCCTGGCCGCTTCCACCGCCTGTTTCGCCTGATTCGCCGTATGGCGGCGGCCAAGCAACCGCAGCTCATAGTCGTCCAGCGACTGAACGCCGATGCTGATGCGGTTGAAGCCTGCGCGGCGCATGGCCCGGACCCGCTCACGGGCCATGTCGCCGGGGTTCGCCTCCAGCGTCAGCTCCGCACCGTCAGCGACCTCGAAGGCCTCGACGATGGTGCGCATGAGCCTCGTGAGGTCGCGGGTCGGCAGGAACGAAGGCGTGCCACCGCCGAAGAAGACCGAGCCCAACACCGGACGGCCGAGGAGACGTCCCCACTGTGTCATCTCGTGCGCCAATGCGCTCACGTATCCAGGCATCAGCGCTTCGATGCCGGCATAGGTGTTGAAGTCGCAGTAGGGACACTTGGTGTCACAGAAGGGGATGTGTACGTAGAGCGCCAGCGTGCCACTTTGATTAGGCATTGGCGAGGCAGTCTCCGTGGCAGTGGTTCGAGGCTCAACCATGCGGCCATTATAGCGCTGGGATATGGTGGGGCACATGGAAATCTTACTCGAAGCGATCCCTCTAGAGCGTAAGCCCGTCCTGGAGCGGCTGCTGCAGCTTTACCTGTACAACATGACCGGCACGGAGGAGGCCCGAAACGAGGAAGCAAATCTCAATGAGGAGGGCTTGTTCGAGCACCGCTGGATAGACAGTTACTGGAAGGAACCGGGCCGTCATCCATTTTTTATACGGATCGATGGCCACCTGGCAGGGTTCGTGCTGGTGAACCGGCACACCCAAGTCATCTCTCCCGGCGATGGATGGTCCATCGCCGAGTTCTTCGTCATACGCAACTATCAACGCCGGGGTATCGGGCGGCGGGTGGCATTCCGCACATTCGACCAGTCACCAGGAAAGTGGGAGGTTCGCTGGCTGCGGAACAACGCAGAGGCTAACGCATTCTGGCCTAAAATAATCGGCGAATACATATCGGGTAACTTCCAGATCCACACCGGTGCGAGCGGCCCGATTGCTACCTTCGAACACACGCGCAGCTAGGAGATTCCTCGGAATATCCGCTCCGCCTTACGACGGGCTTAGGATGAACGGCGCAGAAAAGGCTAGGTTCACCACATCCACTCAAACGTTGAACAAATAGTTCACCACGTCGCCGTCCTGCATCACGTACTGTTTGCCCTCCGCGCGCAACACACCCTCGCGCCGCGCCTGGGCCAGGCTGCCCGTACGCACCAGGTCGTCGTAACTCACCACCTCCGCCCGGATGAACCCCCGTTGAATGTCGGAATGTATTTTCCCCGCCGCCTGAAACGCCGGTATGCCCCTGGTGATGGACCAAGCCCTCGTCTCCATCTCACCGGCGGTCAGAAATGAGACCAGGTCCAACGCCCGGTACGAAGTTTTTACCATCTTCTCCAGTCCCGACTCCCCGGCGTCCAGAGACGAACGAAACTCAGCCTCCTCCTCGGGCGCCATCTGCGCCAGCTCCATCTCCAGCTTCCCGCAGAGTACCACCACCTCAACTCCCGGCCGAGCATGATTCTGGGCAAACTCAGCTTCCATCTCCTCGAGTCGGGGAAGGTCCTCTTCGCCCGCATTGAACACCACGAGGAGCGGCTTGGCCGTCAGCAGCTGAAAGTTCTCCATCAGACCACGGGCCTCTGCAGGCGGGGACTGCTCACGCACCGGCGTCTCAGCCTCCAATCCCTGTCGCAGCTGCCTCACAAGCTCCATTTCACGCGAAAGCTCCGTACGCTCGGTGGCCTTGGCCCGCTTCATCCCTTGCTCGATACGCTGCTCCCTCCGCTCCAGAAGCGCGAGGTCGGAGAAGGCCATCTCCATCTCCATGTTCTCCACGTCACGGCCTGGATCGATGGTCGCTTCCTCGGTGGGCACAGACGGATCTTGGAAGGCCCGCACCACCAGGGCCAAGGCGTCGCAGCTCTGGAGCATGTTCAAATATTCGCCGCTGATACCCCGCGACTTGCCCAACCCCTCAGGTACCCCAGGGAAGTCCAAGTATTCCACTTCCGCGGGCACTATTCGCTTGGACTTCTCCATCACCGCCAGCACGTCCAGGCGAGGGTCCGGCACCTTCACCACACCAACGTTGGGCTTTGCGGCGCCGCTGCCGAAATTCGCCGTGGCCGCATGGCCACGTGTCGCAGCATTGAATACCGTGGACTTGCCACTCCGGGGAAGGCCGATGATACCTATTGCCACGCGAATGCACCTCCTAAAGGCAAGTAACCGATGAAACCCGGCTATTCTAGCAGCCAGGACTCGTCTTAGACCTACTCGCGTGGCTCAACCCGTCATCTGCAGCACGTCCCGGTCGAGCCCCTCCGCTGGTTCCTGCAAAGTAGGTCACGTACACGTCCTGGTAGGTGCAGGTCAAAGACTCGCGACTTTCACAAGGGACACCATGGGGGTCTAGGGGTCGCGGCGAGCGGACCCATAGACCCCCATGGGACTGCTACAATATGGTCTTATGGAGTCCATCGTCATAATCGACTACGGCGCGGGCAACCTGCGTAGCGTCCAGAAGGCCTTCGAGCACCTCGGGCACCCGGCCGTCATCAGTGATGACCCCGCAGTCGTCGCAGAAGCACCGGCCCTCGTCTTCCCCGGCCAGGGCGCCTCACCTCCCGCCATGACCACGCTGAACTCCAACGGTATGGCAGACGCGATACGCAAGGCCATCAGCGAGGACAAGCCCTTCTTCGGCGTCTGCCTCGGCCTGCAACTCCTAGTCGAGCGCTCGGAGGAAGGTGACACCGCCTGCCTGGGTGTGCTGCCCGGCACAACCAAACTGCTCCCCGCGGGCCTCAAAGTACCCCATATGGGCTGGAATAGCGTCCACGTAAACTGCAGCCATCCCCTATTCGAGAACGTCGCGCAGGACAGCTACTTCTACTTCGTCCACAGTTACTACGCCACGCCCGAAGACCCGGAAGTGGTCCTGGGCACCACGGAATACGGCATTGACTTCTGTAGCGTCGCGGTCCACGGAAACCTCGTCGCCACCCAATTCCACCCCGAGAAGAGCGGCCCCGTTGGGCTGCAACTCTACGACAACTTCGTGCGGCGCCTGGTCTACCGGGAAGCCGCTTCTAGCGCCTAGGTCATGGAGGTCATTCCCTCCATAGACCTCCGCGACGGCAAAGTCGTACGCCTGCACCAGGGCGATTATGCCCAGGAGACCGTCTACTCCGCCGACGCCGTTGCCCAAGCCAAGGAGTTCGCAGCCGCCGGCGCAAGTCTTGTACACGTAGTTGACCTGGACGGTGCCCGCACCGGGTCGCCGACCAACGCATCCGTCTACCGGCGCATCGGCCAAGAGTCCGGCATACCATGGCAGCTCGGCGGTGGACTGCGCGACGCCGAGACCATAAGCGCGGTCGTCGCCATGGGCGCCAGCCGCGTGGTGCTGGGCACCGCGGCGGTCGACGACCCCGACCTCGTCAAACAGGTGGTCAGCCAGCACGGCGCCGAGCGAATCATCGTCGGAGTGGACGCCCGCGACGGCATGGTGGCCGTCCAAGGCTGGACGCAGCATCGTACGCTCAGCGCCCAGGACCTGATGGCGCGCATGGCAGACTTCGGCGTGCGGCGGTTCGTCTACACCGACATCTCCCGCGATGGCACCCTCACCGAGCCCAACTTTGACGCCGTAGCCGTCATGGTGGAGCGTGCCAACGCGCTTGGCGCCGTCCTCATCGCCTCCGGTGGCATCCGCAGCATCGCCCATCTGGAGCGGCTGGCAGGGTTGGGAGCTGAAGCCGCCATCATCGGCAGCGCCATCTACACCGGCAACATCGACCTGGCCCAGGCCGTCTGGGCATTGGCGTAAGCCGTGCGTGTCACCCACCGCCACGGCATGACCCAGGCAGACGCGGCGGCACGCCTGGACCGTTTCGCCCAGGAATTCATGGACCGCAACCCCCAGGACGTCTCGGCCGCCAAGGAGTGGCTATCTCCCGACGTCCTTGCCTACACCGTTTCCGCCCTGGGCATCCGCCTTTCCGGGACCGCTACGGTCACCGAATCCGAGATACTAGTCGAAACCACTGTCCCGTTCATGGCCCGGCCCTTTACCGATCAGATCAAACATCAAATCGAAGAGACCCTGGCCAAGACCTTCGCATAGCCCTCCGTCAGGACTCGTCCTGCACCTATAATCTGGGGATAATTGGCAGTGGAATCCTTCGACAAGTTCAGGCCGTGCAGTATATATTCCCGCTTATAGCGTCGAAGACTCCGATAGCAAGTTTGAACCGAGCCTGTCGGAGGGCTTGCCTGTCCTGAACCCCGATTACATCGAAGCGAAGAATCGAGCCATGAGGCCTCGTCTTTCCAGAGCAAACCAGAATCCAGGCAACCACGCCCTGCTGGGCGAGGAGGTGCATATATGACCACCCACCGCGTTAATCACGGCATCATCGAAAAGCCCGGCCCATTTCGGGTGTCGCCCAACCTGGCCGACTACGACTCCACCTACAACGGTTTCGACTGGGCCAGCGTTGAAAAAGAGATAGACTTCCTGCCCAACGGCGGGCTCAATTTAGCCCACGAGGCCATCGACCGCCATTGCACCGACGGCCGGGGCTCCAAGACGGCCATGCTCTGGGAGGGCAAGAACGGCGAAACGGAAACCCACTCCTTCAGCGACCTGCGCCGGACGTCCAATCAGTTCGCCAACGTCCTTAGGAGCCTGGGCCTGCAGAAGGGCGAGCGTGTCTTCACCTTCCTGGAGCGCATTCCCGAACATTACGCCGCCGTCTTCGGCACGCTGAAGGCCGGCTGTATCATCGGCCCCTTATTCTCCGCCTTTGGCCCCGACCCAGTGAAAGACCGCCTCTCCGACAGCGGCGCTACTGTGCTCGTCACCCAACCCGACCTCCGCGCGCGCATCGCCCGCATTTTGCCGGAGCTGCCTGAGTTGAAGCACATCATCATCATCAACAAAAACAGCCGCTCCCAGGAGCCTCTCGCCGAGGGCGACTTGGACTTTTACGCGCTCATGGCCGAAGCCTCCGGCGAATTCGGCCCGTTGGAGACCACCCGGGACGACTACTCAGTGATGCACTACACCTCCGGCACCACGGGCAAGCCCAAGGGCGCCGTCCACCGGCACAACGCCGTCATTCAGCACTACCTCACCGGCAAGCTCGTGCTGGACCTGCATCCCGACGACATTTACTGGTGCACCGCCGACCCCGGTTGGGTCACCGGCACCTCCTACGGCATGTTCGCACCCTGGGCCAACGGCGTCACCCAGGTGGTCTACGAAGGCGGCTTCAACACCCGCAAGTGGTACGAAATTATCCAGAAGTACAGCGTCACCATGTGGTACACCGCGCCCACCGCGGTCCGCATGCTCATGCGCTCCGGCGCCGACGTACCTCGGCGCTTCGACCTCTCCAGCCTGCGCTACATCTGCTCGGTGGGCGAGCCGTTGAACCCAGAGGCCATCCACTGGGGCATGAAGGCCCTGGGAATGCCCATCCACGATAACTGGTGGCAGACCGAGACGGGTGCCATTCTCATCGCTAACTACCCAATGCTGCCCGTCAGGGTAGGCTCCATGGGCAAGCCGCTCCCCGGTATCACCGCGAGCATAATCGACGAGGCAGGCAACGAGCTGCTGCCGGACCTCGAGGGCGACCTGGCCATCCGCCCCAACTGGCCCTCCATGTTCCAGGCCTATTGGAACCAGCAGGAGCGCTACGACTCGCGGTTCGTCCACGGCTGGTATCTCACCGGCGACAGGGCGTGGCGCGACGCCGACGGCTATTTCTGGTTCGTGGGCCGCGCCGACGACGTAATCAACACCGCCGGCCACCTGGTCGGCCCCTTCGAGGTAGAGAGCACCCTCATGGAGCATCCTGCCGTGGCCGAGGCAGGAGTCATCGGCAAGCCCGACCCCATGGCCATGGAGGTAGTGAAGGCTTTTGTGTCGCTGAACTCCGGCTACGAGGCATCGGACAAGCTGCGGCGAGAGCTCATAGCCTTCTCGCGGGACAAGCTCTCGTCAGGCGTGGCCCCGCGGGAGATCGACTTCCTGGACTCGTTACCGAAGACCCGCAGCGGCAAGATCATGCGACGGCTGCTCAAGGCTCGGGAGCTGGGCCTGCCCGAAGGCGACACATCCACCCTGGAGGAGGACTAGGCCGAACGTATGCTACACCTATATTCTAGAGGCACGCGTAGCAAGGATGTACCACAACCCTCTCATGGGCCGTGCCTCTGGCCACCCTTGGTGCGGGGAGACCGCGCGCCTCTCCTTGACGAAGCCGTGGCCCAAGTCCGGTTGATTACATAATTTCCCGATAATATCAGCACGACGGCACAGGAACATGATGCCTCAACCGCATTCCCCCTTGCTCAACGTTCTCATCGTCTCGTCCCGCTACGCCGACTGGGCTGAGCGCGTCATGGCCGTGGCGCCGGACAGGCTCCACGTTAACGCCCTCACCGCATCCTCTCTGGCCGACGAAGCGGGCCTCTTCCCCCAGTTCGGCGCCTTCGCCAAGGACACCGGTCCCGTGGGCGGGCTGTCCCGACGCGAGTGCGAGACTCTGCTCCACGAGTCCCATGTCATCGTGCTCGACGCGCCGTTTCCTCGCAACATCTACTCCCGCGCCGAGAGCCTCCTGTGGGTGCATATCCCCTTCGCCGGAGTGTCCGACTTCACGGAGTCGGACCTGTGGGGCCAACCGGTGCAGGCCACCTGTTCCCGAGGATTCACCGGCACACTGCCAATCGCCGAGATGGTCATCGCCCACGCCTACGCCTTCGCCAAGGACATCTCCAACGCAGCAGCGGCCACGGCCAAGGGCCGCTTTGCAGAGACCTACCGCTTCAGCATGCTCTCCGGAAAGACCATGGGCCTCATCGGTCTGGGCGGCATCGGCGGACACGTGGCGCGCCTGGCCAGGGCCAACGGCATGCGCGTGCTAGCCACTCGCCACTCGGCCACAGAACGCGAGCGCGACACCGGCGGCGTGAACGAACTGTTCCCTCCCTCGGAGCTGCATGCCATGCTGACAGAATGCGACTACGTCGTGGTCTGTACGCCACTTACGGACGAGACCCGCCATGTACTCAATGCGGACGCTTTCGCGGTCATGCGCGACGGCGCAATGGTGCTGAACGTGGCCAGGGGAGAGATCATCGACGAGCCGGCATTGAAGGACGCCCTGCGCTCCGGGAAGCTGGGTGGGGCCTACCTCGACGTGTACACCAACGAGTACTTCCACCCACCGGACCCGGAGCTCATGGCCCTGCCCACCGTGGTGATGACGCCCCACAACTCGGACAACGTGGGTGAGGTCCACTCATTCGGCATGGACCTCTTCATCGAAAATCTACGCCTGTTCTTGGGCGGTGATCCGCTCAAGAACTCGGTAGACTGGGATCGCGGCTACTAGTCACCAGGGCATGCCTCCAACTAGTCGCGAGTCTTAGACTTATACCCGCATTCGGGAGCAAACCCACAGCCCCTCAAAACTCGGCCAGGCCCACGTCATTCCGGCGCAAGCCTGAATCCAAATAGCCTGACCCTTACGGCGATCGGACGCTGCCATGGGTAGATCTGGTCCGGCTCCTACTTATGGGTGCAGGACGCGCCGGACGCGCCCTTTGTGGTAGGTTAAGGCTAACCCTTCTTGGCCTTCTTCTGGGCCTCGACCAAAGGCTTGATGTGCCCGCCAAATGCCACCTGCTCGGCGGCGGGAATCACCATCACCGTCTTCTCGTTCCGGCTATAGAACCGGGCCACGGCCCGCGCCACCGTCACCCGCCCAAAGTAGGGTTCCACCTTGGGGTTATCCAGCACCGCGTTTAGTTCACTTACATATTGATCCCACGACTTCTGGGCCGCCTCAAGATACTCGTTGTTGGCCTCGCGGAGCGCCTTCTTGTATTCGTTCCAACCGCTCACGGCATCGCCTCCTCAATGTGATCTTGCCTGTTCGCCTCCCTCTCGTAGCGACATGGGCTATCATACCGTAGGTCTACACGATCTCGTCTACCCTAGACAGATCTGGCGAAAGGAGTAAGCCATGGCGCGAGCCCCGAGAAAGGATGCTCCGACGCTGTTCGACCACGCAGCAGCGGCGGGCCAGCCCGTGGACAATCCCCCAGATAGCCCGAAACCGGCTCGCCCTCCGCTGCTCCTGGTGCTCGATGGCCACGCCATGGTCTTCCGCGCCTTCTTCGGCATCAAGCAACCCATGACCATCCGAAGCACCGGGGAGGAGGTCCGGGGCGTTTACGGGTTCACCAACAGCATGTTTCGGGCCATCGGTGACTACCGGCCGACCCACATGGCCGTCGCCTTCGACCCGCCGGGCCCCACCTTCCGCGACGATGTCTACGCCGAGTACAAGGCAAACCGACCTCCCGCGCCGCCCGAACTCCACATGCAGGTGGATCGCATCAAGCAGGTCATCGAAGCCTTGCAGATACCCATCTACGAAGTGAGCGGCTACGAGGCCGACGACGTGCTCGGCACAATCACCCGCGAGGCCACGGCGCACGGCACCGACACCATCATCTTTACCGGCGACTCCGATATGCTGCAACTCGTGTCACCCCACGTGCGAGTGCTTATCACCTCGGGCTTCGGCGAACAGAAGATGTACGACGTGCAGGCGGTGCGCGAGCGCTACGGCGGGCTGGAACCCCAGCAGCAGATCGACGTGAAGGCCCTAGAGGGCGATACCTCGGACAACATCCCCGGGGTCCCCGGCGTGGGACGCAAGACGGCCATCAAGCTCGTCCAGCAATTCGACAGCGTGGAGGGCATCTACGAGCGCATCGACGACGTGAGCCCACCCCGCATTCAGCAACTCCTGCGCGACCACGAAGAGCAGGCCAAGCGGAATAAGCACCTAGTCACCATCGTCACCGAAGCGCCGGTGGAATTCGCATTCGACCAGTCTCTGTTCGGTCACTACGACCGCAACGACGTGCTAGAGGTCTTCAGGCAGCTAGAGTTCAACTCCCTCATCCCCCGTATCCCTGCTCCGGTGGACGAAATCGCGCAACCGGCGAGCGATGACACCGCCCCGTCTTCGGCAAGCACTCAAGCCGCTCCCACCGAAACTGTAGTGGTGGACACGCCAGAGGCGCTGACGGCCATGGTCAAGGACCTCCGCGCGGCCTCGGTCGTCGCCTTCGATACCGAGACGACCTCAATCGACCCAATGCAGGCGGCGCTGGTTGGCCTCTCCTTTGCGGTCACACCGGGCAAGGCCTACTACGTTCCCGTAGGCCACCAAACGGGCCAGCAACTTCCCCTGGAGCAGGTGCTCGCCCACGTAGTGCCGCTCTTGGAGGAACCCTCCATAGGTAAAGTAGGCCACAACGCCAACTTTGACCTCACCCTGCTGGCCAACTACGGCGTGCGGCCCGGCAAGGTCAAGGTCGCCTTCGACACCCTGCTGGCGGCGCACCTGCTGGGCGACAAGGCCCTGGGGCTTAAGGCCCAGGCCTTCAACCGGCTGATGGTGGAGATGACCCCCATCAGCGAGCTAATCGGCACGGGCCGCAACCAAATTACCTTCGACCAGGTGGGAATCGAGATGGCGGCGCCCTACGCCGCCGCCGACGCCGACATGACCCTCCGGCTGATGCAGGTGATGGAGCCAGAGCTGGAACGAGATGGGCTCACCACGCTCATGGTCGAGCATGAAATGCCGCTGGTATCGGTAATTGCCCAGATGCAGATCAACGGTATCGGCGTCGATACCAGTGTCCTGGAAAATCTGGCGGAGGAGCTGACCGGACAGATTCAGACCCTGGAAGCCGGGATATACAACGACTTAGGCCATCGCTTCAACATCAACTCGCCAGCACAATTAGCAGATATCCTCTACAACGAACTCAAACTACCCAAAGGCAAACGAACTCAGACTGGCTACTCCACCGACGCCGCCACGCTGGACGCCCTGAACAAGATGCCCCCGGAAGCGCTGGAGAATACTCGCCCAGAGAGCCTGAAAATCGTGGCCAACATCCAAGAATACCGGGCGCTGACCAAACTCAAGTCAACCTACGTCGATGCCCTGCCCCTAGCGGTGAACCCCGAGACCCACCGTATCCACACCAGCTACAACCAGGCGGGGTCGGCCACAGGACGCATCGCCAGCAATGACCCAAACTTGCAGAACATCCCCATCCGCACCGAGGTGGGCCGCCGTGTCCGCAAGGCCTTCATCGCGGAGGGCCGCCCCGACTGGCTCCTGGTAGCCGCCGACTACTCCCAGGTGGAACTGCGCGTGCTTGCCCACCTCTCTCAAGACCGAGACCTCATCGCCGCCTTCGAGCGGAATGAGGATATCCACGCGGCCACGGCCGCACGCATCTACAAAGTGTCTCTCGACGAGGTGACACGCGACATGCGCCGACTAGCCAAGGTGATGAATTTCGGGGTGATCTACGGTCTGAGCGCATTCGGTATCTCCCAGCAAACGGAGCTGACCAACGAGGAGGGCGCGGAGTTCATCAAGACCTACTTCAGCACCTACCCCAAAGTGCGAGAGTACATCGACGCCACCATCGACGCTGCTAAACGGGATGGCTACGTGGAGACGCTACTGGGCCGGCGGCGCTATCTGCCGGAGCTCCGGGCACCAAATCAGCAGGCGCGGATGGCGGGCGAGCGCATGGCGATCAACATGCCGGTGCAGGGCACGGCCGCCGAGGTGCTCCGGGAAGCCCTCATGCATGTGCAGTGCCGACTTGACGAGACAGGCATGCGCAGCAAGATGCTCCTTCAGGTGCATGACGAGCTGGTGTTCGAGTCGCCGAAAGAGGAGGTAGACCAGCTCAAAGAAATGCTGGAGGAGCTCATGCCCCACGCGCTGGAGTTGGTCGTGCCGCTGAGAATCGAGATCAAAACGGGCGAGACTTGGGGCAACATGGAATAGGTACTTGGGGGTCGTTGCGAGCGGGGGATACCCTGCCGCCTTACCCCTCCGCCACCTCAATCTGGCGCTCCAGGTCGGTGACCGCCTCATACGCTTCGTCGATGAGCTTATAGCAGCGCTCCAGGTACAACCGGGCCAGAGTCGCGCCGCGCTCCGAAAGGTCGCTAGCCGCCTTGCGAACCTTGACCACCCAGTAGCGCTCGGACATAATCTCCTCCAGCACCTGCATACCATCGCTGGTCTCCTGGGCCAGAGAAGTATCGTCACGTTCCAACGCAAAGCGCATGGTGCCTACCAGTTTGGACAGCTCGGCCAACCGGTCTCGGTCGTTCATCAGCTCAAAGAGAACTCGGTGGACGCTAGCGAGGCCCGGCTCTTCCAGCCGGCCCTCGCTAGCACGAATCGCTTCCGGCTGCGCCTCCTGATGAGCATCGAAGTGCACCTGGTAGAGACCGAAGTAGGCCTGGGTCGCCATCGCCGTTTCCTGCATGGCTGCACTCATATCGGAGGCTGAGAAGCTCCCCGCATCGATGAGGTCGTCACCCCGCAGCGATGCCAGCCTCTGCAACTCGGCCACGCTCTCTACCGCCTCCGGCATGGGTGGCGCCGCAAAACTGGTCATAGAGCCGCTCAAGGCCTCACCTGCCATGCTACCCAGCTGAGAGGCCAGAAGCGGTGGCAAGTATTTCCCCATATCCATCTGAATCGGCAGCACCAGGACATAGGTCGCATAGACACGAGCATCGTCGCGGTTACGGAAGTAGACCAAGGCGTGGCCTTTGGGTTGCTGTGGGTCACCAACATCGAAATTAAGTGCCATAACACCTTCCTCCTCGGTACCATTATAGGAGACAAGACGAAGAAGGTGGGCCCAGGCTGCATCCACTTTACCTTGACACTCCACAGCACCTCCCTTAGCCTGTCGAGCAGCTTCCTACGAACAACAACGTTTCCTGTTGGGCACCACCATTACGCTGCCCGGTCTGCACCCTTTTGGAGGACTATGAGGGGAGAGAGCCCTCCTGAGCGCGGCTCGCGTCGAGGATGGCATAGGCGACCCCTTCGCTGGGGCCTGGAATTCACCATCCTCTTCCTCTTTTGGCTTGCCCTTTCCGGCACCCTAGACCTCAAGTTCGTGACCTTCGGGGTGCTCTTTTCGGCGATGGTGGTCCTCCTCACCCGCGACCTGTTTTTTCCTCGCGACCCAGAGCGGTTCCACGCTCCACCCCACTACCTTTCGTGGCTCGTCCGCACGGGGGTTCGGTTTCTGCTATACCTGCCGTGGCTACTTTATGAGATTCTGCTCGCCAACGTGCACGTGGCCTACCTCGTATTACACCCTCGCATCCCCATCGACCCCCAGCTCGTCACCTTCGAGACCACGCTGGAAACCGAGCCCGCCCAGGTACTGCTGGCCCAGTCCATTACGCTGGCTCCAGGGACTATCATCGTGGACATCGACCGTAAAGGCCGGTTCCTTGTGCACGCGCTCTCGGCCCGGACTCGGGCCAGCCTGGCAGAGTGGAGCATGCAAGACAAGGTGGCATCAGTGTTCGGCCAGGCGAAGGGCCAGCCCCAGCCGGTGAGTATCGTCACCGACCCCACCGAGTATCAGGCATGAGCGCCTTCTTCATTACCGTAGCCTCTATCATCGTGGGGCTGAGCTTCGTCGCCTTCTTACGGGTAATCATCGGACGCAGCATCTTCAACCAGCTCCTGGCCGTCAGCGCAGTGGGCACAAACACTATCGCCCTCATGGCAGTTATCGGGTTCATCTTCACCAGACCATCTATGTTCATCGACCTGGCCCTGACCTATGCGCTGCTGAACTTCGTGGGGACGGTGGCCGCCGCCAAAGTATTGGAGCGCCGCTCCGAGGGGGATGCGTGAGCGTGGAGACAACCTTGAATATCGGCGGAGGAACCTTGGTCGTGATTGGACTGTTCTTCATGGGAATTACCGCCGTTGGACTGCTACGTCTGCCAGACTTCTACACCCGCGCCCATGCTGTTTCAAAGTCCGAGACTCTAGGACTGGGCCTGGTAATGCTGGGACTGGCACTGTACAACGGCGTAAACATTGTGAGCTTGAAGCTGCTCCTAGCGATGGTCTTCGTGTTTCTGGCGAACCCGGTGGCCACTCACCTACTGATCCGAGCGGCGGTGCGCCAGGGAGTGAAACCCTGGACGCGGACGGCGCCGGGGAGCGATACGCCGGCCTTGCCGAAGTAAGGAGAGAGAAATGGTCTGGCAACTGGAGCTTGCGCTGTTTTTAATGCTGGTGGTCACCGCCGTAGTGGCATTGTCGTTACGCGACCTGCTGGCGGCGGTGGCAACGCTCACGGCCTTCAGCTTCTTCAGTGCGCTGCTCATGGCTATGATGGGAGCAGTGGACGTGGCCATGACTGAAGTGGCGCTGGGGTCGGGAATCACAGGTGTGTTGTTCATCGCGGGGATCGTTGCGATGGACCGGAGGTCGGTGGATTGAGAATTCTGACGCTGGCACTCCTCCTTGGCCTGGCCGCCCTGCTCATCTACGCAGAGGGCGACCTGCCCGACCGCGCGGATCCCAGCTCTCCTGCAAATACCCATGTGGCTCCGGAATACATCGCTCTGGCGGAGGAGCGCGTGGGTACGCCCAACGTGGTGTCCGCGGTGCTAGCCGACTTCCGGAGCTACGATACTCTAGGAGAAACGGCGGTGGTGCTCACCGCGGGGATGGCCATCGCCATCACACTCTCTTTCCGGAGGCCAAATGACGGATCCGTCTGACAGCATCATTCTTCACTTCATCGCCCGCATCTTCATGGTGCCTTTCATCCTAATTTTCGGCTTCTACGTCTTTACCATTGGCGAAGCCGCACCAGGCGGCGGCTTCCAGGGCGGTGCCATCATGGTCGCCGCTGTCGCTCTCATCCACATGAGCGTGGGCAGGGAATGGGCGCACCGGCGCTTCAACATCGGCATGTTGAGCGGAGCGGCCTACGGCGGCGTGGCCATCTTCGTCATCACCGGTGCAGTTGGGCCCCTCACCGGACAGCCCTTCCTCGATTACGAAGCACTGTGGCTGTTTGGCGCTGAAGATTCGGACCTCCGGAAGTGGGGCGCGTTCATCGTCGAGGCTGGAATCGGCATCACGGTCTTCGGCGTCCTTGCCCTCACCTTCGATTACCTCACCCAACCCCAAAACGCCCCGGAACAAGAGACCGGGCCGGAGGGAATGACAGATGGTTGACGAAATCGCGGATCGTTTTTCATACTGGCTCACGACACTGCTCCTGGTCATCGGCCTTTACGGCATGATTAAGAAGCGCAACTTGATGAAGAAGGTCATCGGCGCCAGCATCTTTCAAGTCGCCATCATCCTCTTCTTCATCTCGGGCAGTCTCCGGGAGGGCGCCACGGTACCCATCCTGGATGAGAACTTGAGCGGCGCGAACTACATCAACCCCCTTCCCCATGCGTTGATGCTCACCGCCATCGTGGTCTCCGTAGCGATCTCCGGCGTGGCGTTGGCCTTCATGGTCCGCATCTACCGTGAGTTCCACACCTTAGACGAGAATGAAATCCTGGAACGCGTGCAGGAATAGACGCCGAGCAGCTTCCTTTACTCATACCCATGAGCCTGCTGGCCATGGCCTTAATCGTAACGCCGACCGGGCTCTGGCGTCCCCAGGCTGCGTTCCCTCTGGCCGTCGTGGCCGTGACCGCATCCGTCATCTTCTCAATCGGCGCCCTGGCGGAGGTCTCCCAAAACGACGCACCCCTCCGTCACCTGCTGGGGAACTGGGAGCCGCCGCTGGGCATCGAATACGTGGTGGATTACGTTTCCGGCTTCGTGGCGGTGGTCATCACCTCAGTGGCCTTGCTCGTCATCATGGCGACACGCGGCACAGTGACCGAAACGGGGCGGGAGCGGACGGGTATCTATTACGGCCTAGTCCTGCTGCTCCTGGCGGGACTAACGGGAATCGTGGTCACTGGCGACCTGTTCAACCTTTTCGTCTTCCTGGAAATAGCATCGCTGGCCGCGTATACCCTGGTATTCATCGGCGACCAGCGCGCCATGGTGGCTGGGTTCCGGTACCTAATCTTAGGCACCATCGGTGGTGCGCTCTATCTACTGGGCGTGGGTTTTTTGTACTTCGCCACCGGCACCCTCAATATGGCCGACATGGCCGCGCGCATGCCAGAAGTTGCCGAGCTGCGCTCTGTGCAGGCTGGTGCGGTTCTCATCTTCGTGGGCCTGGGCTTGAAGATGGCCCTCTTTCCCATGCACCTGTGGCTGCCCGACGCCTACACATACTCCTCCTCCTCGGTGAACTCGCTGATAGCACCCATCATGACCAAGGTGGCGGCCTACGCCATGCTGCGCATGTTCCTCAGCGTTTTCTCCCCAACCTACCTCCAAGACGAAGTGCCCATAGCCGATGCACTGATCGTCCTGGGGCTCATCGGTGTCATCGCTGGGTCGGTGGCGGCCATATCCCAGCGCGACCTTCGACGGATGCTGGCCTATAGCAGCGTAAGCCAGATCTCGTTGATCGCGGTGGCCATCGGCCTGGCAAGCCCCCTGGCCTTCGTGGCAGCACTTCTTCACGTGATGAACCATGCCGTGATGAAAGCCACCCTCTTCCTGGCGGCGGCCAGCGTTCGGCAGTCAACCGGCAGCTCCGAAATCGAGCGCATGACGGGCCTGGGCAAGCGTATGCCCATCACCATGATGGCCTTCAGTTTTGGCGCCATATCGCTGGTGGGCATCCCACCCACGGCGGGGTTCTTCAGCAAGTGGTACCTGGTCCAGGCGGGTATCGATGCCGGCCAGTGGCCGGTAGCAGTGGTGGTCCTGGTCAGCTCGTTGCTCACCGCCGTCTACTTGTTCCGGATACTTGAACGGGTCTATCTCCGTTCCTATCCGCCCGAGCCGGACCCCGCCATGGGCGGCCGCGGTGGCGTCACAACCCAAACGGTGACGGCGGTACGGGAAGCCCCGGTCTCCATGCTCGTCCCAATGCTGGTGCTAGGGCTTGCGACGGTGGCGCTAGGGCTGATGAATAGCGCCATCGTTACCAGAGTGCTGGAGCGAGGGGTCTGATGACCGAGGTCTTCGACTCTCCGCTGCCACTTCTGGCGCTACTCACTTCTGTTGGAGCGGCGACCCTGGTCTTACTCTCGCACCGCACCCCCAAACTTCGGGACGGCTGGAGCACGCTAGCGGCGGCGGTACAAGTGGCACTGGTCGCCTTCATGCTGCCCGATGTGCTCAACGGACGAGTCCCCGAAACCCAGCTTTTCGAGCTATCTCCCGGTATCGAGCTTGTGCTCCGTGCCGATGCCATGGGAATGGTGTTCGCGCTGTTGGCATCGTCGCTGTGGCTGGTGGTCTCGGTCTATTCGGTGGGCTACATGCGGAGCCTGCAAGAGGCGAGCCAGACTCGCTTCTTCACGGTCTTCGCCCTAAGCATGACGGCGACGATTGGCGTGGCATTCTCGGCCAATCTACTGACCTTCGTGCTGTTCTATGAGCTCTTAACCCTGTTCACCTACCCTCTGGTTGTCCATCATGAGACGGAAGAGGCCGTGCGGGCGGGGCGCAAGTACCTGTTCTACACCCTCTCCAGCGGTCTGGCGCTCATCGGCGCGACCGCATGGGTCCAGATACTAGGCATCGACGCGACATTCAGACCGGGCGGGTTCCTCTCTGGTCTGGAGAGCGACCTCCAACGTTGGGGGCTGTTCGCCCTTTTGATAGGAGGCGTTGGCGTGAAGGCGGCCATCATGCCGCTGCATGGCTGGCTGCCGTCGGCGATGGTGGCGCCAGCCCCAGTCAGCGCGCTCCTCCATGCGGTGGCAGTGGTGAAGGCGGGCGCATTTGGCGTCATCCGGATGGTTGGTTTCGTCTTCGGTGTCGGGCTACTTCAGGAGATGGGGGCCTGGCAGGTACTAGCCACCGCGGCGGGAAGCACTCTCATCATCGGCTCCGTTCTGGCACTCCGCCACGATAACCTAAAGCGCCGCCTAGCCTACTCCACCATCAGCCACCTCTCCTACATCGCGCTGGGCGTGGCGCTCTTGGGACCAACGGCGTGGATAGGCGCAATCCTCCACCTAGTTGGCCACGGAGTTACCAAGATCACGCTTTTCATGTGCGCCGGGGCCATTCACGCGCGCACGCACCGGGAAAACGTCAGCGAGATGACGGGAATCGGACGTCAGATGCCTATCACCATGGGGGCCTTTGCGCTGGCGGCGCTAAGCATGGCAGGCATCCCGCCCTTCGTGCTGTTCACCAGCAAGTGGTACCTGGGTCTGGGCGCCGCTGAAGTGGGCCACCAGGTATTTCTCATTCTGTACATGGTGAGCGGCGTCCTCACCGCAAGCTACCTCTTCCCTGTGGTTTTCCGCGCATTCTGGCGCTCCTCTCCCGCCTTTCCCCGCTACGCCGAGGCATCAACGGCTATGGTGCTACCCCTGGCCGTCACTGCGGGACTGGCGCTATGGCTCGGCACCTCTCCCGATTTTCCCTTCCGGTTCTTTGAACTGGCGGAGCAGATATCCCAATCGGTGACCAGCCCCGATTCGACAACTCTGGCGGGAGGCGGTCCATGAGACTGTGGCTCTTCGCAACCATCGCTGCCGCCCTCCTCATACTCGCCGCCGACCTAGTTTCCGCGGGAAACCAGCTCCGTCCGGCGTTCGCCGGAGGGCATCTTCGTGGTTCCTTCATGGCGCTGGGGCTGGTAAGCAGCGTCCTCATCATCGCCAGCGCCATGCTGTTGAGTCGCCTCTGTCTGGGCCAGGATGAGGACTACTACCAGGGGCGTGACGACGATGCCTAGCTTCCCACCGAGCCTCATACTACTTGGAACGGCTGTGTTGGTGGCTGTTCTGCCCAACCGCGCTCGCCCCTGGGCCTTCCTACTAGGCCCCGGCGTACTGTTGGCCTACCTGGCCTTCAGCGTCGAGGCGGGCGACTCGCTCCACGGCCGCTTCCTGGACATGGACGTCATGCCGGTCCGGGTGGACAATCTGAGCCTGCTCTTCGGCTACATATTCGCGGTAGTAACGCTTCTGGGCGGCATCTACGCGCTGCATATGAAGGAACGCGGCCAGCAAGTCACCGCGCTGCTTTATGCGGGCGCGGCGCAGGGCGTGGTCTTCGCCGGAGACCTCCTGACGCTGGTGGTCTTCTGGGAAGTGCTGGCCGTCACCTCGGTCTACCTCATCTGGGCACGGGGTTCCTCCACAGCCCAGGCCGCAGGCAACCGCTATCTGTTCGTTCACGTGGCGGGCGGCGCGCTGCTGCTACTCGGTGTCCTTTGGCATGCTGGCGAGACGGGGAGCTTGTTGTTCGAGCACTTCCAAGAGAACACCGCCGGCTGGCTGATACTAGGGGGGGTGGCACTGAATGCGGCCATCCCGCCCTTGCATGCGTGGCTTCCCGATGCCTATCCTGAATCCACCGTAACGGGAGCTGTGTTCCTAAGCGTGCTCACCACCAAGACGGCGGTTTACGTGCTGGCCCGAGGGTTCGCTGGCTGGGATATACTCATCTGGGCTGGAGCGGCCATGGCGCTGTACGGCGTGGTGTTCGCCGTACAGGCCAACGATATCCGGCGGGTGCTCTCCTACGACGTCATTAGTAAGGTGGGCTTCATGGTGGTGGGGGTGGGCCTGGGCACCGGCGTAGCCCTGAACGGCGTGGCCGCGCTGGCCGTGGCAGACGTGCTATACAAATCGCTACTGTTCATGGGTGCCGGATCTGTGCTCTATGCCACCGGCAGGAGCAAGCTCACGGAGCTCGGGACATTGGGCGGCTCCATGCGATTGGTCCTCATCCTCTTCATGGCAGGCGCCCTCGCCGCGTCCTCCTTGCCTCTCCTGAGCGGCTTCGTCACCAAATCGGTGGTTATTCTTGCGGCCGAGGAGGAGCATCGAGACTGGCTGGTACTGATACTGTATGCGGCCACGGCGGGGACTTTTCTAAGTGTCGGGCTGCGGCTGCCGTACTTCATCTGGTTGGGCACGCCCGATGGGGAAACACGGATGCTCCAGAGGCTTCCTTGGGGAATGCTGACAGCCATGACGCTCGCAGCACTGGGCAGCATTGGACTTGGCGTCTACCCCGATTTCCTGTATGACCGGCTGCCCTTTGAGCTCGATTACGAGCCCTACACGGCACTCCACGTGGTGCTCACGCTGCAACTCCTGCTCTTCACGGGTCTGGCCTTCTGGCTCCTGCGACGGGTGCTGGCGCCGGAGCGCAAGATGCTCCTGGACGTGGACTGGCTCTACCGGAAGGCTAACAAACTGGTGCGCATGTTTGTCCAAGAGCCCCTGGAAACGCTCTTCTCCGGCACTGAGCGGCTGGCCAACGCCCTAACGTCCTACGGCGGAAAGCTCGCCATTGAGCCCGAAACGGCATGGAATAGCCTTCGGCGCAAGCTCCGTCCTTTGGCCGACACCCGGGTATCCCAGGTTGGACGGCCCTCTCTGGGCACGGCTGTGGCGGCCATCCTCATGACCTTCGCCGTGGTCACACTCATCGCATTTCTGCGCTGAGCTTTACCCAACCCACCGCCAATCACTCATCCGAGGCCCCAGTCCACCCCTGACGGGCCGCAAGTTTCCGTGGAAGTGCAGAAGCCCGCTCTGGCGCGAGCGTCCGTACTCGCTAGCAGTCTCGGCACCCACCACCAGGATGATGGAGGCCACGTAGGCCCACAAGAGCAGCAGCATCAACGTGGAGATACTGCCGTAGACACGGTCAAAGTTCGCAAAGTTATCCAGGTAGAAGACGAAGCCAACTTTCGACAACTCGAACATCATCCCCGCCAGGAGCGACGCGGGGATAATATCGCTCCAGCGCACCTTGGCATTGGGAATAAACCGGTAGATCACCAGGAACAGGATGGTGCTGAAAACGACAGGAACAACCCCGAATAGAGTAGTCGATAGCCATTGGAACAGGTCCACCCGGACACCCAAAAACCCATCCTCTCCGGCCACCGTCCGACCGAAGCTGCTAAGAAAGACCGACACCGTCAAAAAGAATCCAACACTCCCGGCCATGCCAAAGGCACGAAGCTGCTGAACCATGAAATGCCGTTGCTCCTGCACGCGCCAGGCCCGGTTCATGATGCGGTGCAAGGAGCCGAACACCGCTCTACCGGCAATGAAGAGTGCGACCAGCGAAAACAGGCTGATCGCTCCGCGGGCGTCGGCCAGGCCGGTGATGTTATCGTGGATGATAGCACTATCGGCCAGGCCCGGCAGCTGGTCTTCGAAAAACTCAAAGAGTTGAGTCTGGGCCTCTTCGGAACCAACGAAATAGCCTGCAACACCGATGGCACCCAGGGCAATTGGGAACAGCGAGAAGAGAATGTAGTAGGCCAAACCGGCCGCCATCTGCGTCCCCTCATTCCGGCCAAAGTTGCGCAGGGTGCGCCAGATGAGCTCACCCAACGCTCTCAGGACTGGCGGAGCCGGAAGCCGGTAAAGCGCTTTGCGCAGCCAATCACCGACCTGCCGTATTCCCGCTAGTATCCTCATAAGAATCCCCGTCCCCTACATATTATATTAGGAGCCGGTGGAGTTCGAAGACTAGTTAGAGGATGCTTCGCCAATGAGTTTCGCTAGTGGCCGCCATGAATTTAGCGTGGATAGCTGGGCTTGCAGCGACAATGGCGGTGCTTTCCACCCTTGGCTCGGCTCCCTGAAGGGTAGTTGCCACGCCACCGGCTTCAGCACTCAGCACCAGCCCGGCGGCCACGTCCCACGGTTGCAGATGGTGGTGCGCATAGAGGTGAAATCGACCAGCGGCAACATAGGCGTACCCTAAAGCAGCCGAACCCACGATGCGAAAGGCCTGCATGTTCGGCCAGAGGCCTCGGAGCATATCCATTAGCCAGACTGCCTTATCGTCGACGTAGCCCAGATCGAAGCCCAAGATACACTGCTCCAGGGCTTCCGCTTGGGCTACCAGCACCCGTTCGCCGTTCACGTGGGTCCCACGGCCCGCCTCCGCGGAGAAGAGCTCATCGCGCATGGGGTCGTAGGTGCAGCCGAGGACCGGGGTATCGCCGTCCACCAGGGCCAGACTCACCGCGAAATGGGGTATACCACTGGCGAAGTTCCGGGTACCGTCCAGGGGGTCGATGATCCAGGTGAAAGAACTCTCCCTCTGGAACCGTCCTGACTCTTCCGCCCAGATGCCATGCTGCGGGTATTCGCGCCGGAGCACCGCGATGACAGCCTCCTCGGCGGCGTGGTCAACATCGGTGACGATGTTGTTCCGTCCCTTAAACGACACTTCGATGAGCCCCGCAGTTCCGATGGATGCATCGAACCGCTCGCGAATGATGCGCCCCGCAGCCCTGGCAGCCTCTTCGGCGGTCTCCAACGCCGTGAGGCCACCTGTACCCAAAGGCAGACTGGTACCCCTTATATGCAGTTCACTCATGACCCGGCCAGCCCCATGCGCTCATAGACCTCGTCCAGGGTGTTACGGGCAATAGCTCGCGCCCGCTCGGCGCCGTGGGCCAGCACCTCTTCCACGTAGCCTCGCTTTTTCTCCAGCTCCCGGCGGCGCTCACGAAACTCCATCAGGTAACGGTTGATGCCCTCGGAAAGCTGCTGCTTATCCTCCACGCAACCGATACCCGCGGTGGTGCACAACCGGTGGATTTCATCCAGCTTATTGGGGGTGAAAATCTTGTGGAGGGCGAACACATTGCACACCCCGGGCCGACCGGGATCGGTGCGCCGAGCGCGCTGAGGATCGGTAACCATAGTCATAACCCGCCGGGTAGTCTCCTCCTCAGTGGCCGAAATCTCGATGTGATTGTCCAAGCTCTTGCTCATCTTGTTGACGCTATCGGTGCCGGCAATGGACGGGGTCTCGGTGAGCAGGGCCTGGGGCTCGGGAAAAGTCTCGCCGAACAATCGATTGAACCGACGGGCGATCTCCCTGGAAATTTCTACGTGGGGCACCTGGTCCACTCCCACCGGAACGGCGTCAGCCTTGAAAAGAATAATGTCGGCGGTCTGCAGCACGGGATAGCCCACCAGGCCGAATCCGACGTGCTCCTCATCCTCGCCCATCTGCCGTACGCGGTCCTTGAAGGTAGGCACACGCATCAGCCAACCCAAGGGCGTGCTCATGCCCAGCAACCCGTAGAGCACCAGCTCCTCCTTCACGTGGGACTGAACGTACATGATGCACTTCTCGGGGTCCAAGCCCGCAGCCAACCAATCCAGCACCATCTCCTTGCCGTTGGGCACTATCTCCTTGTGCTCCTGGCCCTGGAGTGTAGTAAGGGCATGGGCGTCCGCCACGCCAAAGATGCATTCGTACTGGTCTTGAAGGTCCACCCAGTTTTTCAGCGCACCGAAGTAGTTGCCGAGGTGCAGCCGTCCCGTGGGACGCATGGCCGAGTACACACGGGTCACCATCTGAGACCTCCTTTCGGGGCGCGGCCCCAAACCCACATACGAGGGGCTCGAACTTATGAGACCACCGTCCGACAGTTTAGCCCACCGCCAAATACTGGTTATGGGTTCAGGGCACATCTTGCAAATAAAAAACCCGCCGCCTTATTAAAGGGGCGGGGTCAACCACGTTGCCACCCTTCTTACCCCGACCTTCCGGGGCGTTGGAACCGAAGCTCCCGGGTCCCTTCAGTCTCTCCGGCAGACACCAGGTTCACAGCTTCCCCCGGCTCTCTGAGTCTCGCCTTGAGGCCTACTCTCCACCTTCGCAGCCTTTTAAATTCTAGTGCGCGGATTATGGGGGCGGTCACGGTGGTCTGTCAATGACGGGCGTTGCAGGCTGGGGCCGCTGGCGTTAGGCTTGTTGCAATTTCATGATTCGCGCTCTAAACGGGAAAACGCCCCAAATCGATCCCACAGCCTACATCAGTGAGGCGGCCTATGTAGTGGGCGACGTGGTCATGGGGCCGCACTCGAGTGTGTGGCCCGGCGCGGTCATTCGTGCAGACCACGGCCGCATCACCATTGGAAGTCACACCAATATTCAAGACAACAGCGTGGTGCACTCCGATGCGGGCGCGTCCTTGGGCAACTACGTGACTCTGGGACACGGTGTAGTCTGCCACGCAGCCAGAGTGGGCGACCACACGCTTCTGGGCAATGGATGCGTAGTGAACGACGGTGCGGTCATCGCCAACCATTGCATTGTGGCGTCGGGCGCTGTGGTGCTGGCGGGCAAGCAGGTAGCCGAAGGGTCCTTGACCGCGGGGCTCCCCGCGGAGATTAAGGGCAGATTACTTAAGCGACACCACTTGCTGATTGAGCACATCTCGTCCAGCTACGTGAAATTGGCGCAACTCTACAAAGCAGAAGGGCTAGAGTAGCTCTCCTCGAATTAAGGTCAGGCACCCCTCCAACAAGCCCCGCGTTTTCGGCAGGATGCGCGCAGCAAGCTGGTAATTTTGCATTCCGAGTCCCCGCAGGTGGGCCAAGGGGATACCCTTGTGGATCCTAGGCACGCCCTGGCTAGAGAAGCCGGATGATGCCTCGGGTGCCATCCACTTCAACCTGCTGGCCATCGCGGATAACCCGGGTCGCAATGCCGGTGTTCACCACCGTCGGAACGCCCAAATCCCGCGCTACCAGTGTCGAATGGCTGGCGCCGCCGCCGGCCTCGGTCACCAGAGCGGAGGCCAGCAGCAAGAGGGGTGTGAGGGCAGGACTGGCCGCCGTGGTCACCAGAACATCGCCCTTGGCGAATCGGCCCAGCTCATCGGGTGAGTGGATGATTCGGGCTGTGCCCTGCCCCCGGCCGGGACTGGCTGATTGGCCGATGATCCGGGTTCCTTCAGCATCCTGTATCAACTCAGCTGTGGCGTCCATCCCTTCCTTCGCGTTGTCCTCAGGGATACTGGCCGGAGCAGCCAGCTTCCGATGCTCCTCCCAGGTGTGCTTGCGGCCTTCGGCCACGTCATGGAGCATCGAGACCGGCTCCCCCCGCCCCAGGGCTCCCAGCACTCCGTCCAGCTCCTCCTTCTCCACGAAGAAGACCTGCTCCGGCGCTTCCAGAACACCGGCCTCGGCAATGCGACGGCCCAGCTCCAAGACGACGCGCCTGAGCAGCGGCCAGGGACGCTGCAGGTAGAATCCGGCGTCCTCGCGCGAGGCCGCACTGGCCTGGAAACCCCTGATCGATTGGCGCAGATACTCCTGTTCCTGGGGTTGGTCAGCCAGTAACGCCAACACTTGCCGTTCGGCGGCTTCCCGCTGTTCAGCAGAGGCCTTCAGCAACATCGCTGGCGACTGAGTCTCATAGCGCAGATAGTTCTGCAAAGCGGCGATGGTCCCCACGGGGGCTTCCCCCATGGTGGGAAAGGAAAGGTCCAGGTTGTACACCTGATGCCCGTATTCGCCGTGGTAGGCATCCAGCCCTTGCCGGAGCCAGTCCGGCATCTGCTCCAGCTCTTGGACAACGGCTTGGGCAGTGCTTGCCAAGAGGCGCTCCGCCAGAGAACCGTCCTCCTTCCCGCGCATGGCAAGCGCACGCAGCGCCTCCTCTCCCTCCATCACCTTGCTGGGAAAGCCCTTGAAGAAGGTCGTGTAGTGGGGACGCAATGCTTCTGGGATGACGCTTGCATAGTACTCAGCGAAGCTGGACTCAAAGCCATAGCCAATGGGGGCCATCAGATACCAGAACTCACCCGACTCCCGGGTCAGCGAATCGAAGAAGGCCACCAGATCTTCGGAGCTCGCGGATGCAATATCGTACTCCAGGTGTCCGTGGAGCCGTTTGAGGTAGGCGGGAAGGTACTCATTGCGCCACCTGTTCAGGTTCTCGTAATTGCCCATGCCTCTCGTGGCAGTTCTCTCCCCCAGGGTGGCCGAAGGGGCTGCAGGGGGACGGAACGGTCTGTCCTGACGGGTGTAAAAATACCCATTGACGATGCAGAACCAGGGCTGGGGCATGGAAAAGGTGGTGCGCATCTGCCAGCCCAGCTCACCCGTGCCGAACTCCTCCCTGGAGTTGACCAACATGGGGAGAAGCCATGTTCTGAACAGGGGCGTCACTGGCTCGGGCAGCCACTCCCCCAGCCGCCAGTTCCGGCGCCAAGTTGCCCCCGGTATCGGGCTCTCCCAAGCCAGGCCCCTCTCCGGCAAAGCGGCGTGCACCATAGGCCGCGCTTGCAGCAAATAAAGCTGCCCTGCGTGGTAGGCCCATTCAATGTCTTGGGGCACGCCCTTCCAGTGCTCTTCCACGCTCACCGCAAGGCTGGCTATTTCCAGGGTCTGGGCCTCGCTAAGCGCGGCTGACTCACGCTGCCCTCTGGGTATCTCCTCCAGCACGGTGCCGTCAGAGGCGGCGGGACGCACCACGGATGCTTTGGTGCCGAGCGTGTACTCCAGTAGCTGAGGCCCATCGCGCAAAACCAACGCGTGGTCAGGCGTGACCGCACCGGAAACGGTAGACTCGCCCAGGCCATAGGAGGCCGACACCGAGACCTGGGTGGCCTCGCCGGTGAGCGGGTTGAGGGAGAAGGCAACCCCAGAGGTCTCGGCTGGCACCAACACCTGCACCAACACGCCCATCTTAATCTGCTTCAGCGATATCCCCAGCCTCTTCAGATAATGCACGGCTCGGTCAGTCCACAGGGATGCCCAGCACTGCTTGAGGACATTCAGAAGTGCGTCTTCGGTCTGGATATTCAAGAAGGAATCGTGCTGGCCAGCGAAAGTACCGTCGGGTCGGTCTTCCATCGTCGACGACGACCGCACGGAAATGGGCATGCCGCCCAGGCTCTCGAAGGCCTGAAGGATAGGTCTGCTCAGGTCGACTGGGAGCTCCCCTGAGTGCACCAGGTCTCGAAGCGCCTGCGGTTTCGCGTCGATGTCCTCGGGAGCTGCGAGCTCCAAGGCGTCGAGGAATCCCGACACCCGCTCTGCCAACCCCGCCTCTTCTAGGTAGTGGTCCATGGCGTCGACGGTGATAACAAAGCCCCGGGGGACAGTGAATCCGGCGGCCAACAGCGCTGAGAGGTTGGCAGCCTTGGGGCCGGCTTGCCACGCCTCGTCGCCGTGGGCCTGTTCAAGGGGAAGCACGTAGACCATGAAAACCCTCCTGGGCCTGGTTGCTCGCTGAAGCAGGCAGAATAGGCGGTAGACTCTATGGAACAGCGTCGGTTGTCAACCCGAGCATTCCGGCCAGCATAGTATCCTGTCCGAGTCCCAATCCATCCGATATTGTGAATGCCCTGAACTCCCAGCGACCCCCTTCAACCCCGGTCGATTCTCAGGACGTGGAGCGCCAACCACGTGGCGGGCTGCTGCGCCCCTTCACCTCCCTGGCCTACCGCGACTTCCGGCTGCTGTGGTTCGGGCAGGTGGCCCAGGCCTCTTCCATGTGGACGGAGCAGGTGGCCCGGAACTGGCTCACCTTGGAACTGACCGGCTCCGCCCTCCAGCTGGGAATCGTCAACCTCATGCGTGTCGGCCCATCGCTGGCGCTCGGACTCTGGGGTGGGGTGCTCGCCGACCGCTTCAACAAGCGCAAGCTACTGCTCATCATCCAAACATGGTCGTTCCTAGTGTTTAGCCTCATGGCCTGGGTGGTCATCAGTGGACGATTGGAGCTGTGGCACCTGTACGCCAGCGCCGTCGCCTTATCCTTCGGCCAGTCCATCAACCAACCCGTCCGCACCGCCCTCATCCCCTCGCTGCTGCCGCAGCAATACGTCCTACAGGCGCTCTCCTTAAACTCCATTGCCATCAACGCCACGCGTCTAGGCGGTCCGGCATTGGTCGCGTTGCTCATCGTCTACTCCAACGCCGGCTGGGCCTACGCGCTCAGCAGTGGATTCTACGCCCTCATGCTGCTTTCCACTGTGCACATCCACATTCCTCCGATTGAGGTGCGCCAGCGTAGCGCGTCCCTCTTGGACGATTTGAAAGAGGGCATCGGATACGTGATGGGGAACCGGCTCATTCTCGCGCTGTTGCTGATGCCCATCGGCCCGCTGGCCTTTGCCTTCAGCTTCCAAACGCTATTGCCCGTGTTCGCCGTACGCACTTTGGACATGGGTGCCGGCGCCTACGGGGCACTCCTCTCCGTGGCCGGTGTTGGTGCTTTGGTGGCGGGGCTTGCCATCGCCTCCCGGGGAGTCATCCCTCGACAGGGGCTCTTGGAGCTGGGTGTCGGAGTCCTCTACGGAGTAACCATCATCGCCCTAGGCGGCGTGCAATGGTTCTGGGCCGCCGTCCCGCTCATCCTGGTGGCCAGCGGCTCCCAGACAATATTCCGCGCCTCCAACAGCAGTCTGCTGCTCCGCAACACCCCCAGCGAGCTGCGGGGGCGCGTGATGGGGCTCACGGTCATCAGCCAGAGCATGATGCCCGTGGCGGCGGTCTTCGGCGGCTTCCTCGCTGATACCTTCGGCATAGGGGTCGCCTTCGTGAGCATTGGCACGGCCTGCGTGGCTATTGTCCTGGCCGTAGCGGTGTGGGAACCACGCATCCGCCACCTGTAGGCCTCAACAGCCGCTTTACGTGAAAACGGAGCTTCCCACTCAATGCTCCCCGTTGTGTGGCGTACTCTGGCAGCCTATACTCCAGTTCTAACAACCCCCGTTAACCCCACATGCTGAGGAGAAACGATGGCTAATTTGCGCCTACCGGGCCCGACACCCGTGCCCGACGATGTCGTCGCAGCCATGAGCAAGCCCATGATTGACCACCGGGGCGTCGCCTTCAAGGAGATGCTCAACCGCCTGGCGGTCAACCTTCAGCGAGCGTTCCAGACCGAGAACGACGTCATGGTGCTCAGCTCGTCCGGCACCGGTTCGCTGGAAGCGGCGGTCACCAACACCCTCTCCCCAGGAGAAAAGGTACTGGCGATCAGCATCGGCAATTTCGGCGACCGTTTCTCGCGCATCGCCAAGACCTATGGCGCAGACGTGATAGACCTCAAGTTCCCGGAAGGGGAGGCGGCTGACCCAGAAGCCGTGCGCCAAGGGCTCAAGGACCACCCGGAAGTCACCGCGGTGCTGGTCACCCACAACGAGACATCCACGGGCATCACCAACGACCTGGAGGCCCTGGCGGGGATTATCAAAGGCGAGTTCAACAAACTCATCCTGGTGGACGCTATCTCTTCGCTCGGCTCCATACGGCTGCCGGTCGACGAGTGGGACCTGGATGTAGTGGCCGCTGCCTCCCAGAAGGGCTGGATGTGCCCGCCTGGGCTGGCGATGATCTCCGTGAGCCCCCGCGGTTGGGAAGCCGTGGCCAAGTCGACCATGCCCAAGTTTTACTTTGATCTGACCCAGGCCAAGGCCTCAGCAGCCAAGGGTGAGACGCCCTGGACACCAGCTATCTCGCTCATATTTGGCCTGGACCACGCTGTCCAGGGGATGCTCGCTCAGGGCGATATGCAAGCGGTGTACGATTTCCACAGCCGCATCGCCCAGTACACTAGGGACGGACTGACCGGCATGGGCCTAAAGTTGGTGGCCGCGGATCTCAAGAACGCCTCCAACACCGTGACTGCCGCCTGGCTTCCGGAGGGCATCTCCGACTCCGCGCTCCTCGGCATGCTGCGCGACGAGTACGACATCATCGCGGCCGAGGGCCGTGGACGGCTGGCGGGCAGCGTGTTCCGAATAGGCCACATGGGATACGTCTCCGAGGCCGACATCGACGGGGTGATTTCCGCCTTGCGCGAGGCGCTTCCCCGATTGGGTTTCGCACCCGTGGCCAGCCGATAACAACGCCCCAATTCATGCCCCCTCTGGAGAGAACGTATGGCACGCATCCTCGTCGCTGACCCTATCGCCAAAGAAGGGATCGAGCGGCTCTCCGCTGCTGGCCACCAGGTGGACGTCAACACCGGTCAGGAGCCCAAACCACTGCGAGAGGCTATCGGAGCCTACGATGCGCTGGTGGTCCGCAGCGCCACCAAGGTCACCGCGGACATTATTGAAGCGGGCGAGCGTCTTCAGGTTATCGGACGGGCCGGAGTCGGTGTCGACAACATCGATTTGGACGCCGCCACTCGCCAGGGCATCCCCGTCGTGAACGCCCCTACGGGCAACACCATCGCAGCTGCCGAGCATGCCATGGCCCTGATGCTGTCGCTGGCCCGGAACATCCCCCAGGCCCAGGCCTCCATGAAGGAGGGCCAATGGTCCCCCCGAAACTTTATGGGCGTGGAGTTACGGAACAAGACTCTGGGAATCATCGGCCTCGGAAAGATCGGTTCGGAGGTGGCGCGCAGGGCCCGGTCCTTCCAGATGCGCGTCCTTGCCCACGACCCCTTCGTGCCCCTGGAGTCGGCGCGAGCGCTGGGAGTGGAGCTGGCGGAGATGGACCAGCTCCTCAGCGAGTCTGACTTTCTTACCATCCACACGCCACTCTTAGCGGGCAGCAAGCAGCTCCTGGGCGCAGAGCAGTTCAAGCTTGTGAAACGGGGCATACGCATCGTCAACGCCGCCCGTGGCGGGCTGGTGGATGAGACCTTGCTGGACGAGGCACTCACCTCGGGCCTGGTAGCAGGAGCCGCACTGGATGTGTTCGCGTCCGAGCCCCCCAAGGACCTGCCACTGCTGAGCAACCCGAAGCTTATTACTACACCGCATCTGGGGGCCTCCACCGAAGAGGCACAGGTGGAGGTCGCCGTGGAATTAGCAGACCAAGTGCTGGCCGTGCTGACCGGCAAATCGGCCCCCTACACTGTCAACGCACCCTACGTGCCCTCAGAGGTCCAGGAGGCCCTGGCACCCTATATCGCGGTCGCCTCCTTCTTGGGGAAAACGGCCATCCAGCTTGCCATCGGCCAACTCGAAACCGTTGCGATCCGCTGCTCCGGCAGCATCGCCCGCCACGATACCTCGCTCCTCACCGCGGCGGCTGTGGCCGGCGTGATCAGCCGTATCTCCAACGACCGGGTGAATTTGCTTAACGCCAACGTGGCCGCCAAACAACGCGGATTGCATGTGGTGGAGGAAGAACAGACAGAAGGCGATGACTTCAAAGATATGGTGACCGTAGAGGTCCGGACGAACGAGACAACCACCACGTTGAGTGGGACAGCGCTACACAACCTGGTGCACCTGACTAGGGTCAACGATTTCCACTTTGACCTGCAGCCCACCGGTAAGTACATGATGTTCACCGAGCACGAAGACCGGCCAGGGATGATTGGCCGCGTGGGCACCATCGCTGGCGAGCACGACATCAACATCAGCTTCATGGAGGTTGCCCGCTCCGGACCTCGAAGCGTGGCAACTATGGTGGTGGGACTGGACGACCCGGTGCCAGAGAAGGTGCTGGCGGAGTTTCTCTCCATTCCCCACGTGAAAAGTATCCGCATCGTCGATATCTAGAACCAGGTCGCTAGTGCATGAATATTTTGCCGTTATTCGCGCTTTAACCAGCATTAAATTCTTTTTTCGTAATAATCTTTCTCCTAGGTACAAATAGTTATTCCCCTTTCTCGCGAGTGCCACATCACGGAAGTTGTATATGGTGCCAGCATCCTGCCCTGTCCGAACGCTTTGGAAATAAAAGCTTCGGCACGGCGACCAGGAAAGGCTAACGCTCCAATACCAACGGAATCGAAAGGGAATCCTCCTCGGCAGGGAAGGGCTCTTTCTATTTTGTTGAGCGCCGTAACATCCCAATTGACAAATGCTATACTGCGCGGTCTGTGAGCCACGCCACCACCACGAAATAGAGGCACACACCTTGGATGCAAACATCGACTTTTTACCCGACGGAACGGTAACCAGCCCTGCTGGATTTTCTGCTGGCGCCACCTATTCGGGCATGAAGTCCTATACCGAAGACAAGCGGGACCTGGGAATCCTGCTCTCTGAGACCCCTTGCGTCACCGCCGGCGTATTCACCACCAACCTCATCAAATCACCCTCCGTCATCGTCTCCCAACAGCTGATGCAGGGCGGCAAGGTGCGGGCCGTGGTGGTGAACAGCGGCGTCGCCAATACCTCGGTGGGCGAGCAGGGCTTCACCGACGCCCAGGAGACCATGCTACTCGCCGCTGAGCATACCGGCATCGGCCCAGAGGAAATCTGTATGTGCAGCACGGGTCTCATTGGCGGTGAGCTACCCATGGCCCTGATTCGCTCAGGCCTCCCCAACATCGGCCTTTCCCCGGAAGGCGGCGACGAGTTCGCTCGTGCCATTCTGACCACCGACCGCCGTCCCAAGTCCGCAGCCGTCCGTTTGCAGATTGAAGGGAACACTGTAACCATAGGCGGGTGCATCAAGGGCTCGGGGATGATTCACCCCAACATGGCAACCATGCTGGCCTTCATAACCACGGACGCCGCCGTGGAGAAAGACTACTTAAGCGCCCTGTTCAAGGAGGTTGCCAGCGAGACCTTCAACATGACCTCCATTGACGGCGACGAGAGCACCAACGACACGGCGCTAATGTTCGCCAGCGGCCGGTCAGGGAACAGGCCGCTCTTGGCCACGTCACCCGAAGCCCTACGGTTCCGCACGGCCCTCATGGAATTATGCGTCTTTCTCTCCAAGGAGATGCTTCGGGATGCGGAGGGGGCATCGAAGATTTTCGCAGCCCAAATCGAAGGGGCCAAAACCAAGGAGGACGCTCGCAAAATAGCCAGGGCCGTGGCCAGCTCCATGCTAGTCAAGAGCGCCGTTCACGGCAACGACCCCAATTGGGGCCGCATCATCGCGGCGGCAGGACGCGGCGGCGGCTACCTGGAGGAATCCAAGGTAAGCCTCTATATCAACGGCGTCACCATCATGGAAAAAGGCCAGCCTATCCCTTTCCACCGGGAGTCGGTTATCGTTCTCATGCAGAATCCAGAGGTTCTCTTTACCCTCCAGCTTCACCTCGGCGATGCCACGGCTACAGCCTGGGGCTGTGAGCTGACCGAAGAGTATGTGACCTTCAATAGCGCCTACACCACGTAAGATGTCCACCTCCAACACCATATCCGTCGTCAAAATCGGCGGCAGCACCCTGGGGAGCCAGGACACCTCTCTAGCCGATGTGGTTGCCTTGCAACAGCAGGGTTTCCAAGTCGTCGTCGTCCATGGCGGGGGCGCTGCCGTCACTCAGTGGATGGCCAAGCTGGGCATTCAGGCCCAGTTCGTGGAGGGCCTACGCGTGACGGACGCACCGAGCCTAGAAGTGGTAACAGCGGTCTTGGCTGGGCTCATCAACAAGCAGCTGGTGGCCGAGCTCCTCCAGCTGGGCGGCAGGGCTGTGGGGATCTCGGGAGCCGACGGCCCCACGCTTAGAGGTCACGCTGACCGGCCTGAGCTGGGTTTCGTTGCCAGTAGTGTTGACGTGGAGCCCGGACCCATCAGAGCGATTATCAGCGCTGGATACATTCCCGTCATCGCGCCCCTGGCGGTAAATGCACAGGAAGGTCATCAGCTGCTGAACCTCAACGCCGACACCGCAGCGGGGGCCATCGCGGTCGCCCTGGGCGCGGCTCACCTCGTCTTTCTCACCGACGTGGACGGAGTGCTGGACAACAACGGCCGTCTCATCCCGCGACTGTCCACCCACCAGTCCGACGACCTCGTCCGTTCAGGCGCCATCAAGGGGGGCATGATTCCCAAGCTCGAGGCATCTCTGCTGGCCGCTGGCCACGGAGCCAGGGCCCATATCATCAACGGAACGGTGCCTTCGGCCCTCCGGGATTGCATGAGTGGCAACGGCGATCAGCGCACATCACCGGGCACGTTCATCACGTAGATAATGGACATGCGGGATCCCGAAGACAACGGCGAAGGCGATGAGATAGACGGCCAATCGCCTCACAGCGGGTTTGACGTGGTGGGTGGCTGGCCACGGCACACGGGACTCCTCGCCAAAATCAGCATCGGCCTCACTGTCCTGGTCGTGTTATTTCTGCTCCTAAACTTCGCTAGGAGCGTGTATACCAATATCCTCTGGTTCTCGAGCCTCGAACTCCGGAGCGTCTATACCACCATCCTGTGGACGAAGGCCTCGCTCTTCGTCACAGGACTCATCGTTATGGGCTCCCTTACTGCTGTGTCCCTCTGGTTCGCGTGGCGCACCTCTTGGGAGCCGAACCAACTGGGCATGCCCCCATCGACGCTGGAGTGGCTTAGGCGCTCGCTCATCGCTGGCATGATTACGGCGGGGGTCATCACCGCTCTCAGCTTCGCTACAGCCTTGAGTAATCGGTGGGAACAGTTCCTCCTCTTCATAAACTCCACCGCCTTTGGGCTCGAAGACCCGCTGTTTCACAACGACGTGGGTTTCTATATCTTTACCATGCCCATGCTGCACACCATCCAGGGGTGGCTCATGGGGGCTACGGTGGTGCTGCTGCTCCTGGTCATCACCCTGTTCTTTCTGGTCTACAGCATCCGGGGAGTCAGCCCGTGGGCGCAGGCCGGTCCGAAGGCACTGGTAGCCATCATCGGCGCTGGATTAATGTTTACGCTGGCCGGAGGCCATTTCCTCGATACCTATGAAACCCTCTTCTCCACATCAGGCGCGGTAACCGGGGCCACCGCCACGGATATCTCCGCCCGGATTCCGATGCTTCGACTTCTGACGGGGATTGCACTGCTTTCGGGCGTGATAATGCTGCTAGCGCTTCGGACTCGGACTGTCCAGCGGGCTACCCAAGTGGTCGTTGGCGCCTTCGGTCTCTGGGTGGTCGTGGGCATCATCGGCGGACTGCTTGTGCCCATGTTCTACCAACGGTTTGTCGTTTCACCCAACGAGTTGGAGCGGGAGCGGGAGTTCGTGGCGCGCAACATCGAATGGACCCGGTTTGGCTTCGACCTGGACCGGGTGGAGGAAAAGCTCTTCGATGTCCGTCCCGATTCGCTGGCCGCGGACATCGCGGCCAACCCGCAGACGGTGAACAATATCCGCCTATGGGACCCGAGGCCCCTGCTTGACGTGTACAACCAGATCCAACACCTACGGCTGTACTACAATTTTCTGGACGTTGACGTGGACCGCTACGTAATCGACGGGGAGAACCGCCAGGTGCTGCTGAGTACCCGAGAGCTATTCCCCGACGGGTTGGACATATCCGCCCAAAATTGGGTGAACCGCAAGCTCGTCTACACCCACGGCTTCGGCGTGGTGGTAAGCCCTGCCACCGACTTCACCCCGGAGGGGCAACCGCTCTTCTTCCTCAAGGATGTACCGCCCACCGGCAGTCTTCAAGTCGACCAACCACGCATCTACTACAGCGAGGGCGCGGAGAGTTTCGTCATCGTAAATTCCGAAGAGGCCCAGTTCGACCGGCCCTCCAACGAACAGAATGGCCAACCGGTTTACATTGAACGGTATGAGGGCGAAGGCGGCGTTTCCCTCTCCACCATTTTCCGCCGCGCCGCCTTTGCCTGGGAGTTTCTGGACATCAACGTCCTCATCAGCGGGCAGGTCACCTCCGAGAGCAAGGCGCTGTACCGTCGTGATATCCGCGAACGCATTCAGACCGTGGCCCCCTTCCTGCGGCTGGACCGCGACCCCTATATCGTGGTCAACGATGGTAGGCTATTTTGGATTCAAGATGCGTTCACCACCACCGACCGCCTCCCTTACTCAAAGCGGCTCAATGACCGTGATTTCAACTATCTGCGCAATAGCGTGAAGGTAGTGGTAGACGCCTTTAACGGCTCTCTCACCTTCTACAGCATCGAACCCCACCGGATCGACCCGATGCTGCGGGTGTACGAAAAGGCGTTTCCTGACCTCTTCTTGCCCATCTCCCAGATGGATGAGGGGCTTCGCGCCCACATCCGCTACCCCGAGGTGCTGCTACGGGCCCAGGCCCAGACCTTCCTCCAGTACCACATGACCGACCCCAAGGAGTTCTTCCTCAAGGAAGACCAGTGGGCGATACCCAATGAGGTGGTGTTGGAAGGCATCAGCCAACCAGTAGACCCGTATTACGTTATTATGAAGCTGCCGGGAGAGGAAAAGGAGGAGTTTGTCCTGATTCTCCCCTTCACTCCCCAAGACAAACCCAACCTGGTAGCGTGGATGGCAGCCCGAAGCGACGACGAACACTACGGGGATATTCTCGTTTTTAATTTCCCCACGGACCGGCTGTTCAACGGCCCCAGCCAGGTGGAGGCCAGAATCGATAATGATCCAGACATTTCAGAGCAATTCACGCTGTGGGGCCAATCGGGCTCTAAGGTTATCCGCGGCAACCTGCTAGTGATCCCTGTGGGGGAGAGCCTGCTTTATGCCGAACCCATCTACTTACAGGCTGAGTTGCTGGAATTCCCCGAGTTGAAACGAGTGATACTGGCCAGTGCAGACCGTGTGGTGATGGAACCAACCCTAAAGGAGGCGCTGCGCAGCCTCTTATCCGGCCAGCAGACGCCTGCCGCGATACCAGGCCAAGGCCCGCCACCCAGCGGAATCGCCACCGAGCAGCTCCGGCTGGAGCTAGCGCTGCTCCGCCAAGTGCTGCAGTCGTTCCAAGAAGGGCTGGCCACTGTGGGCGAGACAGTTGAGGCAATCCAAGACCTTTTAGGACATGAGGAGACCCCATGACAACCGACTGGAAAGCCGTAGAGGCCCGTTATTACATGCATGTGGTGAACCGCCAACAAGTGGTGGTGGAACGGGGTTTGGGCGCCCACGTATGGGACGTGGATGGCAAAGAGTACCTTGATTTCACCGCGGGCTGGGCAGTCTGCAACCTGGGTCACTGTCACCCCGACGTGACCGCGGCCATTCGCAAGCAAGCCGGCACCCTGATGCAGACGTCCAATCAGTTCTACACCATCCCTCAGCTCCAATTGGCCGAAGCCCTGGTTGAGAACAGCTGCATGGATAGGGTGTTTTTCGCCAACAGTGGCGCTGAGGCCAACGAAGGGGCGGTGAAGCTCGCCCGCAAATACGGACGTCTCCATCGCAACGGTGCTCAGGAAATCATCACGGCGCTCAACTCCTTTCATGGCCGTACCGTGGGCATGATTGCCGCAACCGGCCAACCCCACTATCAAGAAGCGTGGCACCCCCTGATGCCAGGGTTTGTCAACGTCCAATACGACGACCTGGACGCGGTGCAGCAGGCAACCACAGACAAGACGTGTGCGGTCTTGGTGGAAGTCTTACAGGGTGAGGGAGGTGTCAACATCCCCACCGAAGGCTATCTGAAGGGATTGCGCGAATGGTGTGACGCCAACAACCTACTGCTTATTTTCGATGAAGTGCAAACCGGGATGGGCCGTCTGGGCACCCTGTGGGGCTATGAAACCTTCGGTGTGGAACCCGACGTGATGACCCTGGCCAAGGGTCTGGGTAACGGCGTTCCCGTGGGGGCGTTCCTGAGCAAGGAATACTGCTCCGTGCTGGAGCCCGGCGACCACGGATCCACCTTTGGCGGCAACGCATTGGCCACCGCCGCTGCCAACGCCACGGTCCGCTTCATGATAGAGCATGACATCCCCGCCAAGTCCAAGCCCGTGGCTGCTTACCTCTTCTCCTCCTTGGAGGAGCTCCGCTCCCGCAACCCATCGGTGATTACCGAGATACGCGGTGTCGGCCTTTTGCTGGGCATCCAGTTTAGTGATACGATTGCGGCCAAGGTGGTAGCTGCCTGCAATACGGAGGGGCTGCTGACCAACGCCGTGAGACCAAATGCGCTGCGGCTGATGCCACCGCTCATCATCGACAAGGCCGACGTGGACGAGGCATTGTCCCGGCTTGGACGTGGCCTCGCGAAGGCACTGGCATCGTAAGCGGTGCCCTCAGCCTGGGAAAGAACACCATGACAGAGAAAATCGTTTTAGCCTATAGCGGCGGCCTTGACACCTCGGTCGCCGTCCGCTGGCTCATGGAGCATTACAGCGCCGAAATCATCACGCTCACCATCGACCTCGGCGGCGGCGGCGGCCTCCAAGAGGCCAAGGACCGTGCGATACGTATCGGCGCGAGCAAGGCGCTAGTGCTCGACGGACGCCAGGCCTTTGTAGACGACTATGTCTGGCCGGCCTTGCGCTCGGGTGCGTTGTACGAGGGGATCTACCCCCTGGCGACGGCCCTGGGCCGCCCGCTAATCGCAAAACTCCTGGTGGATGTGGCACTGGAGGAAGGTGCCTTCGCCGTCGCCCACGGTTGCACGGGCAAAGGTAATGACCAGGTCCGCTTCGATGTGAGCGTCGCCGCTCTAGCGCCCAACCTCAAGGTCATCGCTCCGGCCCGCGACTGGGGCATGACCCGCGACCAGGAAATTGCGTACGCAAAGGAGCAGGGCATCCCCCTAGACCTCAATAAGCGCAGCTCCTATTCGGTAGACGAAAACCTCTGGGGGCGCAGCATAGAAGCGGGAGACCTCGAAGACGCTTGGGTGGAGCCGCCGGAAGCCGCCTATTCCTTGACCAAGGCCATCAACGAAACGCCCGAAGAACCCCGCTATGTGGATATCGATTTTCTTAAAGGCTCGCCTTGCGCCGTGGATGGCAAGTCGATGAGCGGCGTGGCGCTCATCGACTTGCTCACCGATCTTGCAGGCACCCACGGAATAGGACGCATCGACCACATTGAAGACCGACTGGTCGGCATCAAGTCTCGGGAGGTCTATGAGGCTCCTGCTGGCGTAGTGCTGCATACCGCTCACCGGGCCTTGGAAGCCATGTGCCTAGGCAAAGAGCAACTCCGTCTCAAGGAACGCACTGGCCAGGAATACGCCGAGTTGGTGTACAACGGTCTGTGGTTTACCGCTCACCGCGAAGACTTAGACGCCTATGTCCAGAGCACCCAGCGCCACGTCAGCGGCACCGTCCGCCTTCGACTCCACAAGGGCGTCTGCACGGTGGTGGGCCGTAAGAGTGAGCACTCGCTCTACCAATACAGCCTGGCCACCTACGCTACCGGAGACCAGTTTGACCACCGCGCCTCCGAGGGCTTCATCAGCATCTATGGCCTTCCTGTCCGCACCCAAGCTCGGATCCAAGGCACCCAGTCCAGCCAATCCTAGCCTCACTCCTGCCAACCTCCCCTGGGCCGGGCAGCCAAAAACGGCTGAACCCGATTTGAGCGAGGCAAGAAAGGAGAAGGCGGTTGTACATCTCACCACCTGCGCGCGCGCTGATCGTCCTCATCGCCTATTCCTTGCCGAAGAGATCCCGTCTGTCTTGGCGACGACGCGCATCCGCTCCCTGGCCAGCATCCGGAGCTCCCAGTTCGCTGTAGAGACCGGTGTCGTAGTCGCGGGTGCGGACTACCACCGGCATGGGCAGCGCATGACCAAAAATCAACGCCTGCTGCTGCGACTCGAGCCGTGAAAGCACGCCCCTGAGCTCCCGCGCACCGTGGGCGCCACTAAGCACCGCGTCCACATCGCGCTCGTTATCCAACTGACACGTGATGCGGGTGCCAATCTGGCTAAGCACCTCGTCGTCGATGCCCGAAGGACGCTGGTCCACCACCAGCAACGTCACGCTGTACTTACGCATTTCCCGGGCTATGGTCCCGAAGATGGTCTGATCGGCTAGCTGCGAGTTGAGAAAGCGGTGGGCCTCCTCGATAGTAATCACCAGCGGCTTCGGCGGCGCGGCGTTCTCGGCAAACGCCCGTTCCGTACGGTCACGGTAGGCAGAATGAATACGGCGAGTAAGGATATTGGCGACCAGCAGATAGGCCGCCAACTCATCTCCGTAGCGGCCAAATTCCAGCACCACATGCAGACCTCGGTCCAAGTAGTCCATGATGGTCGCGACCGCACCCTTGCCTTTTACCGGGTGGTCCGAGAGGAAATCGAAGCGCTCCAACCGCCGAAGCCGCTGGTGGAGAGCGTTCAGCGTATTGACGTTCTCGTTCACCTCCTGGGCAAGCACCTGCACATCCGCAGGATTCAGCGCCAGGAAATGGGTCATCCAGCCGTCACCGAAGCGCCGGGCCAGTGTGAAGCTAGCCTGCACGCCCAGCTCGGTGATATTCAATGTGGGTGCCAGAACGGCCACATCCTCAGGTTCGATCTCCGCGTAGCCAATTTCCGCTACGTAGTCGGGGGTGAGGCCACGACGAAGCGAATTGGCCGCATCCAGCGAGATGACCGCCACCCGGCTCGAAAAAAGTTGCTTCAGTCCCTTGACGTTGTAACCCGATTCGCTGGTCGCCTGCCAGCCGTACTCGCTATGCATATCGAAAACCAGATGGGTGGCGAGCTCCTTCTGCGCAATCCCGGCCAACAGGATTCGGGTGAGAAAGCTCTTGCCCGTTCCGCTCTTCCCGAAAACACCGTTGGAGCGCTTCACCAACTCTTCCAGATTCAGGCAGACGCGAACGTCCTTCATATCCAGCGGTGTCCCCACATAGAAATGGTGGGCATCCTCGGAGCCGAAAATCGCCTGAACATCCCTGTCCGACGCCCGGTTAACCGGCGCGAAGTGGGCGGGGAGGGAGCGGGCAGGTTGCGGAGGGGCATCCTCTACCGCAGTGGTCAGCATAGGAGAGACCCGGGCCATGGCGTAGGCGCTAATGCCCGAAGCCACGCTGGCCAGCGCCGCATCAGCACCCGTAACGCTTGCGGCCAAGCGATGGTCGGCGCTCTCCAACCGCAAGTCGGTGATGATACCGAAGAAACGGAGCAGACCTCCTTCCACCGTCACGAAGGTCCCCACCTTCGTTTCCTCCACCGCACCTCCGGCCAGCATACGGACGTCCAGCCCCTGGCTGAGTGAGCCCCCCACCACCACTCCCAACGGGACGGTCTCTTCACGTGTCCAATCAAGCTCGTAATCTGTCATATGTCCGTTCGCAATAGTAATCTATCTTACAGGGGTAAGCGCCGGAGGAGCGAGGTGAGTCTCGCTGTGTCGCTCGCAAGGAGCGCCGCCACGGCCCGTCCGGAGCGCACCAAAAACTCGTGTGGTTGCTCAAAGGCAACAGACGCCTGGCGCAGGGTCGCGGCCAGCACCTCGTCACCTATCACCAAACCACGGCCTGCCAGCAGGGCCAGGAAGTCGAGATGCTCGGCAAAACGACGGACCTCCTCAGGAGAGCAACCGTAGACGAAGGTGTGTATCCGTGGTGGTGATGACGGCAGGTATTGGTGCACCGCACCGTCGGTCTCGTGACCCACCACCACCAGACTCACATCCGTCCGCAGCAGCCGCTCCAGCTGAGGATGCTCTCGGTAGACCTGCTCTTCCGACTCCGCATTCTCGCCCCGGGCGACTGCCCGACGAGTTGGATCAAGGCTTGCCGTGACCACGCCCGCCACCACAGCATAGATGGGGTCCTCATCTCTTGCGCGCACCAGGGCACCCAGGGGTGGCGCGTCGTAGAGCCGGTGGCACTGAGCCACGAGAGCCTCCACCGAGCCCTCCACCACCTCGCCGAAGCGCTGGGTCGTGCCGTCCGCCGTCATAGGACCGTCTTAGCCAATCTAAATGGCTTCGGATCGCCGCGCACCGCCATGTCCAAGGCCAGGGCCAAGTTCTCTACTCGCACCAACTCCATATTCGTTTCCAGCGCCTTCCCTCCGTTGGCGGGTATCAACGCCCGAGTGAAGCCGTGCTTCGCCGCTTCAGCCAGCCGACGTTCCAGATATGGTACCCGGCGTATCTCCCCGCCAAGGCCTACCTCGCCCAGATACACAGTGTTGCTATCCAGCGGATTATCAAGGTGGCTGGACCCGATGGCCAAGGCCACGGCAAGGTCCGCGGAGGGCTCATTGATACGGAGCCCACCCGCAACGTTGACCATGATGTCCTGGTTAGCCAACGCGACTCGGGCCCGCCTGGTCAAGACTGCCGCTATCATCACCATCCGGCCAAAGTCGATGCCGTTCGCCGTTCGCCGCGGCGGATTAAAGGTGCTAGGGTTGGTCAACGCCTGTACCTCTGCCAACAGCGGTCGGCTTCCCTCCATGGCAACCACCACAGCCGAGCCAGCGACATTGTGCCGACGTTCCGCAATGAAAACCGCCGATGGGTCCGCCACCTCCGCCAGGCCCTCGCTCATCATCTCGAAGAGCGCCACGTCATCGGTCGCACCGAAGCGATTCTTCGAGCAACGCAACATGCGGTAGCTGTTGAGGCCCTCACCCTCCAAATACAGCACCACATCCACCAGATGCTCCAGCACCCGAGGCCCGGCAATGGCCCCGTCCTTGGTCACATGACCCGCCAAGAAGACCGGCGCGCCGATCCCTTTCGCCCATCCCAAAAGCCGTTGGGCGCACTCCCTCACCTGCACAACACTCCCCGCAGTGCCCGAAACCGTCTGCGAGTAAAGTGTCTGGATGGAGTCGATGACGAGCACATCAGGCCGATGGACATCAAAAATGGAAAGCAGCGCGTCTACGTCGGTCTCGGCCAGGAACTGCACGCCCGCCGAAGCCACACCCAGACGTTGGGCACGGGACTGCACCTGGGCTCCCGATTCTTCGCCTGAAACATACAAAACCCGGTGTCCGCTACCGGCCAACATGGCTGCAACTTGAAGTAAGAGTGTGGACTTCCCAACGCCGGGCTCACCCGCAATAAGGGCCACCGACCCCGGGACGATACCTCCACCCAAGAGCCTGTCCACCTCCGTCATCCCTGAAGAAAGTCGCTCTCCGGCGCCAATAGCCAGAGAGCCCAAATCAACGGGTTCCAAGGCAGTTCCGGGCTCTTGATGCGGTCGTCGGACACCCGCCTTCGGCTTGACAAACTCCACATAGGTGCCCCACTCCCCGCAGGATCCGCACCGTCCCTCCCACTTGGGACTCGTGTGACCACAGTCGTTGCAAAGGAAGCTGGCATGGGGCTTGGCCTTGGAAGTCATACTCTCTATAGGATGACGCCACACACCATCACCTGGCAAGGGGGTGAAGGGCAAAATTGCTCGCCATCTGCACTCGTCATTCCGAGTACCCCCTGAAATCAGGGACGAAGTCTCCCTCACCTTCCCATTCTCAAATACAAAAAGGGGCTCTCAGACTTGTCTGGGAGCCCCTTTTTAAGTGCTACAACAGCTTACGTAGAGCTGGCCACAGGCTCCGCCTGGAGAACGATCTTATCCTCCTCCTTATCCACATCCACGTGCACCGTATCACCGGGCTGGTATTTGCCCGCCAGGTAGTCTTCAGCCATCGGGTCCTCGATGTGGTTCTGAATAACGCGCCGCAATGGCCGTGCACCAAACTCCGGATCGTAGCCTTTATCCGCCAGCCACTCCTTGGCCGCATCGGTAATCTCCAGGCTCAACGCCTTCTCCAGCATGGGCTTGCGAACCTCGTTCAGCATCAAGTCCACAATCTGGACAATGTGCTCCCTGGAAAGGGCGTGGAACACAATCTGACTATCCAGCCGGTTCAGGAACTCCGGACGGAAGAAGCGCTTCACTTCATCGAGGACCTTGTCCCGCATGCGCTCGTAGCCTTGCTGGACTGTCTTGGCCGCGTCCGATTTCATCGCGAAACCTAAATCTGCGTTCTGCTTAATCAAGTCTGACCCAATATTGCTGGTCATCACAATAATGGTATTGCGGAAGTCCACCTTCCGGCCCTTCGCATCAGCAAGGTGCCCATCGTCAAAGATCTGCAAGAGGATGTTGAAGACATCCGGATGGGCCTTCTCGATTTCGTCAAACAGAATACACGAGTAGCCGCGGCGGCGGACGGCATCGGTCAACTGGCCACCTTCGTCGTAGCCCACATACCCTGGTGGTGCACCCACCAGCCGCGCCACCGTGTGGCGCTCCATGAACTCCGACATGTCCAGCCGAATCATCGCGTCGTCCGAGCCGAACATAAACTGAGATAGTGCTCTAACCAGCTCCGTCTTGCCCACTCCGGTCGGGCCAAGGAAAAGGAAGGCCCCGATGGGCCGACGCGGGTCCTTGAGGCCCGCCCGGGCGCGCCGGACGGCCTTGGAGATCACCACGATGGCATCCTCCTGGCCGATGATGCGCTGGTGTATGTGCTCTTCCATGTGAAGTAACCGTTCCGTCTCCTCCACAGCCAGCCTAGTGACCGGCAGGCCCGTCCACATACTCACCACTTCGGCGATATCCTCTTCAGTCACCGTGGGGTTCTCATCCGCGTTGTCATCTTTCCATTCCAACTGGAGACCTTCCAGCTTTTCGGAGAATTTCACCTCACGGTCGCGCAGTTCCGCTGCGTACTCATACTGCTGCGACGCAATGGCTTCGTCCTTCTCCTTCCGCACCGTCTCAAGGACCTTCTGAGCCTCTTTCACCGAAAGAGGCGTGCCACTGGTACGAATCCGCACCCGGGAAGAGGCCTCGTCCATCAGGTCGATGGCCTTGTCAGGCAGATACCGGTCGGCGATGAAGCGTGATCCCAAGGTAGCAGCCGCCGTCAACGCCGCGTCTTCAATGGTGAGGTGGTGGTACTCCTCGTACTTGCCCTTGATACCGCGAAGAATCTCCACCGTCTCCTCCGTCGAAGGCTCTTCAACGTTCACCGGCTGAAAGCGGCGCTCCAGGGCGGGGTCCCGTTCCACATACTTGCGGTAGTCGTCCAGCGTGGTCGCGCCGATGCATTGGAGTTCGCCCCTCGCCAGAGAAGGCTTCAGGATATTGGCCGCGTCCACCGCGCCTTCAGCGGCACCCGCCCCAACCATCGTGTGCATCTCGTCGATAAACAACACACAGTTGCCCGCTGATTTTATCTCTTCGATCACCTTCTTGAGACGCTCCTCGAACTCGCCCCGGTACTTAGTGCCAGCGACCAGCGCCCCCATATCAAGGGTCACCACGCGCTTGTTCGCCAGAGTGTCCGGCACGTTGCCACTATTGATGTGCTGGGCCAGCGCTTCGACAATTGCTGTCTTGCCGACCCCAGGCGGGCCGATAAGTACCGGATTGTTTTTGGTCCGGCGGCTCAAGATTTGAACAACTCGAGCGAGCTCCTTGCTCCGCCCAATGATGGGATCCAGCTTGCCCGACCGGGACGCGGAAGTCAGGTCGATGCCCAACTGATCCAAGGTGGGCGTACGTGTGCTCGAGCGTCCGGAGCTCTGGCTCTGCGAAGCACTCTGGTTCAGGATGCGCGTCGTCTCCGAGCGCACCTTGTCCAAAGAGATGCCCAGGCTTTCCAGCACACCGGCGGCAACCCCCTCGCCCTCGCGCATGATACCGATGAGCAGGTGCTCCGTCCCGATGTAGTGGTGGCTCAACCGGCGCGCCTCGTCCACCGCCAGCTCAATGACCTTCTTCGCCCGGGGAGTGAGGCCAATGTCGCCCGGGGAGGGACGCTCGCCCCTTCCAATGATGAACTCAACGGCAGAACGGACCTTCGATAGCTCCACTCCCAGGCCGCTCAAGACCCGGGCCGCGACCCCATCGGTCTCCCGTGCCAGACCAAGCAGGATATGCTCAGTCCCAATGTAATTATGATTAAAGCGCTGGGCCTCTTCCTGGGCCAGCGACAGCACGCGGCGTGCACGTTCGGAGAATTTTTCGAATCTGCTTGCCATAATGTCTGTACTCCCGTGAAGGAATCGTGCCCCAACCCGTCCTTACAGCATCGTCTCTACCGGCTCAGCCCTCTCGGATTCCTCGACCTGCTTGAGGCTGAGTCCCATTCGGTGTCGCTCCAAGTCCATACTCACAATTTTCAGCGTGAGTATATCTCCGACCCCGACTACCTCTTTTGGGTGCGTGATGTGCCGGTCGCTTAGCTCGGAAACATGAACAAGCCCTTCGATACTTTCCTCAATGCGAGCGAAGGCCCCAAAGTCCATGAGCTTCGTTATTGTACCGCTCACCAACTGCCCCAACTCGAACTTATCCGCCACCTCATCCCACGGAGTAGGGGTTAAGCGCCGCAGGCTCAAAGCAATCCGTCGGTTATCCCGGTCGACACGCAAGACATACACCTCCACCTCCTGCCCCCGCTTCACCACTTCCTCCACCGCTGCCACAGGAGCCCACGAAAGTTCCGAGATGTGAATGAGGCCGTCGGCGCCGCCGAGATCCACAAAAGCGCCGAAACTGGACGTGCCCGTGACGACACCCTTCCGGGTCTCACCTTCTTCGAGCTCCTCCAATAACCGCTCCTTCCGGCCCTCCCGCTGCTCGCGATAGACCGCCCTTTCCGAAAGGACAGCCCGGTTGCGCCGCCGGTTTACCTCAAGCACCTTCAGGCTTAATTCCTCACCCACTCGCTGGGCAAGCGCCTCTTCGGGATCGGCAACGCCCGCCGGCAACACTACTTGGGAAAGAGGGACGAAAGCCTGCAGCCCATCGACATCAACTACCGCGCCGCCCCGGTTATACCCCGTGATCTTCGCATGGACCACCTCCCCCGTCTCGGCGTGCTGCTGAAGCACAACCCACGACTCCTCACCCCGCGCCTTGTCAATCGACAGCACCGCCTGACCGTCTGTGCCTGAGGTGTCCACCACATATACGAGCGCATCGCTCCCCACCGCGTAGCGCGTCTGAACATCGGAGCCTCCAACGCTGCGCATTTCGCTCAGGGGGATAAACCCCTCCATCTTGTGCCCTATGCTGACTAGGAGGCCCTCTGGGTCAGCACGCATGACTTTCCCGTCCACCACGTCTCCACGACGGAGCGCACGGATAGGCATCGACTCCTCCAGCAACTCCGCCATGCTGGGCTCTTGAGCTTGCTCCCCATCCGGAAAATCGGACACAATCGCCTCGTTTCCAGCCTCTTTTATCACGTCAAAATTATAGGCGTGCATACCCTCTCCTGTAAACCCCGCTAGCACTCAGTTTTCAGTCCGTCATGAGCCAGGAGCCTTGGCTCCCGATGCACCGCCTTAGCCGATTTTGCCACCACTCCCCGTTCACGCACTCTCCTTAGCGTGAAGCTCCCTCCGCGCGCACTCGTCCTGGACACCGGTGACACCGGTCCGCAAATCCCCACAATTGACAGCGTTGGTCAGTGGGCGCGAAAAAGCCCGGGCAAAACACCCGGGCTTGGTACTTTTATTAAGGCCCTGGCGGTGGCTTATTTTCCCAGTCAGTTGCCCAACCAGTATCGTCAGCGCTGGAGCGTTTCACTTCCGTGTTCGGGATGGGAACGGGTGGGTCCACTCCGCTCTAACCACCAGAGCCAGCAGCATTCTATTGCCTATACCTGCCTTTGGTCAATGAAGACATGGCAATCGCCGATGGAAACCGACGCCACTCAATGCAATGCCCCTAAACGGAGCATTACCGAAACCGCCGAAACCTAAAGTGGACTGGTACAATGGCAACGATTCCCATTCACGCCCTCAGATTCGAGTCCTACCCTATTAAGGAGGCTGTCCATGCAGGCTATAGCGGTACTGGCCAGCGGCGGCGACGCCCCAGGCATGAACGCTGGCATCCGTGCGGTTACGCGCAGCGCCCTAGAACGGAGCGCGGTGGTCTGGGGGGTTGAGGACGGGTACGACGGCCTGGTGAACCACCGCATGCACCCGCTTTCTTCCCGGAGCGTATCTAGCATCATGCAGCGGGGTGGCAGCATTCTGGGCGCCGGGCGCTGCGAGGAGTTCCTCGACCTTGAAGCCCGCAAGCTATGCGTAAACTACCTTCGGGAACATGGCGTCGAAGGCGTGGTGGTCATCGGCGGCGACGGCTCCATGCGCGGCGCCAAGGAACTCCACAAATTAGGCATCGCCACCGTGACCGTGCCAGGCACCATCGACAACGACATGCCGGGAACCAGCCTCACCATAGGGTGCGACACCGCCATCAACACGGCCATGGAGGCCATCGACCGCCTGAAGGAGACGGCCAGCGCCCACCACCGGGCGATGATCGTGGAGGTCATGGGCCGCAACTCCGGATACATCGCCGTTCAGGCGGGAATCACGACCGGCGCCGAAATGATTATCACTCCCGAGCACCCGGTGGAGCTCAGCGAAATCTTCAGGGAGATGGAACTGGCTGGCCAGCGAGGAAAACGCCACTTCATTATCGTCACGGCTGAGGGCGCACCGCTGAGTGCGCCTGCCTTGACCGAGCGCATCAACGCGGCGGACAACCCCTACGAGGCCCGCTTCACCGTGTTGGGCTATACCCAGCGGGGTGGCTCGCCCTCCAGATTGGACCGCATCCTGGCGACTCGCATGGGCGTGGCCGCCGTTGACGCCCTGTGGGCGGGCAAGTCCGACGTGCTCGTCGCCTGGCAGCGCAATGGCATTGAAGTTATCCCCGCTGATCTGGACGCGCCCCGGGCAAACCCCTGGGACGACACCCTGGATAAGGTTCAGAGGATAACAACGACCTAGGGTCGCTTGAGTAAGAACCGCCCGTCGGCTATACTACTGCTCAGTCCTCCCTACTGCAGGAGCCTCATGCAAGCCGATCAGTTGGTACGCTTGGAACCCAACCCAAAGGTTGGCGACTTTCAACCTGGCGACACCGTCAAGGTTGGTGTCTGGATTCGAGAAGGTGCCCGCTCCCGTATCCAGACCTTTCAGGGGGTCGTCCTCCGGAAGCGGGCAGGCGGACCATCCAGCTCCTTTACCGTCCGCCGAGCCAGCGCAGGCTTCGGAGTCGAGCGCTCCTTCCTTTTCCACTCGCCGAACCTTGAAAGCGTTGAAGTACAGCGCAGAGGCAAGGTACGCAGGGCCAAGCTCTACTACCTCCGCGGCCTCTCAGGCCGCGCGGCACGGATTAAAGAACGCCAACGCGGTAAATAACCCACGCCGCCCATCTACCCGAAACAACTACTAACCCTGCTGGTGTTTCGCTGAGCACAGCGCCAGTGGAAACACGCATGGCATTGGCCTCACCTAATGTCGCACACCCTGCCGAAGACTCGTGGAAGCCCCCCCGATTCATCAGCCATATCGGAGAGCCGGTCAGAGGGCGGTACAAGCCCCTCTTGTGACATCCGCTAGGAGAACCGACACCGCCGCTGTTGGTATACTCCGGAGGAGGTGTTCTTGTGGCAACGCAACCCCACCCCGCGACCAGGGCAGCTGCAGCCGACGGGCCAGCGGCCACGCCTCCACTTCCTTATGCCGATGTGGTGGTGGATGTCCCCACCGACGTCCCCGGCGACACCTTCACCTATGCCGTCCCGCCCTACCTCGACATCCAACCCGGGCAGTTGGTCCGGGTGCCCTTCGGACGCCGCAACGCCCACGGAGTGGTGGTACGGCTGCACGACCAGCTACGGTTGGACTACGCTAAGACCATCCACAGCACGGTACATCCGGAGCCGCTCCTCACCGCCACCCAGATGGAATTGGGCCAGTGGATCAGCGACTATTATAGGACATCGCTGTTCGAAGCCATGGCGCCCATGCTCCCTCCAGGGCTCCGAGTGCCTACCCAGAGCGTGGTCCGAGCGGTCCAGGGCGTCCCAACACCCCAGGGTCTCTCCGATGCCGCGCAACGACTCCTCTCGTACCTGCGCAACCACCCCAACGGTGGACAGCTACCCGCGCTCGCTCGCCTACTGGGGCCCTGGGTACCCAGCGCCGTCCGAGCCCTGGTGGAGGCTGGCATGGCGGAACGGGGCTGGTCGGCCCCAACTCCGCGCGACCATCCCCCATTGCGTCAGCAGCTACGGGCCGTTGCCGAGGCAGCTACGACGATCGAATGGGCGCTCGCCCATGAGACAAAAGCCCCCAAGCAATCGGCGCTCGCCCGCCAGCTGGCCAACCACACCACCACCGCTTATTTAGCCTCCCAAGCGCGGCGCGACTTCGGCCCCTCGGCGGTCGCATCGCTCATCAAGCGGGGCATCGCACGCATTCACGCGGAACCAGAGCAGCCCAAGACGCAGAGACATGCCCAACCACCCGACAAGGCCCTGCTTCCCACGGAAGCCCAGACGGTAGCGTTGGAACAGGTCCGCCAGGTCTTGGACGACCCCAACTGCCAGCCCCGTGTTCTTCTTTTGGAAGGAGTCACCGGCAGCGGCAAGACCGAGGTCTATCTCCAAGCTCTTGCCCACTGCCTGGCCCAGGGATTGGGCGGGCTGGTGCTTGTGCCTGAACTCTCGCTGGCACCCCAGACCCTGGAGCGTTTCAGCGCCCGATTCCCCGGCAAGGTGGTGGGACTGCACAGCGGACTAAGCCCGCGAGCGCAATCCGAGGAATGGTGGCGGGTGCTGCGGGGCGACTACGAGGTGGTAGTCGGCTCGCGCAGCACCGTCTTCGCCCCCCTCCGCAACCTCGGACTCATCATCCTGGATGAGGAACACGAATGGACCTACAAGCAAGTTGACGGACAGCCCCGCTACCACGCCCGCGATGTGGCCGAGCAGTTGGCGCAGCTCACCAATGCGGTGGTCCTTCTAGGCAGTGCGACACCTGACGTCATCTCGTCTCATCGGGCCCGTCAAGGGGCCTACCAACAGCTCACACTGCCCCGGCGAATACAGGCCTCCGGTGCACCGGCCCCCCTGGCGTCAGTCGAGGTCGTGGACATGCGGGAGGAGCTCCGCTCCGGCAACCGAAGCCCCTTCAGCCGCACGCTTCAGTCCGCGCTGTCGGCCTGCATGGATGCGGGACAACAGGCCATCCTCTTCCTCAACCGCCGGGGCAGCGCGGGGGTGGTCCAATGCCGGGACTGCGGCTTTGTCCTCCGCTGCTGGCAGTGCTCCAGTCCCTATACCTATCATGGCAACGATACCCTCATCTGCCATCACTGCAACCGCCGGCGCAAGGTGCCACGCACCTGCCCCCAGTGCCGCGGGCCCAACATCCGCTACCTGGGGCTGGGGACCCGCCGGGTGGTGGAGGAGGTGGAACACTTGCTCCCCAAAGCAAGAGTGCTCCGCTGGGACAGAGACGCTGCCACAACCATCAAAGCCCACCAAGAGCTACTGGACCGCTTCGCCAGCGGCGACTCCGACGTGCTGGTCGGCACGCAGATGATTGCCAAGGGGCTCCACGTACCCGCCGTCACCCTCGTCAGCGCGGTGCTGGCCGACGTTGGGCTGCACGTCCCGGACTACCGCTCAGGCGAGCGAACCTTCCAGGTGCTATGCCAGGTGGCGGGCAGGGCAGGGCGCGGCTCAGAGGCCGGTAGGGTCATCATCCAGACCTTCGTACCTGACCACTACGCTATCCAAGCCGCGGCCGCCCAGGACTACGGCGAGTTCTACGAAAAGGAGCTACACTTCCGCAAGGCCCAGCGTTACCCACCCTTGGGCAAGCTCATCCGGCTGGCCTTTGGCCACCGAAACGAGGCTACCGCCCAAGGCGAGGCCCAACGCATGGCTGCCTCCCTCAAGCGCGCTGCTAGAGAGTGGGGGTTCAGCCGGACCAGCATCATCGGGCCCGCGCCGGCCTATCCGCCGCGTCTGCGGGGCATCTGGCGCTGGCACATCCTACTGCGGGCTGATAACCCACGGCTGCTTCTGGACAAAGTGCGCTTACCACCCAACTGGCGAGTGGACGTGGACCCCGTATCCACCGTGTAGCCGCTGTGCGTCTGCTGCCTGCTATAGTAGTGGCCACTCCATCAACCGCTGTGCCAGGGAGCCCATGACCGTACGCCCCATGCGCTATTTGCCGGATACGATTCTCCGCACCAAAGCGGTGGCAATAAAAATCCGTGACCTGAAGGAAGCCACCGTCCAGCAGCTCCTAGACGACATGGTCGAGTCTATGGGCTTCTATTACGGCGTGGGCATCGCCGCCAACCAGGTGGGCACCCGCCACCGCGTCTGCATCATCCAGCGCCCCGAAGACGAAGCGCCCTTCATCCTCATCAACCCTCGCATCACCAAGCGCGAAGGGGAGCGAGAGGTAACGGAGGGCTGCTTGAGCCTGCCTGGATACCAGGCCTCCATCCTCCGTTCGGAGCGCGTGTGGGCGACCGCTTTGGACCGCTATGGCAACAGGGTGAAGTTCGACTGTGTGACCGACCTGCTGGCCCAGGCGTTGGAGCATGAGACCGACCACCTGGACGGCACCGCATACATCGACCATCTGCGCTCTCCCGACGACCTCTACGAGATCGACCAGACGCCTGACGGAACCGAAGAAGACGAGCAAACCGAAACCCACAGTCCCGGTAATACGATTACCGAACGTAACCAGTTACCCTAGAATGCAGCGATGGATCTCACACCGAGTCCTTCCCCGCAGTTCCCGTCACAGTCCTGCCGTGCTACAATTACGTCTTGTCTGGCCCAGAATCGGGTTTTTTCTGCCCGATACCCTACGCAATGCATCCGGTCAAACCACCCCAAACCCACGCATACCTGCCTTCGTACCTCCTGGGAAACCGGGGGGTAACACTGGTAAAAGGTAAAATAGGACTTCGGGTGAAGCCGCCCGAACGCTGGAAAGTCACAGGTCGTATCGTCACCGTAACCCAAACCCATCCCGTTTCTGACTAGGTACTCAATCGTGCCCACCGCTCTGAAAGTGCTGCTCAATATCTCCGGGGGATGGTTCTTCAAGATCCATTCTCGGTGGAGAGCCCTCATCCTCATCACCCTCATCGTTGGGATGGCCGTCACGTCGCTGAGCATCAAGCACTACGACCTGAACGGCCCAGGGTTCGATTTGGAGCGGGGGACCGACGATATCCTGGGCCTGCAGCTGGGCCTTGACCTCTCAGGAGGCATCCACCTCGTTTATCAGGCGGGCGAACCTGACCAATCTCCCAGCGACTCCCAGATGGAAGGACTCCTCGACAACATTCGGCTCCGTGTCGCTGGACTGGGCACCAGCGAACCAAACATTCAACAGCTTGGCGACGACCGCATACTGATTCAAATGCCGGGACTCGAAGACGTGGAGCGGGCGAAACGGCTGATAGGTGAGACCGCAAGCCTTCGCATCATCGAGCGCATCTGCCTCGACCAACTCTGCACCACCTTCGAGGACCAGGACACAGGCCTGACCGGTGGAGACTTGCGTGACTCCGCAGCCGACCGCGATTCGGTAACAAGCCTGCCCCTCGTCCGATTCAACCTGCGCAGCAGCGCCGCCCGGTCCTTCGCCGAGTTGACCCAGCGGATATTCAACACCAACAACACCGACAGCCCCGACCAGCTCGCCTTTTTCCTCGATGACCGCGAGGTGGTCTCCGCAGGCGTCCGGCAGTCGATCCTGGCCGGCAGCGGCCAGATTACGATGAGCACGGCCCAAGAGGCCCGCGATCTGGCCATTCAACTGGAATCAGGCCGACTACCCATTCCCATCACCGTCCTCACCGAAAAAGTCGTGGACGCCTCGTTAGGAAGCGGCTCCTTGGAGGACAGCCTCATTGCCGGACTCCTCGGCCTGGCCCTGGTCTTCTTTTTCATGGTCGCCTACTACCGAATGTCCGGACTGCTTGGCGCTCTGGCGCTGGTGTTCTACACCGCCATTGTCCTCGCCGTTTTCAAGGTCCTCCCGGTCACCCTCACCTTGGCCGGCGTCGCAGCCTTCATTCTCTCCATGGGCATGGCCGTCGACGCCAACATCCTGATATTTGAGCGGATCAAGGAAGAGCTTCGGATTGGACAAACATTGAACTCCGCCATCCAGATCGGCTTCCAACGCGCATGGAGCTCCATCCGTGACGGAAATATCTCCACCCTCATCATCGCCGGAGTCCTCTATTGGTTTGGCAGCCAGTTCGCCGCCTCCGCGGTTACCGGCTTCGCCGTGACCCTCATCATCGGTGTGCTCACCAGCATGTTCACCGCCGTCTTCTTAACCAAGAACCTCCTTATCATTCTATCCAGCACGGGCCTCTATCGCTTCCCACGGCTCTTCACTCCAGAGTCGCTGCCGAAGCGCGCCCCCGGAAACAGACCGACGCCTCATACCCAGGAGCGTGGGGCATGAATGTCGTCCGGCACCGCCGTTGGTTCTTCCTGATTTCGGCCTTCCTGGTCCTACCGGCCATCGCTGCTGTAATCTACCCGCCCTTTGGGCTTCGTCCGGGTATCGAGTTCACCGGCGGCACCGCCATGACCGTCGAGTTCCAGGACTCGGTAAAGACCGTGGATGTCCGTGACCGCATCGAAAACCTGGGACACGATGGCGCCATCGTGCAGTCCCTGGGCGACCGCAGCTATTTCATACGGGTGGGCGAGCTGGAGCCACAGATCTTGAACGATGAGGGCAACATCGTTATTGCCGGCGGGCGCAAGCAGATAGAGGATACCCTCAGTCATCTCAGCCCCGTGGACATCGTCGGCTTCGATGCCATCTCCGCCGTCGTCGGCTCCGAAACGGTGCGTAACGCCATCATCGCCGTAATCATCGCCTCTATCGCCGTCCTGTTCTACGTGAGTTGGGCCTTCCGCCGCGTTCCCAGCCCCTTCCGCTACGGCACCGTCGCCATCGTGGCACTCATCCACGACGTGCTCCTCGTACTCGGCCTGTTCGCGCTGCTAGGCAAGATCGGAACCACCGAAGTAAACGCCATGTTTATCACCGGCGTGCTCACCGTCATCGGCTACAGTGTGAACGACACCATCGTGATCTTCGACCGCATTCGGGAGAACGTGCTCCGACACTCCGGCTCCAGCCTCATTGCGGTTGTCAACCTCAGCGTGCGTGAGACCATCGGCCGCTCGTTGAACACCTCCCTCACCCTGGTGACGGTCATCGTCGCGCTGCTTCTCTTCGGAGGCCCCACCATCCAGTCTCTTCTCCTGGTCCTCCTCGTGGGTGTTATCGTGGGCACCTATAGCTCCATCTTCGTTGCCAGCCTCCTGCTAGTGGCCTGGGAGACCGGAGAATTTGGCCGCGCCCTTAGGCGCCTTCCTTTGGTTGGTGGAAGGCGCTAGTGTAACCCCGAACCCTGCCATGTTCGCAGAACATTCACTATAGGGAAGCCTAATTTCACAGCTTCTCACTATTCACTTCGTACATTACGCTGCACCACTTCGGAATAAATCCCGTGGAGCAACGAACCTGGCTAAGGAAATAATTGAAGGTATTCCCCGGTTCGTGGATATTTACAACGACAAGCTCACCGTAGAGACCTCCTATGGTTCGACCACGATGGTCGAGTTCGAAGCCAGCGGGCCGATGGGCTATAGCGGCGTTCTGAACCAAAAAGTCGTCTGCGTGGTTGTAAACGGGGCCGTCAAAGAATTGACCGGCGGCAACTAGCGGGATTCCATCCCGAAGCGTGAACGTCGACTAGGCTACACCCCACCCTTCGAGGTCCTCGTCGCTGATGCCAAAGTGGTGGGCGAACTCGTGGACGACCGTATGGTGTACCTCGTCTACCATCTCCCGAGGAGAGCCGCAGGCCTGTTCTATCGGGCCCTGAAAGATGGTTATCGTGTCGGGCAACACCATGTTGTAACCGTCACGGTCGGTTAGGGGCACGCCCTCATACAGGCCAAATAGCCTCTCGTCTGGTCCAACGTGATTAGCCTCCAGTTGCTCCTCCGTGGGCCAGTCACGCACCAGCACATCAACGTTATCCAACCGCCGCAGGAACTCTCCCGGGAGCGCATCGAAAGCCTGACGGACCAGTTCCTCAAAATCTTCGTGCCGCATGGACTAAACTGGGATCCCCAGCTTCTGACGTATCTCCTTCACGATATCCAGATTAGCCGCATCAGGCCCCTCCTTGTCCATTCCCGGCACCTCCAGATAGAAAGGCACCTCCCGGAAGGCGGGGTGGGCCATGATTGCCTCGAAGGCCGGCACTCCCATATGCCCCTGGCCGATATTCTCGTGCCGGTCGACACCCTCGCCCAGTTGCCGCTTTGAGTCGTTGCAATGAACAGCAGCCAGGTGCTCCAGGCCAATCTCCCGCTCGAACTCCTCCATGGCCCTGCCCACGCCCTCCGGCGTAGTGAGGTCATAACCGGCCGCGAAGGCGTGCTGGGTATCCAGGCATATCTTTATACGGGGGCTCGCGACCTCGTGCAGCAGCGCACCCAACTCCGCGAACCGAGAACCGATATGGTCGCCCATCCCTGCGCTGTTCTCCATGATGAGCAACGTCTCATCGGGAGAGTTGTCCAGCACCCGGTTCAACGACTCCACCACCCGCCTGAAAACACCGTCGAACCCAACGCCTTTGTGACTGCCCAGGTGGAATATCACCCCCAGCATGCTCAGGTCGTGAGCAGCATTCATGGTGCTCACCAGCGATTGGATGCTTTTATGAAGATTCTCCGTATTGTCGGTGGCCAGGCCCACCAGATAGATGGCGTGGACCACGTTGGGCGTCACGCCCTGTTCGAGAGCCTTGACGTTGAAATCGGCCACTGGCTTCTCGTCCAAGGACTTGAACTGCCAGCTGCGGTTGGACGAGATGAAGATTTGCGCTGCCTCAGCCCCGATCTCAACCGCCCTGTCGATCGCGAGATCCAACCCTCCAGCAGCCGATACATGGGCACCCAAACGCATGGCTCTCTCCCTCCAAGACCAAGATGGCGCCCATTATACGGCCAGTCCCCTACGCTAAACGCTCACTCAGGGCCATACGCAATCTCTCTTCAGCCAGGGCGTCGGCCGCAACGGCAGTACTCACGCCCTTCTCTTTCGAATCCTCGATAACCCGGAGCATGGTGTCGTAAATACGCGAGGTCCTCTCCATCGCACGCTTGTGGTCATAGACGCCGCCCAGCTCGTAGTAAACGTTAATGATTCCGCCCGCGTTCGCCACATAATCGGGGCCATAGAGAATCCCCCGATCCGCCAGCCGTTTATCATCGGCAAGCTCCGCCAGCTGATTATTCGCCGAACCACACACCACCTGGGCCTGAAGTTGCGGAATGGACTTGGCGTTGAGCACACCACCCAGAGCGCAAGGCGCCAGAATGTCGCAGTTCTGACTAAGTATCTTGTCCGGGGCCACCACCGAAACCCTATCCCCTAGCCGCCGGGCATCGACCCGACGCTCCTCCCGAATGTCGGTAATAATCAGCTTGGCGCCCACCTCAAGCAGGTAGATTGCCAATGATGTCGCCACATTACCGTATCCCTGGAGCGCCACCGTCCTCCCGTTGAGGTCGTCGCTGCCCCAAGCCGACACAGCGCAGGCGCGCATCGCCTGGAACACCCCAAATCCGGTCACCACAGCCGGATTACCGCTGCCACCCTTCTCCATGGAGAGCCCCACCACATGCTTGGTGGACTGAGATGCCCATTCCAAATCTTGCGTGGAAGCGCCCACATCCTCCGTGGTGATGAACCGACCACCCAAGGAATCAACAAAGCGTCCGTAGGAACGGAACATCGCCTCGGTCTTATCCGTGCGCGAATCCGCCACGATCAGGCCCTTGCCCCCACCTAGGGGAAGCCCCGCCGCCGCCGACTTGTACGTCATAGCCCGGGAAAGGCGCAGCACATCCATGATGGCTGCCTCCTCAGTTGGATGCGGCCAGATGCGCACACCGCCCAGAGCTGGGCCCAACGTGGTGTCGTGAATGGCAATGAAGGCACGCAGTCCAGCGGACGGGTCTGTCCACACGCTCAGCTGCTCGTGGCCATGCGCTCCCATGTATTCAGTGATATTCATACTGTCTCCTATGCAAACCGACTCAGGGTGCCGCACCTGACGGAGTTCGTTTGCCCTGGTATTCGCTTAGATGCTCCAGAACCTCAACCGCGGGCAGGCCCCTCGGATGCGGTGCTGTTGACCTGACCGTTACTCCGGCGAGTCCGCAGCATCTCCCGAAGCGCCCGCACCGACCCAATCCCCTCCCTGGGCAACACGAAAACGGTATAAGCGGTGATGGGCAAAAAGAGCACTGCATGGAGCAGGATGGCAAAACTCAGGGCCTGGTCCTGCGGCACGTCCCAAAGGGACAGCAACTGGACCGTCGCAAACTGGAAGGTGCCCAAAGCCCCCGGCAGCCCCGGCACCGCCGTGGAAAAGAAGGTGGTGCCCAAGACCGTCACCATAATAAGATGAAATGGAAGGTCAATGCCGACCGCCCTGGCCAGCAGTAGGCCCACCGGAGCGAGCAGAAGCCAGTAGGCAGCTGTGATGATGTAGGTCGTCACCAAGAGCCGTTTCCGGCGCCAGAGCTCCCGAATCCCTTCCTGAAACGAGCTCACCCCCGGAATGCGGCGGACCACGGGGAATCGCTCCGCTATTTTGTTGAAAAACAAAAGCAGCAACAGCCAACCGGCGAAGAAAAGGATGGCACCGAAGACCACCGGAGCGTATATCCAAAGAGCCGGAAGGAATATGACGGCGAGGCTCACAAAGAGCAGCGTAAAGGCCAAATCTTGAATCCGGGCCATGATTCCTGTGGCCACCACCTGGCCGGCTGGCAATTTGTCCCGAAGGGTTAGGATGCCCAGGATCACCCCCTCGTCAAAAATGCGGATCGGGGCGAGGTTATTCAAGCCAATCGCCGCGTTCTCCACCATCATGAGCCGCACAGCGCTCACCCGCCGGTCGAGCCACATCATGCTCCAGCGAAGCGCACGCAAGTACGAAGATGCGATCACCAACCCCACCGCCGGGACAAAAACCCAGAACGGTATGTCTTTCAGTGTCTCTCCGACCACACGCCAGTCGGTCCCCCTCACCGCCAGCAAACCCAGGCTGACGCCCACGACAACGCCCAATGCCGCCAGCGAGGCCTGACTGAGCCACTGTCGGTTCAGCCTCATCCGTTATACCTCCGCCCTTGATACGTATCCATCATCATACCTTGGCGCTACCCCCGCGCCCTCGGTCTGCTCATGAATTGCTCCCAACGGCACGCCAAAGCCACACCGTAAACCTCGTGCGTCCCTGGTAGAATAGAAAATGCACCATGACCGATTACGCTACGCATCATTTCCAAGCGGCCTCCCGCTACACCGTCTCCATCGGCGTCGACCGCCGTTTGTACCGCCACGATCTTCGGGCCTCCATCGCCCACGCCTGCATGCTCGCCAAGCAGCGTATCATCCCGACCGCCGACGCCGACGCCATCGTCAAAGGTCTGGAGCAAATCAGCCAGGAGATTGAATCCGGCACCTTCCCGTGGCGGGAGGAGCACGAAGACCTCCACATGAACATCGAGGCCCGCCTTCACGAGATCATCGGCACTGCCGCTGGCAAGCTGCACACCGCTCGCTCCCGGAACGACCAGGTGGCAACAGCCACCCGCCTTTTCGTCCGCGACGCCATCTACTCCGCCACTCAGGGCCTTCACCGGCTCCAAGGCGTGCTTCTGGACCTAGCCGAAGCCCAATCGGACACGCTCATGCCCGGCTACACCCACCTGCAACGTGCCCAGCCCGTCCTCTTCGCGCACCACCTACTGGCCTACGTGGAGATGTTCGGTCGCGACGCTTCCCGACTCTCCGACTCCGCCACGCGAGTCAACGTCCTGCCCCTGGGGAGCGGCGCCCTGGCCGGCGTACCCTATCCCATCGACCGCGCCTTCGTCGCCAAGGAACTGGGCTTCGCCTCCCTCAGCCGCAACTCCATTGACGCCGTTTCAGACCGCGATTACATCCTGGATTTCCTCGCCGCCGCGTCCGTTTGCATGATGCACGGCTCCCGGCTTGCCGAGGAACTGGTGCTGTGGTCATCCCAGGAGTTCGGTTTCGTCAGTATGGACAGCAAATGGACCACTGGCTCCAGCATCATGCCTCAGAAGCGGAACCCCGACTTCATGGAACTGGCCCGGGGAAAGACGGGCAGGGTCTTCGGCAACCTCTTTAGCCTGCTCACCACCCTCAAGGGACTGCCGCTGGCCTACAACCGTGACCTCCAAGAGGACAAAGAGGCCCTCTTCGATACGGTGGATACCTTGGAGGCGACCCTAGAAGTCTTCTGCGGCGTGCTCGCCAGCCTGCAGGTGAACAAGGACCGCATGGAGGCCACTGCAGCTGATATCTCGCTCCTGGCCACCGACCTGGCCGATTACCTCGTGAAGAAGGGAGTCCCCTTCCGGGAGGCCCACCAAGCGGTCAGCCGCATCTGCGACCTGGCCACCCAGCAAGGGCGCTCGCTTCACGATCTGTCCCTGAACGACTATCAGCGCTTTTCCAGCGCCTTCGACGCTGGCGTCTTCGACGTCACCGCCCGGACCTCGGCCTCGGCCCGTGACGTCCCCGGGGGCACGGCGCCCGACCAAGTGAGCGCGGCGTTGCAGGCCGCCCGTCAACGCTGGAACGTTGAAGCGAGCCGCTGAACCAAGAGGAAGAACAACCGCCATGGCAGACCACATCAAACTCGCGCCCTCTATTCTCTCCGCCGACTTCGCCCGGCTGGGCGAAGTGGTGGCCTCCACTGAAGCCGCAGGCGCCGACTACATTCACGTGGACGTCATGGACGGACGCTTCGTCCCCAACCTCACCATCGGGCCGATGGTGGTACAGGCCATCCGACCCCACACTACGCTACCTCTCGACGTACACCTCATGGTCGTCGAACCCGACCGCCTGGTGCCGGAATTCGCCGCGGCAGGTGCCAGCATCATCACGGTCCACCAAGAAACGGTAACCCACCTGCACCGCCAGATCCAGCAAATCAAAGACCTCGGCCTGCGGGCGGGCGCCTCCCTCAACCCATCCACCCCAGCCTCCGTCCTCGAGGAGGTACTCCCCGACCTGGATCTCGTGCTGGTCATGTCGGTCAACCCCGGATTCGGTGGGCAGCAGTTCATCCCCAACGTGCTGCCGAAACTGAGGAAACTCCGCAAGATGATCGACGAACGAGGACTGGACACCGAGCTGGAGGTGGACGGCGGCGTCAAGCCCAGCAATATCGCGCAGGTGGTGGATGCCGGAGCCAGGGTCATCGTCGCAGGCTCGGCGGTCTACAGCGCAACACAATCTATTGCCGCGGCCATCACCAGCCTGCGAGAGGGTATCAGTGCTTCCAACCACGCGTAGCCGTTCACCCAGGAGACCTGCGCGGAGATCAGTGCTGGCCGCCATCTTCGCCCATACCCTGGCATGGGCCGCCTTTCTCTTCTTCGTCTTGAGCCCCGTCTATCAGGCGGAGTCCAACAGCGTAGACCTGCAGACTGGCCTCACTCTCATCGAAGTGAACGGCTACAAGGCCATGCCCCTTATCCTGATACCGGTCGTCGTTACCGGAGTGGGAACGTTGGCTGCCTTCGCCACCGGGTGGGGCGAGACACTCCGTGGTCGGCTCCTCTGGGGGAGCACTATCGTGCTCACTATCTACGCTATCCTCGTATTCACTTCCGTTATCGGTATCTTCTTCGTGCCGCCATTGCTGGGGCTTCTGGGCGCAGCCCTCATCGGACCTGAAGAACCCGCGCCAAAAGCAAGGGGCTACCGTTAGTCCCCAAGGCTCCCTACAGGTTCTATTAGAGAAGTGTTATCCCCGAAATCGGACGTTCTGGTGGGTGCGCAGGCAGCGCGTGCAAACTTTGATGCGTTGTGGACGGCCGTTGAGAATCAGCTTTGCCCGTTGGATATTGGGCTTGAACCACCGGTTAGTATGCCGGTTGGAGTGGCTTACATTCTTCCCCGCGTAGGGTCGAGCATCGCAGATAGCGCAGCGGGCCATGGATACACCCTCAAGGAAAAATAAGCACGCCATCTTCGCTTTTAACGGTGAGATGAGCGGCTCATAGAATAGGCAAGCTTTTACTTGCGTCTGTTAGTCTAGCATGCGGTAGCCTAAGGATCAATCACATGGCCTCGAACATCGCTTCCCCACGGCAAGCCCTCAACGGACACGACTTCCGTCTGCTCGTCCAGGCCGGTACATCCTGCATGGAGCAGCACGTCGAAGCCATCAACGCCTTGAATGTCTTTCCGGTGCCCGACGGCGATACCGGAACCAACATGCTACTCACCCTCCGCGCCGCGCTCGACGCGACTGAGGAGGACACTCACACCGTAGCCGGTGTGAGCCGCACCATCGCCCGGGGCGCAATCCTAGGGGCTCGGGGCAACAGCGGCGTTATCTTCTCCCAATACCTGAAGGGGCTCGCCTCCAGCCTCAGCGCCTGCGAACGGTGCGAAGGTCCGGCCATGCACGAAGCGCTACGGGATGCTGCCGCCGCCGCTTACCAGGCAGTGGGGAAGCCGGTTGAAGGCACCATGCTCACCGTCATGCGAGCTGCCGCCGAAGCGCGACAGCGGCCGGAATCGTCTCTGCCCGAAATGTGGGCAACAGCGTTAGACGCCGCTGAAGAAGCGCTAATCCATACCCCCGACCAACTCCCTGTCCTCAAGGAAGCAGGCGTCGTGGACGCTGGAGGCCAGGGCATCGTAGCCTTCATGGCGGGAGCGCTGGCTTTCCTGAATGGCAACCAGGAGTCCGCTCTTAAAATCGCATCTCCAGAGGCTCGTTTGGATAAGCTGGCAGCGACGGTCAACCATCAATTCTTGGAGCACACAGCAGACGAGATGTACGGCTACTGCACCCAGTTCGTCATCAGGAGCACTGGCCTGAATGTTGACGGTATTCGAGAGCACATTACCGACATGGCCAGCTCCACCGTGGTTGTCGGCGACGACACCATCATCCGCGTGCACGCTCACACTGAAGACCCCGGCCCGCTGCTCAGCTTCGGGGCCACTCAGGGTGGGCTGGACCAGGTGAAAATCGAAAACATGGACCTGATGCACCAGGAATTCATGGCCCAGCACGGCTACGGAGCCGAAACGGCCCAAATAGCGGTCGTGGCCGTGGCATCCGGCGACGGCTTGGCGCAGGTCTTCCGAGAGCTGGGCGCAAGCGGCATCGTGAAGGGGGGGCAGACCATGATCCCCCGCGCCAGCGCCCTGGCCGAGGCCGTCCAGAAAACGGGCGCCGCTCACGTCATCCTGCTACCCAACAACCCCAACATCCAGATGGCAGCACAGCAGGCGTGTGCGATTATCGGGCCTGACTGCACCATGGTGCCCACGCGCACGGTTCCCCAGGGCGTGGCAGCATTGCTGGCCTTCAACCCCGATTCAGCAATCAGCGAAGTGCAACAAGCTATGACATCCGCCATGGAATCGGTTCGCAGCGGCGAGGTGACCACCGCCGACCACCATGCCGTCATCGACGGCATGGTGGTCAAACAGGGCCAGGCCTTCGCTCTCCTGGAGGGAAAGCCCGTAGCCCTTGCAGAAACGCCCCATGAAGCCCTGCTCGACCTTATCCAAAAGGCCGACGTCGGTGAGGGAGCACTCCTCACTCTCTATTGGGGTGGCGATAGCAAGCAAGCCACCGCCGAAACCGCAGCGGAGGCCATCCGCACCCGTTTCGCAGAAACCGAGGTGGAACTAGTCCACGGCGGTCAGGCCCACTACCACTACCTGGTCTCCATCGAGTAAACGCCATGACCATCAGCATCGTCACCGATAGCCTGGCCGACCTGCCCCAACAGTTGGCGGACACCCTGGAAATCGCCGTGGTCCCCCTAAGCGTCAACTTCGGCATGGAGAGCTACCGTACCGGCCTGGACATCACCTCCGCTGAGTTCTACGTGCGGCTGGTCACGGCAAAGACCCTGCCTACCACCTCCCAACCCTCCGTCGGTCAGTTCACCAAAACCTATTCCGCCATCGCCAACCGAGGGCACGACATCGTCTCCATCCACGCCTCCAGCAAACTCAGCGGCACCTTCAATGCCGCGCTCCAAGCGGCGAAAGAAATACTGGGAGCCCGCGTAAAGGTAATCGACACCTCCAGCGCCTCGCTCGCAGAGGGTTTGGTCGTGACCGCGGCGGCCCGGACCGCCCAGGCGGGCGGTTCCTTTGACGAGGTGGTGGCAGCCGCCCAAGACGCTGTCTCCAAAACCGATGTCTACTTCGTGCTCGACAACCTAGAATACCTCCAAAAGGGTGGGCGCATCGGCAAAGCCTCAGCCTTTATCGGAGGGCTCCTCTCCATCAAACCTGTGCTGACGCTTCGCAACGGAGAGGTCCATCCCCACGAGCGTGTCCGGACCCACGCTAAGGCGCTAGCAAGACTCAAAGAGATTGTCCAAGCCAGCGCGCCCTACGCCGAGGCAGCCGTGCTCTCGGGGACCATCCCGGACCAGATTCTGGTGGAAACGGTCCGCCCCCTGGCTCCCGATTTGCCGTTGATCACCGGCGTGGTCGGCCCCGCCATCGGCACCTACACCGGCCCTGGCGTCCTGGGCGTCGCCTTCCGCCGCCACTAGGCTGTGCCCTGAACCCCCAAGCTAGCGATCAAGCGCTGGGTATTCTACTCCGCTCGTGGTAGGCCTGACTCTCCGCCGTCATTACGGCTTTCGCCGGAATCCACTTCCCCCACCGTGAGTAGGTGCAGGGCGCGCCATGCCCTGGTGGTGATAAGATACGGTCATGGTCATTGAGCAGCGCAAACCCGACTGGCTGAAGGTCCGGATGCCTGGCGGGCCCACCTACCTGGAACTCCGCCAACGGCTCCGCGCCTCGGAGCTCAACACCGTCTGCGAAGAGGCCCACTGCCCCAATATCAGCGAGTGCTGGGAGCGGCGGAGCGCCACCTTCATGGTGTTGGGCGCAGTGTGCACCCGCGCCTGCCGGTACTGCGCCGTAACCAGCGGCAAGCCTATTGGCCTCGACCTGGAAGAGCCCGCGCGGCTCGGCCGAACCGTCGCCCAGTTAGACCTGCGCTACTGCGTCATCACCTCCGTGGACCGCGACGACTTGCCCGACGGCGGCGCCTTTATCTTTGCCCAGAGCATCACCGAAATACGCAAGCTCTCGCCCACGTGCCAGGTGGAGGTGCTCATCCCCGACTTCCAGGGCAACTGGTTGGCGCTCCGCAGCGTGCTCCAGGCAGGCCCCACCGTGCTCAACCACAACATTGAAACGGTCAGGCGGGTCTTCCCCTCCGTCCGGCCCAAGGGCGACTATGACCTGTCTTTGGAACTCCTCCGACGCTCCAAGGAACTGGCGCCAGACACCCCCAGCAAGAGCGGCATCATGGTGGGTCTAGGCGAGACTCACGCCGAGATCAAGCAGACCATGTCCGATCTGCGAGAGGTCGGCTGCGAGCTGCTAACCATCGGCCAATATCTGAAGCCATCGGCCAAACACGTGGCCATGGACCGCTACTACCACCCCGACGAGTTCAAGGAGCTAGAGCAGGCCGGGTACGCCATGGGCTTCCGCCACGTGGCCGCCGGACCTTTGGTCCGCTCCTCCTATCACGCCGAGGAACAGGCGTTGGCAGCGAAACGAGCCTGACTCATCCCCTAACCAAGAAAGCCCTGGCGAAAGGAAAAGAATAAGCATGGAATACCGCCAGCTGGGAATATCAGACCTCAAAATCTCCACCTTCGGCCTGGGCGGCAACACCTTCGGCCCACCGCGCCTGGAGGAGAAGATGTCCATCAAGTGCGTCCGCCATGCCCTAGACCTAGGCGTAAACTTCGTCGACACCGCCGACCAGTACGGGCAGGGCGAAAGCGAACGATTTCTCGGCAACGCCCTGAAGGGCAGGCGCCACGAGATCCATATCGCCACCAAGTTCAACTTCCGTAACCTGGACGGCGAGACGGTGCGGGAGCGCATGGTGCGCAAGTGCGAAGAGAGCCTGAAGAAACTGCAGACCGACTATATCGACCTCTACCAAATCCACTTTCCCGACCCATCCATTCCACCCGAGGAACTCCTTCGAGGCTTCGAAGAGGTGGTCAAATCGGGTAAGGTTCGGCATATCGGCGAGGTCAACTTCTCCTCCTGGCGTCACGCCCAAACCACGGAGACAGCCCGGCGGCTCGGCCTTCCTGAGATGGTCTCGTCCCAGAACCACTACAACATGTTGCTGCGGCAGATAGAGCCGGAGATACTGCCCATGTGCGCCAACTATCAGGTCGGTTTCCTACCCAACCAGGCCCTCGCTGGCGGATTCCTAACTGATAAGTACGTGAAAGGCGAACCCCCTCCACCTGGCACCCGCGGAGCAGCCGGCAGCCCCATGGTCAGCCACACCCGGACGACGGAGAACGACGAGAAGCAGAACCAGCTAAAAGAGTGGGCCCACGCCCATGACCACACTCTAGGCGAGCTAGCCTTTGCCTGGCTCCTGTCCCACCCCCCAGTCGCATCGGTCCTGGCAGGGGTCAGCACCCCGGAGCAGGTCGAGGCCAATGTCCGGGCCGTCTCCTGGAAGCTCACGCTGGAAGAGATCCAAGAGGTGGACGCCATCTGCGTTGGAACAGAATTTGTGGACCGCGTAGAGGGCACCGGCGGACGCGGAGGCTAAAGCTGGAACCCCCCTTGCCCGCCGCAACCGCTAACACCTGTTATCCCTGAGGAGACGCATGTTTCGTATCGCCGTGCTTGACGACTACCAGGACGCAGCCCACGAGCTGGCCGATTGGGGCTCCATTTCCGACGCCGAGCTTCAATTCTTTCACAATACGCTCCACGAGCCTGGGGCGCTTATCAAGCGTCTCAAGCCCTTCAACGTGCTGATGACCATGCGTGAGCGGACCCGCTTCCCCGCCGAAGTGCTCGAAGGCCTGCCCAACCTCCGTCTCATCTCTGGCACCGGCAGGCGTCAGAGCAACGTGGATATAGCAACGGCAACCCGCTTGGGCATAACGGTGTGCAGCGGCGCGGGCGGAGGAGGCAGCGCCGGTTCCACCGCCGAGCTGACATGGGCGCTCATCCTCTCCTGCTTCCGGCATCTAGCCCTGGAGGACCGGGAGATCCGCCAAGGCCATTGGCAAACGCGATTGGGGTCAGGGCTCGAAGGCAAGGCTCTGGGCATCCTAGGATTGGGGCGCATCGGCACCAGGGTCGCCAAGATAGGCCAAGCCTTCGGCATGCACGTCATTTCCTGGGGACCCACCCTGACTCGCGAACGCGCCAAAGAGCACGGCGTCACCTACGTCTCATGGGAAGGGCTCTTCTCCGACGCCGACGTCCTCAGCATCCACGTGACCCTCTCCGATCTGAGCCGAGGCTGGGTGGGCGCCAAGGAGTTCGGGCTCATGCGACCCACCGCCTACCTCATCAACACCGCCCGCTCGGCCATCGTTGACCAGTCCGCACTACTGGACGCCTTAGGCAACGGCAGCATCGCCGGCGCAGGCCTGGACGTTTACGATGAGGAGCCGCTCCCTCCCGGCGACCCAATGCTGGGCTTAGACAACACAGTGCTCGCTCCGCACCTGGGCTACGCCACGAGAGAGTCGCTGGCAGCCTTCTACCGCGATGCGATTGCCAACGTCATCGCCTGGCAGGCGGGATCACCGGTCAACGTGGAAAATCCCGACGTGCTAAAGAAGACTTAAACAAGCGGCTTCCGCCCCATCACTAGCTTCCTCATGGCCTTCATGCTGGTGGTGCAGGGATGAAAAGCCCTCCACCCCAAGGCCGGCGCTGCTGAAAAACCGCCTCATCGCCCCTTGCGAACAGGAGCGGCCGCCAGGCCAAGTACCCTCTTTTACGACCGCCGCTGGGTGACGTACTCGGTCAGTTCTTCAAGAGAGCGGCGTGCCCTGTGGTCTTCCAGCCCTCCCAACATTTCAAAGGCCCGGCTGCGGTATTCGTCCGCCACAGCGAGCGCGTCGCTGATGGCCGCGGAGTTGCGAATCATCTCCACCGCCTTCTGGAGGTCAGCGACATCGGTACCCCCCTCCTTCAAGCGACGCAGCACCAGCTCGTCCGGGTGACGTTCGGCGAAGAGCAACACCGGAAGCGTCAGCGTCCCCTGCAGAAGGTCATTCCCAACGGGTTTGCCCAGCTCCTCTTCGGTACCTTGGAAATCGAGAATATCGTCCATTATCTGGAAGGCCATGCCCACCTGATACCCGTAGGACTTGAGCGCCTGGCAGACCTCTTCCGGAGCGCCGCTGAGCACAGCGCCGCTCTCCGTCGATGTGCAGAAGAGCGACGCTGTTTTGTTATAGGTCCGCAGTTCGTAATCCTCGCGAGTCTGGTTCCAATCGTGTGTACTGAAGTGCTCACTCAGCTCTCCTTTGGCCAGATCCATGATGGTCTCCGAGAAGCGGCGAATGACCCGCACATTTCCTGTATCGCACACGTATGTTGCCGACGTAGCGAAAACGTAATCACCCAGCAGCACCGCCACCTTGCCGCCCCACCGGCTGCTCACCGTGGCACGGCCCCGGCGCATGGACGAGCGGTCCACCGTATCGTCGTGGATGAGACTGGCGATGTGCAGGAGCTCCACGGAGGTGGCCATAGTCACGATGTTCTCCGGGTCGCACGGATAAAAGCTCGCCGCGAGCAGCGTCAACGCTGGGCGGAGCTTTTTTCCCGCACCAAAGGCGGCAGACTCCAACAGCTCGCTTTGGCTCGGCGCGTGATGCTGAGACGCCAGGCCGCGCAACCGCTCCACTACCTGGTCAAGCTGCTCCTGAACCGGCTCCTGAATATACTGAATACGCCTATCGACAGTATCCACCACGCGTTAATCCCTCCTACACAGATTCTATTCCGTCATGCCCCTCTCATGCAGCGATGCACAAGCTACCCTAGCTTCGCGGTTTGCTCTTCGGCTACGGAGTCGCCCAGCTTAGTAAACAACGGCTCCGGCGCAGGGATTGCCGTGCCCGGGGAGGGACGCTGAACCGCCCATCCGTCGCCTTGAATCGGCCCGCTGCGGCCCAACATCTCGTGCAGCCGCTGAGCGCTGAAGGGAAGGAAGGGGTAGGTCAATACTTTCAACGCAGCGATGACGTACATCGCGGAGTAGAGCGTCCGGGCCGCGCCCGCCAAGTCGTCCCGAACCTGCCGCCACGGAGCCTGGGCGTCCAGGTAGCGGTTGGTGTCCCGCGCCAACGCCATGGCGCCCTGTAACGCTTCTCGAAACCGGCACGCCTCTAGACTCGCAGCCACACTCTCCATCGCCGCGTCGGCCTGATGAAGCAGCGCCGCGTCCACGACCTCTAAATCACCAGGTTCCGGCACTCTCCCGTCAAAGTTGCGGTAAACCAGATTGAGCACCCGGTGCACCAGATTGCCATAAGTAGCCACCAGCTCGTCGTTGTTGCGCCGGACGTACTCGCTCCACGAGAAGTCAGCATCGCTCGACTCCGGCATGGCCGCCGCAAGGTGGTAGCGCAGCGGGTCCGGCGGGAACTGGTCCAGGTAATCGGGGAGCCACACAGCCCAGTTGCGGCTGGTGGAGAGCTGCTTGCCCTCCAAATTCAGGTACTGATTGGCCGGAACATCGTAGGGCAAATTGCGACCACCGTGGCCCAGGAGCATGGCTGGCCAGATGATAGTGTGGAAGGTGATGTTGTCCTTACCCATGAAGTAATAACTGCGGGTGGTCGGGTCCTCCCAGAAGGGCCGCCACGCCTCCGGGTCGCCGCGCTTCACGGCCCACTCCTTGCTAGCCGAAAGGTAGCCGATAACTGCCTCGAACCACACATAGATGCGCTTGTCGCCATACCCCGGAACCGGCAGCGGGATGCCCCAGTCGATGTCGCGGCTCACGGCGCGGTCCCTCAGGCCCTCGCGGAGCATACCCAAGGTGAAATTGCGCACGTTGGAGCGCCAGTGCTCCTGGCGCTCCACCCATTTCTCGACCTGCTCCTGAAAAGCGCTCAGCTTAAAGAAAAGCTGTTCCGTTTCCCGAACTTCAATGGGGTAGGTCTTCCCCTCACGACGATGAGCCGGGTCGATGAGGTCCACGGGGTCTAGGGTCCGGCCGCAATTGTCGCACTGGTCTCCCCGCGCGTCAGGGTTCTTGCAATGAGGACAGGTGCCCTGGACGTAACGGTCGGGAAGGAAGCGGTTGAAATCGGGCGAGTAGGCCACCTTCATGGTGCCAGGGTAGATGTATCCCTCCTCATACAACCGGAGCCAGAGGTCACAGGCCACCTCCCGATGGTTGTCCGTCGCGGTGCTGGTGAAAAGGTCCCAGCTGATGCCCAGACGCTCCCAGGAGTCCACGAATGAGGCGTGGTACCTGTCCACGATCTGCTGGGGCGCAACGCCCTGGGCCTCGGCGGCCAGGGTTATGGGCGTGCCGTAGGCGTCGCTCCCCGAGACCATGAGCACGTCGTTGCCCTTCATGCGGTGGTACCGCGCGAAGATATCCGCCGGCAGATAGCTGCCAGCGATATGGCCGAAATGCAGCGGGCCATTGGCGTAGGGCCAGGCCACGCCGACGAAGATACGCTCAGACATGGGTCACACTTATCCGTGGGGTGGTGACCTGAGTTTAGCATAGAGACCCGCACCCTGAGTCCCTCTCATCCTGAACCTGCCAGTCCTGCGCTTATCGAAGAGTCGAAGGATGCACCCTCCCAGGACGTGTCCTGTACTTACATCACAGGGTCCAGTTACGTCGGTGAGCTTGCCCCGTCATTCGGGCAAAGACCGGAAACCGCCCCCCGAATAGGGGGCCCCGCCTTTCCAGGCGTCACCCCTCCAGCCACAGTCGGTACGCCTGGCGGCGCGACACGCCATGAATCGGAGAGAGACGCGCCACCGCGTCCTTACGCGAGAGACCTTGCGCTTTGAGCAATGCTATCTCGTTGCGGACCGCCAGCTCATCGACCTCCGGCTTGCCAGGCGCACCTTTGGCGCCCTCCATAACCACTACAAACTCGCCCCGTGGCTGGGTGAAGTGTACCAAAGCTTCGCTCACAGTGCCCCGAAAGACCTCCTCGTAGAGCTTGGTCATCTCGCGACAGACAGCGATGCGCCGGTCTCCTAATGCGGCCAGCAGGTCGGCCAACGATACCCGCAGGCGGTGCGGCGCTTCGAAGAACACCAGGGTACGCGGCATCTGCCCTACCGACTCGAAAAGGGCCACACGCTGTTTCCTGGTGCGGGGTGGAAAGCCCAGGAACACGAACGAATCGGCCCGCATCCCCGCCACCGAAAGGGCCGCTGTCACCGCCGACGGACCCGGCACCGGCACCACGCGAAAGCCGCGCTCCGCCACCTCATGTGCCATCTCGCTGCCGGGATCGCTCACCGCCGGCGCCCCCGCATCGCTCACTAAGGCCACGTCGCCCGCCTCCAGCGCTTCGAGGATACGGGGCAAGCGCTGGGCCGCATTATGCTCGTTGTAGCTCAGCAGGGGCACTCGTATCCCGAAATAGCCCAACAGCTTGCGAGTGACTCGCGTATCCTCCGCGGCAATGAGCCCAACGCCTTCGAGCACCCGAAGCGCCCGGAGGGTCAAGTCCTCCAGGTTGCCTATAGGGGTGGCCACTACGTACAATTCTCCCATTGCTTAGCCATCTATTATAGGCGCTTGGGGTTTGGAGGCGCGTGCAGGATGTGCCCTGAACCTCCAGACTGAGACCCTAGACCCCACAAGTGTGTCAAGGTCGCAGGCTCCGGTGAAGTCGGAGGGACGTTTTTTCAGAGGTGCATCAATGGACTCGCTGCTGACCGACGAAGAAAAGCTGCTTAAGGCCACCGTCCGCAACTTCGCTGACCATGAGCTTGCTCCTCGCGCCGCTGCCTTCGACGAGCGCGAGGAGTTCCCCTGGGAGAACGTCAGAGCCCTGAGTACCCTGGGCCTCATGGGGCTGACCATCGACGAGGCCTACGGCGGAGGCGGAGGCAACTACCAGCTGATGGCCCTCGCCATGGAGGAGGTCGCACGGGGATGCGCCTCCACCAGTGTCATCCACCTGAGCCACCTCTCGCTCGGCGCCGAGTGCATCCTCCGTTACAGCAACGATGCACAAAAGACCCGCCACCTGCCGGAGTTAGCCTCCGGCGCAAAGCTGGCCGCTTTCTGCTTAACGGAGCCCTCCAGCGGCAGCGACGCTGCCGACATGCAGACCACGGCAGTCATGCGCGACGGCGCCTACGTGCTCAACGGTACCAAGACCTTCATCACCAATGGCCTGGAGGCCAACGTCCTCATCATCTTCGCAGCCACGGACCGTAGCAAAGATGCCAAGGGCGTCAGCGCTTTCATCGTAGATGGCGATACGCCGGGCATGGAGCGTAACCACCAGGGGCACAAACTTGGCATGCGCGCCGCGCCCACCGCGGAACTCGTCTTCGACGATTGCCGCATCCCTGCGTCCAACCTCCTCGGCGAAGAGGGCCAGGGCTTCGCCATCGCCATGAGCATCCTGGACTCCAGCCGCATCTCCGTAGCAGCCCAGGCCGTCGGCATCGGCCAGGCCGCGCTGGAAGCGGCGCTGCGCTATGCCAACCACCGCGAAACATTCGGCAAACCCATCGCCGAACACCAGGCCATCCAGTTCATGCTCGCGGACATGGCCACCGGGCTCGACGCCGCACGCCTCCTCACCCGGCGCGCCGCTCAGCTCAAGGATACGGGGCAGGCTCACGGCAGAGAGTCGGCCATGGCGAAGCTCTTCGCCTCGGAGGCCGCCCACGTCGCCTGCGACAAGGCCCTGCAAATCCACGGAGGCTACGGCTACTTCCGCGAGAACAGCGTGGAGCGCTACTACCGCGATGTGCGCGTCACGGAAATCTACGAAGGTACCAGCGAAATACAACGCCTCGTCATCGCCCGGAGCATGCTCAGGGAAGCCTTATAGCGTTTGGAAATGGGAGTGCCATGGAATTGTCGCCAATTGGGGAACACCGACCTCCTCGTTCCCAAAATCGGCTTCGGCGCCATCTCAGGTCAGGGCACCTACTTTGTGGTGGATGTCGCTGAAGGGGCCAGTCCTATGCAGCTACAGCGGGCCCGCAAGCTGTAAATAACTTTCTTCGATACTGTCGAAGGCTACTCCGAAAGAAGCAATTAAGAGGTGCTCGGAAAGGTGCTGGGCAACAGTCCGGACACCGTCATTTGCACCAAGGTGAGTGACAGGGCTTTCCCTATCACGATCACGGAGAGCGCATCAGGACTTGCGCCGAAGCCGCGTAGGCGTGCCAGGCCGAGGTCGTAGGCCTGAGCATCGTCTCGAGCGCACACCTTGTGCTGGTATCCCGCGTGCTCGACGCGCTCCAAAACCCTAGCCTCGAACGCTCTCACCTTACTCGTGCGCGGCATAATCCCTGAGCACGACTGTCTGGCGCCCCTGGAAATGGGCGCAGCAGCAGTCTACGGTCCCGATTCTCTCACCAGCACCGTCGTCGGCCTGACTCTCAAAGAGCTGACCACCCAACGCCGCAACCGCAGCGCTCATTGAGCGTCAGGCCCCAACCCGCTATAATCATGGGCGTGGAGGTGATGGGCCGTGAGCTTGTCTGTCAACATGGCCCAGCTCCTGATGGAGCCCATGGGATCCACGCGCAATCTTGAGGTCAACGATGTGCTGGCCCTCGATGGAAGCATGGCAGACCGTCGCGTCTCCGGCCAGGTGCGCCTGACCAAAGCCGACAGAGGTATTTGGGTACAGGGCGCTCTAGCGGCCACAGCCGACGAAGAATGCAGCCGGTGTCTGGTACCCTTCAGCCATTGGGTGCGCTTGGCGCTGAATGATATGTACTTTCCGACGGTCCACGTACAGACTGGAGCACGTCGCTCGGACGCGAACAAGAATAAAAGTGAAGAGGAGCCCGATAGCTTTCTCATCGACGCACACCACACCCTGGACATAACCGAGGCGGCACGCCAATATCTCATCACCGCCACGCCTCTAAAACCCCTGTGCAAGACCCACTGCATGGGGCTATGTTCCCGGTGCGGCACCAACCTCAATGAGGGTATCTGCGAATGCCAACCCGAAATGGACCCCCGATGGGAACCGCTCCGGAGGCTCCTCGCCAGCAATAGAACGGAGAACTAAGAAGAATGCCACCTCTACCGAAACAAAAACGCTCCAAAGCAAACAAGGGCATGCACCGCGCCCACCAACACACCTCGCTGCCCAACGTGGTGGAGTGTCCCCACTGCCACCGGCCCATGGCCATGCACCGTGTTTGCCCGTCCTGTGGCTTCTACCGTGGCCGCGACGTGTTGGGCATCGAGACTGAAATCTCCTGAAGCCCGCTCTCTCCACCCATAGCATCATGACGTTCTACCAGGGCTGATGCCCATGGCAGCCAGTGCATTCACCGCCTTCCTTTTCCCCGGTCAGGGAGCCCAGACCGTCGGCATGGGCTCCGACCTCTACACCAACTCCCCCGCCGGCCGGCGGCTCTTCGACGAAGCGGACTCCGTCCTCGGCTTCCCCCTAAGCAGCCTAATCCTCAACGGCCCCAGCGATGAGCTCACCCTGACCAAAAATGCCCAGCCCGCCATTTTCACCGTCAGCATTGCCTTGCTGCGGGCCATGGAGGAGCAACTAGGCAACCACATGCCCACACCCACGCTGATGGCAGGCCACAGCCTGGGTGAATACACCGCCCTCGCGGCAGCGAGCGCCATCTCCTTCAGCGAAGGGTTACGTCTGGTCCAATCCCGAGGCGAGCTCATGCAGACGGCTGGCGAAGCGATTCCCAGCGGCATGGCCGCGGTGCTTGGTCTCGAACTAAATGAGGTCCTCGCCATTTGCAGCTCCACTGGCGTCCAACTAGCCAACGCCAACAGCAGCGGCCAGTCGGTCATCTCCGGCCCGAACGAAGCACTCGCTAACGCCTCCGCCCTGGCCCTGAATCGCGGCGCTCGCCGGGTGGTTCCTCTGGACGTCAGCGGTGCCTTCCATTCGGAGGTTATGCGCCCAGCCCAGGCGGAGATTGACCGCATCTTGCAAGGAATCTCCTTCCAAGAACCTTTGGTCCCCATCATCGCCAACACCAGCGCACTCCCCATCACTACCTCCGAGGGCATTCGCCAGGAGCTGGCCGGACAGTTGTGCGGGCCCGTCCTCTGGCAGCAGTCGGTGGAGTACATGGCCGCCCAAGGAATAGCGCGGTTCATTGAAATAGGCCCCGGAGCCGTCCTCACCGGTCTCACCAAGCGGACTGCGCCAAAAGCCGAACTAACTGCAATTTCCAGCCTTGAGACCATCTCCCCTCTCTAGACGTTTGACCGGCTCGGAGGATAAGCTAAGGTCGTTCCAAACTCACACCCCCTAGCGCAAGCACCCATGGCCTCAAACCTCACAACATCATCAAGGACCGGCCCATCGAAATCCCGCCGCAGGGGCCGCGTCTTGACCATACAAGTACTTTATGAAGTGGATCTCACGGGCCATCCGTGGCACGAGGCATTGCAGTCCCACGCGGCAAGCACCCGCTCTGGCGCCACCGCCGTCGCCTTTGCCGAGCAATGCATCAACGGCGTGCTTGAACAGCGCGAGCAGTTGGATCGGCTCATCGCAGAGCATGCACCGGCCTACCCTGTCTCCCAGCTCCCCGTGGTGGACCGCAACCTCCTGCGCCTCGCGCTCTACGAGCTCCGATACGCCAAGACCGAACCTCCTATCGCCATCCTCAACGAAGCCATCGAACTGGCAAAGACCTTTGGAGGCCAGGGCTCCCCGCGCTTTATCAATGGGGTACTGGCCAGCGTGTTTGCCGAGACCCCACAAGCTGAGACCACAAGCTGAGACCACGAGAACGAGGAGATTAGATTTCATGGCAAGCGTCTTTGACCGCGTTCAGAAGGTGGTGATAGACCGCCTGGCAGTTGAGGAGGACAAAGTCGTCCCCACTGCTTCGTTCCTAGATGACCTCAACGCAGATTCACTGGACTTGGTGGAGCTCATCATGGCCCTGGAAGAGGAGTTCTCCGATGGCGATAACGAGATGAAGATTAGCGACGAGGACGCCGAAAAGCTTCGCACTGTGCAGAACGCGGTGGACTTTGTGAAGAGCAAAGGTGTCGCCGACTCATAAATCCTTAGAAAACCTTCGTTACCGTAACTGGATGTGAAGCCTGGGCCCAAGGGGGATCGGGGGGGTGTCCATGACCAATCTCAACGACCTGCACCAGCGCATCAACAACTGCACCGGCTGCGGACTGCATGCCACGCGAGTCCATGCAGTCCCTGGAGAAGGATCCGACCAAGCCCAGGTCATATTCGTAGGCGAAGGCCCCGGCTCCCAGGAGGACCGGCAGGGCCGGCCCTTCGTGGGTCTGGCAGGCCAGTTCTTGGACAAAATGCTAGCCTCGGTGGGCCTGAAAAGGGAGAATGTCTACATCACCAATATGGTGAAGTGCCGCCCGCCCAACAACCGTGACCCCTTTCCCGGAGAGATCGCCGCGTGCAGCAAGTACCTAGACGAGCAGATCGAACTCATCCGCCCCAAAGTCATCATTCCCCTGGGTCGGCACGCCCTGGCCAACTGGTTCCCAGGCGAGAGCATCGGCAAGGTGCGTGCCAAGGCTCGAAACGTAAATGGCCAAACCCTGTTTCCGCTCTACCACCCCGCGGCGGCGCTACACAACGGGTCATTACGCTCCACCATCGAAAAGGATTTCAAAGGAGTAGCGGCGCTGCTCTCCCAAGCGGCGGCTCCCTCCCGGGAGAAACCTCCCGAATCTTCCAATCCGCAACTCAACCTACTCGACGGCCCGCAAGAAACCAGCGTTCCCCCGAAACCTCTCTCCAGACCCACGAAACCCGCCAACCAAGCCGGACCGCCGACTCACCATGCTGTAAGCGCCGGCATCCCCCAACCACTGAGAGTATCCTTCCCTTTTTCCATCCAGTGGACGCTCACTAAATAGCTTTAATTCTCCGCTGCTCCTTACGCAGTGCTTCAAAAGGTAACCAAGAATGACCACCCGTACCAAAGAGAGTCCCATCAGGATCATACCCCTGGGCGGCCTGGGCGAAGTCGGCAAGAACATGATGGCCGTTGAATACGGCGACGACATCGTCGTCATCGACGCCGGCGTGCTCTTCCCTAAGGCGGACATGCTGGGCGTTGACCTGGTGCTTCCCGACACCACCTACCTGCGCGAGCGGCTTGACCGTGTGCGTGCAATCCTTATCACCCACGGCCATGAAGACCACGTTGGCGCGTTGCCATACGTCCTCAGGGACCTCAACGTGCCCGTCTACGCACCCCCCCTGGCCCGCGACCTCATCCACGTGAAGCTCCAGGAACACTCCGCCCTGCGCGGACACGAACTGCACGCAGTGCAAGCCGGCGACCGTGTGCAGCTGGGCAACATCACCGCCGAGTTCTTCCAGGTCTCCCACAGTATTCCAGACGCCTGCGGCATCGTGTTGCACACCCCTGCGGGAGTCGTAATCCACACCGGCGACTTCAAGATCGACCACACCCCTGTGGACGGCAAGAAGATAGACCTGCAGCGCCTCGCAGAGCTGGGCCGCGAAGGCGTCCTACTCCTGCTCTCCGACTCCACCTACGCCGAAGAGCCCGGCTACACCCCATCGGAACAGCTGGTGGGAACCGCCCTAACCCAGGTCATCGGCGATTCGCCCGGCCGTGTGCTCGTGGTCAGCTTCGCATCCCTCATATCCCGGGTGCAGCAGGTCATCAACGCCGCCGTCAGGCACGGGAGAAAGGTAGCAATCACCGGCCGCAGCATGAGCGACAACGTCCGGATGGCCATGGAAAAGGGCTACATCCACGCGCCCGCCGGCACCATGCTCACCCTCAAAGAACTTAAAGAGCTTCCCGCCGACCAGCAACTCATCATGACCACCGGCAGCCAAGGGGAACCCACCTCCGTGATGGTGCGCATCGCCAACCGTGGACACCGCGACATCCAGATTGAGCCCGACGACACGGTCGTTTTCTCTTCCTCCACCATTCCCGGAAACGAGACGGTGGTGAGCCAGACCATCAGCAACCTCAACCGCCTGGGCGCTCGGGTCGTTCACTCCAAGAACGCCCAGGTACACGTGCATGGTCACGCTAGCCAGGAAGAGCTGAAGACGATGCTCAACTTGGTGAAACCCCGCTACTTCGTGCCGATCCACGGCGAGTACCGCATGCTCGTCGCCCACGCCAGTCTGGCGCGCCAGGTCGGCGTCGACTCGGAGCGTATCTTCGTGATGGAGGACGGCGACGTGCTGGAGGTCACCTACTCCGACGGCGATATCGTCGACCACATCGACGCCGGCCACATCTATGTGGACG